>Ga0181587_10001498_pt1 | contig 19571 bp, 17 predicted proteins | sample 071ome_27_FD_132463 | JGI IMG/M metagenome (GOLD analysis project Ga0181587, IMG submission 132463) | Coastal salt marsh microbial communities from the Groves Creek Marsh, Skidaway Island, Georgia - 071409AT metaG (megahit assembly) | ecosystem: Environmental > Aquatic > Marine > Intertidal...
AAATCCTGCGACGGGCCTTCCGTCGCGAGGGGCCGCTCGAGTTCGAGGGCGAGCACTATCACCTGCCGTTCAGCGGCGAGGGCACCGAAGGCCTCGGAAAGCCGCTCAAGATCATGACGCACCCGCTGCGAGAAATTCCGATCTGGATCGGTGCCGAAGGCCCCAAGAACGTTGCGCAAACGTGCGCGATCGCCGACGGGTGGATTCCGCTCTACTACTCGCCGTTCCGGCCCGAGGTGTACCACGACCACATCAAGGATCGAGCGGTCGACTTCGAGATCGGCGTCAACATCACCTGCAAGGTCGGCGACGTTGAGGAAAGCCTCTGGCCGACCCGCGGCTCGCTCGGGTTCTACATCGGAGGGATGGGGGCCAAGGGCCAGAACTACCACACCAAGCTCATGGCACGGATGGGGTTCGAGCAGGAGGCCTACGAGATCCAGGATCTCTTCATGGAGGGCAAGCGGGAGGAGGCGATCGCCAAGGTGCCCCTCGAGTTTGCCGATGAGATCTCCCTCGTCGGCTCGCCCGAACGCATCAAGGATCGCCTGCAAGCCTGGGAGGAGAGCGCCGTGACGATGATCAATGTGGCGCCTCGCAGCGTCGAGGAGATCTGGCAGATCGCAGAACTGGTCAAGGGCTGACGCCGTCGTGAGTCGCTGGAGCCAGCGAGACGACGTCCCGCGGGGCGACGACTACGACGCTCGGTGGCGCGCCATGGCTGCCGAGGGCGTGTCGGTCCACGGGGAGGCCGACTGTCTCAGCCGCCTCATCGACGAGCACGGCATCGATTCGCCCGCTGCCGTGCTCGATGCCGGGTGCGGGACCGGCCGTGTCGCCATCGAGCTGGCCGCTCGTGGTCATCGCGTGACCGGCGTCGATCTCGACCCCGGCATGCTCGAAACCGCACGAGCCAAAGCCCCTGATGTCGACTGGCATCTCGCCGACCTGCTCGACGTGGAGCTGGGGTGCCACTTCGACATCATCGCCCTCCCCGGCAATGTGATGATCTTTCTCGCTCCCGCCACTGAGCGGGCGGTCGTCGCCAACCTCGCCCGCCACCTCGACCCGGACGGGCTGTTCGTGGCCGGCTTCCAACTCGGCGAGGGTCGGCTCAGCCTGGCCGACTACGACGATCACTTGGCGGCGGCCGGTCTGGTGCCCGTCGCTCGCTGGTCGACATGGGACGGGGACCCATTCGACCCCGCCGCCGGTGACTACGCCGTCTCGGTCCATCGGCGGGCCACGGTGGCCGAGTGACCGACGATCCGATCGGTGAGAACGCTGACGATCACCGGGTCGCTGCGTGGATCGCCACCACGACCGGCGCAATGCTCGTCGACCTCGTCCGGCACCAGGACTACGACCGGCGTTGGGGAGGGCTCGAGTACGAGGGCGATCGTCGTGCCCACCACATGATCGTGGAGGAGTTGGCCCGGCTCCGTCCCGGCGACATGGTCCTCTCCGAGGAAGGCCGCGACGACCGGTCGCGCCTTGATCAGGAACGGGTCTGGATCGTCGATCCGCTCGATGGATCCAGCGACTACGGGTACTCCCCGCACTGGTCGGTCCACGTGGCGCTGGTGGTTGATCAGTCGCCGGTCGCAGGAGCGGTCGCCATCCCTGGTTGGGACATGACGTGGGCCACGGATCCTGCCCCGGAACCGGTGCCGGCTTCGGTCCAGGACGGCGAGCCCCCCCGCATCGTGGTCTCGCGAGCTCGGAGCCGCTTCGACGGCTACCGGCTGCAAGATGCGATCGGTGCCGAGATCTACACGGTCGGTTCGGCTGGCGTGAAGGCGATGGCGGTCGTTCGAGGTGAGGTGGATGCGTACGTGCATGGGGGCGGCCTCTATGAGTGGGACTCCTGCGCACCGGTCGCCGTCGCTCGCGCCGCTGGATTGATCTGTTGTCATCTCGATGGTTCCGAGCTGCGCTTCAACAAGCCCGACCCGTGGTCGCCGGGCCTCGTGATCGCCCGACCGGGCCTGGTCGATCAGATCGTCGATGTGATGGCCGACCGGCAGCCATAAGGTGACCCTGTGGCTGCAACAAAGATCCGCTACCAGTCTCGCTCGGTCGAACAGCACATCGACCGGCCGCGGTCAGACATCTGGCCCGACGTGCTCGCCATGGTGCGGAGCTGGGAGCCGAGTGCCGAGCTTGCCGTTGAGTCACCCTGGCGGATCGCCTACGAGATGGCCACCGATGGCTCACCCCTCACGTTCTGGCAGAGCACCGTGCTGATCCGTGACGACGGACCGACCTGCCATGTTGCGTGGGGACTCGTCTTTGACCCGGAGCCGAGTGACGATGCGCTCGCTGAGGCCGAGCGACTGCTTGAGGTCATGTCCGGCCAACTCGGCGACCTGGCGGCTGGGCGAGTCAACGACAACGCTGGGGAAGGTCAGACCGCGTGACCGTGGGGGTGCTGGGAAATCAGCCTCGACTGCACCCTCGACCTCGGAAACCAGTCGTACGATGCCCCGCATGTCGATCCGGGCCTGTCCTGCTGGCGGGGCGTCGTTCTTGAGGAACCGCACGCTCCTGACCATCCTCGTGTGCGCACTGCTCACAACGGCCTGCGGCGGCGGTGGCGACGACGCAGAAGATGCGAACGCCGACGGCGAGGCAACCACTACGACCGCAGCCACCGGCGGCGAGGAGCCCGCCGACAGCGAGTCCGCCCCGACATCGACCGTTGACCCGGGTCTCGCCCCGCCGACCACCCGAGGCCCAGCACCCGAACTTGATGTCGACCCAGTCGGCGAGGTCGGACCGATCGGTGTCCTGAGCGGCGAACCGGCCTACCGCGGGGTCCTCGGCCAACTCGACGCTGACCGCAACATCGTTCCCGCCGCCGCGCTTCCGCCAGCCGACGCCGACGCCGGTGTCGCGCCGCTGACCGGCCTTGCCCTCGCCGACCCGACCGTGGCAGACCGCCCGGCGATCGTGGCCAAGATCGACAACACCGATCGCGGCCGTCCCCAAGAGGCACTCAGCCAAGCCGACATCGTCTTCGAGACCGAAATCGAAGGGGGCTTCACCCGTCTGGTGGGGGTGTGGCACTCACAGACCCCGGAGATCCTGGGACCGGTTCGTTCGGGCCGCACCACCGACATCGGCGTGTTTAGTTCCTTCAACACCCCAATCTTCGTCTGGTCTGGGGCCAACCGGGTTCACCGGGCGCTGATCCGGCGCTACGAGATGGTCGATCTCGGAGCGGCGACCCGGAGCGAGTACGAACGTGCTGCTGACCGGCCGGGCACGTACGACCTCATGACCGACCCGTCCGTGCTCTGGGATATCGCCGACGGTGGAGACGGTGGCGCACCGCCGACCCACTTCGAGTACCGCGACGACACCATCGGCCTCCCGGCGACCGCCACGCCGGTCAACGCCATCCGAATCGACTACGCGTCGGTCGGGATCGACTGGGCCTGGGACGCTGCAGCCGGCGGCTTTGCTCGCACGCAGGGCGGAACCCCTCACGTCGATGCTGGCGATGTCCAGGTCGTTGCCGCCAATGTCGTTGTTGCCGAAGTCAACCGAACATCGACCGGCATGGTCGACACCGTTGGGTCACCCGTCACCGAGCAGGTATTCGTTGGCTCGGGCCGCGGGTATGTCTTCACCGACGGCCACGTCGTCGAGGTGGTGTGGACCAAGCCGTCGCTGTCGTCAGTCCCGACGTGGACCACGCCCGACGGGGTTCCCGTTGCGCTCATGCCCGGTCAGACCTGGGTTGAATTGACCCCGCCCGGGTCGACCAGCTTCAGCTGATCACACCCGCTTGATGAGGGTGCCGGTGCCGAGCCCGCCACCGCAGCACATCGACACGATCCCGTACTCGCCGTCGCTGCGTTGGAGTTCGTGCACCGCCTTGGTCAGCAAGATGGTGCCGGTCCCGCCCAGTGGGTGACCGAGCGCAATCGCGCCCCCGTTGGGATTGACCTTCGCCATGTCGGGGCCGAGCTCTTTCGCCCAGGCGAGGACAACCGACGCAAAGGCCTCGTTGATCTCGAAGATGTCGATGTCGTCGACCGACAGGTCGTTGTCCTCGAGCAGCTTCTTCGTCGAATCGATGGGGCCCTCCAGCATGGTCACGGGATCGACACCGACGAGGTTGACGTCAACGATCTCCGCAAGTGGCGTGAGCCCAAGGGCATCCGCCTTCTCCCTCGTCATCATGAGGACGGCGCCGGCGCCGTCGCTGACCTGGCTCGACGAGCCGGCGGTGTGAACGCCGTCCTCGCGGGCAACCGGCTTGAGTCCGGCCAGCCCCTCTCGGGTCGTCTCGCGTAGCCCACCGTCGCGGGTCACGGTGATGGTGTCGCCCGTTTCCTTGCCCTCGTCATCGAGGACCGGGACGGTGACCGGCACGATCTGGGTGGCGAAGGCGTCCTCATCCCAGGCCTTTGCTCCCATCATCTGGCTCCGGAGACCGAAGTCGTCGGCGTCTTCGCGGGTGATGTCCCATTTGTCGGCGATTCGTTCGGCCCCCTCGAACTGGGATGTGAACTCGTAGTGCTCCCAGTAGCGCTTGTTCACTGGGCGGCCGTAGTCCTTGACCTTGGTGGTTGATCCCATCGGAACCCGGCTCATCAACTCGACCCCGCAGGCGACGGCGGCATCGACGATCCCGGACTTGACCAAGGAGTAGGCGAGGTTGGTGGCTTGCTGCGAGGACCCGCACTGGGCGTCGACGGTGGTGGCGGGCACCTCGAGCGGAAGTCCGGCCGCCAACCAGGCACCTCGGGCAACATTCATGGTCTGCATGCCGACCTGGTCGACACACCCACCGACGACCTGGCCGACCTCGGCCGGGTCCATCCCGGTCCGGTCGAAGAGGGCTTTCTGGACGTCGCCGAGCACGTTCATGGCATGCCCGGTGGAGAGTTCACCGTTGCGGCGGCCCACCGGGCTCCGCACGGCATCGACGATGACGACCTGACGTTCACGCATGCGGTGAGCGTACGTGAACGAGCGTTAACAACGCCAGCTCTTGGCAGCTGGTTGCGTCAGCGAACTTCGGCGATTTCGTAGGTGACGGTGCCGCGGCCGAGTTGGCCCTTACCGACCGCCTGGACGGCATTGAGCCAGGCGTACCGGTCGTCGCTGGTCTCGAACTTGGGTGCCATGTAGATCGGCTTGGTGCCCGGCCCGTCGGACCAATCGGCGCGGCCTTCGTAGGTGATGTAGATCAGCGCGCCGTCGTCGGTCTCGACCACGACCCGAACGTCGAGGGTTGCGATCCCTGCTGAGCTCGTCAACATCCAGTCCGCTGCCGCATTGCCCTTCACGGTGCCCACGAGCCGTTCACCGGTCACGGTGCCCCCGGACACTTCGGCGACGGTGCGGGCGCCGGCGGGGCCGGCACCGACCATGTGCATGTCCCCAAGGGACGCTTCCAACGTGCAGAGCGGTACGAGTTCCATACGCGCAAAGTAGGTGGTTGGGTGCATGCGGCGCACGCCTGCAAGCATGGCGGCATGACCGATCTCGTTCCGGCTGACCGCACTGTTGTTAGAACCTGCCCGCTGTGTGAGGCCACCTGCGGTCTGCAGATCGAGATTCGTGATGGCGCCGTGAAGCGCATCCGGGGCGACCAAGACGATGTGTTCTCGAAGGGATTCATCTGCCCGAAGGGTTCGACGCTGAAGCAGCTTCACGAAGACCCGGATCGTCTTCGCAAGCCCGTCGTTCGTCGCGGGGTCGACGACGAGGGCGCACCGGTCTTCGAAGAGGTTGAGTGGGACGAGGCCTTCGCCGTTGTCGCCGAACGGTTCGACACCATTCGTGCCGAGCACGGCAACGACGCCATCGGCGTGTACCTCGGAAACCCGAACGCCCACAATCTTGCGTGGAACACGCACGCTCGAGCGTTTCTCCAGGCGTTGGGGACCCGTTCCATGTTTTCGGCGAGCACGGTCGACCAGATGCCCCGACATGTCGCCTCGGGCTATCTGTACGGCAACGGGATGCGCATGCCGGTTCCGGACCTCGATCGGACCGACCTGCTCGTGCTGCTCGGCACCAACCCGTTCGTGTCGAACGGCAGTATCTGCACGGCACCCGACTATCCAGGCCGGATCGAGGCAGTCCGTGCGCGGGGCGGTCGCGTCGTCGTGATCGACCCCAGCCGCACTCGGACGGCGGAGGCCGCCGATCAACACATCACGATCCGGCCGGGGACCGACGCCGTTCTTCTTGCTGCTATCGCCCACCGCCTGATCGCCACCGACCGGGTCTCGATGGGACGGGTCGCCGCTCTCGTCGATGGGCTTGATGCGTTGCGTGATGCGCTTGAGCCGTTCTCACCTGCGCACGCCGAGACCGTCACCGGGATCGATGCGTCGGTGATCGAGTCGCTGGCGGACGAGATCGCTGAAGCGCCGAGCGCAGCCGTCCACGGCCGGATCGGCACGACAACCGTCGAGTTCGGCACCCTCACGACCTGGCTGATCGACGTGATCGCGATCCTGACCGGCAACTTGGACGAGCCGGGTGGGTCGATGTTTCCCCGATCCGCGGTTGAGCGGGTCCGCCCCGACCGCCAGGGTCGCCCGTACCGGGTGGGGCGGTGGCAGAGCCGGGTGAACGGAAATCCAGAGGTCCAAGGCGAGTTGCCTGCGGGGGATTTGCCGGTCGAGATTCTCGAACCCGGCGAAGGCCAGCTCAAGATGATGGTGACGGTGGCCGGAAACCCCGTGTTGTCCTGCCCCGACGGCGAGCAGATGGATACCGCCTTCGCCTCGCTTGAGGCGATGATCAGTGTCGACATCTATCTGAACGAGACCACCCGACACGCTGATGTCATCCTGCCGCCGGCGGCGGCGCTCGAGAAGAGTCATTTCGACATTGCCTTCTCGAACCTGTCGGTTCGGAACGTCGCCAACTACTCCGCGCCAGTCTTCCCGTCTGAGCAGCCGGCGGAGGACGACATCGTTGCTCGCATTGCGCTCATTGCCATGGGACTCGAAGGCGAGCCGACGCTGGTGCACGACCAGCTCGTCAACCAGATCCTGTCCAGCGAGGTCGGCACCACCGGAAGTCCGATCGAAGGTCGTGACGTCGAGGAGTTGCTCGGCCAGATCGACGGCGACACCGGGAGCGATCGGGTGCTCGATGCCATGCTGCGGACCGGCCCGTATGGGGATGGGTTCGGGACGCATCCTGAGGGGCTCAGCCTGGAGAAGCTCCGAGCCAACCCGCACGGAATCGATCTTGGCCCGCTCGAGCCGCGTCTCCCGGATGCCTTACAGACCACCGACAAGCGAATCGATCTCTGGCAGGGACCATTCCTCGAGGAGTTGGCTCGGCTCGAGGCGCGTGCCGTGGAATGGGCGGGTGACAGCCGGTTGCGCCTGATCGGCCGCCGACACCTCCGGTCGAACAACTCGTGGATGCACAATCTTGAGGTGCTGGTGAAAGGCAAGCCTCGCTGCACGCTCCAGATCAACCCGGCCGATGCGGCCGAACTCGGGATTGCCGATGGTGGCCGGGCCGCGGTGCGAAGCCGGGTGGGCGAGGTCACCGCCTCGGTTGAGGTCACCGATGTTGTGATGCCCGGGGTGGTGTCTCTGCCTCACGGGTGGGGCCATGGGCAGCCCGGTGCCCGCCTAGCGGTCGCCGGGCGTCATGCAGGTGTGAATTCGAATGTCCTGACCGACCCGTTGGCGTTGGATCCGCTGTCGGGGACCAGTGTGCTGAACGGCATTCCGGTCGAGGTCGTCCCGGCCTGACGTGCGGCGCCCTCCGGAGACGCTCGACGGGCCGTCGCTCGTCCTGCGGCGCGTCTCGGCGCAGTATGCGAGCGAACTGTCATCGGCGGTGGCTCGCAGCCTCCCCGAACTCCGTCTGTTTATGGATTGGGCTCAGCATGACCCGGCGACCCCGGAGGCGTTCGCCGAGTTTCTCGAGGCGAGTGACCGCGAGTGGGAGAGCGACCGGGCCTACGGGTACCACGTCTTCGTTGCCGCCACCGATGAGCTGATCGGAGGGTGTGGGCTGATGCGTCGACGCGGCCCCGGCGCGATCGAGATCGGATACTGGATCCACAGCGACCACACCGGTCGTGGTCTGGCTACGGAAGCAGCTGCGATCCTGGTCGAGACGGCGTGGCAGCTTGCCGATGTCTGTCGGATCGTGATCCGTCACGATTCGGCGAACCCGGCGAGTGGCCGAGTCGCCGAGAAGCTTGGCTTCCACGAGATTGACCGGGTCGCCGTTGAGATCACCGCCGAGGGCGAGAGCGGGATCGATGTGATCCGCGAGCAGTTCAAGCCAGAGCCGCTCTGACCTCTCCACACAGGGCGAGCGTTTCGATGGCATCGGCTTGGCTCACCGTCATGCATCGCACGGTGACTTCGTCGAACCCGATGTCCTTGAAGACGCTGAGTTGCTCGGCGACATCGTCGACTCCGCCGTACGCGACCGCCGCTCGCGGCATGCCGCGGTAGCCAGCGGCGACGAGGTCATCGCCGAGGCGCCGGGCCCGGTCCCCGTCTGCAAGCACGATGACGTCCTTGCGCACCGCCGCATGGGGTGTGCGGCCGTGCCGTTCACAGGCATCGAGGTAGATCGCCAGCTGGGCTGCGCCTGACTCGGGGGTCAGGCCGGCGCTGCCGTACCAACAATCGCCCGCTCGGGCGGCTCGGTCGAGCGCAACCGGGGCTCCAGCGCCGATCCACCATTCGACGCCGACGGGGGGTCGGGGGCTGATGTGGGCGCCGGTGATGCCGAAGCGTTCGCTATGGACGGTCTCGCCGGAAAGGAGCGCCTTGATGACGCGGATCGACTCGTCGAGATCCTTCGCTCGCCGGTTGAGCTGTTTACCCATGGCGGCAAATGTGCTCTCTCCACCGCCGATGCCGGTCTGGATCACGAACGGGACCCTGCTCATCGTTGCGAGCGTCCCGATCTGTTCGGCGGCCAAGACCGGATGCCACAGCGGCAGGAGGAACAGTGCCCCGATCGGTCGGTCGGTCGGCCACTCAGCCATCAGCCGGCCGATCATCGGGACGTTCTGGTAGTAGGGGACCGGCACGTTGTGCTGGTCACCCATGGACAGCAGGTCAAGGCCAGCCTCGGCGCATACCCGTGCCCGCTCAATCAGCCACTGTGCCCCCGATGCGTGATCGTCAACAACGTGGACGGATGCGAGTGAAACCCCGAGCTTCATGTCGCCGACCCTATGCCGCAGCCCGCGGCTGTGGGTGCGTCAACCGTCTGGGCGGTGAGGGTGTGTTGTTCGGGGTTGGTGGTGGCCTGGTGGGGCTGGGTTCGTCGTCGTTTGTGCCTGTGGTTGGTGGGGTCGCCTCGGCTGTTCCGGTGGGCGTGGCCGTGGCAGGTGTGGCAGAGGAGTTCGAGGTTGGGGAGATCGGTACCGCCACCGTTCATCCACTCGTGCTGGTGATGGGCCTGGCACCGGTCGATCGTCGCACCGCACCGGTTGCAGCCTCGTGTCGCAGCGATCAGGGCCCGCCACTGTGCTTCGGTGGCGAGCCGCTTGGTCCGGCCCTGCCAGAGGTGCTGCCCAGCGCCGGCGAAGACATGACCGATGACCTCAGCGGTCGGTCCGAGTTGCATCAGCACGGAGTCGGGCAAGGGAGCGCCGTCGAGCCAGGTGGCGTGGGGCTCGTCCAGATTCCAGACGAGATGGACGTGATGTTTGGGATGGGTCGACCGTTCGGGGGTGGTCGTGCAGATCAACTCGGCCAAAGCATCGGCTCGTCGTTGGGTGTGCGTGCGCTTCTCGTCGGGTGAACCGTCGCGTCCGCCGTCGTCGTGCCAGAGTCGGTCGGTCGTGCGGCGCCACGCGGCGAGGACGTGTTCGCCGGTGGCGTTATCGAAACGGGCGTGGATCTCGACCGATCCGTCGCCGTGGGTCTTGTGCCACCCGGCCCGGCGGGCCCGCTGCTGTGCGTGACGTTCTTCTGCCGCCGAGGCCGACGTGTGCCGGCCGACGAACTCGCGTGCCTTGCGGGCGAATAGGTCTGCGGGCATCGCCTCGGCGGTCTTCACTAACTCCTGGGCAATCTCCGCCGAGACGAGTTCGGCGGCGTTGGCAACGATCGCTGCGTGCTCAATGTTGACGCGGCCCTCGGCCAAGGAATCGGCGAGCGCCGGCATCTCGGACAGTCCCCGTGCCGTGGCCGAGTCTTGCTTCGCTTGCCGCTCGGATCGGTGCCCCACCGAACGCCCGACCACGCCCGAGTCCGCCCCGGCATCACCGAGCGAATCCAGCGTCGCCTTGTGCGCCATCAACCGCTCGTCGACCCGCGACCGCAACCGCTCCAAGTCGGCGATTCGCTCGTACAACTCCGGTCGCGACAGGAGGCGGGGATCCAGCGCTTTCACCGCTTCATGCGCCACCGCCAAGCCGCTCATGACGCCACCCTACGAACAGGGTGTGACACCGCCGGGGCCGATCGGGCAGGCTGTCCACCATGACCGCGAACGGCCTCGACCTGTCCGACGACTTCACCGGGCGACCGGGTGCGGCGTTCGTCGTCGGCGGGAGTGGCGGACTCGGGGCTGCGGTCGTTCGCGAGCTCGCAGCACGGGGAAGCCATGTCGCCTTCACGTTCCGCCGAAACGAGGACGCCGCCGCCCAACTCGCGACCACCGTGAGCGACCTTGGCCGCGAGGCATGGACGATCGGACTCGATCTTCGCAACCACGAAGGTTGCGCGCAGGCCATCGACGCAATCGCCGACGCCGCCGGTGGGATGCACACACTTGTCTACGCCGCCGGGCCCCACGTTCCGCAGAAACACCTGTCGAAGGTGACCCCAGCCGAGATGCAGGAACAACTCGACGCCGACGCATCAGGCTTCTTCGCTGTCGCCTCACCCGCACTTCCACATCTGCGTCAGACCGAGGGCAGCATTGTTGCCATCACCACCGCTGCGACCCGCCGCTACCCGGTGCGTGACGGCCTGTCCTCGGTTCCGAAAGCGGCGGTCGAGGCCGCCATCCGGGGCATCGCTGCCGAAGAAGGCCGCTTCGGGGTTCGAGCCAACACCGTCGGCCCAGGGATGCTCGTCGATGGGATGGCCGAACGGCTGATGGCATCAGGCGACCTTGACGAGGTAGCGCTCGACGCCGCCCGGGCCAACATCGCGATGCGCCGGTTCGGTTCGGCCGACGACATCGCCGAGGCGGTGTGCTTCCTCGCCTCACTGCGGGCGAAGTTCATCACCGGACAGCACCTCGACGTCGACGGCGGCTTCACCGTCTAGCGCCAGCATCCGCTGGTTCATCGCAGCATCCGCTGTGACGTTCGACCGCCCGGGACCCGCCCAACTAGGTTCAAGCTCGCCCGCCCCACGAGGAGACGCCGTTGTACCCCGGAGCCCACGCCGCCACCCGCCCCGACCACCCAGCCATCGTTCTGGCTGACAGCGACCAGGTCATCACCTACGCCGAACTCGACGAGCACGCCAACCGGCTCTCGAACCTCTTTCGCGACATTGGGCTCCAGCCCGGTGACCACATCGCGTTCTGTCTCGAGAACAACGCCAACTTCCTCGCCCTGTGCTGGGGCGCTCACTACGCCGGGCTCGTGTACACCGCGATGAGCAGCCGCCTCACCACCGAGGAGATGGCGTACATCATCGAGAACTGTGGCGCGAAGGTGTTCATCACCTCGCCGTACAAAGCCGATCAGGCTGCTGAGCTCCGAGATCAGATGCCCAACGTCGAACTGCGGCTGACTATGGGTGGCGCGATCGACGGCTACGACTCCTATGAGGATGCGGTCGCCAACGCCTCGCCCACCCCGCTCGAGCATCGCACCGCAGGAATGGACATGCTGTACAGCTCGGGCACGACTGGCCGTCCCAAGGGGGTGTTGCCGACTGTGCCAGAGACGCCGCTTGAGGAGGCTGGCACCGGTGTCGCCGGCTTGCTCGCCTTGCTTTTCGGATCCAACGAGGAGTCTCGCTACCTCTCGCCCGCCCCGCTCTACCACGCGGCTCCGTTGCGTTTCTGCATGGGCACGCACGTCACCGGCGGCACCGTCGTCGTGATGGAGAAGTTCGATCCGACGGACTACTTGCGTCTGATCCAGGAGCATCAGATCACGGTTTCGCAGGTGGTCCCCACCATGTTCGTTCGCATGCTCAAGCTCGATGATGCGGCTCGGAACGAGTACGACGTGTCGTCGCTGCAGGCGTGCATCCACGCGGCGGCACCGTGCCCGGTTGAAGTGAAACGAAAGATGATCGAGTGGTGGGGTCCGGTCATCCACGAGTACTACGCCGGTACCGAGGGCAACGGGTTCGTGTACTGCAACAGCGAACAGTGGCTCGCTCACCCTGGCACCGTCGGTTCGGCTGTGCTCGGCGTCATTCACATCGTTGATGAGGATGGCGAGGAGGTCCCGGTCGGGGAGGAGGGCACGATCTACTTCGAGTCCGAGACCCAGTTCGAGTACCACGGCGATCCGGAGAAGACCGCTGGTTCCCGGCTTGCGAATGGCTGGTCGACGCTCGGTGATGTCGGCAAGGTCGACGAGGACGGGTTCCTGTATCTCACGGATCGCAAGGCGTACATGATCATCACGGGTGGCGTGAACGTGTACCCCCAGGAGGCCGAGAACGTCCTCACCATGCATCCCAAGGTCGCCGACGTCGCCGTGATCGGTGTGCCGAACGAAGACTTCGGGGAAGAGGTGAAGGCAGTCGTGCAGCCGATCGAGATGCCGTCTGATGATGACGCCGCCGCTGCGTTGAGCCGGGAGTTGGTGGCGTACTGCAAGGATCATCTGGCCGATGTGAAGTGCCCGCGCACCGTCGACTTCCGCGAGGAGTTGCCGCGGCACCCGACCGGGAAGCTCTACAAGCGTCTGCTCAAGGACGAGTACTGGGCGGGTTCCGGTCGAACGATCTAGCCAGAGCTACAGCTTTTCAGTTTCTGAAGAACTGAAAACAGTCTCAAAAACGCTCGGCTGGCTCGTTTGTGGGGGAGAAAACCTTCATAACCGAGGGACCGGGGCCGATCCGATGAGCAGAACGCTCCGAACCTTCCTGTCCAGCGAGGTGCGTTCTGTGCTCGACGCTCCCGGGATGTTCACTCCCGGGAGCGTCACGTTTTGTCACTCGTTGCTCGTTGCTCGTTGCTCGTTACCCGTCGCCCGCCGTCGACGGGGGGCCGTCAGCCGATTTTCAGAACCCGGGCCGCGTTGTCGCGCAGGAACTTCGGCCAGACGTCGTCGTTGAACCCGACGTGTTGCATGTCGCCCATGATCCGCTCAAGCGACAGACCCATCGGGAAGTAGCCGGCGTAGATGATCTTGTCGGCACCCCTGGTGTTGGCGTACTCGATGATCGACTGCGGGTAGTACTTCGGCGCGAAGGCCGAGGTTGAGTAGTGCAGGCCGGGCCATTTGAGCATCAGCTTCACGATCAGGTCGTCCCACGGCTCGCATCCGTGGCGGGTGACGAGGGTGAGTTCGGGAAAGTCGTACATGACCTGATCGATTCGCTCGACCAGTTGGGGGCTCATCGGTAGTCGAGGCCCGGGTACGCCGGCGCACACGAAGATCGGGATGTCGAGCTCACAACACGTCGAGTAGATCGGGTAGTAGAGCGGACTGTCGATCGGGACCTGCGGCGTGCAGCCGACCGGGAACGTGCCGACGGCTTTAATGTCCCACTCGTCCTTGAGTCGGCGGATTTTGCGGACCTCACCCATCACGTCGTTGGGATCGACGTTTGCCTGCGGGATGAAACGGTCGGGGTGTTCGGTGAGTGCCCGCTGGCTCTGCTCACCCTCACATCCGATCAGGCCATACTCGATGCCGAACCGGTCCATCTCGCCGAGGGTGACCTCGATCGGGTCGGCATCGGCGCCGTAGAGCTCCTTCGGCACGTTCTTGAACATGTACTCGACCGGAAACTCGAAGTCGGTCGACTCGCCATCCTTGAGCTGCTTGCGGATGAAGTCGTAGACGGCGAAGTCCTTGTCCGGGAAACCGATCATGGTGTCGATCACGCCGATGTCGGAAGGTGGGGCCATGACGCCGACCGTAATCTCGGGCGGACTTCGGCCCCAAACGAGCACGCTCTAGGCTGGCAGTGATGATGAACGATGATCGGTTCCGGCTCGACCGGGCCCCGGCTACTGAGGCCGAGTGGCGTGACGCAGTCGACGGCGTGTTGAAGGGTCGTTCCTTCGACAAGGTCCTCGTGAACGAGACCCGCGGGGGGCTCGACATCCAACCGCTCTACGAGCCCACGGCCGGCACCAGCATCGTCCCCGCTGATGCGCAGCGGATCGCCTACGGGTGGGACATCCGGCAACGCCATGTCGTCGGCGATCTCGATGCCTGCCGTGCGGCCGTGCTCGATGATCTGGAGCACGGGGTGACGTCGATCGAACTCGAGTCGCCCGCAGCGACGTGGACCATCGACTCCCTGCGCACGGCGCTCACGGGGGTTCTGCTCGACATCGCCCCGGTCGTCCTCGCCCCCCACGCCAACCTCGGGAGCGCAAGAACGCTCCTGGCCCTCCTCGATGAGCAGGGCGATGCCGAGACGTCACGCTCCTGGCTCGGTCTCGATCCGATCGGGGAGTTCGCCCGGTCGGGGTCGGTCGGTGATCTCGAGGGAGTCGCAGCACTCGCGGTCGAGGCCGCCGAACGCCATCCGCACGTCGTTGCCTGCACGGTCGACACGACCCGATATGTCGATGCTGGAGCCGATGAGGTCCAGGAGTTGACGTGGATGCTCGCCACCGGGATCGCCGTGCTCCGAGCGCTGGAGGCGGCGGGCATGCCGGTCGAGCGGGCCGCCGGAACCATCGGTTTTCGGGTCAGCGCCGATGGCGACCAGTTCCTCACCATCGCCCGTCTCCGGGCCGCTCGCTCGCTGTGGGCGTCGGCGCTCGCGGCGTGCGGCGTCACCGGCCAGCCCTCCCGGTTCCAGGCGGTGACTACCCCGGCGATGTTCTCCCGTCGAGATGCCGAGGTGAACATGCTCAGGGCGACCTCAGCGGTGTTTGGCGCCGGTGTCGGCGGTGCCGATGCCGTCACGGTGCTGCCATTCGATGGGTCGAACTCCAACCTCGCTCGTCGCAATGCTCGCAATATTCAGCACTTGCTCATCGCTGAGTCCGGGCTCAACCGCTTTGTTGATCCCGGGGCTGGTTCCGGTTTCGTCGAATCGTTGACGGAACGCCTGGTCGACGCCGCATGGCGTGGGGTACAAACGCTTGAGGCTGAGGGCGGCATGGTCGTGGCGCTCGAGTCTGGAGCGATCGAAGCGGCGATCGATACCGCCTGGGAAACCCGGCTCACCCGACTCGCCCGTCGACAGGAGCCGCTCACCGGCGTCTCAGAGTTTCCTGCTGTGGCCGCTCCCGTCAACGGCTTCGAGCACACCGACGGATTTCCGCTGCGCCGCCCGGCTGCGCCCTTCGAGGGGTTGCGAGACGCCGCGGATCGGGCCGGTTCGCCGGTCGTGCACCTCGCAGCCCTGGGATCGCTTGCCGACCACACGGCCCGCTCGACGTGGATCACCAACTTCTTGGCGGTTGGCGGGCTCGGTGTCGACGGCGGTGAACTCGACGGAGCCCGTTCACCGATCGAAGCTGCGGCAACCTTCGAAGACGCAGGCGCCACCGTTGCGGTGATCTGCTCCTCCGATGCGATCTATGCCGAGCGGGCGGCGGCCACCGCAACCGCGCTCAAAGACGCAGGCGCCGTCTTCGTCGCCCTTGCCGGACATCCGGGCGAGCTTCGTCCCGAGCTCGAGGCGGCGGGCGTCGATGCGTTCTTCCACGTCGGAGTCGACGTGTTGGCTGCGCTACGAGACCTGCATGAACGGCTCGACATTGTTCCGAGTACCGGCCCGGGGAGTGACTCATGAGCTCGATTCCAGACTTCTCGACCCTCTCCCGCCCGACGGCGTCGCCCGTCCCGAACGCGGCTCCGCTCGACGACTGGGCGACCCCCGAGGGCATCGACGTGCCTGCTGCCCTCGATACAGCTGCGATCGCCGACCTCGACTTCCCATCGACCTTCCCCGGGCTCGCTCCGTTCGTGCGGGGTCCGTATCCGACGATGTACGTCAACCAGCCGTGGACGATCCGTCAGTACGCCGGGTTTTCGACGGCGGCGGAATCCAACGCGTTCTATCGGCGCAACCTTGCGGCTGGCCAGAAGGGCTTGTCGGTCGCGTTCGACCTTGCCACCCACCGGGGCTACGACTCCGACAACCCCCGGGTCACCGGTGACGTCGGTATGGCCGGTGTTGCGATCGATTCGATCCTCGACATGCGCCAGCTTTTCGACGGCATCCCGCTCGACAAGATGAGCGTGTCGATGACCATGAACGGGGCGGTGCTCCCGATCCTCGCCCTGTATGTCGTGGCCGCCGAAGAGCAGGGCGTTGCGCCGAAGCAACTGGCTGGGACCATCCAGAACGACATCCTCAAGGAGTTCATGGTCCGCAACACCTACATCTACCCGCCGACCCCGAGTATGCGGATTATCAGCGACATCTTCGCGTTCACCAGTGAGGAGATGCCGCGCTTCAACTCGATCTCGATCAGCGGCTACCACATGCAGGAGGCCGGAGCGACGGCCGATCTGGAGTTGGCCTACACGCTCGCTGACGGAGTCGAATACGTGCGAGCCGGGGTCGCCGCCGGTCTCGACGTCGATGCGTTCGCCCCCCGACTGAGCTTCTTCTGGGCGATCGGCATGAACTTCTTCATGGAGGTCGCCAAGCTCCGCGCTGCTCGCCTGTTGTGGTCACATCTGATGGCTCAGTTCGATCCGAAGAACCCGAAGTCGTCGTCGTTGCGGACGCACTCGCAGACCAGCGGGTGGTCGCTCACCGCCCAGGACGTCTTCAACAATGTCACCCGAACGTGTGTCGAGGCGATGGCGGCGACACAGGGTCACACGCAGTCCCTCCACACCAACGCACTCGACGAGGCCCTTGCGCTACCGACCGACTTCTCGGCCCGGATCGCCCGCAACACCCAGCTGTTCTTGCAGCAGGAGAGCGGCACGACCAAGACGGTCGACCCGTGGGGTGGGAGCCACCATGTCGAGTGGCTCACGAACCAGTTGGCGCATCGGGCGATGGCGCACATCACTGAAGTGGAAGAGATGGGCGGCATGGCTGCAGCCATCGAGGCGGGCATCCCGAAACTGCGGATCGAGGAAGCGGCGGCCCGAACCCAGGCCCGTATCGATTCTGGTCAGCAGGCCGTGATCGGGGTCAACCAGTACCGCCTTGACCCCGACGAGGAGGACCCCATCGAGGTCCTCAAGATCGACAACGCCGAGGTCCGGACCGCCCAGCTAGCGAAACTCGAGCAACTGCGGGCCGAGCGAGACCAAGACGAGGTCGACGCCGCCCTCGACGCGTTGACGGCGGCGGCCGACCGCGGGGATGGCAACCTGCTTGCCCTGTCGATCGATGCGGCTCGCGCCAAGGCGACGGTGGGGGAGATCAGTGACGCGCTCGAAAAGGTCTACGGTCGTCATGTTGCGACCATCCGCACGATCGAAGGGGTGTACCGAGCCGAAGTGGGTGCCGAAGCCGAATCCGTGAGCGCCGTGCGCGACAAGGTCGACACGTTCGCCGATACCCATGGCCGTCGCCCGCGCATTCTCATCGCCAAGATGGGTCAGGACGGCCACGACCGCGGCCAGAAGGTGATCGCTACGGCGTTCGCCGATCTCGGCTTCGATGTCGATATCGGGCCGTTGTTCCAGACACCCGAGGAGGTCGCCCGGCAAGCCGTCGAAGCCGACGTTCACGTCGTCGGTGCTTCGTCGCTCGCCGCCGGCCATCTCACCCTCGTGCCCGCCCTGCGCGACGCGCTCACGGCGCTCGGTCGACCTGACATCAAGATCACGGTTGGTGGGGTGATCCCACCTGACGATGTGCCCGCCCTGCTCGACATGGGTGCCGTCGCGGTCTATCCCCCTGGCACCGTGATCCCCGACGCTGCGCTCGAACTGCTCGATCTCCTCGGCTGACGGCCGCCAACTGGGTGAGCGTCTGGTTGGCGGAACGACGGGTTCCCCGGTAGCCGGCCGCTCGCAAGAGCGAGTTCCTCAGAGCTGAATCCCGCCGGTGGCACCGCCATCGACGAGGACGTTGGCGCCGGTCAGAAAGCTGGCTCGCTCACTGGCGACGAACACGACCACATTCGCGATCTCCTCAGGCGTACCGAGCCGTTGCATGGGGTTTTCGGCCAGCACCGCCTCGAAGAACGCAGGGTTGTGGTCGCGAGCATCGGCCCAGGTACCGCCTTCGAAAAGGATGTCTCCCGGCGAGACACAGTTGAACCGAATGCCTCGTTTCGCGTGACGAATGCCGAGCGACTTCATGTAGCTGACCGTCGCCGCCTTGTAGGCCGAGTAGGCGGGAAGGATCGATCCAATCGATCCGGCTCGGCTGCCGATAGCGACCACGTTCGCGCCGGCATGGTGCTCGAGGTGGACGATTGCCTCATCGATCAGGGTGTGCATGCCGCGAATATCGACCTCGTACCCAATCTCGAAGTCGCGTGCGTTCATCGCGCTCACGTTCGAGACGACGATGTCGATACCGCCCAACGTGGCGGCGGTCCACGCCACGAAGTCGACAACAGCCTCCGGGTCGGCGAGATCGCACACCTGGTGGTGGAGTTCGCCGTTGCTCCCGAGTTCGTCCGCCATCCCCAGCAGTGAGCCTTCGCCGCGGGCGCAGGTGGCGACACGGGCGCCTTCGTTGAGGAACCCCGCCACGATGGCCCGGCCGATGCCTCGGCTGCCTCCGGTGACGAGCACCCGCTTTCCGGCCAGTCCGAGATCCATCAGAACGCCGTTTGCGCGCGCACCAGATTGGCGGCGTTGGGTTTGATCAGCCGCTCGATGATGTCGACGTGGGCAGGGTCTTGGGCGTAGAACTGGTACCCCTCAACGTCGTCAAACTCGGCGACGACGGCGACGGTGGCCGTTCCTTCGGCCAAGGCGAGGTCACGCCCGACTGCGTACGTGCGGACCGTTCTGCACGTCGGCCCGTAGGTGGCGAGTTCGTTCACGATCTGGTCGGCGACGGTGTCCTTGGCGTCGTCGTGCAGTGTGATGAGGACGTGATGACGGATCATGGTCCGCATCCTAGGTAGCGTCGACGGGTGGCTTCCGATCTTGCCGCTGGTGTCCTTGCTGGTGACCGAACCGCCATCGGGCGGGCGATCACGCTCGTCGAGTCGACGCTGCCTGCCCATCGGGCGGAGGCTGCGGCCCTGCTCGACGTGCTTCTCCCGCATGCGGGCAATGCGCATCGGGTCGGAATCACGGGGGTGCCGGGTGTCGGCAAGTCGACCTTCATCGAGTCGCTCGGCCTGAAACTCACAGCTAGCGGTCACAAGGTCGCCGTCTTGGCGGTCGACCCGTCGAGTAGCCGCACCGGCGGTTCGATCCTCGGAGATAAGACCCGCATGGCCAACCTGGCCACCGACCCGAAGGCGTTCATTCGGCCGTCGCCGTCGTCGGGAACGCTCGGCGGTGTCACCCGAGCCACCCGCGAGGCAATGATCGTGCTCGAAGCCGCCGGTCA
>Ga0181587_10001500_pt1 | contig 19564 bp, 15 predicted proteins | sample 071ome_27_FD_132463 | JGI IMG/M metagenome (GOLD analysis project Ga0181587, IMG submission 132463) | Coastal salt marsh microbial communities from the Groves Creek Marsh, Skidaway Island, Georgia - 071409AT metaG (megahit assembly) | ecosystem: Environmental > Aquatic > Marine > Intertidal...
CCTGGATATCCATCCGGCGGGATTCAAACACCACCATCAGAAACAGACTGAAGAAGTAAGCGAGAGCCGGGATGAACGCCGCCACGATCACCTCGGAATACGGTACGGTTGAAAGAGCGGCCAGAACGAAGGCGGCGATACCCATGACCGGCGGCATGATCTGGCCGCCGCTGGACGCCGCTGCTTCAACCCCGCCGGCAAATGTCTTACGAAATCCGTTCTGGATCATCATCGGAATGGTCAAAGTGCCGGTGCCCAGCACGTTCACCACGGGTCCGCCGGAAATGGTGCCGAACGTGGCCGAGCCGACAATGGCCGCGTGCGCCGGACCACCGCGGAGATGCCGGGTGATCACCACCGCCATGCGGATCAGTGACCGGCCACCGGCCGACGCGCCAAACAAGGCGCCGAGAACCACGTACGGGAACACAATATTGACGGTGATGTTCAGGAACTGTCCCAAGATACCGTTGGATTCGATAATGATGGCGTTTCGAGCCGCCACCACGCCCGCCGAGTAATCTCGTATCCCGTCGGTGATGGTGCCGATGGACGTGGTCAGATATTTATTGTCGGTCCAGTCGAAGTACCAGGCCCCGGCTGAAATCACCGTATACAAAAAAGCCGCGATGGCCACGGCGACGATGGGGAAGCCCCAAACCTTAATGATATAGACAAAGAAAATGCCGACGGACCATACCAGGAACGGCAGTATCCACGGGCCGATATTGGTCTGACAATCTGGGAAATCTTCATCCGGCGGCGTGCCGAAAATCGCCAGATACTCCGCCGCGCGCGCCCGGTTTTCTTCCATCAGGCGCTCCCGCTCGCCAGAGAGCGTATCGATCAGGCAAACCTGTTCGTGTTCGATTAGGAAAACCAGAACAACGCCGAAAATGGTCAGCAGCATCAAGGAATCGAGAACCACGCCGCCGAAATATTTGTTGGGACCTGCCTCTTTCCAATCCCGGGAGAACGACGCGTTCAACAGGGAAATGGTGAGCATCAGCGCAAAGGCGATGGGAAAAAAGAATTCAGAATTGTATTTGCTGTAACGTGGAATATCACCCAGGCCGGGAATGAACTGGATCACCTCCAGAAGGCCGGGCACGTTGGGGAAGTTGTTGGCCATCCCGCACACAACCAGGATGAACGCGAGGACCATGGCGACGTTGCGACGCCAATTCTGCGGTTCTTGGACGGCAGTATCCGACATGGTTCCGATTTCCCCCTGTTAGGACGGGCGTTATGCCTCTTTATGCGGAAAAAGAGCCGGAGCGCACATAAACGCTCCGACTCTTAATTTTCCGAATTAGACGAGCCGCTTAGCCTTTCGGCTTCATGCAGTCTTCGATCTTGTGACCGGCCTCTTCCCAGGCCTCAACGGCGCCGGGGTGCAGGACCACATTGGCCGTGCAGATGCCCATCAGTTTGTTGTCGATCTTGCCGAAATGCGAAGACTTGGCGAACGCAATGTTCTTGTACATGTTCGGCAGGTTGGCCAGGAAGGCCGCCGTCAGAGATTTCGCCAACGCCTTGTCCATCTTCTTATGGACAACAATACCGGCGGTGTTCGCCACGGCGCGATACATATTGTCTTCGGAAATAATCCGCGCACCGTCACCCAGGTGGGCCAATTCGCTGATCGGGAAGACATTCGCCGCATTGCCCGGCGCCTTGATGTACTTCTGCATGGCAGCAGATTCAAACTTGGCTTTCGGAATGGAGACTAGATTGATCTTACCGGCAGCCATGAAGACCGGCAGGAAGGCCGAGGGATTTGTGCTCGGCCGCACGGCCGCATCAACCGAACCATCCAGGAAGATAGAGTTGGCCTGACCCCAAGCAATTTGCTTGCCGGTATAGCCCTTACCTTCGGTCATGCCGGCAACCAAGCGAATGATGTTCCGCGCGGAGATCAACGCGCCGCCCCGGGGCGGGCCGTTGTGGATGGTTTTGCCTTTGATCTTGTCCCAGCTATCGATGTTCTTGGACTGAAAGGATACCAGATAAAAGGTGGCAATATGGAACGGGAACAACAGACGGATATTGCCCGCCAATTGCGCACCTTTTTCCTTGCCGAGGCCGGAATACGGGCCCAGGCCCTTGCTCATCAAGAAGCCGAGCACAAAGGGATTAGTTGTCAGGTCAAGTTTTCCCTCCACCACTTCTTGGAGGGTCTTGGTCAGTACCTTGCCGCCTTGGGTCTGAATGGTTGCGATGCCCTTAGACGCCGCAACCTCGGCCAGCACTTTGGCCGCGATATCGGACGCACCACCCGGCTGAGCGGACGCCATGGTCATGGTGATATTTTGCGCCTGAGCGCCGGCAGCCATGAGGCCGGTGGCGGCAACCGCCGAAAAAAGTAATTTACGCATAGTGAACTCCTACCTGTGTTAAACGAAAACGATGACGCCTTAACGGCTCTTATTTTGGACCCTAGCACAGCGGCGGCTTGATGTCTCGAAGCTCCCGCCCGGCTGCGGAATTTTGGGTCTAATGTCCTTTATTCTGGTCCAAAATCAAGCGAAATTAAGGCAATGAATCAAGTGTGAGGATTTTTGGCTGCGTCCCATTCCACCCATAACTCTTGTACACCACGAAAATTCAATGTTGGGATGTAGCGCCAGTCCTGACCCGGTTTCAAGTCCATATGGGGCAGCCGCCGGGTCAACTCCTCCAGGATCACTTTCATCTCCATCCGCGCCAGCGGTGCACCCATGCAGAAATGTGCGCCGTTGCCGAACGCCAAATGCCGTTTGGCGTTCTTCCGGGTGATATCCACCTTGCCCCCTTCCGGGAACATGTCGTCGTCGTGGTTGCCGGACCCGGTCATCACCAGAATTTTTGAGCCCTTCGGGATATCCACACCGCCGATTTGCGTGTCCTTGGTGGCGATCCGCCGCCAGGTAAAGATCGACGCATCAAATCGCAGAATTTCCTCCACCGCATTGGGGATCAGAGACGGGTCCGCACATAGCGCTTCCCATTGTTCCCGGTTCTCCAACAGCGCCTTCATGCCGTTGGCCGAGGCCTGAGTGGTCGTTTCGTGTCCCGCGAACTGCATCAGGAACATGACGTTGTAGAGGTAATTGATGGTGAACCGGCTGGGGTCTTCCTGATGCAACCGGACCATATCGCCCAGATAATTGTCGCCGGGATTTTTAAGGGCGTTATCTACCAGGTTGCGGGTGAAGTCCCAGTGCTTGCCCATGTCCCGCATCATTTCGACCTGTTCGTCGTCGGTAGGCCGGCCCCAGTTCACGATGGCGCGGGTGGAACCCAGCTCTTTGACCAAGACCGCATCGTCATCGGGCGCGCCCAGGAAGATAAAGATTGCGAGCGCGGGCACTTCGTAGAGCATCTGGCTGACCAAGTCGGCTTCGCCGTCACCGGCAAACCGGTCGATGAACCGGGTGACAATTTCCCGGACCCGAGGTTCCACTTCGTTCACCCTCTTGGGTGTAAAAGCGTCGCCAAAGATTTTCCGGTGCTTCCGGTGGGTTTCCGGCTCTTCGTCCACCAGAGACGGCTCCACGGAAATGTCCAGACTGTCGCGCACGGCGGCGGCGGCCGGGCAAATGGGCGTCACCGGATGGCGGGCCAAGGCGGCGGAAAAGGTCTCCGGATCGCGAAACACCTCGACGATCTCGTCGTACTTCATCACCACCCAATAGCCGAGCTTCGGATCATAGAAAATCGGCTCTTCATCCCGAGCCTTAACAAAGAACGCATAAGGGTCGGCCAAATACGCCTCGCTAAAGGGCTCGAACGCTTCGGCCATGGCCGACATCGGACAAGATGGCGCCGGCGGTGCATCCAGATCCGGGTCGGACTGGAACATGCCCAGGCTCTTATTCGGTGTCGACGCCATCTTTGCCTCCCTGACAAGGTCAGTGGCAGTATAGGCGGGTTCCCGGCGGCACGTAACGGATTCAGGCTTAAATTCCGCAGAGTGAAACTTGCAGCACGATCAGGGCGAGGCTTGACGAAACGGGTCCCGATAAGGCTTATCGGGCTCGATTTATAACACGGATAATCAACATGTCTGAACCCCGAGTTCTTATCGCCGGCGGCGGCATCGGCGGGCTTACCCTGGCCCTGACCCTCTACCAGATTGGCGTGCCCTGCACCGTCTATGAATCCGTGCGCAATCTCAGCCCGCTTGGCGTGGGCATCAACATGCAGCCCAACGCGGTGCGCGAACTCCTCGACCTCGGCATCGATGAAGACAAGCTGAACACGGTCGGCCTGCCCGCCAAGGAATGGGCGCTGGTGGGCCTCAACGGCAACGACATATATTCCGAGGAGCGCGGATTGCTGGCCGGCTACAACTGGCCCCAATACGCCGTCCACCGGGGCGAATTCCACATGATGCTCTACCGGGAGGTGCTCGAGCGTCTGGGCAATGACGCCGTCCGCTTAGGCCACCGGGTCACCGGCTATGAAAACAACGATGACGGCACGGTGACCGCCATTGTCGAACAGCGGGGCGGCGATACGATCCGTGAAACTGGGACCATCCTGGTGGGCGCGGACGGCATCCATTCCGCCATCCGGGCGCAGATGCATCCCGACCAGCCGCCGATCCATTGGGGCGGCGCACTGATGTGGCGGGGCGCATCCCTGGGCAAACCGATACGCACGGGCTCGTCGTTTGTCGGGCTCGGCACCCACAAGCAGCGGATGGTGATCTATCCGATCTCCCATCCCGACCCGGACACCGGCCTGGCGCTGATCAACTGGATCGCCGAGGTGACCTTCGACGATCCTGACGACTGGAAAGACAGCGGCTGGTTCCAAAAGGTCGGGATTGACGATTTTATCCATTATTTTGAAGACTGGACCTATGACTGGCTGGACGTCCCGGGCCTGTTGCGCGGCGCGGATGAGGCGTTCGAGAATCCGATGATCGACCGGGATCCGATCCCCACCTGGCAGGACGGTCGCGTGATCCTGATCGGCGACGCGGCCCATCCCATGTATCCGACAGGTTCCAACGGCGGCAGCCAGGCTGTCGTCGATACCCGCAACCTGGGCGCGGCCCTTATCGAGCACGGACTCACCCCGGAGGCGCTCACCGCCTTTGACCAGAAATTCTGCGGGCCGATCTCGGAAGTGGTGCTGCGCAACCGGGGCGCCGGACCGTTCGGGCTGTTGAACATGGTGGACGAACGCTGCCGCGGCACCTTCGACAATATCGACGACGTGATCCCGCCCGACGAACGCAATGAGTTCATGGCGGGCTATAAGGCGGCGGCCGGTTTCGCCATCGAAGGCTTGAACAAAGCCCCCCGGACGATTGCCGAAGGGGCGAAAGTCAGCCTCTAGAGCCTAATTCGTCAGGATGAAGGCCACGCCGGCCTTGTCCGCACATCCACGGATTTCCTCCGTCAGGGCCGCCGACAAGGGGATACCGTTCTTGGACCGCTCCTCGAACTGCGCCCATTCGGGATCGCCGGCGATCAAGACAGGTTGATCGGGATCGGCGGGCGGGGTTGCACGGAGCGCATCGATATAGTCGTCCAGCTCATCGACGAACCCGTCATCGCCGCGCAGCGCCGCCGGATCGGCCGCCATCACAAAATGCCCCACATCGCCGATGTTGAAGGTCATGCCCTTGTCCCGCTCCATACACAGGATCGACGCGCCCGACATGATCGAACATAGAATCTCCACCATGGCGCCGAGGCCATAGCCCTTGTGACTGCCCAGCTCCCGGCTGCCGCCAAGCGGGGTCAGCTTTCGGGCAAACCGGGCCACGGTCGCGTCGGTGGTCGGCTGGCCGTCATCATCCAGGGCCCAGCCCAACGGGATCGGCTTTTGCAGCCGGTGAGAAATAGCGAGTTTCCCCACCGCGACGGTGCTGGTCGCCATATCCAGAACAAACGGCGGGTTACGCTTGGTCGGCGCAGCAAAGGCGATCGGATTGGTGCCGATCATGCTTTGCTTGCCGAAGGTGGGCACGACGGCTGCCCCCGGCGTCGCCGTCATAGCGATGCCGATTAACCCGTGCTCAAGCGCCATCTTGGCGTAATAGCCGGCCGCGCCGAAATGATTGGACTTGCGCACCGTCACCATGCCGATACCGGTGGCCTTCGCCTTTTCGATGGCCAAGGTCATGGCCTTGTAGGCGGCGGGATGGCCCAATCCCGAGCCCGCATCCAGCAGCGCCATGGACGGGATATCGTTCACCACGGTGATCGGCGCATCGAAAAACAGGTCGCCGTCATCCCGCCACTGATCATAGCTGGACAACATACCCACCCCATGGGAATCGATCCCGCAGAGATCCGTATCCATGATGATATCGGCGGTGACCCTGATATAGTCTTCGGGCATGCCCCAGGCGGCCAATAAATCTTCCAGTTGCCGGCGGAGCAGCTCGGCCGAAACGGTGATATCGCCGTGATCAGCCATTCAGCATCGCCTTTACATCGGCTTCGACTACGGTGCCGTCAAAGAAGTTCGGGTTCTGGTCGGTGAAGAAACTGACCGGATTGGTGAACATGAAGTCCCGAAAACTATCCTCGTTCATCAGGCCGCTCTCCACCATCTCGTACGCATGGGGCACGCAGCCGGTCATGTCGGTCACGTCCCAGTGGCCAATATCGGAGCCGAACATCGCCTTCAGTTGAACCTCAAGATGATTGAGCCGACGGTCGAAAGCCACGGCATTCATCCGATCGTCCGCCTCGCAGCCGAAGTAGAAGGGTTTGACGAACAAATCGGCAATGTCTTCCTCTTTCGAAATTTCGCAGGCCTTGAACTCGTCGATCTCCAGTTCCCCGGCGATGACGCCTCCCATCCGGTGGCGTTGCGGCTGTTGGCCGACCTTGTCCGGGGTCAGGATATCGCCGCCGTATTGAGCCGCCATCTCGGCGATCAGCGCCACATCCAGCTTGGATGGGTCCAAATTCTCGCGCATGAAGTCCACATTGCGCTTTTCCCAATGCTCGAACAGGTCGTTATAGAGTTGTGACGCCCAGCCGACGCCGCCTTCCAGAAACGCAAAATTCAGACCGGGAAACCGGCGGGTGACGCCGCCCAAAAAGAGACACCGGCAGAAATAATCCCCCGACTCGGCAAAGCCGCCCAGGTGATTAAAGACATAGTTGGTAGGCGAGGAACGATAGCCCAGCGTGCCCCGCCCGGCCGTGTGACTGGCCACCGCGATCTTCAGATCAAGACACCGCTGCCAGACCGGATCATAGTCATGGAGCGAGTCCATGGCGACCGGGTAGATCGCGCACACAAAGTCATCCAGGTCCGGCGCGGCCTCCATCACCTCGGGCGGCGCGATACGAACTTCGGTGCCAAACGTGGCCGCCTTGAACCCGAGTTCGTTGACCACGTAATCCAGCTCGGCGATGGCTTCATCCGGTGAGTACATGGGGATACCGGCGGATGGAGTCAGGCGGTCGCTAACATCCCGGAACATGTCCGCCAACATTGTATTTAGCGCCCTGTGACCAACCTGACGCAGCTCGTCATTGTTCTGATGCATCAGCGGCAGAACAGCGGTCGAATAACAAATGCCGAAATCAATCCCAGCCTCTTCCAGCCGCTCCGCGTACAGTTTCGGCAGCATGGCCGTCGCCCGGTCCAAACTGTTGGGCCCGGACGGCATTCCCCAAAAGATTTCCTTGTGCTGGCGTCGGCCAAACCAGGGACCCATTTGTTCATATTGCTTGGCGACATCCGCGCCGGCGATCTGTTTTACGTAATCCAGAATGACCGCCGAGGTTTCGACCACGTGGCCATCGCCATCGACGATGGGGTGGCCCACTTTTTGGCGGATATCCTGTGCGCTTAGATGATGAGCATGTCCGTTCATTGCGCCCTCCTAGCTGGCGTACGGGTCGGGGTTCAGCCGCCCGCCGATCTCGGGCGAGTCCGGCGCATAGCGGTGGGCCCTGAACAGCTGGTTGGCGTTGGCCCAGGGACCTTTGAAATCCTTCGGCATGAAATAGGGCGAGGTGTAGTTCCACACGACCTCCTTGTCTGGCGTCACCTCGAACACGCGCCCGCCTACACCTTCGCAGATCAAGGTATTGCCGTTCCACAAACGCTGACAGCCGCTGATATGGCCGGAATAAAACGTGTGCGGCGGCAGGCCGACAAACTCCCAGACGATTTCCTTGGTCGCCGGATCGATCTCGAAAATGCGGGAGCCGGCCGCCGGCCCCGTTCGATCTGTGTGATAGCCGTTGGAGAACAGCATGTAGTTACCGTTCTCCAATTCCTGAAAATCATGCTGGTGGCCAAAGCTCAGCTCCATCATCTCCCAGATGAACTTTCCGGTCTTCTTATCGATAACGGCGCAATGGTTGGTATGCCGGCTGCTGATCATGAAGTTGCCGTTCTTATCTTCGGCAACGGTATTCATGTGCATCTGTTCTTCCCGCGGACACAATGGACAGACTGGGTAGTTCTCAATCTCCATCTCGTCCTGGGCGTGCCATTCCCAGACGGTTTCGCCATCCGGGGTTACCTCCCGCAGATAGTCCGTATGAATAATCCCGCCTTCGTGTTCGGTGCCAGGCATGCCGCCGATCAGCCGCGCCTGAGTATCCTCGCGCATGTCTTCGAGGCCGATATAGATCGTGTTGCCGTTCGCCAGCCGGCGGAAATCGTGGTGCTGGGTGTGATCGGTATATTCCCATACGATGTTGCCGTCCCAATCAAACTCCCGCAGGCAGCCGCCCTTTGCCGCAATGTGCGGGCCTTCGTCCGTGCGGTTGCCGCTCAGCAGATTTCCTGTGGGCAGCAAATAGGCGTAGTTACCGGGCGGCAGGCCCCGGTCCCATTCGTGCACCACCTCGCCCTTCATGTTCAGGGCATAGGTCTTGGTGAAGTTGCCGATGGGCGAGATGAGGGTGTACCCCCCCGCCGCCTTATCTTCGTCGCAGAGCGTAACCCCGAGTTCTCCGTAGAGCATATTGCCCCCCTTAAATTTATTTTAGCTCCAGACCGCGAAGGCCATTGCGCAGCCGGTTCCCGCCAGAGAGCGGTAGCACGGCACATAGTCGGACCAAACCATCTCCAGGTCTTCGGCCGCGCCGGCGACAGTGATCCAATTACGAATTTCAGAATTGCCGGTGTTAAGCTTATTGAGCGGAATGGAAATCAAGGCGTCTTTGTCCTTCTCTTCCAGGGCCTTCATCACACCCCGATCCAATTCTTCATCAATCGTGAAATGGCTTAAACCGCCAGAGGCCATGATCCCGACCTTGGCGTCCGCCTTCCAGGACTCGACCGATTGGCGGATCGCCCGGCCGAAGTCATAACAGCGCTTGGGCCTGGGCTGGTTCGGCGGATAGTACGTGTTCTGGCTGATCGGCACGATGGGCACCGCATTTCCGTTGGCCAAGCGGCGGTGATAGAAACCGAAGGAATGGCTCTCGCCCCGCTCGAACCGAAGCTCATCCGAGACAGAGATATCAAATTCCTGATCGAGCAGACTATCGATCATATGTTTGGAAAGCTCGCACGCGACGGGATAGTCCTTTGGGCCGTCTTCTTCATGATACTGAGACCGGGCGCGCTGCCACCATTGGGGGGCGCCTTCCGCCAACTCTATCGTCGTGTTGCGGATGGTCTCGCCGTGATAGACGATGAAGGCGGGCATGTTGTCGCTGAAATATTGTTCCTGCTGGTCGTCGCCGATAATAATCAGCGCATCCAAGTCTGCGCCATTCACGTCGGCGGCCATCCGGGCGATGTTTTCCTGGCACTTGTCCACCCGCTCTCCGATTTTTTTGTCGGTGATGGCGTCAGCCATCCAGTCGGGCGCCTTTTCGATCAGCTCTTCAAAGGTGGAAACGTTGCCGTCCTTGTCCATCAGGGTGCGTTTCCAATGGCTCGCACCCCGGTCGATATCGGCATGCTGGTGATAATCCTCGACCGTGCTGTTGAGGGCCGGGCTGTGGGATGTGCCGAACGCTTTGACCAGTTCCGCCATTTTGTGACATCCTTCGAGTGGGACGGCAAAAGTCTAACAAATAGTACCGTTTTGCAAACCCGGAACGTGGGTCCCACGTGCCGGACGGGAGGACAGATTATGGCGAAGTTTATCATTCAACCCCACGGTCGTATTCAGGAATGGATCGCCCACGAAAAAGGCTATTTCACCGACGCTGGCCTGGACTATGAAATTCCCCGCCGCAGCGACGCGGAAAGGCCCAAAACCGTGGACGACAGCGGCAACGTTATGGAAATCAAGAAAGGCGCGTACGAGTCCTATATCTCCGGCAAGGGCAACAAGGGCGTCAAATCGGACATCAGCTGCGCCTGTCATTGGGCGGTGAATCAAGCCTCCGCCCAGAATGTCGGGCGCATGTGGGGCAAGGCCTATGTTGTGACCCCCGGCGCGGTGATGGTCCGGCTGGATTCAGACATCAAGCGGCCTGAAGACTTGGCCGGCAAGGAAATCGCCGTCGGCTATCATTCCGGCAGCCACTTCACCACCATCCAGGCGCTGGAACCGTTCCTCAAACCGGACGATATCAAGCTGAAGTTCACCGGCCTGCCCTGGGCCCGCGTGGACGTGTTAGTGGATGGCGACGTGGAGGCCTCCAGCGTTTGGGGCCTCACCTACCAGGCGGCGGAACAGTTGGGCATGCGCCGCATCGTCGACACGACCTTTATGATTGCCTTCATGTTCCCCCACGACGTGGACGAGGCGGACGTGGAAAAATACATGGAAGCCATGAAGCGGGCGCAGATGGACATCGATCTGGAGCCGGAGAAGTACAAGCATTATTACCTGCTGGAAACGCCGGACCGCTACAAAGATCAGCTCGACGTGCGCCTATTCAGCGCCGGGGAACGTATCGTCTTTCTGCCGTATACACAGGAGACATTCGATAAGACCCAGGCCTGGATCCACGACCGCGCCATCTTCGACGAAAAGCCGGACGGCTACGACTACGACATGGCGGTGGCCGGGTAGAGCCGCCCCCTCCGCCTCTTTTCTGCGTCACCCCCGAGTTGCGAAGCAATTCTCGGGGGACCAATAAACCGCGATCCATGGATACCCGAGACTTGGTCCCGACTAACGTCGGTCCCAACTCGGGCACGACGCGATAAAGAAGGCGGTGGCGGGGTAGCCAAGGTCCCTTGCTCCGCCCCCTGCCCTTCGCCAGAATACCGCCTCTAAATCACACCAGCGGAGAATAGATCATGGGCATGTTTGGCATGGGACAACCGGTCCCGCGTACGGAAGACCCAAGGCTCCTGACCGGACGCGGCCAATATGTCAGCGATGTCTCCTTTCCGGACCAGCTGTATGGTTATAGCGTCCGTTCGCCTTATGCCCACGCCAAAGTGCTATCGGTCGACATTGACGCCGCCAAGGCCGCGCCCGGCGTCCACGCGGTTTACGTCGAGGCCGACCTGAAAGCCGCCGGGCTGGGACTGACCCGGCCGCATTTTCCGCCCCGCACCCGGCCGAAGGACGGCTCCCCCGAATACTGGGCGTCCCATCCAGGCTTGTGCGGTGAACGGGTCCGGGTGATCGGTGATCCGGTCGCCTTTGTGGTCGCGGAAACCCTGGCCCAGGCCAAGGACGCGGCGGAACTGGTCGAGGTGGACTACGAGCCCCTGGCGGCGGTCACCAACACGGCGCTGGCGACCGACCCGGCGAGCCCGCAGCTTTACGAGGACTTCCCTGACAACATCTCCAACGTCTTCAACATCGGCGACAAAGACGCCGTAGACCAGGCGTTCGAGAAGGCCGCACACGTGGTCAAAGAACGCTTTGTGATCAACCGCATCTCGACCAACTCCATGGAGAGCCGGGGCTGCGTCGGTGTCTACGATCAATCCGAAGAGCGCTATGTCATGTATTGCGATTCACAGGCGCTGCATTCGTCCCGTCAGCAACTGGCGGAGGAAATCTTCCACGTACCGGAAACCAAGGTCCGGGTCATCGCCCGGGACATCGGCGGCGCGTTCGGCCTGAAGGACACCCACTTTCCGGAAAACCGGCTGACACTGTTTGCCGCCAAGAACCTGGGCCGCCCGGTCAAATGGGTGAGCGAACGCTCGGAAGCGATTCTGGCCGACGATCACGCCCGCGACGTGGTCACCGATGCGGAACTAGCCCTGGACGAAAACGGCCGTTTCTTAGGCCTCCGCATCAAGAACGTGAACAATCTGGGCGCCTATCTCACCGGCCATGCCGGTATGGTGCCAACGTTTATGAACCTGGGCGGGCTGGCCGGCACGTATACCACGCCGGCCATCCATGTGGAGGTCTTCAGCGTTTACACAAATACCCAGCCGACGGGCCCTTATCGGGGCGCGGGCCGGCCCGAGGCGAGTTATGTGCTGGAACGGATGATCGATCTGGCCGCCGGTGAAATGGGCATCGACCGGGTGGAACTGCGCCGGCGTAATTTGATTCCCGCCGACGCCATGCCCTATCAGACCGGCTTGACCTTCAACTATGATTCCGGCGAGTTCGAAAAGAACATGGATATGGCGCTGGAGGCCGCCGACTACGCGGGATTCGAAGCGCGGCGGGAAGCCAGCCTCGCCGACGGCAAACTGCGTGGCATCAGCGTCATTCATATGATCGAGGCCGCCGGCGGCCCCCGGCCGGAACAGGCGGAAATCCGCTTTGACACCTCGGGCTCGGTCACCGTCTTCGCCGGCACCAAGGCCCAGGGACAAGGCCACGACACCATGTACAAGATCATGGTCTCGGACATGCTGGGTATTGATTCCGACAACATCAATGTCATCGATCACGACACGGATCAGGTGGCGTTCGGGTCAGGCACCATCGGCTCACGCTCGGCGCTCACCGGCGGTGGCGCGATCCGGGGGGCGGCCGACAAGATCATCGAGAAGTGCACCAAAATTGCCGCCCATATGCTGGAAGCCGCCGAGGCGGATATCGAGTTCGACAAAGGCGTCTTCAGGGTCGCCGGAACCGACAAGGAAACCTCCATTACCAATGTCGCCAAGGCGGCGTTCAACCCGATGGCTTTGCCGCCGGGAACCGAGGTCGGACTATACGAAAGGTCTACATATGTACCTGCCGCCGCCAGCTTCCCCAATGGCTGTCACATCTGTGAGGTGGAGATTGATCAGGACACCGGAAAGATCGAGATCGTCCGCTATATCGCGGTCGATGATGTGGGCACGGTGGTCAATGCGTTGACCCTAGAAGGCCAGGTCCATGGCGGCATCGTCCAAGGCGCGGGCCAAGCCTTGATGGAAAACATCGCCTACGACCCCGAATCAGGCCAGTTGCTCTCGGGCTCCTTCATGGATTACGCCATGCCCCGGGCCGATGATATGTGCCATTTCGAGATCAGCTCGAACCCGGTTCCGGCCAAAACAAATCCGCTGGGCATCAAGGGCGCGGGCGAGGCGGGCACCACCGGCGCTCTGCCGGCGGTGATGAACGCCGCAAACCACGCGCTGTCGTATCTGGGCATTCGGCACGTGGAAATGCCACTGACAGCGGAGAAGGTCTGGCAGGCTATGAGGGCGGCGGGCTAACCACACCGATTTAGTTGTGGAGCGCCGGCGTCGGAAAGCGCCGGACCGTGGATCATTTGAGCTAAATTGGCCCAAAATGCCGCCGCTTCACACATAGCGCACGGCCGGGAGGTGGAATACAACACAGCGCCGGACAGACTGGTTGGGCCCAACCGCCGGGCCGCGTCTCGAATGGCCATCATCTCCGCATGGGCCGTTGGGTCACCATTGGTCACCACCTGACTGGGGCCGAAACCTACTATCCGGTCGTCCTTGACGACCACGGCGCCGAAACCTTGATCCCCGGCTTTTACCGCCTGATCTAACATACGCTCGGCCTCCGTCATGAACTGGCGCGGGACAGAGGCATCAGAGGCGAACGCGCTGGGAGCACCAATCGCCGACGCAACGGTCAATCCGCCCATGAGAAAACCACGCCGGTCCAAGGACATCCTGCGCATTGTCTTCGCCTCCTCTAGTCCGCAAGAACGGTCTGAATAAAATCCACCACTTCCGCCCCGACGCCTTCATCCTCGGTGCCGATGCAGAAAGCCTCCGACAGATGGTTGTGGCCGATAAATTCCCTGATCCGCGGCACATTGCCATGCTCCGCCGCCAGTTTGGCCGCTAGGGCCAGAGCCAAAATCTGGAAGTTCGGCGTATCCAGTTCGGCGAACCCGATAAACACAGGGATATCCGGTCTGTCGATATTCAAGAGCGTCGCCATCTCGTCATATCTGGAGGCATCGTCACCGTAATAGGCCTTGTGGTTGTCCGGCGTGTTGACCCGCGTCACATCGTAAGACCCGGACAAAAGGACGAGACCGGCCGCACCCGCGCCGTCCCCACGGTGAAAGCGGGACTGAAACCCGTAAGCGGAAACATGGGTCGCCCCGGCGGAATGGCCCATCAGGAATATCTTGTCGGGATCGCCGCCAAACCCAGCAATATTCTCCCGCGCCCAACTTAATGCCGCACCCACGTCCTCCGCTCCGGCCGGCCATGGGTGATCCGGCGCCAGCCGATAGGTGGCGTTGACGCCAACCATGCCTTGGGTCGCGAAGTAACTGGCCACATTGCCATAGAGGGCGCTGCCCGCTTGGTTCTTATAACCTTGGACCAGACCGCCACCATGGAAAAAGATCACCACCGGCAGTCTCGTGCCGCCGCCTTCCGGCGCGTGCACATCGAGCAAATGCCGTTTGGGATCGGGGCCGAAGGAAATGTCACTGGTGAAATCGATGCCGGACCAGTTGGCTTTGGCCAAGAGCGGCTCATACAGCATCCTTGTATCCTCGACGATATCGGGTCCAAACTTCTGGCCGATCTCCGCCAGCCGCACGGCCACCGACGCCGGCGTCGGCCGGGCCAGTGAGGGCGGGGGCGCATCCATCTTGTTCATCGCGTCATCCTTTCATTTCTTTGGAAAAAGAGTAATGAGCAGGCGCAGCCGAGTCGAGCGATTCACCACCACCAGGGCTTGCCAAGCGCGTCCTGACGCGGAAAAATTCAGAAACGACGGACCGAGGGAGACCGCTATGCTAGACGAAACCCGAAACCGCCAACTCATGGAAGTCAGCGCCGGCACGCCCATGGGCGAATTGCTACGCCGCTACTGGACGCCCTTCGCCGCCGCCAGCGAGTTCAATGACAAAGACACCAAACCGGTCCGGCTGATGGGCGAGGACTTGGTGGCCTATAAGGACAAAAGCGGCAACTACGGTCTGATCGACCGCCAATGCCCCCATCGCCGGGCTGATTTGTCGTATGGGTTTGTCGAGGACTGTGGGCTCCGATGCAATTATCACGGCTGGCTGTTCGACCACAACGGCGACTGTTTGGCCCAACCTTTCGAGGACACCTCCGGCGACAACGAGAAAGCCCGCGCCGGCGTTAAGGTCAAATCCTATCCGGTGGAGGAAAAGGCCGGGCTTCTCTGGGCCTATATGGGCCCGGAACCGGCGCCCTTGGTGCCCAACTGGGAACCTTTCACGTACGACAATTGCTTCGTACAGATCGTCTTCTCGGAACTGCCGTGCAATTGGTTCCAATGTCAGGAAAACTCCATCGACCCGGTGCATTTCGAATGGATGCATGCCAATTGGAGCCAGCGGCTTCGCGGCGATGACGGGCCTTATACCCCCACCCACACCAAACTCGACTTCAAGGATTTCGAGTATGGGTTCAGCTATCACCGGGTGCGCACCGACACGGACGAGGACAATCCGCTGTGGACCGTGGGCCGGGTGTGTCTCTGGCCCAACTGCCTGTTCACCGGCGAACATTTCGAATGGCGGGTGCCCATCGACGACGAGAACACGCTGAGTGTCGGCTGGTTCCTCAACCGGGTGCCCCAGGGCCGGGAGCCTTTTAGCCAAGACAGCATTCCCGCCTGGAACTCCCCTATCAAAGATCCGGAAACCGGCCGCTGGATCGATACCCATGTCATGAACCAGGATTTTATCGCCTGGGTCGGTCAGGGCACGTTTGCGGACCGCACCAAGGAAACCCTGGGCAAGAGCGACCGGGGCATTCACATGATCCGTCAGCAGTTCTTCAAGGACATGGAGTTGATCGAGAAGAACGGCAATGCGGACCCGATGGCCATCGTGCGCGATCCGAAAGCCAATGAATGCATTGAGCTGCCGATCATCGCCCGGAAAATCATGAAGGAAGGCCTGACCCAGGAACAATTGGCAGATGAGAAAAGCATTTTGGCCCGCTCTACCAAGCGGTTCGTATTCCAGGCCGGCCAGCCGGATGAAGTGAAGGACGCCTATGAAGCCGCCATGGGCTTTCGTATGGAGGACCGGGACTAGGGCCGGGGCCCTAGCCCGCCGTCTCTTCTTCCGCCAGGTTTTCGATCATATTCAGCAACAGCGCCCGCATATCGGCGATGTCGCTTTCCGCCTGATCTTTCATGGCGATCTGATTCACTTTAATCGCCTGTGGGATCAGTTCATCCTTCAGCGCCCGGCCTGCCTCGGTCAGGAACACATGCTGCTTGCGACGGTTGTCCCCCACGTGTTTGCGAATCACGTGACCGTTCTTTTCCATTTGCCGGACCACCATAGTGGTGGTGGCCTCTTTCACCCCGGCGGCATGGCTGAGTTCCCGTTGAGTGAGGCCGTCCCGGTCCCATAACACGCGAAGAAACGTCCACTGGCCGAACGGGATATCATAGTCCGCCAGCCGCGACTGCAGGCTCCGCTCCAGCGCCCGGGCGACGTCCCGGATCAGGTGCGCCATCCGGTCATCGGGTACGGCATCCCGCCAGTGGTTGAGGATCAGTTGGGTTTCGTTGCTCACCGTTGGCCTCTCTTATCCGGCCGGCGCGCATTGATGGGAGAGCGCGACGTCTTTGCCGGTATTGGCCGACTCCAGGATCGCCAGGCACACTTCCAGGCTGGCCGTCGCCCAATCGCCGTCGTGGCGCGGCGGCACATCGTCCCAAACCGCCATGGCGAGTTCATCGATCACTTCAACACGCGGGACATCCGGTGGCGGCAGTTCCAGGCTGCTGCGTTCCTGGTCTCCGTAGATCATGACGCCCCATGGCAAGGGCCGAAGATCGGCGTGATCACAAGACACAATGAGACTGCCGAAATGCTGATGCACCAAACCCGACTGCCCCCGGCCCACGGGCGCATACTGGGACCCGCCGAAATTCCGGGACGCCTTCAGGTCGGCTTCGACAATTGTTTCCGTGGCTTTGGCCAAATTATCCCGCGCGGTCCAATAGACATCCGGGTCCTTGGTCCCGCCCAGCTCCGAGCGCCAGCCGACAAATTCATCCGAGTCGAAATGCGCATAGCCACTATATACCGCTGTCGCCGCCATGCCGTCTTCGAACGTCAACAAGGCTGAGTACGCCCCTTCCGTTGGACGCGCCGGGTCCCACTGCCCGGTGACGGCGCGAACGGATTTCACCAGGCCGCCACCCAGCAGCCGGATAATATCAATCTGGTGCGCACCTTGGCTGAACACCACGCCACCCCCTTGTTCGGTAATCAGCTCATCCGGACGGCGCGGGCGGTACATGAAGTCGGTAAAGTTCATGGCGGTGATCATGCGCACCGGCCCGACCTCGCCCGCCTCTATCAGCTCACGGGTCAGGCGGATTGGCGCATCGAAACTATGGCTATGCCCAACGATCATGTGAATGCCGGCGTCCCGGGCGATGCGGGTCATTTCTTGGGACTCTTCGATGGTGAGCCCCATGGGCTTTTCCATCAGGATGTGCTTGCCCGCCGCCGCGAGCACTTTCACCTGATCCAGGTGAAACGGCACCGGGGTCGCCAAATAGACCGCATCCACATCCGCGCCGGCCAGCAGGTCTTCGAGCGAGGCGAACGAAACACCGCCGAACTCCGCCTCGAACTGCGCCTGCGCCTCGGGCCGGGGATCGGCGCCCGCCACAAGCTCAATCCGGAGATCCGCCGTAAACGTCGGCACCATGACCGTGAACGCCCGGCCGAGACCGGCAACGCCCAAGCGGATGGACTCTTTCGATGTTGAGCCGGCCATGGGCGGCGCCTCCGAATTAAATCTCTCTAGACTCTGAGACGGTGTTACGGTAAAAAAAATTAGGTACCTAAGTTTATGCGCTAGAAAAGCGTTTATCAAGAAACTCTTGTCCGACAGGCTAAAGAACCGGGACAGCAATCAGAGTGAGGTTCGCGAATCATGTTTACCAATGAACAGAATGACACTTTGTGCCGGGTCGGCCCGGACACGCCCATGGGTCAATTGATGCGGCGCCATTGGCTGCCGGCCTGTCTATCCGACGAGGTGGCGGAGCCCGACGGCACCCCAGTGCGTACTAAAATGCTGGGCGAATGGGTCGTTGTCTTCCGGGATTCGGACGGCAAGCTGGGCGCGCTGGATGACCGCTGTCCTCACCGGAAGGCTTCTCTTGCCTTCGGGCGGAATGAAGAATGCGGCCTACGCTGCCTCTACCACGGATGGAAGTTCGGCGTTGACGGTACGGTCCTCGACATGGCGTCCGAACCAAACGCCGAACGCAAGATGAAATCCTTCAAACACCGCGCCTTCCCGGTGGAGGAAAGCGGCGGCTTCGTCTGGGTCTATCTGGGCCCGGCCGAAAGCATGACCCCGTTCCAGCCGCCGGCTTGGGCGCCCTTCCCCGGCATCAAGACCAGCGTGGTGAAGATGCATACGGAGTGCAATTGGGCGCAAGTCTTGGAAGGCTCCATCGACTCCGCCCACAGTTCCAGCCTGCATTCCACCAACATGCCACCGGCGGAAGAGGTGAAAGGCTCGACCGCGACCGAAGACGCTTGGCTGCGCCCGTCCAACGACAAATCGCCCAAGCTGGAAATCGAGATGACTGATTACGGCTTTACCTATGCGGCGCTGCGCAAACCCATCGTCGATCCGGATAACAATGTTTATGTGCGGACAACCACTTTCATCGCGCCATTCACCGTGCTGATCCCGCCGAACAATCAGTATCACCTGTCGCAGATGCTGTTCCCCATGGATGACGAAAACACCATGTTTTATTGGATCGCTTGGCATCCCGACCCGGAGAAGGGCATCAGCCAGGACGACTGGCGCAAGTTCTGTGCCGCACGGGTCGGTATTGAGCTGGACGAAAACTATGACAAGTCCCTGAATATGGATAATTGGTTTAAGCAGGACCGGGACGCCATGAGGAAAGGCGATTTTACCGGCATCTCCGGCATTCCCGCACAGGACATGGCCATGTGGGAATCGATGGGCCCGATCACCGACCGGTCGGATGAAATCCTGGGTTCCAGCGATCTGTCGATCGTCAAGTTCCGCCAGCAGATGCTGAAAGCGGCGGAAGACTTTGCCGCCGGCGGCGAGGCCATCGGCACCAGCCCCGACGGGGTGAAGCATGTCGAGCTCCGCACCTATGAGCGGATTCTGCCCAAGTCCCAGGACTGGCGCACCTTCCGGTCGGAACGGGAATTGGAAGCGGCGGAGTAATCTGCCGACCGATGCCGATCATGATCGGGCAGAAGGCGGCGAAAATTCATGTCTGATCTTGAGCAGCGGTTTCTGGCGGCGATAGACGCTCACC
>Ga0181587_10001504_pt1 | contig 19528 bp, 13 predicted proteins | sample 071ome_27_FD_132463 | JGI IMG/M metagenome (GOLD analysis project Ga0181587, IMG submission 132463) | Coastal salt marsh microbial communities from the Groves Creek Marsh, Skidaway Island, Georgia - 071409AT metaG (megahit assembly) | ecosystem: Environmental > Aquatic > Marine > Intertidal...
AACCAAAAATGAGACAAGGTGAGGCTGCCATGGACATCATGGAATCTTTGATGAAGGGCGAAAGCGCGGAGTCCGCAATTCTGCCTGCCGAGCTGATCCAACGTGCCAGCACCGCAGCGCCTCCTGCGGAACCCTCAGCATAAAAAATTCGAGGGCCCAGCTTGGCAGCCCGCCGACATTGTTTTCTCGAGTCTAAGAGACCAGGAAAATCCATGAAGGAGGCCCATCATCCACGCAATGGGCTGTTTGGATGGGCACCCCGATTCGCTTCAGCCAATGCCTTCACTCACCGACCAGCCCCCATCTACATTGACGATTTGACCGGTGACAAAATGGGATGCATCCGATAAGAAATAGGAAGCAGCCTCATCCAGGTCTTCAGGCTGCCCCATGCGCCCTCCGTCCAGAGGTTGTTTAGTTTCGATGTAGTCCATGATACCTTCGTCGGATTGGGCACGAGCCGACATAGGAGTCGCAACCAGGCCCGGGCACAATAAATTGATACGAATACGGTCCTTGGCATAAAAGGATGCCATAGAGCGAGTCAGGCCTTCCAACGCTGCCTTGGAGGCAGCATAGGCGTGAGTGACGAAATGCCTTGCGGATGGAGCATGCCCCAGCACTGAGCCGCAATTCAGGATCGCCCCTCCGGTCTTTTGTTCGAGGAATTGGTGAATGGCGGAACGGTTGGATAAGAAGACCGAATCCAGATTCCATCGAAGCGTCTTTTGCCATCCCTCATCGGTGATGGTGTGCAAAGGGCCATCACCCCATCGGCGACCACTACCCCCGGCGACGTGGTAAAGCCCATCGAGGCGACCAAAAGTCTTCACCACCTTACCGAATAAATCCTTGACCTGATCTTCCATGGTGGCGTCAGCTCCCAAGGCCACACCTCGTGTTCCCAGCCAGGAAGTCGCTGATTCAAGCTTGGCTGGGTCACGGCCAGAGACAGCTACTTGAGCACCTCTTTGGATGAATGCCTTAGCCGCTGAAGCCCCAAGGCCACTGGTCCCCCCTACAACCAGAATATGTTTATCTTCCAAGTTCATGGGGAAGCCACATCCAACCGATGCTTAAACAATTCCAAGCTTTTTGAATCGTGATTTGATCTGGCGGTAGTGAAAATCGGTGGAACATAACTTTTCAAGTTCCCCCTTTTTGAAGTGCTTGGCCACTTCCGGATCCTTGAGCAGCTGCTTCTTGAAGTCAGCACCTGTGTCACCCGCATGCTTGCTCTTCCATGTCTCCATGGCATTGCGCTGAACAAGGGCGTAGGAAGCCTCTCGAGTGAGACCTTTCTGTATGAGCGCCAAAAGGACGGTTTGCGAATGCCACATACCGAGAGAAAGTTGCATATTTCGCTCCATGTTGGCCGGGTAAACAATCAATCCATCCGTCAGATCCGACAATTTGTTCAGCATGTAATCTAGCAAGGTGCACGAATCGGGAAAAATCACCCTCTCCACAGAGCTGTGGCTGATATCACGTTCGTGCCATAGAGCCACGTTTTCAAGGGCGGCCAGAGCGTTGCCTCTCAACACACGTGCCAGCCCTGTCAAGCGCTCACCCGTAATAGGGTTGCGCTTGTGGGGCATGGCGCTGGAACCTTTTTGTCCTTTGGAAAAGAATTCTTCGGCCTCCAACACCTCCGTGCGCTGTAGATGCCTGAACTCCGTTGCCCAACGCTCAATGCTGGCACCGACCAAGGCGATCACCGTCATGAATTCGGCATGGATATCCCTCTGAACCACCTGAGTCGCGATGGGCGCTGGCTTGAGCCCCAAACGCCGGCAAACCGCAGCTTCGACCTTGGGAGAAAGGTGGGCATTGGTCCCCACCGCGCCCGAGAGCTTTCCAACGGCCACTTGCTTTCGGATATCCTTGAGGCGGCGTTCGGCACGCCCGAATTCATCGAACATCAAGGCCATTTTGAGCCCGAAGGTGGTGGGTTCGGCATGAATGCCATGGCTGCGCCCGATCATGGGGGTAAAGGCGTGTTTTTTGGCCTTTTGGGCAATGACCTTACGAAGCTGAATCACATCCTGATGGAGGATGTCCACCGATTCCACCATCTGGACGGCAAATGCCGTGTCGATGAGATCACTGCTGGTCAAACCGTAATGGAGCCATCTGGAAGCTTTGTCATTGATGTTTTCGGCCACATTGGTGGTAAAGGCAATCACATCATGGTTCAGCGTTCGCTCCAATTCCTTGCAGCGATCGATGGAAAAAGCTGCCCCTTTCTTCATTTTCCGAAAATCGCGCAGAGGCACCAGACCCTGCTCGACCAATGCCTCGGTGGCCAACAGTTCAATCTTAAGCCATATTTCCAGCTTTCGCTGTTCGGTCCAGATATCCCGCATGGCGGGACGTGCGTAACGAGCTATCATACCCAGAGAAAGAAACGTTACCCCTTACCAAAAAAAAAGTAAAAACCGCAACCAGATCATGTTTTATCCTCCTGGGGGCTAAAAAAGGTGTGTGCGACATTTGACAAGCTCACCCAGCCCCGATATAGCTTCCACATCGAACATTCGTAAATCTTAGAGAAAAATCATATGGCCATTTCCGTTGGAACCAAAGCACCCGATTTCACCCTTAAATCCAAGAACGCCGAGGGCGTCTCTGACATCAGCCTCAGCAGCAATATCGGTCAGAAAAACACCGTCATTCTGTTCTTTCCTCTGGCTTTCACAGGGGTATGCACCACTGAATTATGTGATGTCACCGCTGGCTTGGGTCAATACAGCGACCTCAATGCTGATGTGATCGGCATTAGTGTAGACAGCCCCTTCGCTCAGGAAGCCTGGGCACAGAAAGAAAATATCGGCATTACCTTGGCAAGTGATTTGAACAAAAAGACCGCTGCCGACTATGGGGTGCTGTTGGATGATCTTCTTGGATTCGGAGCCACCAGCGCTCGCGCCGCCTTTGTCGTGGATAAGGATGGGGTGGTGCAATACTCCGAACAAACCCCAACTCCCAAGGACCTTCCGAATTTCGACGCCATCCAGGAAACCCTCAAGGGCCTTCAGTAAAGAGCGTCGCTCAATCCTGTTTTTACCAAACTGCGGCTCTCTAACGAGGGCCGCAGTTTTTTTGTGGATTGATGGATGGCCCATTTTTTGAGCCGATGCATTACGGCTCAGAGTGTCGGGCCGAGCATCCAGGGCGCAAATTCCTCGTCACCCATGCCTTGGGACTCACTCTTGGTGCTTTCTCCGCTTGCGACGCGCAGAATCTGATCGAAAAGTCGCTTACCTACCTCTTGAACGGTCTCCCGACCATCGATGATCGTGCCGGCATTCAGATCCATATCATCTTCCATCCAATCATAGAGAGGAGTGTGAGTGGCTACCTTGATACATGGAGCGGGTTTGCACCCAAAGACACTTCCACGACCCGTGGTAAAAACACCCAAATTGCAGCCCCCGGCCACCAGTCCCGTCATACTCACCGGATCATTTCCCGGAGTGTCCATAAAGCAAAGTCCTCGGGACTGGATCGCTTCGGCATAGTGGTAAACGGCCTCAAGTGGCGCCTGGCCCGCCTTTGCGATGGCTCCAAGGCTTTTTTCATAAATGGTCGTCAAGCCTCCTTCCTTGTTGCCATGCGATGGGTTGTTATCAATGGTCGCTCCGAATTTCGCTGTATAGTCCTCCCACCAATGAATCATGTCGACCAGACGTTCGCCCACTTCGGTAGACGAGGCACGCTGAGTCAACAGGTGCTCGGCACCGTATATCTCGCTGGTTTCTGCGAGAACGGACGTCCCCCCCTCTTGAACTAGACAATCCGAAGCCACCCCCAAGGCCGGATTGGCCGTGATGCCACTATGGCCATCGGAACCGCCACAGTTCATGGCCAAGGCCAGATCACTAATTGGACGAGGCGTCCTTCGGAGCTCATTGAGTCTTGGGAGCATCTTCTGCACCGCCTCAATACCTGCTTCAACGGTTTTGCGTATGCCCCCCAGAGACTGGATATTCATGTGGAAAGGATCGTCGTCCGGTTTCTGAGGATCCCGTAATCCATAACGCTGGATGATCTGTGGTATTTGGTTGACCTCGCACCCAAGCCCTACCAGCAGATATCCTGAAATGTTAGGGTGCACCGCCATTCCGGCAAGGACGCGCTGGAGAACCTCCAAGGGCTTGTCAGGCATCAGGCTGCAGCCTGATTTATGCGTGAGGGCCATCACTCCATCGACATGAGGAAAATCGCGGCGGAAATCCTCTCCCCTGAAATGCTGTGCAATGTATTTGGAAACCGAGGCCGAACAATTGACGCTGGAGATGATGGCCAGATAATTGCGGGTCCCCGAACGTCGCCCAGGACCGCGATCAAATCCCATGAAGGTCAAAGGCTCTTCTCTCGTGGTTCTTTGCAAAGGCCGAAAGGCCTCACCGATGCGGTAATCGCGCCCAAAATCACCCATCCCAAGATTGTGCACATGGACATGATCTCCCGGGTGGATCTCCTGCGTTGCAAACCCGATGATCTGACCATATTTAAGCAGCGGATCACCCTTGGACAGGGGGCAAAGTGCCACTTTGTGGCCGGCAGGAATCGTGGATTGGGTTTCCCAGATCTCATCCCCACGCTCGACTCGAGCGCCTTTCTTGAGTGTTCGCTTGAGCACGGCAACCTGATCCTCCGGGTGAAGCTGGAGCCAGACATCATCAAATGGCACGTTCATGAGTAACTGGCATCATGAAAAATTACCCACTCCATGACCAGCAAATCATGCTCTCACCTTTTCACTTGCCATCCCCTCGCCCACTAATTTTGATGGTGTCATGCATCACGAATACGTCGAGCGAGTGGTCAATCTGATCAAGCCTGATTCCCACCGAATTTACAACATGTCGGTTCAGGAGGCAGAGCAACGAATTCTATCCGGTGACCCCAACGGAGTGGAAGGTATTGATGGATCCTTCGCACTACTGGCCAAGGAGGGAAAAACCGTTCGCATGGCAAGGTCCATGGATCGCCCCATGCGTTACTTCCTGGCCAAACGTGAAGAGGGCCCTGCGCTGATCGTAGCCGAAAGGATGGATGCCATTTCAGAATGGCTTCAGGAGGAAGGCCTGGGAGATCAATTTCACCCCAGCTACACCCGGATGGTTCCAGCCCATTATGTCGTGGAAATTCTGCTCATTGGCTGTCCGGACCCAGACCCTGTTTACACCCGCTATTTTGACCCGCAAAAAAACACGCAGCCTAATGATTTGGATACCATTGGAGCCCGATACATCGGGGCTCTGGCTGAGGAAATTCAGAAGTGGATTTCCAGTTTGCCAGCCGAAGAGCCTATCGGCGTCTGTTTTTCCGGCGGCATTGACAGTGGCGCTGTTTTTCTCACAACCCATCACGTCATGCAGCGCATGGGAACCCCCTTGAGCCGCCTTAAAGCATTCACACTCAATTTGGGTGGAGGAGCCGATGTCGATCAGGCCCGTTCGTTTCTGGCGCAAACCGGACATGCGCTCTTTTTGGAAGAAATGCAGGCCTCGATTCATGATGTAAGGGTCGAGGAAGTGTTAAAGACGATTGAGGATTACAAGCCTCTGGATGTGGAGTGTGCGGCCATGGGGTTACTGCTTCACCGTTGCATCCGGGCCCAATATCCAGGCTGGACCTACCTGGTCGACGGAGACGGAGGCGATGAAAACCTGAAAGATTATCCCATCGAGGAAAATCCTGAACTGACTATCAAAAGTGTCCTGCACAACCAAATGCTTTACCACGAGGGCTGGGGTGTAGGAAAAATCAAACACTCCCTGACCTACAGTGGGGGCCTGAGCCGATCTTACACTCGAACCTATGCCCCCGGAAAAAGCCTGGGATTCGAAGGTTTCAGCCCCTTCACCCGTCCCGCAGTCATTCGCGTCTCAGAGGGCATTCCCTACATCGATCTGACAGACTATCATCACGGCAAGCTCTATGATTTGAAAGGAGACATCGTTGCGAGGGGTGTGAAGGCTGTCACCGGAATCGAGATGCCCATTTTTGAGAAAAGACGCTTTCAGCACGGAGCGATCAGCGAGGCACAACTCCGAGGTGCCATCACCAACAACGAACAACGACTCCGGCGCCAATTTAACGCCCTATACGAGGTGCTTTAGGTCAGTGAGATCCTGGATCTCAGGAATCAGGATTTGAATGTTTTGGGACCCTGCGTGAATCAGGATGGATCGCAGGCAGAACGGAAGAGTGCTCCGGCGTAATCTCGATTCATTTTGGAAATGAAGTCCAGACTGATTTCCTTGGGGCAAGCAGCCTCGCACGCACCCGTCACGGTACAACTACCAAATCCTTCCTCGTCCATTTGACCGACCATGGCAAGGACGCGGCGATCCTTTTCGACTTCCCCTTGAGGCAAGAGCCCTAGGTGGCCCACTTTCGCGGAAACAAAAAGCATGGCAGAAGCGTTTTTGCAGGCAGCCACGCAAGCGCCACAGCCAATGCATTGGGCTGCATCCATCGCCCGATCGGAATTAGACTTTGGAACAGGAATGGCATTGGCATCCGGTGTGCCTCCAGTGCTGGTAGAAATGAAACCGCCTGACTGAATGATCCGATCGAAAGCAGACCGATCGACCCTGAGGTCACGCACGATTGGGAAGGGTTTTGCCCTCCATGGTTCGATGGTGATGGTTTCCCCGTCACGAAAGTGCCGCATGTGCAATTGACACGCAGTCGAGGCTTTCTGATCTCCATGGGGTGTTCCATTGATCACCACCGAACACGTACCGCAAATCCCTTCGCGGCAATCAGAATCAAAGGCAATGGGCTCCTCGCCTTTCGACATCAAGGACTCATTGACGACGTCCAACATCTCCAGGAAAGACATGTCCTGGTGTATGTCCTTGGCTTCGTATGTAACGAAACCTCCAGGTTCTTCAGCATTTTTTTGCCGCCACACATTCAAGGTCAGGTTCATTACTTGTAGCTCCTTTGGGTCATTTTGACTTCTTGATATTTCAGCGATTCCTTGTGGAGAGCTGGAGCTTGGTCTTCACCCTGATGCTCCCATGCGGCAACGTAAGCAAAATCATCGTCGTTGCGCAGTGCCTCACCATCTTCAGTCTGGTATTCGGTTCGGAAATGCCCGCCACAGGATTCCTCCCTGTGCAAGGCGTCTCGGCAAAGCAACTCGGCAAATTCCATGAAATCCGCCACACGGGAAGCTTGCTCCAATGCCGGATTCACGCCCTTAGCCGAACCGGGAACACTCACCTCATGCCAGAATTGTTCTCGCAGCTTGGGAATGGCCGCAATGGCCTCCTCCAGCCCCTGCCGATCCCGGGCCATTCCACATTTTTCCCAGACCATGCGGCCGAGTTCCCAGTGCATGCTGCGAATGGAACGTTTGCCCTTGATGGAGAGAAGACGATCAATCTTGGATTGCGCATCAGCCTCGGCCTGCCCAAAGGCATCATCAGAGGTCGAAGGACGGTTTTGTGAGTGAGAAGCAAAATAGTGACCGATGGTGTATGGAATTACGAAATATCCATCGGCAAGACCTTGCATCAAGGCACTCGCACCAAGGCGGTTGGCCCCATGATCCGAAAAGTTGGCTTCTCCGAGAACAAAGAGGCCTGGGATGTTGCTCATGAGATTGTAATCCACCCAAAGCCCCCCCATGGTGTAGTGCGGAGCCGGGTAAATGCGCATGGGCTGCTGGTAGGCATTTTCCCCGGTGATCCGCTCATACATGTCGAACAGATTACCGTATTTTTCTTTAACCGAGTGCTCACCCATTCGCTGGATGGAATCTGCAAAATCCAGAAAAACGCCATAGCCGGTAGGTCCAACTCCAAGACCCGCGTCGCATGCTTCCTTGGCTGCTCGAGAGGCAATATCGCGAGGAGCGAGATTACCAAAACTGGGATATTTTCTTTCGAGAAAATAGTCACGCTCAGCCTCAGGAATATCCCAAGGTTTGCGCTGATCGCCCTTCTGTTTGGGAACCCAAACACGACCATCATTGCGCAATGACTCGGACATCAGAGTCAACTTGGACTGATGATCGCCACTGACAGGTATGCAGGTAGGGTGAATCTGGGTATAGCAGGGATTGGCAAAAGTAGCTCCCTTCTTGTGCGCTCGATAGGTGGCCGTCACGTTGCAGCCAACGGCATTGGTCGAAAGGTAAAAGACCGGACAGTAACCACCGGTGGCAAGAATCACCGCATCAGCAGAATGACGACTGAGTTCACCCGTCGTGACATTACGCATGATAACGCCCTTGGCGTGACCATCCACCAGCACGAGATCCTGAAACTCAGTCCGGGGAAACATCTGCACGTTACCCAAACCAATCTGTCGACTCAGAGCCTGATAAGCACCGAGAAGCAATTGCTGCCCCGTCTGACCTCGCGCATAAAAGGTACGAGACACTTGGGCACCACCAAAGGAGCGATTGGTGAGGTATCCGCTGTATTCACGAGCAAAGGGAACCCCTTGTGCCACACACTGATCGATGATGTTGCGACTAATTTCAGCAAGACGATGCACATTGGCCTCCCTGGCCCTGAAATCACCCCCTTTGATGGTGTCGTAGAAAAGCCTGTGCACGCTGTCGCCGTCATTCTGGTAGTTCTTTGCGGCGTTGATTCCCCCCTGTGCGGCAATGGAGTGGGCTCTTCGAGGGCTGTCCTGATAGCAGAAACACTTTACCTTATAGCCAAGCTCGGCAAGGGTCGCGGAAGCGGAGGCACCTGCAAGACCCGATCCCACAACAATGATTTCGAATTTCCTCTTATTGGCTGGATTGACCAGCTTGAGGTCGAATTTGTGGCGTTCCCACTTGGATGCCAAAGGGCCTGACGGAATGTTTGAATCCAATTGCATGATTAAAGTGCCTCCTTCCCAAAGCCCAGCAAAACAGCCACTGGAATCGATACGTTGCCAATAAAAACGCTCCAACCGACCAGCAAAGCAAGGTTATGAAAGGCTTGGCGGAATCTTCCGACGCTCCATCCAAGCGACTGAAACAAACTCTGCATTCCGTGGCTGAGATGAATCGCTAGCAAGGTGTTTGCGAGAATGTAGAAGGCAGCAGACAAGGGGTTGCTGAATCCCCGAACCACCATCGCAAAGATATCGTGCCGCCCTTCGCTATCCACACCCTTGTAATCGGGAGCAATGGTAAAATCAAAAAGATGATAAATAATAAAGCTCAAGACAATGAGGCCACTCCAAATCATCGTTCTGGAGGCGAAGGTGGTACTACGAGACTGCCTCACCTGGTAAGCGACAGGCCGTGCACGACGATTGTCCCTGACAAGAGAAATGGCGCAAGCAATGTGCAGGAAAACGCATGCCAAGAGAGAAATACGAGCTACCCAGAGAAGCTTCGGCATGGACTTCAGAAAAGCTCCGTAGGCGTTGATCTTGTCGGGACCGAGAAATATTTGGAGATTGCCTAACATGTGGCCAATGACAAAGCCGAACAGTGCGAGGCCCGTCATCCCCATGACATATTTCTTGCCAAGTGAAGAATGAAATAAGGCGTTAAAGAGTTTCATTTAGCTAAACCAAAAAGGAAAGTGATGATTTTGAGACTTGGATGAAGAAATCACGCAACTTACATGACCTTAGATATAAGGTTTTCTTTTAAAAGTCAAACAGCGGGATTCTAAATTAGAAAACCTTATGGTTAACATAAAAAATGTTGGCTTGCTGAAAATCATTCTTTTGGGAAGGTTTTTGTCACCAAGCTTCAGCAACCACTGCCTCCAAATCGGTCAAGCGCTTCAGAGTATCGGACCCTCCATGGTATCCTCGGTCGATCAACTTGGAATGCATACCAACCTGACGAGCACCGAGAACGTCTTCATCCCATTGATCCCCAACATAAAGGATGCGATTGGGTGGCAGCCCCATTCTGGAGAGAGCATGCTCAAAAATAACCGATGAAGGTTTTTCGAACCCCACATCACAAGAGATGCAAATCCATTCAAAAAACCCGTCCAATCGTAAGGCGCTGAGAAGAGGTTTCAGGCGCTGATCCCAGTTGGAGATGATACCTAATCGAAAACCCCTTCCAGCCAATGCATCTAAGGTAGGTAGCACATCCTCATGCACCAGCCAGCTCGAGGAATCCTCAAACCTCCGATAAAGTGTTGGGAAAATATCCGAACAGGCTCTTGGTTCCAAAACACCAGCAAAACTTTGAAACACCATTTTTTCCCAGTCTTCCAAGCGGTAATGAAATTCTCCCTTACTCTTCCAGGCCTCGTGGAATTGATCATCCAAACGCTTGGCATCCAGCCCCGTCCAACCATGCTCCGAGGCGACTGAAGCATAAATCTCGCCGACGGAGGAAACCGGATCGATCAGTGTGCCTCCCACATCAAACACGACCGATTCGACTGCAATAGGCTCTTCCATGATTGGGGAGTTCACTCAAGAGGCATACTCCTTGATGGTAGGGGTATCAAGTCGTTTTCAGCTACCAAAGGACGATTCAGGATTTTCTCTTGCCTGCCTACTATTCTTTGGGTCCGACAAAGGTATCACCGTTGATCGATCAGCCCATAGGGAAACCATGACTGAAGGGGTCATGAAGCCTATCCGGTGCTTCAGCCGTTTAATATCCCCTCAGAGAAGCGGTGCAATTCTCAAGGGTCTTGGCTTGCCGGTGAACAAAGGATCCCAACATAATCGTATCATGTTTTCCGGCATGAAAAACCACTGGGCTTGCCTGCTTTTCGGCTTCGCTGCAACCGCATTGGGCGCCGGTCCGGATTGGCCTCAATTCATGGGCCCCCACCGGAATGGCAGCACACAAGCTCAAGCCATCCAAAACGATTGGCGCAATCATCCTCCGCAAAAGTTATGGAGTCTTGAAATGGGCAGTGGGTTCAGTGGGCCCGTCATCAAAGACAACCATGTCTTCCTCTATCATCGCCTGGGAAGAAACCTGCACCTGGATTGCATCACACTGGATACCGGAAAACAGGTTTGGCAATCCACCCATGCGACGCAATATCGGGATCGATTTGGTTTCGATGATGGTCCAAGAGCCACTCCGGCCATCGATGGAGATCGCATCTTCCTCATGGACGCCAACGGGTGGATGCGCGCTTTCCATCGATCCGATGGCCACCTCCTTTGGGAGATCAACCCTGAGAAACATGGTCGGGTGGATCAGGGCTTTTTCGGAAAAGCTCCCTCCCCTCTGGTTTTTGGTGATACCGTGATTTACATCATGGGTGGCAGTCCTGAAGCAGGGATCGTGGCACTTGACGTTAACGATGGATCCCTGATCTGGAAGACCCTTTCCGAAGAAGCGGATTATGCCTCACCTGTGCTGCAGGAGACCAACGGTCAGTGGTGGATATGGGCCTGGATGCGCGATCATGTTCACCACATTCACGCTGCAACCGGCAAGGTGCACCAAAGCATCCGATGGAGATCGAGCATGAACGCTGCGGTCAATGCGGCGACACCTCTGGTTCTTCCTGAAGGTGTTTTTCTATCTGCAAGCTACGGCACCGGTGCCCTGTTACTCAGTCAACGCGATGGAAATTGGTCACCTCTTTGGTCAGGCGACCAGCAAATGTCCAATCACTACGCACACTGTGTGTATCACCAGGGATATTTATACGGGTTTCATGGCAGGCAGGAGCAAAGCCCCGAGCTGCGGTGCATTGAGGCCAAGTCAGGCAAGGTCGCGTGGTCTCAGACAAATCTGGGCGCAGGATCCCTCATTCTTGCGGATGACAGGTTATTGCTGATGATGGAGAGTGGCGAATGGATCATGGCCGAGGCCACACCGGATAGGTGGTCAGAACTGGGCCGCCGGCAGATCCTGCCTTCCGGAGTGCGGGCCTCTCCAGCGCTGGCGCACGGCATATGGGTGGCAAAGAGCCCTGACCGCCTTGTCGCCTATCAACTGGGGCACCCATTACCATGACGGGCATGACTCGATCAGAGTCCGGCATCACTTTCCTGCTTGGCCCAGCTGGAAGTGGAAAAACATACCGTTGCCTGGAAGCCATCCGCTTTGAGCTTAAGAATCACCCGGAAGGTCCCCCCCTGCTTCTCATCACTCCCCGGCAAGCGACATTCCAGATGGAGAGCGATTTGCTCAGCGACCCATTCTTGCAAGGTTTCACTCGCTTGCAAATCCTCTCTTTTCCGAGACTCGCCGAGTTCATTCTCGGCACCTTGGCGCCAACCTACGAAGGCTGCATCTCCGAGGAAGGCAGGATCATGGTCTTGCGCTCCATCCTCAATCGATGTGCCTCTCAACTGGTTCTTTTCAAGCAAGGTAGCCGTCACACTGGGCTTGCAACGGAAATGAGTCACACCATTCGTGAGTGCCAGCATCATGGGATCACACCAGCAAGGCTACTCGAACTTTCTCAAAGACCACAGCTTCATCCATCCATGGCCTGCAAACTCAAGGATATCGCCTTGATCTTCGGTCAATACGAAGCATGGCTGGATCAACAAAGACTGCATGATCCAGACCACATGCTGGATTTGGCAACGCAAGCTTTGGCTCAGGAACGACGCAAGCCCACAAAAGATCGTCGTTTTCTTCTGAAGGCACTGTGGCTGGACGGATTTGCCTCTCTCACACCTCAGGAGCGATCCATGTTAAAAGCCCTCTGTGATTTGTGCCAATTCAGCACACTGGCTTTCTGTGCCGACTCCTTTCCACCCACGGAAAAGCAGCTTTTTTCCATCTGGCTTCCTGTCCACCAAACAGTGCGTGCCTGCATGAACGATTTAGCAGCCGTGCATGAGAATCCTCCAACCTGCGAACTGTTGGAACGGTCATCAACGTTGGGACGATTTGCCGATTCTCCCATGCTGCGATGGTTGGAGGCCTCATGGACACGACCTTCCCCCTGTCCCATCCCGGAGGCTCAACCTCAATCAGGCAACAACACTTCCCAACTGGAACTGGGACTTCCCCAACCCCATCAAGAACCCCTACAGCCCAGCATCGAAATGATGAGCTGTTCGACCCCTGCCGAGGAAGTTGCATGGGCAGCAAGAATCATCATGAGAGAGACCAGGGAGCGAGGAGCCCGTTACAAGGACATCGCCGTTTTGGTGCGCTCCCTTGAGGACTATCATGATCTCATCCGTCATCAGTTCCAACGCTTGGAAATTCCTTGCTTCATGGATCAACGAGAATCAATCGTTCATCACCCCCTCGTTGCCCTTACCCGATCGGCTCTTCGGCTTTTGGCTCATGGATGGATGCACGATGATTGGTTCACTTACCTAAAAAGCGGATTGATTTCGCTTCCAATGGATCAATTGGATGCCCTGGAAAATACCGCCATTGAAAGGGGATGGAGAGGTGATCGGTGGTGGTTGCCACTGTCGGATTCTTCCGGGCAACCTCACGCCTTCGAGCCTGTCAGGCTGCGACTGCTTCAACCTTTCGAATCCATGCTGCGACAACCCATGCAGGCAAAGAAAGGACTTCCTAAAAAACAAACCTGGACCGGTAACTCCATGTCCGAGGCCATTCGCAGGTTATGGACTTCACTAGGCGTCACAAGGAGCCTCGAGGATTGGGATGCACACCCTCTCAAGGAGGGGTTACCCCATCAGGATTTCCATCTGCGTGTTCTTGAAACGATGGAATCCTTGCTGGACAACCTGGAAATGGCCTTTGGGGAAATGCCTCTTCCGATTCATGAATGGCTCCCCATCATGGAATCCGGAATGTCTCATTTATCCGTTGGGGTCGTCCCCCCCGCATTGGATCAGGTGATGGTTGGAGCCGTCGATCGATCCAGGCAATCATCCCTGAAGACGGTGATTCTCCTCGGACTGAATGAATCGGTTTTTCCAGCCCGGCCATCCTCGCAGGGATTGTGGGATGAAACCGAGCGCGAGGCTCTTGAACAGGAGGGTATTTTACTTGAAACCGATCCACGCATCCAACTGGCTCTCGAGCGCTTTTTGGGATATATTGCATGCACCCGTTCAAGCAAACAACTCTGTCTGAGTCATGCCCGTGCGAGTTTGAGTGGTCAAATGCTCCATCCGTCCGTGCTGATCGATCACCTAAGGCGTCTCTTCCCCTGGCTTGAGGAGTCTACCTTTGATTCCCGCATCCTGGCGGATCAAGCCTTCCATGAGCGCGAGCTGATGGTGACGCGTGATTTTTGGAAATGGCGCAAAGATCACCCGAACGTGATGCCCAGCCACGCAGGCTCACGACTTGGCGAGTCACACAAATGGCTCACTCGGTCCTCCGAATCGTTCTCAGAAAAGATCGATCCCGATCTGGCCGCAATGCTTTTTGGTGAAAGCGTGTCACATCCTCAAATTCAAACCTCGGTGAGCCGCATGGAAAGCTTTGCGGAGTGCCCTTTTCGTTTTTTTCTGCATGCAGGCCTGAGACTGAAAGAACGACAGACCTTTGAATTGGATGCCCGCCGAATGGGTATTTTCCAGCACCATTTATTGGAATCCTTTCACCTATACCTCCAGGAGGAAGGGAAACAATGGCATGATCTGACGAGGGGTCAGGGGGCAGAACTTCTGGGCCATCTCGCTGAACAGATGATGCATGATTTTGACGATGGCCTGCTGGAGGACAAGGCCACCAACCAATTGATGGCTAAGGCCATGACTCAAGGATTGCGTATCTTCATTGAAGTCCTCATGGGTTGGATGAAACACTATCCCTATGAGCCCAGAGCCGTTGAATTGAGTTTTGGACAAAAGGATTCCCTGCTTCCACCCTGGCGCCTCCCCATCCGCAAGGATGCTGCCTTCGTGTTTCAGGGAGTCATCGACCGATTGGACTTTCTGGAGAGGGAAGATGGGCCCACTCTGGCAGTGATCATCGACTACAAATCGAGTCTCAAGAAACTGGATCCAACGTTGAGCTGGAATGGCCTGCAATTGCAGCTTCCCGTCTACCTCAATGTCCTGCGTCAGCCTGAAGTGGCAAGCAAACTCGATCAAACCTCCATCCGCCCCACCGGCGCTTTTTTTGTTCCCCTGAAATCAGCAACGGAAAATTGTGATACACGGGATGAGGCCCTGGATGCCCATCGCATCGACCAATCCCACCAGTCGGCTTATCAGCACCATGGCTGTTTTGACATGGAGGCACTGCAAACCCTGGATTCCCGACCGGGTTCACTAAAAGGAACACAAATTGATTACCACCTTAAAAAAGATGGCACACCGAGGAAATCCTCATGGCAAGCCATGACTCGAGAAGATTTCGAGGCCTTCATGAATCGGTCCGTCGAGCTGCTGAAGCGTTTCGGAGATCGACTTCTGCAGGGGGATATCCGCGTCGAACCCTATCGTCACGGGCAGATGACGCCCTGCCAGTATTGTGATTATGCCTCGGTATGTCGTATCGACACACGAACCCACTCCTGGAGAACACTCCAGCCACCTCAGACACCTTCCGGAAAGGAAGCATCCTCATCTAACCAGGCATGAAACACACCTCTGCTCAGCAACAGGCGATTCAGGTAAGAGGCAATGTCTTGGTGGTTGCCGGTGCCGGCACGGGTAAGACACGCACCCTGGTCGACCGATGCCTCAGCCAGATCACCGATGAGGCATCACCGACACCCCTCAGGGAAATCCTGATGGTGACCTTCACCGAGGCAGCTGCCACGGAAATGCGGGAACGCCTGGCCCGCAGTCTGGAATCTCTCTTGGCATTGCAACCCCAGAGTGCCCACTTGCAGGAGACCCTTGCTCAAGTGGATGCCGCACCCATTGGAACGCTTCACGGGTTTTGCTATCAGCTCATTCGGCATCATTTCCACCAACTGGACATGGATCCCAATGCCCGCATCATGGAGCCGGAGGAATGTTCTGCACTCTGTGAGGAAACGCTGGATGCATTGCTTGAGGAGCTTTACCAAGGTGCAGGAACCTTTTCACGTGACCTGAGGGACCACATGACGCATCGGGAAAAAGGCCGTGAAAAGCTGGTTCGAGAGCTGGTTTTGAGGATACACCATTTCACACAGTCCCTGGTGGATCCACAGGGATGGCTCCACCATCACATAAGGCAAACCATGAACCCCTCATCCGAGTCATGGGATGCCATGCTACCTGAAACCTTCCTCCAGTGGGCCACTCAATGGCATCAGGCCCTGAGTCCCTTGAAGGAGGTCAATCCTCACGCCGCGCGGTGCGCGGAGCATCTGACATCCTATCTGGAAGCGGACGATCGCCTTTCGGCAATGAATTCCTGTGTGGAAGCCTTGACGCAGGAGGACGCTCCAGACCAATGGCCACGCGGAAGCAAGCAAGCCTATCGATCGGCCATAGCCGATTTATTTGATGACCTCATTTTCCTGCGCAGTCTGATGGGCAATGCATCCGTCGGGTCTTCCCCTCTGCAAGCCGATTGGAGCCTCCATCGTCCTACTGTTCGCCTTCTTCTCGAACTCGCCCAATCCTTCACAGAAGCTTACCGCAAAACCAAATCTCAGCGAGGACTGCTGGATTTTGCCGATCTGGAGCAGCATGCCATTGATCTTCTTTGGGACCGTTCCGATGAAGGACCGACGGATTTAGCGAGAGACATTCAAAGGCGCTACCATTCCGTTTATGTCGATGAATACCAGGATATTAATGGCGCTCAAGACTGTATCCTGAGTGCCATCAGCAAGGATCCTTTTCAAGGAAACCGTTTTTTGGTTGGGGATATCAAACAAAGTATCTACGCCTTTCGTCTGGCCAGCCCCCGTTTTTTCAAGGCCTACCAGCATCGGTGGGAACAAACTCAGCTGGAGGGGCCTCATCACGTGATCTATTTGAAGGATAATTTCCGCTCCCACCCCGGAATCCTCGATTTTGTGAATGCGATTTTCCGGCATCTCATGTACGCCGGAATATCGGAAAGCGATTACCTCAAGAAGGTCGCGTTGAACTCCGGGGCATTTCAACCCAAACCATCTGCATCAGACTCAGAGACTGCATCGGAGACTGTGGTTCATTGTCGTTTCATCTGCGATGAGGAACACTCGGAAATCCCCACCATGGAGAAGGAAGCCATGGTGATCGCAAACCATTTCCGAGGTTTACACACCGAGGGCACCCTTGTCCGCGACCCGAAAACCAGTGAGTGGCGGCCGGTGGCCTGGCATGACATGGCGATTTTGGTTCGGTCGACAAAAAAATACAGTGAATCTTTTCTCAAGGTCTTTCAGAAAGCCGGCGTTCCCTTGGTCGCTGCCGCAAGCGAACTGATCGAAGAGGCCGCTTGCAAGGACCTGCACGCCCTTGTCCAAATGTTGTACAATCCTCATCAGGATATTCCTCTGGTTGCCATTCTGCGGTCGCCTTTCTTTCATCTGGACGATCAAGCTCTGGCCTGGGTCCGCATCCATCACCGCAAGGGAAGTTTCTGGGCGGCCATGAATCACCTCTCCATGGCCACATCCAACGCCGAACTCAGCGATGATTCGTATGCATCCTTGAATACAAAAAATCTGCATGCCGCGATCGTCGATTGTGTGATCCAGATTCAAAATTGGCGAAAGACCGTTCAACCGATGAGCCTGATTCACGCACTGGAATGGATTCTGGATACTTCCTGCTACAGGGAGAAACTGATGGCCGCAGACCATGGAGAGGAAACCCTCACGCATGTTCAAGCCTTTCTCCAGATGGCAAGAAGGTTTGCTCAACACCCTCAAGGTGGATGGCAACCCTTTCTGAACTATCTGGACCGCCTGAAACATTCTGGCGAAGGAGCACCGGTTGGCGATGGGATGCCGGCATCAGCGGTATCCATGCTGACCATCCACAAAAGCAAGGGGCTGGAATTTCCTGTGGTGGCCATTCCCGGCTTGAACGCACCCTTCAATCGCCAAAGCCTTCATCAGCCCTGGATGCTGGATGAAACCATCGGTCTCGCAGGCATGATTCAGCCACCCGGTCAAACACCCCGCTATCCCAGCCTACCCCTTTGGACCCTCAAAAAGCAGCGTCAACTGGATCATCTGGAACAGGAGAAAAGACTGCTTTACGTGGCCTTCACTCGAGCCAGAGATCATTTGCTTCTGGTCTCCGAAATGACACAGCAAAAGATGGACCAGTGGTCGCTCATGGCTCCTGGACAGGATGAGGGACCTCAAAGGGCATGGGTTCAATCGCCCATGGAGTGGATTTTTCCGTGGCTTTGCTCTTACCTTGACACCCCAAACTGGTGGCATAGCCCCGGAAACCGCCACGGCTCGATTGCCTGGGATTGTCGTCCCTTGGATAGCACTTGCATCGAAGGGGAGGCTGCCAAGGAAGCAATTCAGGAACCGCCTTCGAGTGATTCTTCCTCATTCAAGCCGCAACCCACTCCTGCATGGGTACAGGCATGGTTTGAATCCCCACCCTTCCAATACCCCTACGAGACCGCCACCCGACAATCAGCCAAAGCGGCAGTCACACAACTCAAAACCGCTTCATCAGAGCCCTCAGTGGAGCTTCCCTTGCCTTGGATTTCTGATACAGCCCCGTCCAAAACAACTGCCGAACAGAAAAAATCACTCAGCGGCACCGAGCGGGGTCATTTGCATCATCATTTTCTCCAATGGGTTGATTTAAGCCGTTTGGATCATCCGACGGAACTTCCCGATGGAGGCATTGCTGAGGTGCTGGAAAAGGAAGTCTTGCTCATGGTTACTGAAGGCAAGCTTCCACCGGAATCGCAGAAGATACTAGACCTCCCATCCCTGGAGCAATTCTTCAGGGGAGAGGTTGGAAGGCATCTAATCCGTCACGCAGGCCAGATCCAGCGGGAACTGCCTTTCACTGCAAAATTTCAACATGATGAACTCATTCAGTGGGGTCTCTCTCAGGGTGCAGATCTGCAGGAGAACCCGGATTTTGTTGTCGTGCAGGGCATGGTGGATGTGGCCATCATTCAACCAGAATCCATTCAAATTCTGGACTACAAGACAGACCAGGTTTCAGGCCCACTGTTGGAGGAACGCATCAAGGGTTATCATCTTCAACTGCGCCTTTACGCCGAGGCTCTCCAGCGCGTTTACCGCAAACCCGTCACCCACTTGTGGCTGCACCTTCTTACGACACAGGAAACCAGGACTGTGGCGACTCACTCGCTCGACAAAGACATTGTTTAGCCATCCGGGCTGTGGCAGTATTGAAACCAATCCATGCTTCCAAAAAAGTCATCCTTGCTGTTCATATTTTTTGGGGTCGCGGTGAGCTTCCTATCAGGCCCTCCCAGCGTCCAGTCTGCTTCTTCCCCCACTTCGAGGGACTTTTTTGAGCAAAAAATCCGGCCCATCTTGGCTCAGGATTGCTATGAATGTCATCAATCCTCCGGCCCCAGGAAAGGGGGACTTGCACTGGATGATCGCCAGGGACTGCTCAAAGGAGGGGATTCAGGGCCATCCATCATTCCTGGAAATCCTGATCAAAGCCTCCTGATCCAACTCATCCGACATGAAGATATCGACCGTACCATGCCACGATCCGGGGCAAAATTGGAGGACTCGGTCATTCGGGATTTCGAGGCATGGATTCGTCATGG
>Ga0181587_10001515_pt1 | contig 19441 bp, 19 predicted proteins | sample 071ome_27_FD_132463 | JGI IMG/M metagenome (GOLD analysis project Ga0181587, IMG submission 132463) | Coastal salt marsh microbial communities from the Groves Creek Marsh, Skidaway Island, Georgia - 071409AT metaG (megahit assembly) | ecosystem: Environmental > Aquatic > Marine > Intertidal...
TCTCTTCCGCAGTGGCCGTTTTTTCTCCTCCAACATTGATTTCTCCACTGAAACAAGCAAGTGGATGCCTAACTCTTGACACTCTTACCTTCATAGAAAGTTTGTCGCCAGGCTGGCAAATCCTGCGGCATTTCACCCCATCACAGGAGGTAAAAAATATCGTTTTGGGATCCACTTTTTCTGTCAACCCGGCATGTTCACCCTTTAAAAGGTAAAAGACGCACAATTGACCGAGTGCTTCAATCATAATGGATGCAGGAAAAATCGGTTGTTCTTTGAAATGTCCCTCCAAGAAATATTCATTTCCAGTAATTTTATAATCACCACGGACTTCTTGTCCTTCTATGGTGACACTTTCCAGAAACAAGAAAGGTTCTTTGTGAGGCATCAAGGAGGCAACTTCCTCAATTCTGTAGGTTTTGGATCGTTTGGGAGGTTCAACTCCGAGAGCTTTTGCGTTTAAATAAGTTTTGACATCTTCAAGGGTCCGAAGATCCCTGAGTTCTTCGTTATCAATGCTTACCTGAAGAGTTTGTTCAACAAGCATAACCACCTCGAGCATGGTTAAAGAATCCATACCAAGATCTTCGTACATTCTTAAAGAATCATCACTCTTGGCCAAAATCTCTCGTTGATCAGGCTCGAGATGGCGGTCGATGATGCCCATAACCACGGTTTCGATTTGGGATACATTTTTGTTTTTACGAAAAGCAAGTGCGGCTTCATAAGTTCCCGCAGGACACCTTTTAAGAAGCTCTTTGAGGTCCTCTTCGAGAGCGGCTGGAGATTCCTTATTCATAGAATAAATTTATGTGAGTTTGGGGGTAGTTAAAAGTATAGCTTTTACATATTTCGTGTAGTCAGCTTTACTATTCCCCCAAATATGGACAATAATAAACGATCGAGCAAACCAAAACCTGTTATTCTTACCTGTGCTCAACCAACCGGAAAATTAACCTTAGGCAATTATCTGGGAGCCGTTCGAAACTGGTCCACAATGTTGGATGAATATGAATGTCTATTTGGAATCGTCGATTTACATGCTATCACTGTTCCATCCAAACCTTCTATTCTTCGTCAAAATGTTTACTCCTGCATCGCCCAATATATTGCCTGTGGGCTTGATCCAGAAAGGTGCCACCAATTTGTTCAATCCCATGTAATCGGTCATACCGAACTTGCATGGATTCTCACCTGCATGACTCCCATTGGCGAACTTCAGCGGATGACCCAATTCAAGGATAAGGCGGCCAAGTTGGGCTTTAAGGCTACCGAGGAGTCTGATGGCAATGAGCTGAAATTCACTCACGAAGGTATGCGTGCACAGGCTTCGATTAATGCGGGTCTTCTTTGCTATCCTGTGCTGATGGCTGCCGATATTCTTTTATACAATGCAGATCTAGTCCCCGTAGGTGAAGATCAAAGACAGCATTTGGAACTATGCCGTGACTTAGCCGGTCGCTTTAATCAAAAATATTCTGAAACTTTTACAATTCCCGAGGCTTATGTCCCCAAAACAGGGGCAAAGATCAGGTCGCTGGTTAATCCAACTAGGAAGATGTCTAAATCCGACCAAAATGAACGGGCGACAATCTTTATACTGGATGAACCTGATCAGATCAAAAAGAAGGTGGGATCCGCGGTGACTGATTCTGGGGCCGAAATTTTGCATAGTCAGGAAAAACCTGGCGTATCCAACCTGTTGACCATTCATTCATCCCTATCTGGACAAAATATTCACAGCCTCGAAACTCATTTTAATGGGAAAGGATACGGTGAACTCAAAACTGAAGTGATCGAACTTTTATGTGAAACACTCCGGCCTATCAGGGAATCCTATCATGAATTAATCCAGGACAAAGCATACTTGAACCAGGTACTCAAAGATGGGGCAGGGACAGCTCAGAAGCGAGCCTTCAAAACATTGTCCAAGGTACAAAGAAAAATTGGTTTACCCGAAAGATCTTAGTCTCCTCTATCCAATGCAATTTTGAACTTGGTTTTCCAGCTAAAAAGTACCATTTAGGTAATAAGGGAATGGTTGATGGATTACGATAGCGAGACAGAAAGCAATGGAGTAGGAAGAGGTCCTTTCTATGGTGCTGCTGCTTTTATATTTGTAACTGTTATTCTTTTCGCATCCGTTGCTTTAAAAGAAAATGGCTCCCTCAATCACTGGCAAGTTTCGACATGTCTGCTGGGCACTGGGCTGATTGCCGTTTTTCTCTTCCTGCCCCATGTAATCCAACAATTAGTTGCCCGTATGGAAGATAACAGCAGTCGAACCAATGGTGAGCTGGAATCAAAATCCTTTCTTGAGCTCAAAGAAATTCGATCGGAACTTGATGCCCTTGCCGTTAAAATCGACAAAGTCCCCACCGTGGTGAACCAAATTGTCTCTGATTCAATTCAATTGGACAACAACCCCTCTGTTGAACTGATCGAACGCTTAAATACAATCCAGCAAGAATTGGGATCTAAACTGGATCATTTAGCAGATTCAAATCAGTCTTTGGCTCTGGTTGAAGAATCGGAGTCAAAGATCGAAAATCTTCTTCAACAAACCAAGCAAATTAGCCATGACCTAAAGGAGCTCTTCACCAAGCTTGACTCCATAGTTTTAGAACAATCAAGCGATGGTTCAAACTTGATCGCTCCTCCAATAACGCCTCCGATAACAGGTACCGAGCATCCGGAAATATCCGATTCCGACCCGGCCTTCTCCGAGGAAGACCCGGCCAAAGATGAAGCCAATGAATTAGGGGAACCCATGGATCAAAGTCCTGAGGATACGGACGCATTCCCTGCCGAGAATCTTACCGAAGAACTTACAGAAAGTATCGAGGACATCGAAGAGGTGGTCTTACCTACAACCTCCATTGAAAAAGATGAATCTAACGAAACACCCATCTCTTTGGAAGATGACGAAATAGAGGAGCTTGCTGAAGAAGAGGAAGTCATCACCGATCAGACCGATAAAAATTCTCCGGACGAACTCGACCTTGGCCTGCCGGACCCCGCAGAAACCTTGCGAAAAGTAGATGCCCTGCTTGCCGGAGAAGACACCCAGAAACCTCTGGCGAAATCAGAAAAAATCGACGACAAGAAAGATCAAAACGGAACCACCACAGTCGTGGCCAATGTGATGATAGGTATAGGAAATAAACCATTTCTACGTGGAGAAGGTCCTGGGCTAAGTTGGGACGAAGGGGTATCCATGAATTTTATTGAAATTGGGAAATGGGCGTGGTCACCACCCCGCAAGAATGCTTCTCTTACCGTACAGGTCTATCGTAATGACCAAGATCCTGACAAAGGAGGTAAAGTGGAAGTTCGTCCTGGGGAGAAGCTGGAAATCACCCCAGACTTTAACTGAAAAGCGACTCCGGGTATTCCCCGGACGACACCAACTGTTTGATTTTTTCAACGACCCCAGGCTTGTCTTCCTGATAAGTCACTCCCATCCATTGACAAGTGGCGAGGTTGGCATGGCAGATTGCCCGCCCCTTGCGAATCCATTGATCCACCGCCGCAGGTAAATAAAATTCGTCGGTGTTGGAATCCGTGCAATTTTTAAGAAATTGACACATTTCATCCTCCAAAGCGGGAAAGACGCTTGATGGAAATGCCCAGACATTCATCGAAACCACTTCGTCTCCAGAAAATATCTGTCTTTTTCCCTCTTCATTTTCTCCTCTGATTCGATCGGCATCGGAATGAATGCCTGTCCACTCATGGACAGAATGAAGATTCCCTGATTGATCAAGTTGGCAAATTCCTCGACTTACAGATCCATGGTCAGAAAGAGTCTCCTGCAATCGATATCCTACAATCGCACCTCTTATTACTCGATCTGAACCTTTCAAATCAGAAAAAGATGCGATGGATTCGATCAAAGCAGAAAAAGTATCCCTTCCGTAAAAATCATCCGCATTAATTACCGCAAAGTCTCTGCCATTGAGGACATTCCGGGCACACCAAACCGCATGTCCCGTGCCCCAAGGTTTGTTTCTGGCTTGTCCCCTTTGAAACCCCTCCGGGAGGTCATCTACTCTTTGGTAGGCATACTCGACCTCGAGATTATTTTGATATTTGCAGGCAATTTGCTGGTCAAAAATATCGCGCATTTCCTCCCGAATCAAAAATACAACCCGGGAGAAACCCGCAACCTTTGCATCATAGAGAGAATAATCCATGAGGGTTTCTCCGTTAGGCCCGATTGGGTCAACCTGTTTAAGACCTCCATAACGCGTGCCCATACCAGCAGCAAGAACGAGAAGAGAGGGGGAAGTTTTTTCAGAAGTCATTTCTTAATGCAAACGAGAGGTAATCGAGAATCTGAGTGGTGGTGACAGCCTCCTGGCCATGTTGTCGGGAAAGAGCTTCTGCGGCTCGCCCATGCCACAGGGTGCCGAGTGCGACACTGTCGATCAAAGATCTACCTCCCCGTGCAATCAAGGAACCAACTATGCCTGAAAGTAAATCGCCACTTCCCCCTCTCGCCAAAAGCGAACTGCCAGAAAAAAGATGGAGTTGTTCATTACAAAAGTGAACAATGGGGTGAGCTCCTTTGCGAAGAAGAACCCCGGGAAACGAGGAAATAAAGGCATCCCCACCTAAGGCTCCAGATAATCTCTCGAGCTCACCATCATGAGGAGTCAGCACAATATTTCTCAATGATTTCAGAGGTGTAATGATTTCAGGGCGTAAGGCGTCGGCATCGAGAAGCATCGGCCCGTTAAACAACTGGCAGACCTCACGAATGAGGGCATGAGATTCTCGCTCACTCCCAATTCCAGGACCAGCGACCAATGCATCGACACGCTCAAGGTACCTACGTGCCTTCCCCAGACCCTCGAGGGCGAGTGCACCATCCAGAGTTTCCGGCATCGGCACCCACATCGCTTCCGGGCAGGAAGCAACCATTGCATTGTGGATGGATTGAGGTACGCAACAGGTAACCAGACCAACCCCAGATCGAAGAGCCCCCTTGACGGTCATCATCGCGGCACCTGCATAAGTAGAGGAACCGGCAAGAACGAGCAGATGACCGAAATCTCTTTTATCACACTGCACCGGTCGAAGTTGCCGCAAAACAGGCAAAGCAGAAGGCCGAAGGACTTTGGAAAAACCTTCATATTCTGAGACTTGAGCATTTTCAAAAAATCCAAGATCCAAGTATCTTAAACGACCCACCCATGGCTGATTTCCATTGTCGATTACAGGAGTTTTAACGAGTCCAGTACAATAAGTGAAGTCGGCCCTGAATGGATGCATTTCTGAAGAAACGACTTCCCCAATTCCGCTGGGTAAATCCACCGCTACCCGAACCGAAATTTTCGTGGTTTGGTTGATCAACTCAATCCACTGCTTCATGGGATAGTCCAACTTTACCCGACCTTGTAAACCGAGCAATCCGTCTATGGCTAAATCGAAACCCCTGTCTTGAGTGGTCTTGAGAAAAGTTTCCGAAATTTTTTCATCTGTCATCTGACAGGCAGGTGAGAGAATTTCAATACGATTGGTTGCAAATTCAATCAATTCCTCAAAAGCTCTCTGGGTAAGATCGCGGCAGTCTTCTTTGGGTGCCCAAGGCCAAATCACGGCTCGGGAAGTGGGAATGGTACGAAGAAAACGCTTAGCGGCTATAAGAGAATCGGCTCCATTATGACCTTTTCCAACGAGAACCAATAACCTAGGTCGGTGGGGTATGGTTCGTAATTCACGCATATCACGCAGGGCCGAATCTGCGACCGCTTCACCAGCACGGGTCATGACTTCCCATTGATGATCCGTGTCTAAGCAAGTTGAAAAATAAGTTTCTTCAAACTCCTTCGCATCGGAGAGAGAGAGGATGGGATCGTTGGGTAGAGTAAGGTTCATTGGACTAAAACAACGATGGCAGAAGCAACTCCACTCAGGTGAGAAAGACTTACCAAGGCGGAACCGACTTTTTTCTTGGCTAGGAAGGGCTCCAAGTTTTTAGAGAAAACAACTACAGGCTGTCCATTCTCCTCTCTTTCAATCTCGACATCAAGCCAGCCAAACTCTCGCCCAATTCCAGTACCTAGTGCCTTAGATGCAGCTTCTTTGGCAGCAAAACGGGCCGCAAGACAGGGTGCTGCATCTTTCCTTTGTAAACACATGCTGGACTCTTTTTCGGTGAAGACTTTCTTGAGAAAGGAACCCCCATGCCGATCCATTGATTCTTTGATTCTCGCGACCTCGATCTGATCGATGCCCACACCAACTACATTGGTTCCCTTGGGAATCTGAGGGAAATCGATCACGAATTGAGAAGTTTTTTCATTGTCGAAACCGCTTCTGAAAGACCCTTTTCAATCGATCGGGAGATAATACTATGTCCAATATTAAACTCCGTTATCTGAGTTAATTTTCTAGCTCCTTGCACATTTTCGTAATTAATTCCATGACCGGCATTGACCTGCATACCTAGAGAAATGCCAATTCTCATGCCCTCCATAAGCTGGGAAAGTTCTTTATCCCGTTGAATTGGGTCCGTCCAGCCCCGAGCAAAACTGCCAGTATGCAACTCCACCCAAGGTGAACCTATCTTGGCGGAGGCCTCAAGCTGTCCCGGTTCTGGATCAATAAACATACTCGTTGGGATTCCTCGTTCAGAGAATGCATCCACCGCATCCTTGGAACGAGCCAGATTTCCGGCAACATCCAGACCTCCTTCAGTGGTCACCTCCATACGGTTTTCCGGAACAAGGCAAACACTATCTGGCTGGAGAGAAAGGGCGAGGTTCACCATGTCCTCGGACAAAGAAACTTCCAAGTTCAAACGGGTTTTCTTTCTTTCAAGATATCGCTGCACATCTTCCACCTGAACATGACGGCGATCTTCCCTAACATGCATCGTAATTCCGTCTGCCCCAGCATCCTCCGCCAACCAAGCCATGGCCGCCGGGTCAGGTTCGATGAAACCTCCATATGTATTGGGTTCATCCCGATAACGGGCCTGTCTCAGGGTGGCGACATGGTCAACATTTACTCCGAGTAAAATCATGAATTTATTTTTAGAAAACTTTTATCTAAAACTCAACTGGGATTGCCCGTTCGGGGCAGTTTCTGTTTGGTCTTTTTTATCCAAAATACTTCGAAGAAAACGGGGTCGATGGTGGATGGTAGAACCTAACTCCCTCAATGCTTTTAGATGATTAGGGGCTCCATACCCTTTATTCGAACTAAAGTCGTATTGAGGGAATTGAAGATGGAGGTCATGCATCAACCGGTCGCGGGTAACTTTGGCGATTAACGATGCCATGGATACAGCGAGGGAAAGAGTATCCCCCTTAACCAAGCCTTCGTGCTTGAAAGGCAGGCGCTTCATTTCCCTCCCGTCCACCAATACCTGCCATGATAGGGATTGTTCTCTTTCAACAGAAAACAAATCTTGTGCATCCTGAGGCAATGGAGACCATAAACCCATGCTTTGTGCCGATGCTTTTTGCATGGCCCGCCTCATGGCAAGACAGGTGGCCCCTACGATATTATGTTCCTCGATCTCTTCCACCGAAGCACTTCCAAATGCAGCATAAATCTGGCCCTGCCCCACTAACCGTTGAATCGTATCAAAGAGTGACTCCCTTCGGACTTCAGCAAATTGTTTAGAATCGTTGATTTCCTTGACAGTTTTACGGTTCTTAGCACAAGAAAAAAAGCCGTTGGGTAAGATCACACAACCAGCAACGACCGGGCCCGCTAGACATCCCCTGCCCGCTTCGTCCACACCAATCACCCCCAACTGTTCCTTGACGAGCTTGCGATCATGAGTCCACCGGGGGTTGGGCATTTATCTTTTTCCCCAGTTCGGGTTCCAGGCTTTTTTAGCCGGAGGCGTCTTACCCATCGCCTCATAGGCAGTCTTGAAGTGGAGTTTGCAAAACTCACCCATTCTCCCCTCTCCAAATTTTTCAAATAACAAACGGGCTCGTTCTTTGGCTTGCGAACCCGACCCCTTGGGCAAAGGTTCACCCACTAATTCCTCCAGCTTTTTCATCTGCTCCAACCAAGTGGAACGGGCAATAATGGATGCGGCGGCAACCACAGGGTCCTCCTCCGCTTTGGTCCTCATGTGTAACTCAAATGCCGGATCCTTGACATACTTTTGCACGAGGGGTTGCTTGGAAAACTGGTCGAGCAAACCCCACTTGGGCTGTCTCACCTCCAGGGCATCAAGCAGGGCTCGACCGTGCAACCAAGCAAGGAGTTTATTCAAGTTCTCCCCAAACTTCACATATAGCTCGTTATACTTGAGCATCCCAGTGTAAGCGGTTTTCACCACCACGCCCTTGGTGTCCTTGATCGATTTGGCCATTTTTAAAATCGCTCCATCCGTAATGGTTTTACTATCCCGAATGTCTGCCTCCATCCATTTTTTAACCATATCTCCGTCGGCCACTACACAGGCAGAAACGACTGGACCAAACAAATCCCCTTTTCCACTTTCGTCAAGACCAGCATGAGGCTCAAACCATTCTGGATGGTTGACTTCTTCATAGCCCAAGAGAAATTCTCCTGTAATCTCCGGCTCTAAAATATTCCTTACAAAATCTTCAGTCTTTCCACCTTGAACCACTAATTTGCCACTTTCGTAAGCCACCACCCTAACTCCGTCACCATCAAAAGCATGCCTCGCATAGGGAACATTTCTAGTGGGCCAAGCACGCCCGCTCAATGCGTCGCCCAATTTAGCCAGTTGTAAATCGGTCAACTTTAGCGTGTAAGAAGTTTTCTTTTTGGGCGAATCGCCAGAAGTTTGTTTTGCAGATCTTGCCATTTCACTCCTATCCATGTGAAAGAGATTAGAAAAAAGCAACCGCCAAGCATGCAATATTACATCCAATCCTCATGGATCAATTCCGATAGCCCCAAGGGTGATTTCCGAAAGAACCTGCTGTCTTGGTTTGATCAACAGCAGCGCGACCTGCCTTGGCGCAAGAATCCTTCACTTTATAAAACGGTGGTTTCAGAATTTATGCTTCAACAAACCAGAGTGTCCACCGTTCTGCCCTATTTTGCGAACTGGCTTCATTTATTCCCCGACTTCCATGCACTTGCCAGTGCTTCTGAGAAAAGCGTACTCAAAGCGTGGGAAGGGTTGGGTTATTACACGAGGGCACGCAACCTACACAAACTTGCCCAAGTAGCCGAGAACTGGAAAGAGCCCCCGGCGTGTATCGAAGAGTGGAAAAAGCTTCCTGGGGTTGGTCCATACATAAGTGCTGCAGTGACGAGCATTTCATTAAATCAGCCAAATGCGGTTTGCGACGGAAATGTGGTTCGTGTCTTGAGCCGCTTATTTTCTGTGTCAGAAGTTTTTAGGGACGGAGCCACTGCACAAAAAAAACTTCTTCCCGTTGCCCAGAAACTTCTTTGCAAGGACCGGCCTGGCGACTTCAATCAAGCAATGATGGAACTTGGGGCCACGGTTTGCCACCGGCGTTCTCCACACTGCACGCTATGCCCGGTCATTTCTCTTTGTAAATCAGGGAGTCAGGGTGATTTTTCCCAATACCCAAAAATTCAGCGAAAAGAAAAGAAAAAGCGTCAAATTAAACGATATTGGGTTGAACAAGACGATAGTATTCTCCTCCATGTTTCCGATGCAGGAAGGATGAGGGGAATCTATGAACTGCCTAGTTCCCTGCCCGACTGGCCAAATCAACATTCCTCTAAACCTGAATTGATGATCAACAAAAAGCGCACGATTGGGAATGTGGACTACCTGGAGAATATTTATTTGATTCGAACAAAAATCTCCACAAGCCAATTACTACCCGTAGGATATGAATGGGTCAAATGGTCCGACTTGAACAACTTTACTATCTCTGGACCTCACCGAAAATGGATCCGAGAGATCCGAGAATTAGCCTTTCCTCAAATAAGAGAAGATCAGAGGAATAAGCGACAGGAATGAACCCAATACATAAATCTGCCAGGTTTGATCACAAAAGTAAGGATAAATGAACAGAAAAAGAGCACAAATAAGTGGCAGGTAGGATGCTGTTTTCGTCCCATATTTAAAATATCCCAAACCAATTGCACTGAAGATTAAGGCTCCCATGATATCAGCAAAGGTCATGCTTCAGATAGAATGTATGATTTGGCAAAATCTGTAAATTCGTGAATCACTCCATCAAAAGAACCATTGGAAAAGAATACAACTAAAGCGTTTTTCAGCCTGTTACTTACAAGTTCATTGGCTAAGAATTTGCCCAATTCTTTGTTGGATTGAAAGGCCATAGCTTGCTTACCCCTGGCCTCAATAGAGTGAACCATTTGAGATGGGCTTATTCTTTGATTCTCGGGAATTCTTTCAGCTCGGTGAACCCCACCAATTAAAGTACAATCTGCCTGAGAAAGAGCATCGGCAAAACGGCCTTCAAAAACATTGGTTACCGCAGTATTACTTCGGGGTTCAAAGCAGGCCACCATGTGGTGCATTGGATATCTTGCCCGAAGGGATTCCAAAGCTCCCGCAATCGCCGTGGGATGATGGGCAAAATCGGACAGGATTGTCAGTTCCTTGCTCTCCAAAAGAGATTCCTGCCTCCTCTTCACCCCCAAACATTTGGAATAACTCACACCTGACAAACTGTCAAAGATGTGCCTATCCAGATTCATCCCCGCATCTTTGATTTGAACCAAAGATGAAGCGAGAATTGCCATGGACAAATTTCTCGCGTTGAAGAGGCCATGCATTCCCCAGGAAACTTCTCTCACTTTTTCGCCCTCCCAAAAAAGCTTAAATCGAGCACCCGATACATTCTCTCGAAAATCACTAATCACAAGGTCATTCTCGAATCCTGTACCCACAGAAAGAACTTGGGTCCAACTTGCCGGAGGAAGAGAACTTAAGTTTTCATCATCTCCATTGGTTAGAATGAAACCATTCGAAGGAACAATCCGTAAAAGATGAGAAAAACTCCGCGAGATATCCTCCAGATCGCGAAATATATCACCATGATCAAACTCGAGGTTATTTAAAATTAAAACCCTCGGACGGTAATGGATAAATTTACTTCGCTTATCAAAAAAAGCCGAGTCATACTCGTCTCCCTCAATGACAAAGGCTGAGTCTAGATCACCAAGTTGATTCCCACCGGACAAATCTAAAGGTACCCCACCAATCAAATAACCAGGGTTAAGATTCGCCGCATGTAGGGTGTAAGCAGTAAGGGCAGTGGTGGTCGTTTTCCCGTGAGTGCCCGCGACCACGATGGAAGGCCGGTTGCCAATTAAATCCTCCCCAATCAATTGAGGAAGAGAAACGAATGGAATGCTTCGAGTTCTTAAAAGGTATTCAACCTGAGGGTTTCCCCGCGATACTGCATTTCCTACAACCACCCGATCCGGCTCCCATTGGATTAAACTCTCTTCACTGAACCCCTCAAATAAATCGATCCCTTCAGCTAATAACACATCCGACATGGGCGGATAGACTCCCGCGTCTGAACCGGCCACATGATTCCCCATATTTTTAAGCAAGATGGCCGCATTTCCCATCGCAGTACCACAAATCCCAATAAAAAAAACCCGCATCAATTATACTCAAAATACAGCTGAGTAAGGAATGGCAAAGATAAATTACCTCGACTTCGCTTGTTGATTGGAGAAAACCATAAACAAATGAATGAAAAAAATCTTCGTATCCTCGTTCTCGGAAGCGGTGGTCGTGAACACACTCTAGCAAAAATCTGTTCCCAAAGTCCTTTAGTCAGCGAGGTTTTGGTTGGCCCTGCAAATGGAGGTATCAAACAAGAATTTAAATCTCTTGATTTGCCATTGGAGGACAATGAAAAAATTGTCGAAGCCTCAAAGCTCGAAAGAATTGATTTGGTTGTTGTTGGGCCTGAGGTCCCCCTTTGCAACGGTGTGGTTGACGATTTGAATGACGCGGGCATTCTGGCGTACGGCCCGGATGCACAATGTGCCCGACTTGAGGGAAGTAAGGCCTTCAGTAAAGACTTTCTTGCTAGACACAACATTCCCACAGCCAAATATGGCAACTTTACTGACATAGAACCTGCACTTAATTATTTGCAATCGTGCAGTCTACCAGTGGTCGTGAAAGCGAGCGGACTGGCTGCTGGAAAAGGGGTCATCATATGCAGTTCTTATCACGAAGCCGAACAAGAAATCCGAGAAATGCTCAGTGGAAATCGTTTCGGTTCAAGTGGAAGTGAAGTCGTAATTGAAGAATTTCTGGAGGGCGAAGAGGCCTCCCTCCATTTAATTTGTTCAGGAGAGGACTATGTCACCCTGCCGATGAGCCAGGATCACAAAAAAGTGGGCGAAGGAGATACCGGACTTAATACTGGAGGCATGGGTGCTTATGCCCCCACACCCTTGGTATCTGCTTCGATGCTTTCTGAATACGAAAGCTCCATCGTCCGCCCAACCCTAGCCGGATTGAAATCCGAAGGAATGAATTTCCGTGGCACTCTTTACATCGGATTAATGCTCACAAAAGAAGGCCCAAAAGTTTTGGAATTCAATGTTCGGTTTGGAGATCCTGAGACTCAGGTAATTTTGCCATTAGTTGAGGATGATTTAGTTCCTGTTCTCATTGCATCGGCCAAAGGAGACCCGCTACCCAGCCAATTATTGATCAAGCAAGAGTACGCGATGGTGGTGGTGTTAGCCAGCAAGGGTTATCCCGGCAGTTATCCTAAAGGCGAGAGAATCGTAGTCCCCGAAGTCCCGCCTCCGTCCAGTGTTGTTATCCATGCTGGCACGAATTTATCGGAGAATGGAGATCTTGTAAGTTCCGGAGGCAGGGTATTGGGAGCTGTGGGTACAGGCACAACCCTTTTGAATGCTCGGGATGCAGCCTATGCCTTGTGCGAATCTGTAGAATTTAACTCCAAATATTACAGAAATGATATTGGATTCCGCGAGTTTTCCCGAAACGATTAGGTTCAATCTTGCCATTACCCTAAAGTCAGATGAATGTAATGATTTAAATGGGTAAAAAAAGTCGGCTGAAAAAAGAGAAGAGAGAACTCATTAAAGTTCTTTTTATCTGCACGGCCAATGTTTGCCGTAGTCCCATGGCCGAACGCCTTTTTATGCAGGAGTTGTCCAAAGTAAAAACTGTAAAAAAAATAATTGCATACTCAGCCGGATTATCAGCGATGGATGGGGATAAGGCATCTCAAAACTCCATGGATGCTTGTGATGAGCTTGGGTTGGATATAACCGATCATCGGAGTTCAGGACTTACCCGAAACTCACTGGAAGAGGCTTCTGTGGTTTTTTGCATGACCGAATCTCACCGGGCATTGATCAATATGTATTTTGATCTACCTCAAGGTTATCCGATTTTTTTGATGCGAGAATTTGTCAGCAGCGGGCCTAAAGAACTTCCCGACCCTTACGGTCAGGACATTGAAGTCTACCGTGATTGCAGAGATCAAATGCTCGAAGCCATGCCCTCGTTAATCAACTGGGTTGAGAAAAACCTATGATTCCTTTATTCTAAATTCTACCATGACCGTCGAATCCGATACTACCACAGACCCCCTTACCCAAACGCTGGACGCACGACCTCTCGCAGAGATCGATCCACAAATTCATCAGGCGATTGAGCAGGAAAAATATCGACAGCAAACCCACATTGAGCTGATCGCTTCCGAAAACTTTACTCTGCCTGCAGTGATCGAAGCAACCGGTAGTGTTTTGACCAACAAATATGCTGAAGGTTATCCAGCCAAAAGATATTACGGGGGTTGCGAGCATGTCGATGTGGCCGAGAGCCTTGCCATCGAGCGAGCCAAACGACTTTTTGGTGCGGACCATGCCAATGTTCAGCCCCATTCTGGAAGTCAGGCAAATACGGCAGTCTACTTTGCCATGCTCCAACCGGGTGATAAAATTCTAACCATGAGCCTCCAGGACGGAGGCCATTTGACTCATGGGCACCCCAAGAATTGTAGCGGTATGCTTTACGAGGTGATTAACTACGGCGTGGACGCTGAATCCGGTTTGATCGATTATGACGCTATCGAGGCTCTCGCCCGCATAGAGAAGCCAAAACTTATTACCGTAGGTGCATCCGCTTATTCCCGAACAATTAATTTTGAGCGCATGGGAAGGATTGCCAAAGCCAATGGCGCCCTCCTTCTTGCTGACATTGCTCACATCGCGGGCCTTGTCGCAGCTGGTCTCCATCCTTCCCCTGTTCCCCACGCCGATTTCGTTACCACCACCACCCATAAAACTTTGCGGGGTCCGAGAGGAGGGCTCATACTCTGCAAAGAGGAATATGCAAAAGCCATAGATTCTGCGGTTTTCCCGGGGAATCAAGGTGGTCCACTGATGCATGTTATCGCAGCCAAAGCTACCTGCTTTCAAGAGGCCGGAAAGTCCGATTTCATTGATTATCAAAAGCAGGTAATCTCTAACGCATCAGCAATGGCACGGACCTTATCAACCCTTGGTTTTCAAGTTGTTAGTGGAGGAACAGATAATCACCTCCTATTGATTGATCTTCGTGCTTCTCATCCTGAAATGACCGGTAAGGAAGCTCAACTCGCCTTAGAATCAGTTCATCTCACGCTCAACCGAAATACAGTACCTGGAGAAACCCGTAGTCCTTTTCAGACAAGTGGCCTGAGGATTGGCACACCCGCAGTAACTTCAAGGGGCATGAGAGAGTCCGAAATGGAAAAGATTGCCCACATCATACAGCAAACTTTACTTCAACCAAATGAGACCGAATTAATTGAAGCTCTCAAAAATAAGTCGCTTGCACTTTGCAAAAATTTTCCATTACCTTACTAAATCATCAGCCCATTGAAGTAATTTAAACTTATGAAAAATTCAAAATCATCTGCTAAAAAAGGTTTCACTCTTATCGAACTTCTTGTTGTGATCACCATCATAGGCATTCTTGCTGGCATAGCGATTGGTGCTTTCGGGGGTATTTTTGGCCAAGCCGGTCAAATGGCAGCTAAGGATAAACTCATTGATATTCACAAAGCCTTAGCCGAAGCGTACAAAGGCCAAAGCAAATTCCCAACATCGGATCTTCTCGATGATGCATCTCCAGCAGGATTTGCTGTTTGGTTCCGTAACAAAACTCGCAATACTGAATCCTCCTTGTGGTACATTGATGATGACGATGCGGTTCTTGCCCTAAGTGAAGGAGATGGAGTGGGTAAGCCTGCCCTTATACCAACCAAACCCGATGATTTGGATGATACTCAAAAGTCGGCCATTGGTTGGACCATTGCTATACCCGGTGAAGGTTCTAGCACAAAACTTGATCAAAATCTCCAAAGTGGGCCTTTCCCCATTATGTGGACTCGCGGGCATAGTGGCGAAGAATGGGATCCCGATTCTCCCTGGAGTGGAGATGGCGGTCATGTTCTCTTCTCAAATGGTAAGGTTGAGTGGTATGAAAAAACATCCAACGATTCGGGAGAGGGAGTGTTTGCTAAACCACCCGCTGAAGACGCCGAGGCGGATGCAGATGTGGAATATGTTACAGACCCTGCAGAGGCATTACCCGAAGGTTGGACCACATTGGAAGTTAGCCAGTAGTTATTTGCTCTGCCAAATTCTCGAAATTTTGTAGGACAGATTTTCTTCTCTAAGACAGGTAGGGCTAAAGTTGTCCTACCTAATGGGACGGATGTCATTTCATTGGCCAGAGGCACCTCGTCCACAGCACTTCACGGGGACAGTGTAGAGTTACATCGTCTACCTACTAAAAGAAAGTTTAGAAAACCCAAGAATAAAAAGGCGAAACCAATTGTACCTAGATTCGAGGTACGAAAAATCGTTAAGAGAAACACGGATCAGTTTCTTGGTTTCTTCTCCAAGGATGGTGGAAGGCCTGTTGTTCAGTCAGAAAACTCGCGAATCCCCATACCCTTTAAGGTCATGGGGGATACTAGAAATGCTCAGCAAAATGAAAAAGTTTTGGTAAAGTTTGTTCGGTGGGACCCGCCCGCTCGAGTTCCTACTTGTAAAATAATAAAAGTCCTTGGCCCGGCAGACGATGCCAGAACCGACCATAAAGGAATCCTTGCCAAGTATGGACTTTCCCCCAATTTTCCTAAAAAAGTCGAAGAAGAAGCCTCGGGAATTGGGAGCAAGGTACTAGCCCGAGATTGTAAGAGGCGAAAGGATTTTCGTAAAGTATTCACCCTAACCATTGACCCCCTCGATGCTCGAGATTTTGACGATGCGATCTCTCTCAAAATTCTCGATCATGGTGAATTCGAAGTCGGTATTCACATTGCCGATGTTTCTCATTATGTAAGACCTGGGACAGCCCTTGATGCTGAGGCGAAAAAGAGGTGCAACTCAACCTACCTTGTTGGTGAAGTGATTCCGATGTTACCCCACTCTCTTTCAAGTGGGATATGCAGCTTAATTGAAGGGGAAGACAGGTTGGTCAAGTCGGTTGTTTTTCGCTTTTCTAAGGACTTTCATCTCCTTGGATCTCAGTTGGTCGAAGCGGTCATTCGTAGTGATAAAAGACTTACCTATGAACAGGCCCTGCTCTTTCTTGAAAAGGATAATTTACAGGAAGTCCTTCAATCCACTCCTCCTCCCAGTCGATACTCAGGTAACCCTGGTCGCCCATTGAGAGAAGTCAGTACGACCACTTTGGAAAAAATCCACCAAAGTATTCAATTGCTGGGAAAACTCGCCGGATCCCTTCGAAAACTTAGGATGGATAGCGGATCCTTGGAACTTTCTTCCATCGAAGTCAAAATTCTTGTGGATGATCGGGGCCAACCTGAAAAAATCTACCAAAATAAGGATGATCAAAGTCATCAACTCATTGAGGAATTTATGCTTTTAGCAAATCAGACGATCGCCAAAATATCCAAAAAGAAAAGATTGCCAGTAGTATATCGAACCCATCCCGACCCAGACCCTGAAAATCTCGAGGAGCTTAGGAACTTTCTTTCCCTTTTTGGTATATCATGTGGAGAATTGACCAGTCGTAAAGAAGTTCAAAAAATGCTCAACCAAATCAATCGATCCCCCATTTCTCAGGTCTTAAGGATTAAATTTCTTCGAAGTCTCCAGCAAGCCTGCTACCGTGCATTCCCTGACGGACATTACGGATTAGCCATGCAAGATTACCTTCACTTCACATCTCCCATTCGAAGGTATGCAGATTTAGTGACACACCGAGCCGTTGAACAAATTATCCGAAAAAATGCTTCTAAGTTATCACCTAAGGAGTCAATAGAGGGATTGGCAAAAAAACTCTCTGTAAGTGAAAGAAACAGTGTAGATGCCGAAAGGGATTCAGTAAAAGATAAGCTAATTCTATTTTACAAGCGTGACCTAGAAAGTAAAACACCCGTCAAACATCAGGCTTTGATTACAGAAATTCAGCGACGCGGGTTCTTTGTCGAATTAACCGACACACTGGCTCGAGGCTTTGTATCCGTTCGTTCCTTACCCAGGGAACTGGGTTATCGCTTAGCTTCTAATGGAATTTCCCTTATTGGAAGAAACCCAAAGCATAAAATTAAAATTGGACAAAAAATAAATGTCCAAATCGATCGTATCCATTCATTAGACAAACAAATGGATTTTCGTATGGTATAAAGTTTTGGAACCCCAAAGCTCTTTTAAATATGTCATATGACTTTCACTCCCAACTATCGAAGATTTGGAATAATGCGGTCGAACTATACAAATCAGGAAACTCGGAGTTTCATACTTTTAACATCGATTCCCATTTAGCCCTTCTACAAAGCTGGGGATTAAAAAAGATCGATGTTTTTGATTTCGTGGAGGATTGGTGCCTGCATCAGGAACCCGATTTTAATACCTTTTTACTGGTCCACTATGAAAGGTGGAGTTTTTTTAGAGATGAACAACAATTGATACCATCCAAAAATTTGCTCGATCCTGCTACGCTTCCCCCCAAGAATGAAGCGTTTCAAGGGATCACTTGGTTGCCCAGAATCTTGCCCAAGGCCCGGGCCAAACTCAGGGGTGAATTACCCCAGGAAGTGATGTATGGTTGCGGTGGAGATAGGCAATTTTTCCGAACCAACAATATTCATCCCGCCGAATTCTTACAAATTGTTCGATCTCTTGAAGACGATTCTTCAATTATGCAATGGGTGGTAAACAGGAAAAGATCACTCGCCTGACTTCAACCATTTTGGTAATCTAGCTTCCATGATTTTTGAAAAATATCACGCTCTGGGAAACGACTACCTTGTCTATGACCCAAGAGAAACCAAACATGAGTTTAGCGAAGAGCAAACTATCCGAATATGCCATCGTAACTTTGGTTTGGGATCCGATGGCATTCTGGTCGGTCCCCTTCCTTCAAGCGGGGCAGACTTTGGCCTGAGAATACTCAATCCTGACGGAAGTGAGGCAGAAAAAAGTGGAAATGGACTGCGGATTTTTGCCCGCTATTTAAGAGATTGCAATTTAGTTGAAGATAAGTCTTTTACCGTTGAGACCCTTGGCGGAGTGGTGAAGTGCCAGGTTTCATTCGATAAATCGATGATTTCTGTTGAGATGGGCCAGGTTAGTTTTCACAGCGATATCATTCCAATAAATGTGGAAGGGGTTGCTCGAGAAGTCCTTAATGAGGCAATTGTTCTCGCCGACCAAACATTTAATTATTATGGGGCAACCATAGGCAATCCTCATTGCGTTGTTCCTCTTGATCAAATCAGCGCTTCAATCGCAAATCAATATGGACCGGCATTGGAAACCCATTCCAATTTTCCTAATCGTACCAATGTTCAATTTCTACAAGTCATCAATAGAAACCGCATAAAAATCGAAATCTGGGAGCGCGGAGCAGGATATACTTTAGCCTCGGGAAGCAGCAGTTCAGCCGCTGGTGCAGTGGCCCGAAAAATGGGAGCCTGCGATGATGACATCACAGTCGAAATGCCCGGCGGAGAAATTGCCCTTAAAATTGACGACGAATTTAATGTACTGATGAAAGGTCCGGCGACCAAAGTAGGACAAATGATGCTTGATCAAGAATGTATTGGTTGAATTTTCAATTCGTATCAAGTTAGTGTACCCCAAGATCGGTCTTGCCAAATACTCCAAAAATTGGTTTTTTTAAGGATTTCCCAAAATCATGAAAGCCACAATTCGTACCCAAGGCAGCCAATTCGTCGTTAAAAAAGGCGATAAGCTATTTGTTAACCGTTATCCCGAGACCAAAGAGGGAGACCAAGTAAAAATCGAGGATGTATTAATGGTCGTTGATGGGGAAAAATCTACTTTTGGTACCCCTACCGTTGATGGTGCGTCTGTCACTGCCAAGATTTTAGAAAATAAGAAAGATAAAAAAGTCATCGTTTTTAAGAAAAAACGTCGACAAGGCTACAAAAGACGCCGTGGACACAGACAACTTCTTTCCGTTATCGAAATCGAATCAATCGACCTTAAATAA
>Ga0181587_10001522_pt1 | contig 19390 bp, 14 predicted proteins | sample 071ome_27_FD_132463 | JGI IMG/M metagenome (GOLD analysis project Ga0181587, IMG submission 132463) | Coastal salt marsh microbial communities from the Groves Creek Marsh, Skidaway Island, Georgia - 071409AT metaG (megahit assembly) | ecosystem: Environmental > Aquatic > Marine > Intertidal...
CTGATGTTTATCCCCGATCGTAATGCCGATGACTTGCCCGATACCGAACCCGAGATCCTGCTCGATGGCTGGGATCCCTACCGAGACACCCACGAAACCTTGAACACGTTTAGCTGGGGGCCCGATGGTTGGCTCTACGGCTGCCATGGTGTTTTTTGTCCGTCGATGGTTGGCAAGCCCGGAACCCCTGCTGAAGAGCGCCAGCGCGTTGATGCCGCTATTTGGCGATACCATCCCACCCGCCACACGTTTGAGGTGTTTGCCGAGGGAACCAGCAACCCTTGGGGACTGGACTTCAATGCCCGAGGACATGCCTTCATCGAAGCCTGTGTCATCCCTCACTTCTGGCATATTATTCAAGGTGCACGCTATCAGCGGCAGGGAGGTCAGCATTATGCCATCACTCACGAAGAAAAAGAACGTGTTCAGTCCTTCCTCCCACCGCGAGCTCCCGATTATTTGCACCCCTTCATTTATCAGGACATTCAAACCCACGGAGACCATGTTCACTGGGCTGGCAACAAAGGGCCTCATGCCGGGAATAACCGATCAGATGAGACAGGGGGGGGGCATGCCCACTCCGGACTGATGCTCTATCAAGGGGCGAGCTGGCCCGAGGTCTATCACGATCAAGCTTTCATGAACAATATCCACGGGCAGCGTATCAACATGGATCTGCCTCAGCGGGTGGGTTCAGGCTACGTTGGGCGTCACGGTCCAGATTTTCTTAACTTTAATGACAAATGGTCCCAGGTGCTTAACATGCTTTATGATCACAATGGATCGGTCTACATGATTGATTGGTATGACGCCAATCAGTGCCATCATCGGCGTGATGATGGCCATGACCGTAGCAACGGTCGGATTTACAAAGTGGTCTATGACAACGAGCCCTGGACGCCTGTTGATTTGGGGGCTCATCGGCCGGAGGGCTGGGTTCGGCTCCAGTTGCATCGAAATGAATGGTTTGCTCTGCAGGCTAGAAAACGACTGATGGCACATGGAGGAGACGCAGAGCTTTTTTCACTCATCGATCAACTACTTGCTCAAACCGAGGATACCGTTCACCGCCTGCGCCTGATGTGGACCCTCAGCGCCATTGGGGGCTGGAGTCAGGAGCATGGCTTGGCGGCCATGTCTGACCAGGATGAGGACATCAGGGCTTGGGGGATTCAGCTTACTTGGGAATCAAAGAACCCCACCAAGGCTAGTTTGGCGAAACTGCTTCATCTGGCAGCAAATGATCCTTCCTCTCTCGTGCGCCTGTATGTGGCTTCGGCGCTGCAGCGGACTCCTGTGCCTGCCCGCTACCCGATTCTGGAAGCACTGGTGTCCCGGGAAGAGGACATTCAGGATCACAACTTGCCCCTAATGTATTGGTATGCCATGGAGCCTGTTGTAGGGCAGGATGCCCAACAGGGTCTTTCCCTGCTCAAGGCATGCCGCATACCCTTGTTGAGGCAGTTTATCACCCGCCGAATGGCGACTGAGTCGTTAGTGGCTCAGCGCTAGAATCCACCCATAAGATCGGAAAAAACAATGACACCCATGAAAACCTTTTGGATAGCCGGCCTATTCTTTTGTTTTTTTGCAAATTTAAGTGATCAAAAATGTGAGGCTCAGGCACCCGACCACCTCAAAGTCTTGGTTGCCTTGTTGGGATCCACTGAGGATGAATCCCTTCAACTTGACATGCTTCGTGGACTTGATCAGGCGATGGAGGGCCGCTCCAGCGTGAGCATGCCCGAGGGCTGGTCAGTGGTTGAGCAGCGGCTGGCTGAAAGCCAGCAGGCTGAAATACGAGCCAAGGTACGCTCACTTTCCCTGGTTTTTGGTAGCCAACGAGCCATGCTCGGTCTGCGCACTGATCTCATGGATGCCTCTCAGCCATCCAGTGACCGTATCGAAATGATTGAGGCACTGGCCCAGGTCAATGACCCTCAACTGCCTGGTATGCTGCTTACTCTCATAACCGATCGATCGGTGCGATCGGAAGTGATTCGCTACCTTGGTCGCTACCAGCAAGAGGAAACCCCTGCACTGCTCTTGTCCAATTATGATGGATTTTCTGCGGTGGAAAAACAGCGTGCTCTGAGCGTATTGGTTTCCAGAGTACCCTATGCGGTTGCCTTGCTTGATGCCATGAGCAGAGGCGAGGTGCCTCGCACTGACTTAGCTGCTGCATTGATTCGAGACCTCCGTAACCTGAAACATGAGGGTGTGGATCGACGACTGACAGCCGTTTGGGGTGCTTTCAGGGATGTGCCTGCGGACAAGCAAAGTGAGATTGAACGCTACAAGCAGATCTATTATGCAGGTGGATCGACGCCAGGTGATGCTACCCGAGGGCGTGCTGTGTTTGCCCGAGCTTGTCAGCAATGTCACACGCTATTTGGCACGGGGGGGCGAGTCGGACCGGATATTACCGGTTCAGACCGAGCCAACTTGGATTATATCCTGCAGAACATCCTGGATCCCAATGCTGTGATCCCCAACGATTATCGCAGTTCAGAAGTTGAGACCACAGATGGGAGGGTGCTGACCGGTGTCATTCGCGAGCAAACCGCCTCATCGCTCCGATTGGCGACACTCACCGAGGAATTGGCCTTACCCATGGATCAAGTCGCATCGGTTCAACAGACTGAATTATCCATGATGCCAGAGGGCTTACTGACTCCTTTCAATGATCAGGAAGTCCGAGACTTGCTCTACTACCTAAGGCAACCCGCTCAGGCCCCTTTGCTTGCCACGCCAGAAAACATTGATCTCTTTTTCAACGGTCGAGATCTGACTGGCTGGAGTGGGGACACCGATCTCTGGCGCGTCGACAATGGTGAAATCGTGGGTCATACGGATCAAGGCCTCCAACACAATGCCTTCCTCAAGAGTGAAATGGTTTTGAAAGATTTTCGCTTCATTTTTGAAATGAAGCTCACGCCTGATTCGGAAAACAGTGGGATTCAGTTCCGAAGCCAAGCAGTTGAGGGAGGCGAAGTCAGAGGTTATCAAGCCGATGCTGGAGCTGGGTGGTGGGGCAAACTGTATGAGGAACTTGGGCGTGCCCTACTGTGGGATAAACCAGGGGATTCTCACGTGAAAAAAGGGGAATGGAATCGCTATGAAATCCTGGCTGTTGATCACCGCATCCAAACCGCCATCAACGGCAAGCGTTGTGTTGATCTGAATGATCCAGAGGGAGCCACCCAGGGCCTGGTAGCATTCCAGCTTCACTCAGGTGGTCCCATGGAGGTGAGATTCCGTCAGATGACCCTTGAGATCGATCCCAAGCCATCGCTTACGACCATTAGGTGAGTGCTTGGCCGGCCACCTAATGAGGAAGGGTCCTTGGTGACCAATCCACTTGCATGTCCTGAAACTGAGGGCACATTGAAGGCTGTGGGAGGCCCGGTGCCGCCGCATGTCGATAATTGTCAAAGAACCCACACCTAAACTCATGGGACAGGATTGGATTCGTATCGGAGGTGCTCGCGAGCACAATCTGAAGAATATTTCACTGGAGATTCCTCGCAATCAACTGGTGGTTTTCACGGGGCTAAGCGGTTCAGGTAAATCGTCCCTTGCTTTCGATACGATTTTTGCTGAAGGCAGGCGTAAGTATGTGGAGTCGCTTTCTTCCTATGCTCGCCAGTTTCTGGATCAGATGCAGAAGCCTGACGTGGATTATATTGAAGGTCTTTCTCCGGCAATCGCCATCGAGCAGCGCTCTGGTTCAGGCAACCCGCGCTCGACCATCGCCACGACCACAGAAATATATGACTACCTGAGGTTACTCTTTGCTCATGTCGCCCAACCACATTGCCCGGAAACGGGTAAGCCTATCACCCATCAGACGACCTCTGAGCTGGTTCAGGAAATCATGGCGTTTGAGGAGCAGACTCGCTTGATGCTCCTTGCTCCCATTGAGCTGCCCGGAGAAGCTGACCCCAAGACTGTGATTGAGGACCTGGCACGTGAAGGCTTTCTAAGGATTCGCCTTGAGGGTCAATTCATGGAAGTTCAGGAAGCAAGGGACCAGGTATTGTCGGGTAGGCTTGAGGTGGTGGTTGACCGTCTGATTATTTCGGACAAGGCAAGAGTGCGATTAGCCGATTCGCTGGAAACGGCCTTAAGGCTTGGGAAGGGAATCGTTCACATCCTCCTCCAATCTCCTGAGGATAGGTCTCGGGAGCATTGGGAAGAATGGACCCGTTCCAATCGACTTTTCAGTCCAGACACCGGTAGGACATACGAACGACTTGAGGCGAGACATTTTTCATTCAATGCTCTCAGTGGGGCTTGTGAACAGTGCCACGGGCTGGGGCAGCAAATGCAGTTTGACCCCGAGCTCATGGTGCCCGATCCCAAGAAGTCCCTTTTGCAGGGGGCTCTTTTACCTCTAAGAAAAGTTGCCAAGTCCCAGATACCCTACTACGACCAGCTTCTCAAGGATTTGGCAAAACATTATCGTCAATCCCCCGAGGCTCCATTTAAGAATCTCAAGGAATCATTCAAACATCAGCTTTTCTACGGAACGGGTGAACAATTGATCGCCTTCAAGGAGGGAAAGCAGGTTGTAGAAAGATCCTTTGATGGGATCATTCCCATGCTTGAATCCCAATTTGAGGAGAGCGAAAGTGAGACCACACGCAATCGCCTCAAGGGATACATGTCACCTGTTGCCTGCGATGCCTGCCGAGGGCTTCGGCTCAAACCAGAAGTGCTGGCAGCCACATTGGGTAGCCACCAAACTTTGTCTTCCAATGGTTTAGTCAAAAGATCTGATGGCTGCGTGCCTGGTCTTTCCATCATGGATGTGTGCCAACTCACCATTGACCAAGCCCATGAATTTTTTCAAAACCTCAAGCTCACTGAGTTCCAGTCCAAAGTAGCTGGGGACCTGGTGCGGGACATCTTGAGCCGACTTCGCTTCCTAGTGGAAGTGGGATTGGGCTACCTGAGCCTTGATCGAGAAAGTGGTAGTTTGAGCGGAGGTGAGTTCCAGCGCATTCGACTGGCGACCCAAATAGGAGGTGGCCTGGTGGGGGTGATGTATATTCTTGATGAACCGAGTATTGGATTGCATCAGCGAGACAATGATCGGCTGCTTGAAACGCTTATCAGGCTTCGAGACTTGGGTAATTCGGTTCTTGTGGTTGAACACGATGAGGACACCATCCGAAAAGCTGATTACCTGGTGGATGTTGGGCCCGGTGCCGGAATACATGGTGGCCAGATTGTGGCTCAGGGATCTTTAGATGATCTCATGCGAAATGAGAATTCCTATACGGGCAAGTATCTCTCTGGGTTTTACAGTATCTCGGTGCCATCCCAGCGCGTAGAACCAAGCCATGACAAAGGCTGGCTTGTGATCAAGGGGGCAACTGAAAACAACCTCAAGGCTCTGGATGTGAGGATACCCATGGGACTGATGACCTGCGTGACGGGGGTCAGTGGTTCGGGGAAAAGCACACTGATTGATGATATCCTGCGCAAGACACTCATGCGCAAGTGGTATGGTGCCAAGGATCGTCCAGGTAGGCACCAGGCCATCTACGGGGATGAAAAGTTTTCCAAGATTATCGTCATGGATCAAAGCCCCATTGGTCGTACCCCTCGGAGTAATCCAGCTACCTACACGGGAATTTTTAATCAAATCAGAGAACTGTTTGCTCGGTTGCCAGCTGCTCGTATCAGGGGTTATGAATCCAGTCGATTTAGCTTCAATGTCAAGGGTGGGCGATGCGAGCGCTGTCAGGGTGATGGCATGATCAAGATCGAAATGCACTTCCTCCCCGCGGTGTATGTTGAGTGCGAGGCCTGCCAAGGCAAGCGATACAATCATGAAACCCTGGAAATCCAATACAAAGGTCGGAACATTGCAGACGTATTGGATTTGACGATTGATGAGGCAGCGAATTTCTTTCGAGCTGTACCTAAGATTGCCGAGCCTGCCCTCACCCTTGCAGAGGTGGGGTTGGGATACCTCAAACTAGGCCAATCGGCTACCACCCTCAGTGGTGGTGAAGCTCAGCGGGTCAAGCTGGCAGCCGAGATAGGCAAGCGATCCTCGGGCAGGACCCTTTATCTATTCGATGAACCGACAACTGGGCTGCATTTCCACGATGTGGCCACCTTATTGGCTGTGATGCATCGTCTCAAGGCAGCTGGCAACACGCTGGTCATCATTGAACACAACCTAGATGTGATCAAGACGGCTGACTGGGTGATTGACTTGGGTCCCGAAGGCGGAGCGGGTGGGGGAGAGTTAGTGGCTGAAGGTTCTCCCGAAGATGTGGCGCAAGTTGATGCCAGTCACACAGGGCGTTACCTGCGTGCCGCCCTTGGACAACAAAGCTCATGATGGAGCTTGTCTTGCTCGGATGACCCATTCACAGATGATCCTTAAGCCCGGCATGGCAACCATGAAGAAAACCTTAACAACGCTCTTTTTGATTTTTGGATTGAATCAGGGGTCACTGATGATGATCCAAGCCCGGGCGCAACCGCCTAACATACTCCTTATTTTAGCCGATGATCTTGGGTTTTCCGATCTTGGATGCTACGGGGGTGAGATTCAGACCCCCAACCTGGATAGGTTGGCTTCCACTGGGGTCCGGTTTTCTCAATTCTACAATACCGCTCGGTGTTGGCCTACCCGTGCAGCCTTGTTAACAGGGCATTATGCCCAGTCTATCCGCAGGGATACTGTTCCAGGGGTTCGTAGCGGGGCTTCTGGGGTCCGTCCAGCCTGGGCAAAGCTGCTACCAGAGTATCTGCAACAAGCGGGCTACCGTTCCTATCATTCTGGAAAGTGGCACCTAGATGGCATGCCCATGGCAAGTGGATTTGATCGTTCCTACTACCTCAAAGATCAAGGGCGTTTCTTTTACCCCAAAGAGCATTGGTTAAACGATAGTCCTTTGCCCGAGGTTTCACGGGATGCCGACTACTATGCCACCACTGCGATTGCAGATCACGCAATTGAATGTCTTTTGAATCATGCCAAGCATCATGTCGCCCAGCCCTTTTTTCAATTTGTTGCCTTCACGGCGCCCCACTTCCCACTCCAAGCGAGAGCAGAGGACGTGCAGCCATACCTAGATCGTTACCACAAGGGCTGGGATCAATTGCGTCAGGAACGGTGGCAAAGGCAACAAGAGCTGGGACTTGTTCCCGGTCCCATGTCCTCGGTAGAGGAGGATATTGGCCCTCCCTATGTGTTTGAAAAAGCCATGGAGATTCTTGGGCCAGGCGAAGTCAATCGCCCCATTCCTTGGGAGAGGTTGACCCCTGAACAGCGTTTGTTTCAGGCCGATAAAATGGCCTTGCATGCGGCAATGGTTGACCGAATGGATCGGGAGATAGGCCGAATCCTTCAGGAATTGGAACGCATGCAGATGAGAGATCAGACTTTGATCTTGTTCCTCTCAGACAATGGAGCCAGTGCCGAAATCATGGTTCGTACTGATGGTCATGACCCTATGGCAAGGCGGGGTTCGGGTCCTTCCTATCTTTGTCTGGGGCCAGGTTGGTCAACAGTCTGCAACACCCCTTTTCGCCGCCACAAGACCTGGGTCCATGAGGGAGGGATCCGCACGCCGCTTATCATGTCCTGGCCGTCCAAATTGGCCAACCCAGGGCGCTGGGTAAACCAGCCTGGTCATGTCATTGATCTGTTGCCCACATTGCTCACCTTGAGTGGTCTCGAAGGGTCGATTCAGCACCTGGATCCTGTTCCCCCGGGTATGGATCTGCTTCCTTCTATTGTGGGGGACAGCCCGATGAGGGACCGCACCGAGCCTCTCTGGTGGCTTCATGAGGGCAATCGGGCATTACGCCGGGGAAACTGGAAGCTTGTGGCTGCTCGAGACGAGCCTTGGGAACTTTACGATTTAAGTCATGATCCCCAGGAGCGAATGAATCTGGCAATCAAAAGGCCGACTCTAGTCCATGAAATGGCCATGGATTGGCAAAAACTCGACCAGCGGTTTCAGGACATGGCCCGCAAGCCCTAAGTAAAATCCTCCCGGCTGGGGGGCTTATCACGGCAGCTTTTCGCGAATGCTTAGATAGGCATCAAGGGCCTCCTCCAGCTCACCAATTGCCTCGGGGCGGAGGACAGATCGATTCCGTTCCAACTCGGTGGTGGCTCGGCTAATAAGGTAGTTGATTTCCTCAAGAGATGGATGCAGGGGCTTTTCTGGCATGAGAATATGCCACGGAGCGGAGTGTGCAAAGCGGGTGCGTCCATCGCTTGTTTTTCCAAAACAACGCAGTGTCACCCAACCAGAGTTTTCAAGTGTCACCGATCCATCCAGTAGAATCTTCCAGGCGTTGCCCTCGAGCTTACCTGGCCCTGTCCAAGTGTGAGTGAGCTTACCGTTCACAATGCATTGAACTTTCTCAAGAGGTTGATCCCAGATGACCTCTCCTGCGATCTGAAGGGAAATCAGCTCTTCACCGAGGAAGTGGAAACCTGGATACTGGTCATTGAGGGTGGCCAGGAGCATGGGACCATTGCTCACAAAACTTCTCCCGATGTCGAGTCCCTTGAACCACTGGTCGAAAGAGAAACCATCCTCAAGGTGGACATAGACCCGGCCGAAACCTAATGGAACAGGGTGAACCCCGCTTGCGGTGCCAGCGGTTGGGCGCAGCTTAAAGCCGCAATTAAGGAGTGTGTAGTAAGTTTCAAACCCAAACATCATCCAATCATATTCATTCCCCGAAAGAGGGTCCGATGATCCACTCATGTAAGGAGCCCTTGGCGCATTCCACTTTTCAAAGGCAAACGCAGTCCGCCAGAGATGATTGTTTGAAAGCTCAAAGAGATCCACTTTCATCACTGGGATGAGGGATATCGACCAGGGCCAGTCGTGTTTGTCTAAATCGATCAAGGCTCCCTGGGCATGGGCGTTTTCGGCGATCGGGCCCATGGGAGGCCCTCCCTGTTCGATGGGTTGTTGGTGACCCAAGAGGAAAACCGCTCCAAGGGTGTGTGACCTGCCTTCCACAGAAAAAATTTCGTATTCTGTGTTCAGGGGGTGAATCACATGGGTGCTGTCAACCGATACAAGTTGATTGGAAGTGCCGATTTCAAGGTTCTTGTTCCCTACCGAAGGTGCTTGGTAGGCATGCGTCACCCAGTGGTTGAGTGGGAAGGCTACATTCAAATCCTCTGCCAGCATAAGGTTGGGCAAAGCGTGCATGGGGCGGTGTACATGGGTATCGCCCGAGAACCAACCCCGCGACGCCATATTGATCCAGCGTTGCAATCGAAATTTGAGGTCAACAGGCTTATTGTCCTTGATAATGACTTGTTCCCTCAGAGGGCTGTATTCTTTGCCTCTTTCGATGGTCCATTGGTATGTGCCAGGAGGTAACTCAACGGAAAAAGTACCAGCCGATAAGGTGGTGTGGTATTCAATTGACTCAGGGTTGATCCAATTCTGCTTGCGGTAATCGACACTGGTTCCGCGCGAAGCAAGAGACCTTGGATAATAGTGCTTTCCTTCGCCATCTTGGATAGACACCCTCGCAGAGAGTGGCATCCCGCTGTCGGCGTCCTCGATTACCGCCTTAACATAAGCCTCGATACGGGCCGCTTTGCGTTCGGCAATGATGGCCCACGGATCCTCCGGTAACACGCTGTTATCCACAATTTGTCCCAGCTGACGCAGAGAAAGCACTTCATAGCCTTCTTCCTTCAGGTAAGTCATGTAGGCCTCGAACATCTCTGGTCGTGTGGACACCCATGGATGGTCGCGGTCAGGCACCCCATGGAATTGAATGATGGGTATCGACCCCTCTGGTAGATCCGTCAATGCATGTGTGAAATCATCGAGGCTCCAGTGGGGGCGCGCGTCGCCGGCTGATGGTAGGAGGCATGGGTGATCGTTCCCTGGTTCATAGGCGCGGCCTTTACCGTCTTCGTAAGGGTATTCTGGAGCCCCACCACGTCGAGCCCATTCAAAGCCCAACCTTCGCATCAATGCGGGGCCACTTGGATGAATGGCATTGCCGGGGTAAGCAAAGCTGATGGGCTTTGGGATACCGTATTGCTGGCACTGCTGGTTGATATGTTCGACCTGGAGGGCAATGCGACCCAGTGTGTCGGCTGATACCCCCATGTGGTCTCGCGTATGGTTGCCTATTTCAAAGCCATCATGGTGCAATGCTGCGATTTGCTCCCAACTCATGTAATCATCTTTGTTGGTAGCAAATGTGAAACCTTCGGTGATGAAGAAAGTGGCGTTGAAACCATGTTGCAACAGCAAGGGGCGCACCGTGGTGTAATGCGATGCCTTGGAATCATCAAAAGTCAGCACAACCCTTTTTGGGGATTCAGCTGACAACGGTTCCTGAGCCTGCAGGCATAGGAATAGTAGACCTAGTGTCAGGTGGGCCATACCCCACTTCATGGGGTGAGCTCGACTGATGCAATGCATGTTGTAACCCTACCAGATTGGATCATGATGGCGATAGAGAAGGTGCTTGATTCCATCCATCAAGCAGGATGTTCCATCGCTTGGTTTGCTCGCAAGGATCCACACTTGTTGCGTGTTCAAATTTGGATGAAACCGAAGCCTCGCGAAAATCAGATGTTCAATCTGGGTGGACTAAGGATTGCCAAGCCATGAGGCTTCGTTCTATACCCAAAAGGGTGGTAGGTTTTCCTGCCTCAAAAGACAAGATGAACGTGCCCAACCAATTGACGGTGGCTCGCTTTGGGCTCACTGTTGTGTTCTTGATGATCCTGTTTTCTCAGGTCCCCCTCTACCCGACCTGGGCACTCATCGTGTTTGTGGCAGCCAGTCTTACGGATTACTTTGATGGCAGGATAGCCCGTCGGGATAATTTAATCACCGATTTTGGTAAGTTGATGGACCCGCTTGCTGACAAGATCCTTACCGGAGCTGCTTTCATCGCCTTTGTAGGAATGGATCGCATGTCGGCCTGGATGGTGATTGTGATCGTATCTCGGGAATTGGCCATCACTGGGCTTCGCTTGTTAGCCGCTTCCAAGCAGGTTGTGCTGGCGGCTGAGCGGTTTGGGAAGCACAAAACGATTTCTCAGATTACAGCCATTATTGCCGTGTTGGTTGGGATGGCATATCCCGCTTGGGGTTCATTGGGCGAAACCCTTTTTGGGTGGAAAGTGGCGGGCCAACCTTGGGTAGATGGGTTTGCTTACTTGGCTCAATGGGTGGCTGTCATCCTGACTTTTTATTCAGGTGCGGTCTATCTGATCAGGAATCGAGATCTCTACCTTGAGGATATGTAAGGGATGCCCAGCGCCAGCCATACCCCCATTCAATCCATCAGGCCCTTGCAGAAAACATGGTGCTCTCACCTTGCTTGCCTTGGGCCTGTTGGCCTTGCTCCTGTGGCTCCGGGCACCATCGGTAGCCTGGTAGCCATCCCATTTGCAGCCTGCTTGATCGCCAATCTCTCGCTGGCTTCTCTTGGCCTGGTGTGTCTGTTATGGATCTTGTTGGCGATCTGGTGTTGCGGTCGGGCGGAATTGGAGCTTGGGCTTCGAGATCCAGGCTGCATTATCCTGGATGAGTTTGTCGCGGTTCCCTGCTGCTATCTTGGCCTGCTGGCGCTGCACCCCAACCTATTTCAGGCGATGAAGAGCCCCGAAGGGATTTTTTCCTCCTCCGCATGGATACTCCATGGTTTGGTGTTTGCTCTCTTCCGTCTGTTTGACATCACCAAACCGTGGCCGGTTGGTCCTGCCCAGAGGCTGCCGGGAGGGTGGGGAGTGGTGCTCGACGATGTGGTGGCTGCCATTCTAGTCAATATCGTTCTCATGATCGGCTGGTGGGGTAAAAACCATTTCCCTTTATTTGCCTGAACCGATGAGAATCCTGATCCAACGCGTGAAGCAGGCTTCGGTAAGGGTTGAGCCGGACATCCACCGTTCCATTGGCCAAGGGTTTCTTTTGCTGGTTGGGATCGAGTCAGAAGATGGGCCCGAAGATATTCAATGGCTCGCCCACAAGATCGCCCATATCCGGCTCTTCAACGATGAGGAAGGCAGGATGAATCGTTCGATCATGGATGTTCAAGGCTCTTTATTGGTCATCAGTCAATTTACCCTGCATGCCAGTACTCGCAAAGGACATCGACCTTCCTACATCAGAGCGGCTCCACCTGATTTGGCAAAGCCTCTTTATGAAACACTGGTTCAGGCCCTAGAAACGGCAATCGGCCGTTCTGTGATGACCGGTGTATTCGGCGCAGACATGCAGGTGGCACTGATTAATGACGGTCCGGTGACTATCTGGATGGATAGCAAGCAGCGTGAATGACGGTGGGTTAGGTGGGGTGTAGGGCCCCAAGAGGGCTCAGGTATGAAGCTGTTCCAGCGCAGCCCTGACACCCACTTGCAGCCAATGGACCCGGTGCTTCAATTCGAAATCAGAGGGAGCTTCCAGAGTCAAGCAATGGGGGGTTCCCCGATTCATGAAATAGAAGGCCTCAGGCCAGTCATGTCGACTGCATGGATCAAACGGTGCTTGGATGAGTCCATTGGAGGCCTCGCGCCCATCAATGACCGTTGCCATTTCTAGTGGAGCATGCCTGGCAACCTCATTGAGGATGCCATCTCCTATGCTTGATTGGGATTCTTTATCAAGGAGCTCATAGAGATAAAATCCATTGGCCTCCCAGTCTTCGTGAAGAAAGAGTGCCAAATCAAATGGGTGCATGGAGTCAATGCTTGCCAATTGGGTTCTGACTTCCTCGGTCAGTTGATGCAGGTAATCACGATTCAAATCCGCTCCATCAGGAGTTTGCCGCTGACCCACTGACATACCTCTGGGATTGAGGCAGGGAAAGAGCACGTAATGATAGGATTTGTTCAGTAAATCATCGGCTATGAGTTGAATAAGCGCCAAGGTGGATGCTGGTTCATCTCCGTGGATACCCGCCGAAATGAAAACTGAGGCCTTGGGGGCGGTCAATCCTCGCTCAAAATAATCCAGAGCTATTCCGGGCAGCGAGGGGAGTGGGAGGCGTCGGTGTATCCAGCCTTGCTGATGAGCCACTTTGATAGCCTTGGCTAGTTCAGTCGAAGGGTCGATGCGAGCACCGCCATATCCCTCATGATTGAGACCAAGCCTGTTGGGTGGCACGTTATCAAGGGATCAGACCGAAACTGAGGCAGCCATTATGCCTGGCCTGCTGTGAGGGCGGCCTCCATGGGTTTGGCTTGGTTCTCAGCCTCACATCCGCATGATTTTTGCGCACACCCCTGATGATTGGAATCATCCTCTGGCACCCAGTCCGGACTTAAGCCTAGGTCGCGTAACATCTGAAGATCCTTTTCGACTGACTGATTCAGGGTGGTGAGGTAATTGCCTACCATCAGGGCACTAGCTCCTGCCATGAAGATCATACCTTGCAGGTCCCTCAGATTGACGGTCCTGCCTCCAGCTACCATGATTTCCTTTCCGGGTAGGATGAATCGGAAACAGGCAATGGTTTTGAGGATTTCCATAGGTGGAAGGGGCTCCATGTTTTCATAAGGAGTCCCTTCGATGGGATTGAGGAAATTGACAGGCACGACGCTGGCATCAATGGCTCTCAACTCCATGGCAAGATCGCATCGATCTGCTCTGGACTCGCCCATGCCGATGATGCCACCACTACAAATTTTGATGCCAGCTTGTTTGAGAAATCCGATGGTGCGCAACCGATCCTCGAAGCTATGCGTGGTGCAATGCTCGGGAAAGAAGCGCCTAGAGCTCTCCAGGTTATGTCCGTAACAGGCCAGGCCCGCCTCTTTCAGACGGTTGGCAACTTCCTGACTTTCAATGAGCCCGAGGGAGGCATCAGGTCGGACTTTGCCATCAGCTGCCATTTCCCGGATGCGGTCGCACACTTCGTCTAGGACTGGCCCTTCGCGGAGCCCTTTCCACGCAGCCACCAGACCCACCGCGGTGACTTGATTCTGCTTCGCCTCGTCCGAGGCATGACGAAGGGGTTCAGCATCCACAAAACCATATCGCGGCGATGCGGTTGTGTAAGCCGCGGATTGAGAACAAAATTTACAGTTTTCAGAGCATCCGCCCGCCTTGGCGTTGACGATCGAGCAAAGATGAATGCGGTTACCTTTGAAGTGTTGGCGGATACGGTTAGCCGAGGCCATGAGATCGGTGATATCGGCCTGATCCTCGAGCTCAAACAGCCAAAGCGCCTCCTCGCGGTCGACTGAACCACCCTGAAGGATGCGATCACATAGGCCTTGAATGCGATCTCGATTTGTGACGTCAACCTGTACGCTGCTCATGGTTGACAGCATAGAGGGTTCGTATCCCGCATTCAAGGTCGAAGGTAGCTTCAGGAAGGTTGATAAACGATCTTACCCTCTAGGATGGTGTATCGATTACGCCCCTTCATCGGCCAACCATGAAAGGGATTATTGCTCGCCTTACTGGGCGTCTGATGGCGGTCGTAGATCCATTCTTCGTCTGGATCGAACAAGCATAGATCAGCGCGACTCCCAACCGCCAAGGATCCTCCCTCCAGTCGCATCAGCCGTGCAGGGTTACTGGTCCATCGTCTGATGAGTTCTAGCAAGGTCAACTGACCGGTATGATAAAGGCGTGTCAGCCCCAGGGCCAGCTGAGTTTCTAGGCCAGTGATGCCAAACGGAGCCATGTCAAACTCCCGCTCTTTTTCATAAGCACAATGCGGGGCATGGTCTGAGGCAATCACCTCCAGCGTGCCATCGGCTACCCCTTGCAGCACAGCCTCGCGATCAGCCTTCGAACGCAGAGGTGGATTCATTTTGAAAAGGGTATCGTAGGCTGGCCATTGAGGACGTTCGTAATCCATCTTGATCATGCTCAGCCAATCAGGATCGGCTTCTTCCCAGAAAGCCTCGCTGCCAGCGATGGCTGCGTCAGTCAGGGTAAAGTGATGCGGACAGGCTTCGCCGGAAATGGGGATGCCTTTCGATTTGGCCTCTCGGATCAACTTGACGGCACCCGCCGAACTCATGTGCTGACAATGGATGTGGCTGCCAGTTAATTCAGCGAGTTGAATATTCCGCGAGACGATGATTTCCTCGCCCAGAGCTGGCCAGGCAGGGAGCCCCAATACATTGCTCCAGTGGCCTTCATGCATCACACCCTTGCCTACGACCGATTCGTCCTGGCAGTGGTCCATGAGGGGTAATTCGAACATTTTTGCGTATTCGCAAGCACGGCGCATGAGGTCATGATTTTGAACGCAGCGTCCGTCATCGGTGATGGCTACCACTCCAGCCTCATGCAGCGAGCCAATTGGGGCCAGGGCCTGGCCTGCTATGTCCCGCGTGATAGCCCCGGTTGTATGGACGCGTATGAGAGCATCCTTTTCGACCTTGTCTTGGATCAAGGCGACGGTGCCGGGATTATCGACCGCAGGAGTCGTATTGGGCATGCACACGACCGTGGTGAATCCTCCTAATGCAGCGGCCCGTGTACCGGTGCCGATGGTTTCCTTGGCGCTTTGGCCAGGTTCACGAAAATGAACGTGAATGTCGATCAAGCCAGGGCAGATAACCAGATGACTCGCGTCAAGAACCGTTGTTTCCGGCCCTGCTCCGGCCTCCGCGGAGGCGCCCAAGGCAGCAATCCTGCCATCGCGGATCAGCATGGACTGGTGCAAGTCCGTGCCGCTGACCGGGTCAATCACCCTGCCATGCTGAATCAAAAGATCACTCATCTTCAAAAAGTTAATCAGTGGAGAATTGACAACGCAAGCTCCGTTGCCCAATATGCCAGGCCTGTTGCGGGTGTAGCTTAGTGGTAAAGCTCCAGCCTTCCAAGCTGGCTACGAGGGTTCGATTCCCTTCACCCGCTCCATTCCTTTCCAGTCTTTGGATGCCACCATTCTTCGGCGTCATGGCCTCATCGCTCTTAGGGAGCATCCATCCCACTCAGTTTCCAAGTGATTTCATGTCGACCCAATCCTAAGTGGTAGCCGCTTGGTTGAACGGGAGATTAACTGCCACGGGTTTTGATTATCATCAAAGGATAGGTAGCGTTTGTCTTTCATGGAGAAATCCGTATCTTCATCTTATGCAATTTGTTAACAGGTCTTCACGCCCACCGTTAACCTTGATTGGGATCACTAGCTTGATCCCAGTCTGTATGATTTCGATTGGGTGTTGGATGGGATCAGTTTTCGCTGATTCAGCGGCCATGGTGGCAACGGTCACTCAAAAATCCATTGACCAGGGACAGCCACCTGCTTGGTGGTCAGCTAATCCACCGGATACTATTTGCCAAGATATTCAGCAGAGGGTGAGTCGGTGGCTTGATCCCCTGGCACTCCCAGCAAATCAGTATGCCTTGTGTCAGGAAAAGCTCCTTGAACACTATCAGCGAGTTTGGGCATGGCATCAGGAGGTGGATGCCATGCTTGATGAGGCATGGCTTGAGTGGGACCGAGCGCGCACGGAGAAGGAGAATCATCCCAAGGATGAGCTGGAAGCATTGACGATCATGCATGAGAAAATTGATCCTCTTTATGCCACCTTTACTCCCCAGATTCATGGTTTGCTGCTAGCGCTCAAGGCAGAGGTGGGGGAAGAGGTGACCTACAGCATTTTAGATCGAATCACCCGATCACCCGGGGCACAAAGGACCTACAGGGCCTACCTGGAGATGATTCCCGAAATGACCGAGTCTGAGCGATCAGTAATCTGGTCTCGCATGGTGTTGGCGCGTGAGGAGTCCCTCGCTGCATGGCAAGAGAAGCGCATCATCAAAATTTTTAAAAAACACAAGGTGCGCAATGAGTTTTCCATCGATGGTTTTGGGTATGATTACCGTGCTCGCTATCAGGCTTGGGCGAAAAGTCTGAAGTGAATCTACTATGAAAACCCCCTATCTGATGCAATCACAGGCATCTGGTCGATATTGGTTTGGCTTTTGGGTCCTCATGAGCTGCTTGCAGGTCAGTGGGGCCACATCTCCAAGCATGATTCGACTTGATATCAATGGGAATACTCGGGCTGACATGCGTCGCGAGTCATGGCATGCATGGAACCTAACAGTGGCAAAGTCGGCTGTGACTTCCATTGAAGGCGTTGAGTTTACCCTACGGCCAGTCAATCCAAGTCACTCACTCAAGCCCTTTGCCCGTAAGGCACTCGTGGCTGATGGATTGACTCTTGGGGCTGATGGGGTGCAAGTGGCTGCTGAAACAGGTGCCGGATTGGAACTTCGCATAGCTGGGTTGCCCCCCGGTGAGCATTCTCTGACGACCTACCATCATGCTCCTGATCCGCAGGCCGGCCTCTGGCAGGTCAAGATGGGGCAGCAGCCTGGAGTTGAGGTGAAACCGGCGGAGCATCCCACCCATGATGATCTGTTGGCTTCGGCCCATTTGCGTTTCAGCCTGAAAGAGGGTGAAGAGGCCGTGATTCGCATGGAACCCCTCCGTGGGCAAATGATACCGCTCAACGGTTTGGTGCTGGGATCGTCCGATCCTGCTCATAAGGCTCTGATCCCTGTCCCAACGGATATGAGCCTTCATGCCGATGGAGATGATGGTTGGGTGCATCTGGCCTGGCGAGCAGCGCCCGATGCCATCGCACACCGAATACACTGGGTAGCCGACAGGGATCCTAGTGTGCTGGCTGATCGCTTGCAAAATCACAGTCAGGGGGAGCCTGTGCACGCAAGTCATCACCGGATCCCAGTCTCGAGAGATTCCAGTCTTTACTATGGATGGCGAGTGGATTCCCTCAACCAGGAGGGAGTCTTAACGCGTGGTGATATTTGGTATTTCCGCGTGCGGCACCCAGCCTTCCCAAGCGCTCAAGGCCACGGCCGATTTGCAATCGGGGGGAGGGGAGGGCGAGTGATGCACGTGACCCACCTGGGAGACAGCGGGCCGGGATCGTTCCGAGAGGCTGTCGAGGCCGAAGGACCGAGAACGGTTGTCTTTGATGTCTCCGGTTTGATCACCCTGAAATCCAAGTTGATTTTTGGGAAGAACAATGCCTTCCTGACTGTGGCTGGGCAGACTGCCCCGGGTAAGGGAATATGCCTCCGAAATTATTCTTTTGGTGGGGTTGGCGCCAGGGACACCATCATACGCTACATGCGCCTCAGGCTTGGTGACCTAGCTGGACAGACCATGGATGGTATGGGCCTTGCCAGCAGTGATCACTGTATTATCGACCATTGCTCCATCTCGTGGACACAGGATGAGGCTTTTAGTTCAAGAGGGGCGCGCCACATCACCTTGCAGCACAGCCTGATTTCTGAGGCACTGAACATAGCGGGTCACCGCAAATATCCCGAGGGCACTGCTCATGGCTATGCAGGTTCCATTGGAGGTGATATTGGCAGTTTTCATCACAACCTGCTGGCGCATAATGCGGGCCGCAATTGGTCACTGGCTGGTAGCATCGACCAGGCAAATCGTCACGCTGGGCGTCTCGATATCCGGAACATGGTGGTTTACAACTGGTCTCACCGCACGACCGATGGGGGCGCCAGGCAGGTGCAATTTGTCAACAATTACTACAAGCCTGGACCTGCTTCCAAGATCCTGACATACCTCAACCCGCAATTTGAAAACCCCTCTTTCGGCCCTCAGCAGTACTACGTCGAGGGAAACTTGATGGAAGGGGTGGTCGGCCCCGAGGGGCCATTGCTTCCTCTTCAGGGTATGGCTATCCGAGGAGAGCAGCCCTGGCCTGCGCTGGTCACGACGCCTTTTTTTGAATCACTCGTTCAAACTCAATCCGCGCAAGCAGCCTATCGAGATGTGCTGCAGGATGTGGGATGCAATGTGCCCCAAATGGATGATCATGATCGGCGCATTATTCGTGAAACCCGAGAGGGGAATTTCACTTATCGAGGCAGTCGCTCAGGCTTGCCCGGTTTACCAGATTCTCAAGATGATGTGGGCGGGTGGGAGGCTTATCCAGAAGTGCACCGACCCCATGACTGGGATACCGATGGTGATGGCATGCCCAACCACTGGGAGTTGGCAAAGGGCTTGAATCCTGAGGACCCCCATGACGGCCAGGGCGACCCGGACGGTGACGGCTACACTTCACTGGAGGATTACCTCAATAGCTTGCCTTACCGCCGCCCATGATGCCCCACATATCAGACCCTAAATCAGTGGAATGCCTGGCTCATTGACCTGAAAACAGGCTCCCTTTCAAGGCTGGAGTGCAGCTTGCACCAGATCATCTCCAGGCAGCCGTTTGAGCCTGGCTGGGAATCCTGCCGAGGCAAAGAGGTTATCGAGCAGTGTTCCCTCCTGAGTGCCTGGCATTGCAAGATTGAGATGCGAAGGGGTCCCTAGAGCCAGCATGCCAAGCAGGTCACCATACTTGATCGCTCCATGAAGGAAATTGCTGTCACGA
>Ga0181587_10001527_pt1 | contig 19365 bp, 15 predicted proteins | sample 071ome_27_FD_132463 | JGI IMG/M metagenome (GOLD analysis project Ga0181587, IMG submission 132463) | Coastal salt marsh microbial communities from the Groves Creek Marsh, Skidaway Island, Georgia - 071409AT metaG (megahit assembly) | ecosystem: Environmental > Aquatic > Marine > Intertidal...
ATCTGGAAGCCGTCAAAAGAGAACTTATGCCCCTTCGCGTCGATAAATGGAATCCCTGTACTTTCAAAAAAGGCTTTAATCTTAGCACCACCATCTGCATCACCTCCGCCTCCTCCTGCAGGTGCAGCGAAGGGGTCGATATCACCACCACCATCTCCAGAAGAACTCCCCGTCATCCGGCTAATTGTTCCTTGGGTCATCTCATAGAATTCCGTCTCTAGCGGTCTACCTTTAAAACTACCGCCAGTTTTTTGAATAACGACTGCATCGGAACGGATATCAAATGTCCAACCCACCATTTCAGTAATTAGCTGAATCATTTCCCCCAAGGACATACTATTGAGTGTAAGGCTTACACTCGGTTCTTGTTCTTCACCAATTAAAGGAATTATGTTTATGCCTTTCTTCGCTGGGTCAGGTTCAGTTAAATCAAAAAGGCGAGCCTGCCGATTTAGTTCAGATATTGCATCTGAAAGGGGGGATTTAAAAAACTGAACCTCTGGAATTTGTATTAAGCTAAGCTTTTTCTCGATATTGCTTGGTCCCTCTTCCGCTTCTTGAGTTTCCTCGATCTGGCGGTCAAATACTTTCGGTCTTTCCCACTCCCTTTCGATCTCTTCTAACATCTCCTGCCTAGTTTTGATGTAGCCCAGGTAGCTTTCCTGTTGGCGCATTTTGGATATTCGCCGAAGCATTTCCTTGGCTTCAAAGTTGTCACTATACCTTGTTTCAACAACCCTGTAGGTTTCAGTGGCACCAGTTAAGTCACCGTTGATGAACTGTACCTTGGCACGCATAAGAAGATCACTCAGCTTTTGCTGGTCCTGCTTCCACCCTGGAGAGAATTCCGTGATATCTCTTCGAAAAGGATCGCTTTGGTCTTTTCTAATTCTCTCGTCTGCTTTATCCGCAAGCTCCAACTCTTCTTCGAAGGCCTCCTCTCCCTCAGTTTCCTTGAGCCCAGGACGACCAAAAGTAAGGGTATCCCCCTGAATATTTCGATCTTGGTAAAATCCAGTTCTAAATTCGTCTAGATAGGCATCCGCAGTTTCCCAGTCCTTTTCTTTACGAGCATCTTCAGCTTTTGCTAAATTTATGCGATTTTTGACGAGTGAGGCCTCCAAAATAATGGGCCAAGTAAGTGTGTTAGGCTCAAGAAAGTTTGATATCTTGATCAATATTTTTTCGGCCGAGTCATAATCTCGATCTTTGATTAAATCTTTGGCCTCACCGAGCATTTCCTCGGCAAAATCTGCTTGCTGAGCGTTTTTCTCCTCCGCTTTTTCTAATTCTGCATCGTAATCAATTTCATCACCTATGCCTAAAGTTTCGGTTTCAACCTTTCTTTTGGTGTCTTCAATTTTTTTGTATTCCAATACCAATTCCTGCACTTCCCCTACTTTTCCCTTGAGCATTGCCTCGCCTACCCGAAACCAAACGACCTCTTGTTTGGCTTTAAATAAGTCATTGATGATCGCTATGGTTCCGGCACTTGGAGTAAGAGAGGATAAGGCTTGGTCAATTTGTTGGCTGGCGAGTTCATACCGACCCTGTGAACCATCAAGTTTTGCCTTTCTGAGTAAGACCTCTGCCTTTCTAACGCTCGATTCGATGTTTGACTTTTCCTCGCTGACCAAACGATCCAAATCAGGCTTAGCATCGCTTTCTGGCAATCCAGATTTTGCCCGTATTTGAGCGAGGTCTTTTTTCGCCTTGTCAAGTTCCTCGACAAGCCTACCAACCAAAGAGACATCAGAGGCCACAACTTTTTCTTTTCTAACACTCTGCCTCGCTTTTCTTTCGGCAAGATCGCTCGCAACATTTCCTCGATAACGCTCAATGTATTGGCTAGCGAGGGAGTATTTTTTTTGCTGCATCGCAAGGTTTGCGAGCTTGAAGTAAAGTTTTGTTTCTTCAGTTTTAATCTGCTTAAGGTAAAATTCGTTTTCTGAAGAAAGCTCCAAGTTGGCTAGTGCTGATGTTGCCATTTCTTGAGCGTTTGCAATTTCTCCAGCCGCTGAAAGTTCACGAATCTTTGCCAGGAGCGTAACTAAGTTGGTCTGAGTTCCGATTGTCTGAGAAATTGGCAGACTGGATACATCTTCTACCGCAGGGGGAGCTTCTTGCTCGGGCAATGAAATGGTTGGTAGTATTTGTGCTGTTAACGAAAAGGTTAAAAAACAGCTAATCGCAAAATAAACATTCCTCAAGACTTTGATAAAGAGTAAGTTCATTAGGGGGGGCAAAGGGGTCAAAAAGGAGAATTGGAGACTTCTTTTAAATACCACAGAGAAATGCTTAATGGTCAATCTATAAAAGCGAAATACTGCTCACTTGGGAAAGGTGAATTTCTTCGATATATTTTCGGGAAATCTTGGATCCTTTTTTACAACCGTCAACGAACCACCGCTAACATCAATTGAAGAAAATAAATACTTCCTTCCGGAGAAAGAAAACTCTCGCTCCAACTCTCTGCTATTAAAAGAAAACTTGGTAGGAGAAATTCCAGGAAGTGAAAACTCAAAATCAAACATTATGTCCCCAGCATAAACTTCTTTCATAAGGCTGTTTATTTCGAATGGCTCAATATCAAGCTCGAAGTCCTTGATCAATGCCCTGCCAACTAATCTTACTCCTCCAGTTTGTGAATTTTTATGTTGCTGCACAACAAAGTGTTGCAGCTGTATAAATTTATTGGGATCAGATTCTAAGCATTCGATCAAACTTGGCTGACCGGGCTTATTTGTTAGATCCCTCTTGTAAACTTTACCCACTTCAAGCCTGTTGCGGGTGAAGGCTCCTGAGTCTCCAGCCAAGGGAGCCAACAAATCTTCGAAATATGGCGTTTCCCCTACCCAGCTGGACAACTTAATTGAGTATAACGATTTAGATGATTTAAGAAGTGCAAGGCCGAATGGCTCTTCTTCACGTGCAGATTTTTTATCTGGCTCAGGAATGCGGGATGTTAGCTGACCGTCATGAATATAAATAATGGGCGGAGTGAATAAGTCGTAGCCAGACTGATCGGATTCAGTTCTATTTCCAACCCAGCGAATTTTCTCTGACAAAGCATCATCTACTTTTATGTTACCTATTCTTTGGTATGTAGAAACCTCTACATTGCTCCAGTCAACCGAACCACTTGACGCCGATAAGACAAGCCTCTGCAATCCATGAATACTTACAATTTCTTTGGAATTTAAAAACTGTGTCTCGCGACCTACCCGCATGCCAATGGACTCTGATACCTTGTTCCAGTTGCGGTTAAGGGTGTAATCCGAAACTAAAGTGCCCACGAGTTCTCGATTGCCTGACAGGAAGCATTTTATCTTACTCCTGCGTTCCAGCATGATAGATTCAATTAATACTGCGGTCCATTCTTCTGAACCAGTTTGTCTGACATATATCGATTGACCAGGCATTAAATTGGTTTCTTTGCTTAAAGAAAACAATGTTTTGTTATCAAGATTTGATACTTCGTAATTATTGTCTTCAATCTGCAGTTGCTGACTGTTGAGATCAAGCTTGTCAGATAATGCAAATTGAACGAAAAAAATAGTTAGGGTGCCGAAAAATAAGATTTTATCATAAAATTTGAGTAAAAACTTTTTCATGGCTTAAAGGCTTTCCCTAAATACGTTCAGGAAGTTCTTGTAATCGGATTCAGCACTTTCTGCCTCCAATTCTTGCAAAAGAAAATCCGCATCTAAATTTACATCGTAGATATACTCAAAAGTAAAAGTAAAGATAGATTTTATATCTCGAATGATGGGCAGGATTTCTTCATTACTTTCCGTGTTACCATTCAAATTAGTCGACAATTCATTCTCAACTGAATCTACGCGGTTTACTTTGAACTTTCGAACGGAAAACGGCGGGCGTAAGTTATTGATAAATGACCTGGCATTTTCTGTTATACCCATAAATGAAACTTCGAAGAGAAAGGAGTTTAAAATATTCTTTTCTCTCAATAGCAATTTGGGCCTTACAATATCTATTTTATCAATCCCTATATGCTTATCATCCGTTCGCCCGACTGACTCTCTCTTAATATAGTTGAGGGTAATCATTTGTTGCTCGGTTGTACAGGCACTCAATATATCTATTATTTCCTTAATTATTTTACCTTGAATATCTAGTTTATTGGCTTCTTCGTTCGAAAAACTCGGCCAAAAACCAATGTAGGAAGAAAAGCCAAAACCAAACTGTTTTCTTTCGGTATTTTGTAAGCCTTGGGAGTAAATTAGGGCGGATGTTTGACCGAGATCAATACGGTTGTTTTTGCATCTAGAGGTAAGTGTAGTGAAAAGCCTTTCCAGATTTGCGTTTACTGCAGCCGCAGACTGAGACTTGTGGGAAATGTAAATATTAGAGTCACGAGAAAGGAAGCTGGTCCAAATATTTTTTTGGTCATTGAAGAGATCAACCACCTGCTGGAGTTCCCCACTCGCAACCGTTAGATCAGACTCTAAATTTGCATCAAATGAAAGATCTTGGTCGAGTTGTAAAAGATCCTTTTTCGCCTTTTTGTAATCGGATCGAAGCGAATCTAATTTTTCTGCCTCTAAAGAAACCACCACGAGCAAGGAGCCAAAAATTACAAAAAATAGTAACAATAGTAAAATAAATACTTTGTTGTTATGTATCATCTTTTTAAATCTATTAAGATTTCGAATTCAAAGTGGGTAAAATACCTTTCAAATAAGTCGCCTTTTCCCTCTGTAGAAAAGACCTTCCTGGCAACTTGTACTACTTGTGGGATAGAGGTAATTTCGTCGATTAATATTTCTTGTATTTTGCTATTTGAATCAATTAATATATTGCGTAATTCTTCAGCAGTCAGATCCGTGTAGTTATCTGGAGAGACAAGATACCTTCCTTCAACTTTTATGGGTACTTCAGTTTCCCTGTAGGGTATCAAATTCGTATTGCCTGTGTCTTCATCTTGAGTGTGAAGAGAGTCAAACCATATGTTTTCAATGCCTCTTTTTTCAGTAACATTTTGTAGGTTATTTATCAGTCTAGACTGTGCATATAGTTGTAAGCTTTTTTGAGTAAATTGATTTAAGTAATCCCTGCTTTTCAGATTGACTTTTTGGTGAAATTCAAGGCTTTTTTTCTGTATAGCTATTTGGGAAAGGGTTTGCTTTTTTTCTTTTACTTCTAGGACAAGCTTTTGATGATCTTCGCTCTCATTTTCTTGAATTTGTTTTAGTGAAATTAACTTGGGCAAAGGTAATACCGCTACCATTAGTGCACTCATTAGAATCCACTTTTTCTTCTTTTTGAATTCAAGGGATGTAAGACGTTCTTGAGGAAGGAGGTTGATGAGTTTCTGGTCTTTTTCCGAAGTGGTAGAAGCGATAGCGAAACCGAGGGCTTCCGTGACGCAAAAAGGCAATTCATCTGCTTCTTTTTCCGAGATCCGATCATCCATCTTTAGGAAGTCAGTTAGGTCAACAGGCACTACAGGCAATTGTTGGCTCTCGGATAAGAACTTTATTAGTTCTTGATTTTTTGCTGGTCGCCCTGTTGCTATAATCAACTTGGGTGACTTTCCTTTCTTTAGCCTTTTATAGGTGACTATTGATCTAGTTATTTCTTGGCCAATCTTGTTGTAATAATTATTGGCCACATTCTTCAAAATCTCTGTGGCGGGGTCATCTTGATTAAGATTTAGTTTTTGGGAGAAATAATTTAACTTGAGTTCTTCAGATTTTTCATAAGACAGGCCAAAGTGATCCGATAGAGCTTCGGTTAGAAAGTTGCCACCAGTGGAAATGTTTCGAACCAGATAACCTGATTCATTAGCAAAGAGTAAATTAGTCGAACGAGCCCCAAAATTGATGAGAAGTTTTTCGGGAATGTCGTTTAACCTTTTGCTCGCTTGCAACACGACATTGTCTAAAATGGGCCCGGGACAAAGATGAGTTGGCAGTAATCCGCAATCATAGGCAATTTGGCAAACTTCATCAATAAAAGCAGGCTTGACTGCGAAAGCTAAAATTTCTTGCTCGATTCCATCATCGTCAATGACCTGATAATCCCATATCAATTCAGCCAAAGGAAATGGCATTTTTTGACCCAACTCGTAGGAGACAATTTTTCTTTGCTTCAGCTGTTCAACCTTCGGGACTCTGAGTGTTTTTGATAATAGTTGATTACTGGGTAAAATAATCTTGGCGGCACCTTTTAATTTGAGCTCTTTACATAGCTCCCGGATAGCATGTTGGATAGATTGCACCCAATTTGACTCTCCATTCTCGTCATAAGCCAACAAGCGAGACCCAGTTCGAATAAGCGATGTGCCCTTAGGGCTTAAAGAAAATTCGTATGCAGAAACCTGGGAATTGCCCAAGTTAATTATGAGTTCTTTTCTTGCAGGCATGAGCTCTATTAGAGTGATCTAATAGTCGAGGTAAACTGGGCCTAAATCTCTGAGAAAAGATTGGTCTACCTTGTGAGCAGGAATTAGAATACCATCATTTTGAGAGGATTTACTCACTGCTTCGCTCTTAAATCTTTCAAGAACTTCTTCTTGCCGATAATTATCAAATTTAACGGACTCTGAAACTTCTAAAGGGCTTCCATTTCGTGAAAATTGGACGGCATAGCCAATTATTTCGGGGTAACTGCCACCAAACTCATCTCTCTCAGCTATCCCCGCCGGGAAAAGAAAATTGGCAGTGTATCGGCTTCCTTGCTCTAGAATTATACACTTTAAGGCAGATGAGTAGTATTGGAAATTGGCAGGATCCGCCTTGTCTGTCTTGGTAAATTTTCTAGCAAATTCGTTGCGGAAACAAAGATACAATTTGATTTCCAAATCTTCTATAAATTTGGGGTTGAAAAGTTCTTCTCGCGAGCTCGGCTTTCTCCCGTCTAAGGCAGCGAGGTCCGGGTGTGAAACCACCTCAAAGGGCACAGATATTTTTAACCAGGCATCGGAATCTCGTTTTATTGTTACTTTCCCCGCGAGGGAAACGAAGCGGTCTACATCAGCGTCTTGGGCAAAGGACAAGTTAATTGATAAGGTTACGAAGAGAACTGCAGGAAGAAGGTTGTTCAGGATGTTCATTGGAATTATATTAGGCATTTTAGTCTTCTACACTAGCACCTCCTAAACAAGCCTTTTTTATATGAATTTCAAGATATCTTGTTTGCTGTTCATCAAAAATCAGCGGGATCAAATCTTAATGCTGCAAAGACGAAAATCTCCGAATCGTGGTTTTTGGAGTCCGCCAGGCGGAAAGCTAAAAATGGAGGATGGTGAGTCTCCGTTCGAGTGTGCCCGAAGAGAGGCTAAGGAGGAAACCGGCCTGAACTTAGGTTTTCAGGATTTGCATTTGTTTGGATATGTTTCAGAAAAAAATTATGAGGGAATGGGCCACTGGTTAATGTTTCTTTTTGAAAGTCAAATTCTTCTGGATAGGAAGCCCCCCCCTTTTGATGAGGGCTCATATGAGTTCTTTTCTCGGACCGAAATCGATTCGTTAAACATTCCACCTTCAGACGCAAAGTTGATCTGGCCGTTTTACGACCGCAGAGATGTTGGCTTTTGGGGAATCAATGCAGATTGTGCAACTGGTGAACCAAAATTAATGGTTGAAGCGTGCCCTGAAGTATAGACAATGTTATATTTTTTATTATTTTTTTCTAATGGAAGGCCTACATCACGATACTGATTTCGCGGAACCCCAGTCAAATACCGCATCCCCTCCGCCCAAGCGAAATATCAGTAGTGAAAAAGCGAATGATTTTTCCAAATCTCCCGCCAACCAAACTTTAACACCTGAGGATAAAATTCTATACTATTCCCAGATGGTTAGGATTCGTAGATTTGAAGAACGTTCTTTGCGTGCTTATCAGCAGGGACACATAGGTGGTTTCCTTCATCTATACATTGGGCAGGAAGCAGTTGCGGTCGGTTCTGTCTCTGTAATGAACGCGGATGATCATATCATCACTGCCTACCGTGATCATGGTCATGCCATGGCGGTAGGTATGGATATGGATGAATGTATGGCAGAATTATTTGGGAAAAAGACCGGATGCTCTAAAGGAAAAGGTGGCTCAATGCATTTTTTTGCACCCGATAAAAACTTCTGGGGTGGGCACGGTATTGTGGGTGGCCAAACTCCATTGGGTCTTGGGATTGCGTACGCTCTTAAATTCCAAAAGAAAACGGGTGCCTGTTTGTGCTTCATGGGGGATGGGGCAACGAACCAAGGCCCGTTTTACGAATCCCTAAATTTAGCTTCTCTTTGGAATTTACCCGTCGTTTACATAATAGAAAACAACGGATATTCTATGGGCACTTCCGAGTCTAGGCACTCCGCAGGCGAACCTTTGGCAAGGAGAGGGCAATCTTTTGATATTAATTGGTCTGTGCATGAAGGGCATGACATATACGAGGTGAGACAGGCAGTCAGCGAAGCACTTAAGCTTGCACATGAAGCCCACCGCCCTTCCGTCCTAGAAATTGTCACCTACCGATACAGGGGGCATTCAGTGGCCGATCCTGATCAAACATATCGGAGCAAAGAAGAAATTGAGGAGTATAAGAAAAACAAAGACCCGATTAACCTCTTCCGCGAAAAGCTGTTAGCCGAAGGCACGCTCACTGAGGATAAAGCAAAGGAGATTGATCAGGCAGCCAAGGATGAATCTGATGCTTCAGCTGAGTTTGCATTAGCCAGTCCATTCCCAGACCCCTCTGAACTAATGGATGATGTTTATTGGGAAAGCGATAATCCGGCGGAGAAAACTTCTTCCGGTTGTTTATTTTTTGAGTCTATTTAATTTACATGGCACTAATTACTTACAGGGAAGCATTGAACCAAGCACTATCCGAGGAAATCGAACGGGACGATCGAGTGGTGCTGATGGGTGAAGAAGTGGCTCAATTCAAGGGCTCTTACAAGGTGTCCGAGGGAATGCTGGAGAAATTTGGAGACCAACGAATCATTGATACGCCTATCAGTGAAGCGGCGTTTTCAGGCCTCGCTGTTGGAGCGGCCATGATGGGCATGAGGCCTGTTGTAGAATTTATGTTTTGGAGCTTTTGCTATGTTGCATTTGACCAAATTTTTAACAATGCGGCAAATGTTCGCTATATGTCAGGCGGGCTGATCAATGTACCCATCGTCTTTCGGGGACCTGCGAATGGCGGGACAAATGTTGGAGCGACTCACTCGCATACTCCAGAAAATTTTGCCGCCAACACCCCGGGCCTCAAAGTCATTTGCCCTGCCACTGCTGCCGATGCCAAGGGGATGATGAAATCAGCCATACGGGACAACGATCCGGTTTGTGTGATGGAGAACACGATTCTCTACAATCTCAAAGGAGAGGTTCCTGAAGATGAGAATTTCTTGGTTCCGCTAGGGAAAGCTCGTGTCGCCCTCGAAGGCAAAGATATTTCAATTATTTCCCATGGTCGATCCGTTCACACATCCCTACAAGTTGCGGAAACATTACAGGAGAAACATAATATCTCCGCAGAGATATTAGATCTTCGTTCGATCAGACCGCTTGATATTGATGCTATTCTGCAAACAGTTAAGAAAACAAACCGTGTGCTTTTGGTTGAAGAAAATAAGCCCTTTTGTGGCGTAGACGCTCAGATAGCTTATATCATCCAAGAGCAGGCTTTCGATTATTTGGACGCCCCCATCAAGCGGGTCTCATGTATAGATACCCCGCAGGCTTACAGTAAGGCCCTCGAAAATGTTCAGATTCCCAATCATGACCGTGTGCTGGAAAAAGCCCTCGAGGTGCTCTCATAACCGCACTTTCATATGGCTACTATAATCGAGATGCCCAAACTCAGCGATACCATGACCGTGGGAACGGTGGTCAAGTGGCACAAGCAAGAAGGAGATACGGCTTCGAACGGTGATATTCTCGCTGAGATTGAAACCGATAAGGCCACAATGGAGCTCGAGAACTTTGATGATGGCACCTTATTGAAGATACTGGTTGCTGAGGGCGAAGAGGCGGACATTGGTGCACCACTCGCTATAATCGGTGAACCCGACGAAGAGTTGCCTGAAGTCAAGAAGCCTCAAGAGTCCAAAGCGGAGGCCCCACCCGCACCGCCTGATACCCCAACTGTACCCCTTATCGAATCATCGGAAGCCCCTCCTCCAATAAAGATGGCAGCGAGTGATGGCAGGGTTCGGATTTCCCCATTGGCAAAAAAAATGGCCGCCGAACAAAATTTGGACATCCACCTTATTCCGGGGTCTGGCCCTTTAGGTAGAATTACCAAGGAGGATGTAGAGAGCTTCTCCAATGGTGGTGCAGTTGCACCTTCAGTCGCTCCTGTTGTTCAGGCTGTTTCAAGTTCGGTTGATCCGGTTGGTCGTAAACTTGAGGCTAAGCGAATACCTGTCTCAAATATTCGCTCAATCATTGCCAGGAGGCTCCTTGAGTCTAAAACTACTATTCCACATTTCTATCTACAAAGAGAGGTTAATGCACAACCCCTTCGCCTAGCCAGAGAGGCGATTAATCAAAAGCTTGCTTCACGTTCTGATTCTCCCGATTTTGCCGTTCGGGTAAGTTTGAATGATTTAATTCTCAAGGCCTGCTCGGAGGCCATCCTTGATGTGCCAGAAATCAACTCATCTTGGGCTGAAAGTGAAATCATATTTCATGAAAATGTCGATTTGGCATTTGGTGTAGCCGTGCCCGATGGTCTGGTTACCCCGGTTATTCGCTGTTCGCAAGTTCTTAACTTATTGGAACTATCCCAGGCCGCAAAAACCCTGATCACAAAGGCGAGAAACAAAAAGTTATCTCCTGATGAAATGTCGGGCTCCACATTTACAGTTACCAACCTGGGAATGTTTGGAGTCGATTTCTTTAGTGGCATAATCAACCCCCCCAATGCAGCAATTCTCTCTGTAGGTGCCTCGGTTAAGAAACCTGTGGTTGCTCCTAATGGCACAATTCAGGCCGGAGAAACTATGGTTCTTGGACTAAGTTGTGACCATCGTCTCATAGATGGGGCATTGGGTGCACAATTTCTGGATGCACTATGTAAAAATCTAGAAAACCCTTCAATAATGTTAGTTTAGGTCACAGTTTGCAGTTACTTACTGTTTGCACCTCTTGTTCTTTATATAGGATTCTTGCTATTACTTGCTCGCTTATGTGCATCATCAACCAGCCAATTACCGATTTCCTCTAATTGGGCACCCACCTGAGTCTTAGACTCATTCAAATCAGCGGGGCTTGGGTCGCCACAACCAAACAAATAGTACTTTATTTTTGGCTCAGTGCCGCTCGGTCTAATCGCCACATTGAACCCGTTATCGAGTGAGAGTAGAATGAAATTCTGCTCAACCAATATTTCTTCATCTTCATCCAGAAAGCCTTTTTCTAAAAAGTCCTTGCTGGAGCTCACCACAAAATCACCTATCGAACGAAGGGGGTTACTTCGATATGATTGGGTGAGTGCCTCGATGGTCGCACTCCCCTCTGCCCCCTCAAAATAAATATTTTTTGTGGTTTCCTGATGATAACCATATTTTGTGTATAACTCGTCTAAATACAGCAAGGGGTTCTTCTTGATCGCGCCCAAGAAGGCTAATACCTCGGCCAGTGCTAACGAGGAAGCGTTCCCATCCTTATCGCGGACTAGGTCGAGGGGCAGAAAGCCATAACTTTCCTCAGCAGACAAAACCACACAGGTTGAATAACGAGACAATATCTCCATTCTGGAAAAAAGTTCAGTTTCATCCAAATCCAGTGCAATCCCTTCGCTCTCTTTTATTTTTAGAAGGGCATGTTCCTCATATTTTCGGATTTTTTCTGCCATCCACTTGAAACCAGTTGGCGTGTTAATACACCGTGCACCGTGGGCTTGTGCTATTTTTGCAACCATTGGGCTTGTAACAAAAGTCTTAAGAAGGGCAAAGGCAGAGGCGTTCTCCTCTTTGATAATTTGCTTTTTTCTTAACGCCGTGAGTCGATATTCCGCCATCAGGCAGGCAATTTGGTTACCCGAAATACAGGTGAACTTTCCGTCTTCCCCGCGCAGAGCAACCCCAATTCGATCACAATCCGGATCGCTGCCAATCACCGCATCACTCTTAGTTTTCTTGGCAACACGGATGCCCATTTCAAGGGCTTCGGGATTCTCTGGGTTTGGTGATTGAACGGTAGGAAAGTTGGGGTCTTGGTTATTTTGTTCGTCCACAAGAGCAACTTCAACTCCATGATCCCAAAGGGCAGGTACTGCCGAAATGGCTCCTGTGCCATGGATGGGAGTAAAAACTACTTTGGGAGGATTATCTTTAATGATTTCAGGGTCCAGTACCGCATCCTCAAGTGCGGCCTGATAGGACATGTCATCTAAATTCGGCAGGATTTCAAAAGCCTCAGGTAGCCCCCCCTCTTCCAGCCATGGTATTATTTCTTCCAGCGGAATGTTGTTATAGTTGCGAACGACTTCTTTGTCATGAGGGGGAACCAACTGCCCTCCATCGTTAAAATATGCCTTAAAGCCATTGTCGTGAGAGGGGTTGTGGCTCGCGGTAATTACCACTCCTGCGTGCGCATATCGATTCCTCACCGTGTAGCTCAATTGTGGCGTTGAACGCGGGCCGTCGAAGAGCATCGCAAATCCACCAAGGTCAGACCATGCACTGGCGACTAGCTTTGCAAATTTGTCTGAAAAATGCCGAACATCATGTGCAATGACTATTCTCGGGCACTCGAGAATGCCTTGGCCTGAAATCCATGTTTGGGTGTACTTGTAGAGTGCTTTGGTGGCTCTCAATACTGTTATTTCATTAAGCGTGTTGCTACCTACAGCAGCAAATTTTGGTGTTTGGCCATCGCCGGCTCCTCCATTTTCGGTATCGGTGAGTATTTTTCCAATGGTTCGACCGCGCATCCCGCCCGTTCCAAAGGAAAGTTGTTTGTGGAATCGGTCATTCAACTCCGCCCACTCCGCTTTTTCAACAAGTTCAGTCAGAGAGTTTACAATCCAGTCCGGAGGGGTCCCCAAGTCCAAAAATTCTCTGATGTTATCGAGCGTGCTCGACAACAACATTGAATCATTATGTGCTTCCTGAAGTTTTTCTAAGATCATTTTTAAGGTAAAGATTAGGTTTTATCGATTTATTGAAGACCATCTAACCCGAAGACTATATCGTTTTTCAAAGGAGTCGGGAACTTCATTTTAGTGCTTTTACGAATAAACTCTTGGCTAGTTGGTGCCCAGGCCGGTGAGATTTCTATTCGATCGGTTTCACGGGGTATGTTGGCAAGATCAACCCAGCGGCATGACCTAGCTAATTGTAGTGCATGAGAGCTTATTATGGAGTCCGCCCCAGCCTTGTTTTTGATCGGCCCAAACTCTTCGTCGCGGGCAACTTTATAGATGATGGAGTTTTTTGCTCGAGGTAATGCGTCAAAGATAAAAGACTCTAATTTAACCCCGTTTGGCTCAACGGGATTCAAAAGATGGCCCTTTGCGTTTAAACACGGAACTGCTTTATGGGCTCGGTGGTATGGGAGATTATTCTTATTTTCGGAAACTAAAATTTCTACGAAAGAGCGGTTTATTAAGTGAATTGCAATGCTACCAAGTGCATGAAGTAGTTCCCCGCTCTCTTCCTGACACTGAGCAATCTCTGGCGGTATATCACTATACTCGAACACCCTTATTTTCCCGCTATCTCGGAGGAAGGTTCCAACCTTTTCGTCCCATGATACCTTCGATACTGCCTTGGAGGACATGTCGGCCACGCTATTTTCATGCAGGCCAAGAAAAGTCGGGTCCAAGCAATAAACCAACGGGTTATCAATCTGAAAATAACTAAGATAATCGATGTCTTCTGATTTCATCAATTGAAGAAGTCCCGCTTTTTTAAGGGCCTGCAAACAACCGCCATGCCCATCAGGGCTCATAGCAATTTTATTTTTGGCTTCTAATAAGAATTTTCCATCCATTCCAAATACAGGTAGCATACCCTGCTTGAAAAAGTGGATTTTCTCCTGAGGGTAGCCGAAATGATGGTTTTTCTCAAAGAAGCACTCGGTTTCCTCGTGGTTTGCCTCGCTTGTCATTACAAACCAATTAAAATATCTGCTATACTTTTTAGAATAATAGTGAAGGGATTCGGTAAACCACTGAAAAAGGGATTTTTCTGAGAGCGGGGTACACCTGTAAGTTCCCTTAGGGCCAGCATGTCCCAATCGGGTGCCCTGACCACCAGCCACGGTAAGAGCCGCTACCCGACCCTCTGCTAAGATTCGCTCTCCTTGTTTAGAAATTTGACTTAATTTATCGTTTTCGAGGTTTGTCCCGTCAGTGGCAGTGGCTTGAGCAAGGTCGGGTTTTTTCGAGCTACCAAGGACAGATTGCCTCCAGGCCCGTAGAGACACCTCAAGGTCGATATTATTCAGTTGAACAAGGAAGTCTTTTTGTTCTTCGACTGATAGGTCAGGCCAATGATCAAATACATGTCCCTGCCCGAAAGCATGGTATTTTTCCTGAAGCTCTTTTTTGCATTGCATTTTTGTTTAGTCGTTAGGAAACCGATAGAGCCACTCTTCCTTCGACCCATATCCTAGTTCTTTTCGGGCAACTTCATCTTGAAAGTCAGGATTTCTCCTAAGTTGATCTAGAAATTCTTGGTGGTCAGCTGTCTCTTCGCGAAGATTTTGCAGCTCTTTCACCAAAACCTTCTCACGAGACCTCCAGTGAGTATATTCTTGGTGTGCTTTGTTTAATTGGATGAGCAGGTAGATGGTTCCTATGATTAAAATAGCAAAGGAAATGGCGATGGGGACTCGTTTTTTAGAAACCACTAGTTACTCCCGTAGATATCATGAAGTCTTAATAACCCCAGAAAATTCATTGTTTGGTCCTCAACTACCGGTAAAAGGGAAACAGGGGTGGCCCGACCTGTTTCCATAAAATGGAGAGCATCACCCAGTGTGGCATTGGGTGAAATGGTTGTTGGATTGTTGGTCATGATAGATTCAGCTGTGAGGCTTAAGAGGTTTTCGTTTTCTTGCAAACCCCTCCGTAAGTCACCATCTGTAACAATTCCAATCAGTTTATTTCCAACAAGAACACAAGCTGCACCCAAAGATCGATGGGTCATTTTAATAACCACATCTTTCATCAAAGTATTTTTTTCCACACATGCCACTTTATTGGGTGCATGAAGAACATCTGAAACCCTAAGAATCAAGTTTCTTCCCAACTGCCCCGCAGGATGAGTCTGGGCATACTCGTTTTCGCTGAAATTGCGCCTTTTCATCAAGGTGGATGATAGTGCATCTCCTAATGAAGAAGCTACTGCAAAACTCGCGGTAGGAACTATTCCCAGTGGATCTGCCTCTTTATCTACACTCGCATCAATCACAACATCCGCCTTTTCTCCCAGAGGACTTTCTACATTTCCCAGTAAGCCAACTATCTTGGCACCTCTTGAACGAAATATTGGCTCTAATGCTATTAATTCAGGTGTTGTTCCGCTATTTGAAAGATAAATCACTGGATCTCCATGTTGATGAATTCCCAGATCTCCATGTACAGCCTCAGAGGGGTGAAGAAAGCAAGCAGGAGAACCAGTACTGCAAAGAGTGGCAGAAAGTTTTTTTCCGACATGACCAGATTTTCCGATACCGCAAACGACTATTTTGCTTTTGGCATTCAATAAAATTTCAACCGCTTTTGTAAACGAACTGTCAGTTAATCGACCTGCTGCTTTGTTTATCGAAAGAGCCTCCTTGATCATTACTTCGCGGGCGAGCTCTACATCTTTGAGCGGACTTGCGGTGTTCATCAAACGATTACATACTTGTTTAAACTACATGAAAAGTAAATTTATCATTTAGCAATTTTAGTTACTTGCTTTTTTTTCCTAAAATTCTTTCATGATTATGTGTTACAAGTCACTTTTTCTGATCAGAGCCTTCAGGCTCTTAACTCTTTACCACAGGTAGAACAATTGGATTTGGTTGAAAAGTTGAGCTCTTTGACCAATTCTATCTTAAGCGAAAGAAATACTGAGGTCGGAAAATTTTTTCGCAAAAATAAATGTTTCTACAGAATTAGGGTCGGTGACTTGAGAGTTTATTTTGAACAAGTAACCAATGCTTTGCATTGTCACTTTATCCTACCAAGGAACTCACTTAATGACTTTCTTTTTCGATGTAAATTACCTGCCTCTGAAGAAACTGTTTTGGAAAACCACCAAAGCTTTTGGGACTACCTTGAATCACTCTCTAAACGATAGATTGGGGAAATGTTGGGAAAAACTTTGGCATTTGCAGTATTTTATTATTGGTCCTTTTCGCGACCGGAAAGTTGTTTGAGGTTTATTCATAGAAATTATTCTGGTAAGTTTCTGGTTATTATAAGTTAAGGAAAGTATTAAGATTTTTTTTTACATAATAAGAATAGAATTTAAATCTTTCTTTTATAACTCTAATAATTAATCGTTGTGAATTCCTTCCATTTTTTGCAAAACGATCATCAATGAAGTTAAAAATTAATCGAGATCATTTCAGTTCCGCTCTTCAGCTCGTTTCTAGCGTGGTTGGTGCTAGAAAGACTATGCCCATTCTCCAAAATGTGCTCCTAGAAGCAAGAGAGGGTTCCGTTTTGTTAACCACAACAAACCTAGATCTTGGTATCCGGTGTTCAGTTAAGGCAGCGGTCGAAAGTGAAGGTAGCGTAACCTTACCTGTAAAAGATTTAGCCAGAATTATAAGGGAGTTAGCCGATATTGAGGTTAGTTTGGAAACTACTGATGGTACAAAAGCCACGATCAGAACACAGGGTTCTGTTTTTAACGTGATTGGGATGGATAGTAAAGAGTTCCCTCCCCTCCCAGAATTACTAGAGAGCAAAGAGTTTTCCATATCCCGGGAAGACATTTCCTCAATGCTTAAAAGTGTTTCCTATGCACAATCAATTAATGAGGAAAGATATATGTTGAAAGGAGTTTTCTTCCAATTATGCAGTGAAAGTCTTTCCCTGGTAGCAACAGATGGACGAAGGTTAGCCGTTACTTCACAAAACTCCTCTTTTAAAGACAAGATGGAGGGAGAGTTTATACTCCCATCAATGACAGTAAACGAAATCGAGAAACTACCAAAAATAGGTGATCAAATAAAAGTCTCTTTTACCGATCGGCAAGCCGCTTTCCATATGATTGTGGATGAAGGTAAGGATGAAAGCCTAGGTTATGTTGACTCTATATATTTAGTTTCAAAGGTTGTAGAGGGGAAATACCCTAATTTTAAACAAGTGATTCCAAAAGATGATTTTAACCAAGCCACCATCGAAAGAGACCTCATGCAGGAGTGTGTTCATCGAGCAGCACTTGTGTCCGAAGATAAAGTAACTCTTCGAATCAGGGAAGGTGAAATGGAAATCACAGGGCAGAGTATATTAGGAGACGCTTGTGAGTCTATGAGCATAGATTATGCAGGGCCTGATTCTATCGTTTCATTTAATCCTAGGTTTCTTTTAGATCCCCTCAAGTCGCTCACTCAAGATAAGGTGTGCTTTGAATTTCGGGACGACATGAGCCCAGGTGTTTTTAAAGTAACCTCAGACAATGATGTGAAAGTAGACTTTCTTTGCGTCGTAATGCCAATTAGAACAGATTAGTTTGCTTGGGATAAGAGAAAGTTTCACCCTCAAAGTTTTTCATCTCAATCAGATCCTTACCCTCATTTTTAATGTAGTTAGGATTAATCGGAATTTTTCCACCCCCCCCTGGTGCGTCTATGACAAACTGGGGTATAGAATAGCCGGTTGTAAAACCTCGCAATTGCTCTATTATCTCAATACCCCTCTTAACATCAGTTCTTAAATGAGAACTGCCTGAAACTAAATCACATTGGTACAAATAGTATGGGCGGACCTTCATCATCATTAAGCGATGTATGAGACTGCGCATGGTTTCAAAGTCATCATTAATTCCTTTCAGCAAAACAGATTGATTTCCTAAAGGAATCCCACGCCTAACAAGTTTAGAACATGCATCTTTTAATTCTAGAGAACACTCTCTGGGGTGGTTCACATGAATACTCATCCAAAGATTGTGATGACCCCCCAAAGAATGTAAAAGAGAATCCGTTATGCGTTGTGGCATGAAAACTGGTATTCTTGACCCAATTCGAACGAACTCCACATGCTCTATTTGGGCTAGAGAACTTAGTAGGGCCTCCAGTTTTTCATCAGACAATAAAAGTGGATCACCCCCACTTATTAAGACATCTCTAATGCCTTTGTTATTCTTAATATAATCCAGACACTCTTTGAAGTTTGGCCTAAACCCATAACCGCTCGCGTTAGAAACAAGACGACTTCTTGTGCAGTACCTACAGTAAGACGCACAACGATCTGTAACTAGAAAAAGAATGCGATCAGGGTAACGGTGAACAATACCAGGAACAGGCATTGTTCCTTCTTCCCCAACGGGGTCAGAAGACTCGGTTGGGCTTATTATTGACTCCCGATAGGAGGGTATAACTTGTTTTCGAATAGGACAGTTCGGGTCATCCGTATTAATAAGATTAAAAAAATGAGGTGTAACCGAAACCAATAATTTCCCAGCAGCAATCTCAAACCCCTTAATTTCCTCATCACTAAGAGAAAGAAATTTTTCAATATGCTCTCTTTTAGTAAGGCGGTTTTTCATCTGCCATCGCCAATCCATCCAATCAGATTCAGGTGTTTTTATCCAGTGGCCTTGACCAGAAGGCCATTTCGATAATTTGTCTTCAGGATACATACACTGTGTTGTTTAGGAAAAATAAAAGCATAAAAAATTTACCAAAGAATAGCAGAAAGCAATAAACGCTAGCCTCATAGTAAAAGAAAAGTTCAGATAAAATGTCACTACAAAAAAACAAACAAAAAGAAAATGCATAAGGTTGGGAATATCGGGAAACCGGATATTACCGAATAATTGGTCATTAAGTGTTCCAAAATATGAAGAAACCAGAATAATATATGAACCAAAACTTTCTAGTAAAAAAAGAATAATATCATTAGTTATAAAAATACAGAAAACCGAAAGAGCAAAAAAAATAAAGACAATCGGATAAATAAGTACATTGGATATTATTGATAGCCCAGAAAAATACCCAAAGTAATCAATCACAATGAGAGAAGAACCAACCGAGCATGCAAGGCATAAAATCAGAGCGGTTGTTCCATAAAGAAGGGGGGAAGAATGTAATTCCTTCTTTGGGAATCCGCGAAAGGTCCACAGAATTATTGTAACGATAGTAAAAGACAACTGAAAGCCTAGCGAAAAGATTTCTCGAGGAGAAATCGCCAAAATAATAATTGCTGAAAGACACAATGAACTAAAC
>Ga0181587_10001530_pt1 | contig 19348 bp, 16 predicted proteins | sample 071ome_27_FD_132463 | JGI IMG/M metagenome (GOLD analysis project Ga0181587, IMG submission 132463) | Coastal salt marsh microbial communities from the Groves Creek Marsh, Skidaway Island, Georgia - 071409AT metaG (megahit assembly) | ecosystem: Environmental > Aquatic > Marine > Intertidal...
AACGACCGAGCCTATTGTGGGGTCGAATGCACCTTCGGTATCTTTTGCCACTTCTAATGCTGATACCAACACCCTCATGAATAAAGCGTCAACATGTACCCAAGCGCCCTCAGATTGGTTTAACTGAGAGATAATTGAACCTGGTACATAGGTACTCATGGATTGATCAATATCAGATAATAGCTGGTCTATTTCCTTTTGTAACAGCTGCGATTCAGCAGTTCTGGAAAGTTCAAACTGCATAGTATAGGTTGACCCCTGGGCTTGCCCTTGTAAGGTCTCATAAGACGTAGACGGGCTACATGTGATTGTGAGTAGTAGATAAGTATATAGTCCTAAAACAAAATAGAAACGACCAAGGCCGTTTCTATTTGCTGCGTTTATTCGCATTAATCTATACATACGCGTTAATATTATCCGCCAAAGTCATCAAACGCTACGTTCTCTTCGGGCACTCCCCAATCGTCACACATTTTTTGAACAGCTTGGTTCATGAGTGGGGGACCACAGAAATAGAATTCTATTTCTTCAGGTTCAGGATGCTTAGATAAATACTGATCTATCACTGCTTGGTGAACAAATCCTAGGAACCCGTCGCCTTCTTTATCATTAATGTCTTTCTTTTCGAGCCAATTATCTTCTTCCAATGGTTCAGATAATACAACGTAGAATTTAAAATTATCAAATTTATCTTCTAGTTGTTTAAAGTGATCTAGATAGAATAGCTCACGACGTGAACGACCACCATACCAGTAAGAAACCTTACGGCCTGTTTCTAGGGTTTTAAACAGATGATACAAATGAGACCGCATAGGAGCCATCCCTGCACCACCACCCACGTACAGCATTTCTGATTGGGTTTCTTCTTTAATAAAGAACTCCCCATAAGGTCCAGAAATAGTCACCATATCTCCTGGTTTCTTATCGAATATATACGATGAAGCGATACCCGGATTCACATCCATCCAACCGTTTTTTGCTCGATCCCATGGTGGCGTTGCAATACGAACGTTAAGCATTACTTTACGCCCTTCTGCAGGGTAACTAGCCATTGAATAGGCGCGCTCTACCGTCTCCTCATTTTTCATTTTGAGATCCCATAGGCCAAATTTATCCCATTCAAGCTGAAATTTATCTGGGGTATCGTGCTCTTCCGGATGTGCCGTAATGTCAATGTTTTTATAATCAACTTCGCATGGGGGTATCTCTATCTGAATATATCCACCCGCTTTGTAATCCATTTCCTCAGGAATTTCTACGATAAATTCCTTGATAAATGAAGCCACATTATAGTTTGACACAACCTTTGCTTGCCATTTCTTAATTCCAAATACTTCTTCAGGAATCTGAATATTCATGTCTTCTTTTACTTTCACCTGACAGCCTAGCCTCCATTTATCAGCTTGTTCAGCACGGGTAAAATGCGGTGTTTCTGTAGGAAGGATCTCTCCTCCACCCTCGAGTACCTGGCACTTACATTGAACACACGTACCACCACCACCGCAAGCAGAGGGTAAAAAGATTTTATTGTCTCCCAATGTACTCAATAAAGTACTCCCAGAGGCTACCTCAATCTCTTTTTCACCGTTAATGGTGATTTTAACCGGTCCTGATGGAGTTAATACAGATTTCGCTCCTAATAAAATTGATACAAGAAGTAGTATTACTACAAAAAATACTATTACACTGGTAAATACAATTAATGTGGTTGCTGCTAATGCCATGATGATATCGTATAAAAACGTTTTGGTGTTATAACTTAATACCCATAAAGGACATAAATGCAATCCCCATCAGTCCGGTTACAATAAATGTAATCCCTAAACCTTTTAAAGGGGCAGGCACGTTAGAATATTGAATTTTTTCTCGAATGGCGGCAATAGCAACGATAGCTAAAAACCAACCTATTCCACTACCGAATCCAAAAACAGTAGCTTCGGTTATTCCGATAAAGTTTCTTTCCTGCATGAATAGTGAACCACCTAGAATAGCGCAGTTCACAGCAATTAGTGGTAAGAAAATACCTAATGCGTTATATAGACCTGGAGAAAATTTTTCTACCGTCATCTCAACTAACTGAACCATGGAGGCAATTACCGCAATAAATAAAATAAAGGATAGAAAACTCAGGTCCACTTCAGCAAATGCTGGGCTTAGCCAAGATAGTGCGCCTTCGCGAAGTATATAATTTTCTAATAAGAAATTTACTGGTACTGTGATCGTTAGTACGAAAATTACGGCTATTCCAAGTCCTACAGCGGTAGAAACTTTTTTCGATACGGCTAAATATGAACACATGCCTAGGAAATAGGCAAATATCATGTTGTCAACAAATATGGCTTTTACAAATAAATTAACGAGTTCTTGCATGATGATTACTCCTCGATCAATTTAGTGTTGCGAGCACGTTGTACCCATATAATGATACCTACCGTTATGAGCGCCATGGGCGGAAGAAGCATAAATCCATTATTACTATAAAACCCGCCATTAGCTAAATACCAAGCATCTGGTATAATTTGGAAACCAAACAAGGTTCCTGAGCCTAAAAGTTCTCTGAAAAAAGCTACTGCTAATAAAATCCAAGCATAGCCAAACGCGTTCCCTATCCCATCTAAGAAGGATTTCCAAACCGTATTACCTAAGGCAAATGCCTCTAAACGGCCCATAATAATACAGTTGGTAATGATAAGACCTACAAATACAGAAAGTTCTTTAGACACATCATATACAAAGGCTTTTAGTACTTGATCCACTAGAGCTACAAGAGATGCAACTACAACTAACTGTACTATGATCCGTATCCGATTAGGGATAAAGTTTCTCATTAACGATACAATCACATTCCCCGCAGCCATTACAAACAACACCGAAATGGACATAACCAATGCGGGGTATAACTTGACTGTTATGGCAAGAGCAGAACAAATCCCCAAAACCTGCACGGTGATCGGGTTGTTATCGTTCAGCGGATCGTTTAATAATTTTCTGTTTTTTTTACTAAAAAGAGGTTCTTTAGGTTGCTTGTCGACCAGTAGGTCTTTTGCTTCCTCTTTTTTTTCTAATACGTCGGCCATGAGTGGTTAATTAAGGATTGGCTGTTTAGATCAGAATTATAAGGTCGTTTTATTGGCTGTCTTAAGAATAAACTTAATCTGGCTATGGTGCTATTCACTGATTAATGCTGCTGTGGCTGTTTTGCCGCTATGCTCTTTAAGAAAAGGAACATACTCCTTTACACAGTCTAGAATCATAGCTTCTACTCCGTCACTAGTAATGGTACCACCTGAGATTCCATCTACTTGATATTCGGTAGAAGCATCTCCTTTACGCACATCAATACCAACAAAGGTCAAATTAGAATCTAACATACGCTTTCCTTTGAACTGCTCTTCAAATACAGGCGTATTGATTTCGGCTCCTAGCCCAGGTGTTTCAGCTTTATGATCAAAGGTAGCTCCATATACAGTATTAATATCTTGCTTTAAAGAAACATATCCCCATATAGGTCCCCAAAGTCCGTTACCTTGCAATGGTATAATGTAGTAGGTTTCACCTTCTTTATCGGCTATATATAAAGGAGACAAACGTTCTTCATCTGATTTTCTAATCTCTTTAGCTAAATCAATTGCAAAAGCATCTTGCCCATCGATGGCTTCTCCCTTTTGCAAAACTATCGCTTCTCTAATGTATGTACCGTATGCTTCCGGTGCTTCAGAACGTTCTACTTGAATTTGTATAGAACTCAAAATGCTTTGCATTTTTTCTTGTTCTACGTTGGTATCCTGGAACGGTTTTAAGTTGGTCGCCGCAAAGGATAACGAAGCTGCTACCACTACTACCATAGCCGTAGCGAATAGAAAGGTGTATGAATTTTTATTTACATCCATAATTATGCCGTAGCTGTTTTAAGGGCTAATCTTTGTTCTCTTTTCTTGATATTGGCTTGGATTACGTAATGGTCTACCAAAGGAGCCATCGTATTCATAAATAAAATCGCCAACATTACTCCCTCAGGATATGCGGGATTGAATACGCGAATCATGATGGATAGAAATCCTATCAAAAAACCATAAACACATTTACCCGTATCGGTCTGCGATCCGGAGACGGGATCTGTAGCCATATATACTACACCAAATGCAAAGCCCCCCATCACTAATTGTTGCCAAAAAGGCACTGCCATAAATGCTTGTTGTTCAGCACTAAGTGCAAATGGGGCAACGGCGTTGAAAATAAGTCCCATTACTACTCCACCAACAACTGCGCTTAGCATGATCCTCCAACTAGCAATACCTGTAAATAACAGTAGTCCAGCACCTAGCATAATCGCTATTACTGATGTTTCACCAACTGATCCAGGAATAATTCCAATAAAAGCGTCCAGAGCACTATACTGAGAAACACCGGTCGTAGCGTATTCGCCAAGCGCTGTGGCACCTGAAAAACCATCAACCGCCATCATTCCCTCTGTACCAGTGGTGTTAATCCAAACTTTATCACCTGACATGTAGGTTGGATAAGCAAAAAAGGCAAAGGCCCTAGCGAGCAAAGCTGGGTTGAAAATGTTCATTCCAGTACCACCAAACACTTCTTTTCCGATGATTACCGCAAAAGCCACGGACAACGCCAACATCCAAAGGGGTAAATCTACCGGCATAATAAGTGGTATTAACATTCCGCTTACTAAGTAGCCCTCTTCAATTTGGTGCCCTTTGATAACACAAAACAAAAATTCTATACCAAGACCTACGGCATAAGAAACAACCACCATAGGGATAACTTTAATGGCACCAAATAAGAATTGCTCAAAGAATGTTGCGTCTATTCCGATTGCATTAAAGTGATGGTATCCGACATTCCACATCCCAAAAAGAAGCGTGGGTATCAATGCGGTAATCACCGTATTCATGGTGCGCTTTAAATCTACCCCATCTCGTATATGCGCTTTTCCATCGGCTGTGTGGCCGGGTGTAAATAAAAAGGTGTAAAAACCGTCATATACCGGCCAGTACTTCTCTAATTTAGATCCCTCTTTAAATAATGGGTGAACATTACTGTCAATGAATTGGTGTAAAGCTTTCATTGGAAATTGAATAGTTTATCGTTTGAATTAACCTAGTACTAATTTAGCCTACTTCGGATCGCAACAGATTTAGTCCGTCACGCACGATATTTTGAACATTTATTTTGGAGGTACAAACCACTTCACAAAGAGCAAAATCTTCCTCTACGAGTTCGTATAATCCTAATTTCTCCATGGCATCTATATCTTCGTTCAAGATGGCTTTCAGTAGTTGTACTGGAAATATGTCAAAAGGAAATACTTTTTCGTATTCCCCACTTACCACAAATGCCCGGAGTTCTCCATGATTATTTGTATCCAAATCGTATTTCACTTGGCCTACTTGTCTCATAAACCACGAAGGGAGTGCTCTGGAAATACTAAACTTATTTGGCTTGGGAATAAGCCATCCAAATAACTCTGGCTCGACGCCTTCTCGAATAGCCGTTATTTGGCGCTCATAAAATCCCATATACCCATCTTCTTCTATCTTTGTGCCAGTTAACACATTACCTGAAATAATTCGGACGGGGACATCATCAGATAAATTGTTCTCTAAAAGCTCCTTTACGCAGGCTCCAACAACCGTTTGGATATAATGTCGCTCTTTAATTTCCTTGCCTGATAAAGCCACAACCGTACGCGCATCGTACGTTCCTGTCAAAAATAGACGCCCCAATATGACTACATGCTCAGGTGCAATCGTCCACACATGCTCACCTTTATCTATAGGATCTAAATGGTGAATATGAACACCTACTAAACCGGCAGGATGTGGCCCTTTGTACTTGGTAACTTTGACTCCTCTAACCGAAGCCAAGGTTTTTCCCGTTGGTTTAGATTCACTAAGCCCTAAGTGCACTGGACCAACCGTCAATTTTGCAAGAGCATCTACCCCTGCTTGAAACTCTTTTTCCTGGCCCTCTAAAATTATCCCCATATCAGGCGCTAAGGGCGCGGTGTCAAAGCCAGAAATAAAAATTGCTTTAGGCGTTACTTCTGGATTTGCTGCAACGTTATACGGCCGTTGTTTAAGCATAGGCCAAACTCCACTCTGGAGCATTTTTTCGATAACAGTGTCACGATCTATGCTATGTGGGTCTGCTGCGCCAAAATCTTCAAACTTGGTTTTTTTATCCGCCAACACCCGGACTTCTAATATTCTTCGTTGGGCGCCTCGAACGATAGCAACCACTTCACCGCTCACAGGTGAGCAGAATTTCATTGCCTCAACATCTTTGTTATAAAGAAGAGGTGAGCCCGCTTTTACCTCATCCCCTTCTTTGACGGACAACTTGAATCGAACGCCTTGGAAATCAGAGGGTTTAAGAGCTGCAGTGGAGATGGAATGAGGGGTGCCTAGTTCAGGATCGGTTTCCCCTACGAGATCAATATTGACGCCTCGCTTTATCGTAACTACGTTTGACATGTATGTAATTCTGATGGTCAGTTAATACGTAAAACCAAGTGGTTTACAACAATTTTGTATCTGATTACCTAAAATAAGACTTAAAGATAATAATTTTCGATGGTGTTTTTTCGGTCTTTTTATAACTTTTTATAGGAAAAATTAACCCTCGCTTAATTCTATTCCCAGCCAAAGCCTAAGATGGGCTTATCTCAGTAGATTTATCTCAATAACATTGCATCGCCAAAAGAGTAAAACCTGTACTCTGAAGCTATGGCGTGAGCATATATGCGATGCATTTCTTCCAGGCCCACAAAGGCAGCTACCAACATTAGAAGGGTACTTTTTGGAAGATGAAAATTGGTGATTAGTGCGTCAACCGCTTGGTAATGGTACCCTGGAGTAATAAAGATATCCGTGCTACCGCTTCCCGCTTCAAATTTTCTATTAGCCCCAGATTCAACATCCATTCTTAATGCTACCACCGACTCTAAAACCCGAACACTGGTAGTGCCTACCGCCGTAATATGGGGTGTATTATTCAATCGCTCAGCAACCTCTTCCGGTAAAAAATACCTCTCCTCATGCATGATATGCTCTTGAATTCGCTCGGTCTTAATGGGTGCAAAAGTACCCATGCCCACATGTAATGTGAGTTCTTCAACAGAAATACCAGAATCAGCAATTCGTTGCATTAATTCTGGGGTAAAGTGCAATCCTGCAGTTGGCGCCGCCTTACTTCCCTCATCTTTGGCATAAATGGTTTGATACTCTTCTGATAACGCTTCGTTTTGTGCAATATAAGGAGGTAAGGGGGTGTGCTTAAATGGCTCAAAAACTGCGTCGCCAAGTGAGTGAGAAAGTTTCAATGTCCGAAGTCCATCCTCGGTTATTGAGAGCACCTCGGCATAAAGGTCCGGTGCCAACAATACTCTTTTTCCCTTTTTAAACTTTTTTCCAGGTCTAACCATAGCCTGAACGTGATACGGGTCTATCGTATCCAACACAAAAATTTCTGTTTTTCCACCCTCAAACAATAAACGGCATTTTTCGACCCGTGAATTATTTAAGACCAATGTGGTATCCGCCTCTAGCAAGCTATCTAATTCGTAAAAGTAGCGATCTTGAATACGTTGAGTTGCACGGTCATACACCAACAATTTGGCGTGATCTCTAGGATGGGCCGGCTGTTGTGCAATTAGTCGCTCCGATAAATGGAAATCAAAATCGTGTATTCCTAAACTCATACAAAAAGCTGCTTATCAGGCGCTAAATTCAGAGACTTTTTGATGCGCCAATATATAAGCTATTTTTTCCGATAAACCGTCTGGCCCTATACCCACTTCATCATGTAGTTCACGCTGGGTTCCATGTTCGATAATTCTATCTGGCAAACCCATGATGTGCAGCCTAGGTGGATGATTTTTATTTTCTCGGGCCGATGTATCCGCTATAGAATCCATATCTATTGTAGCATAATATTCAGCCACTGCACTTCCAAACCCACCTACCACCGCTGCATCTTCCAATGTAATCACATGATCAAATTTCAACGCAATTTCGTTGAGTAATTGTATATCTAAAGGTTTAGCGTATCGCATATCATAATGCGCAATGTGAATCCCCTCGGCAGCATATGCCTCACAAACTTCAATGGCATATTTACCAATAGGGCCAAATGTTGCTATAGCAATGATCTCTCCATCCTTAATTTTTTTTCCTTTACCAATGGGCATTGACTCAAAATGCTCTCTCACACTCATACCGGTTGATGCTCCTCTTGGATAGCGAATAGCCCATGCCGCTTCATCATACTCTGATGCGGTAAACATCATATCCCTTAGGTCCTGCTCATTCAATGGCGAAGAAATAATCAAATTCGGAATCGAACGTAAATAACTTATGTCATAAGCCCCATGATGTGTTGGTCCGTCAGCACCCACTACACCCGCGCGATCAATACAAAAAACAACGGGTAGTTTTTGAATGGCTACATCATGAACCAATTGGTCAAAGCCACGTTGTAAAAAGGTAGAATAGATAGCACAAAAAGCTTTTTTACCCTGTGCAGCTAAACCCGCCGCAAATGTAACGGCATGCTGTTCCGCTATGCCAACATCGAACGCTCGATCGGGAAAAGCCTGCATCATAGGCAGCAAACTAGAACCACTTGGCATGGCCGGCGTCATGCTAACGATTTGTTCGTTTTTTTGAGCTAGTTGAACTAACGCCTCGCCAAATACATCTTGATACTTTGGAGCCTTAACTTTCACCGGTGGTGTAGCTAATGATTTCCCCGTTATTTTATCAAACGGTGAACTTTGAGCATGCCACTTAGTTTGTTCTCTCTCAGCAGGAGCAAAACCTTTCCCCTTGACAGTAACTACATGCAGAAGCTTGGGTCCTTTGACATTTTTTAAATCTTCAAGTGTTTTTCTAAGACCATCAACATCATGACCATCAATAGGGCCATAATATTTGAAGCCAAAAGAACGGAACAAGGACCCTGGAGTCACCGCCGCGGTAACGGCCGACTCTAAGCGAGAAGCTATTTTACGTATGGTATCACCGGCCGATTTAAAGTGTCCTAACAGGTCATAAATTTCGTCTCGGACCCTATTAAACGTTTTACTGCTGGTTATATCCGCTAAATATTCGTTCAAAGCCCCCACATTGGGATCAATGGACATATTGTTATCATTAAGTATAACTAATACATCTTTCTTCATGAACCCAGCGTTATTAAGCGCTTCAAAAGCTTGCCCACCAGTCATTGCGCCATCGCCGATAACAGCGACTACTTTATTACCTGTACCATCAAGATCGTTTGCTACCGCCATACCAAGAGCCGCCGAAATGGAAGTAGACGAGTGACCTACTCCAAATGCATCATGTTCACTTTCCGAGCGCTTCGGAAAACCCGATAGACCTTGATAGGTACGGTTTGTATGAAATTGATCTCTTCTACCCGTTAAAATTTTATGTCCGTAAGCTTGGTGTCCAACATCCCAAATAATACTATCACTAGGTGAATTGTAGACATAATGCAATGCAACTGTTAATTCAACCACACCCAGAGAGGCCCCAAAATGTCCTCCATGCACCGAGACTATATCGATTATAAATTGGCGTAATTCGTCTGAAACTTCTCGCAACTGTGTCGGTGAGAGCTTTTTTAGATCCGCAGGCGATTGAATATTCTTTAATAATGGGCCCGCCGTAGGAACAGACACTAAAGACTCATTATTCACGGTATGATTGATAGAATCCATGGTTTAACCCAGAAATTAATTCGAGCTAGACTGAACCTCTTGAATCTTTAACTCTGCTTTTTCTAGTAAATCAGAGCATTTTTTTGAGAGTTCAACCCCTTTTTGATACAGTTCAATAGACCTTTCCAGAGACACATCATCTTTTTCCAACTCTTGAACTATATGTTCTAACTCTTTTAAAGCTTGTTCAAAGCTTGGTCGTTCCCTTTCTGTGTTATTTTCTACATTCATTTCTTGCATAGGTATAAAATACCACCTATTCCTCTAAAGAAAAAACGAGGGATTCCTCCCTCGTAAATTCATTAACTAACTAATCGGAAATTAAAACTCATGCCATAAAAACTATCTAAGATGCCGCTTTATAGTATTTAAGCGAGACAGAGCCCCCGGAGGTCCGGGCTTTTAAAGGTATCCCACCCCCATTCATTGCTCCTCTTATTGCATCTCTAGAAGAGCTCCCGGTAAAATTTCTTAATTCTGTTCGAACTCGGCTCCCGGTTAGCTCTAAGTCATATCCAAGGTTCTCTGGGACTTCAACTGTTACATTCCCCCCAGAAGTTGAAACCTCTATATACTCAATGGGATTTATTAAAAATACTTCTATGCTTCCTCCCGAAGTTCTGGCTTCTAAACTTCCTGATATTTCCTGAAGATTTAATGAGCCGCCACTGGTTCTGGCTTTTAGTCCTTGAGTTACTTTTCTAGCACGTATTGATCCACCGCTAGTAGCTACTTCCGCTTGGCCTTCGATATTTTCAAGTCGTATTGCCCCGCCAGAAGTTCTTAATTCAACATTCCCTTGAATATTGTTGGCTTCCATGTTACCACCTGAAGTACGAGCAAACTGGTTTCCAGATAGGTTTTCAATACTGACCGAACCCCCTGAGGTTCTGGCACTGAGCTCAGTATTAACCGGGGTTTCAATTTCGAACGCAATGCTCACATTATTACCGCCTCGTAACCAACCCATATTACTATCCTTTTCAGCTTTTGCCACTATTTTGCCCTGAATTTCTTCTATAGTTATATACCAGTTATCCAAATTTGCGTTTGAGGATCGCCTTCCATTCACGTATGCAATCGCGTTTACGGTAACATTCGTCGTATTTTTACCGATCACTTCGATTCGTCCACCACTTGTAGACACTTCTACCTCGGCATAATCACCTACTGTAAACTCTTGTGAGGCAACCGGTGATTGAGCAAAAGCCAGATGCGAAAAGCTCATAATAAATAGGCCTAATAGAAGGGGGGAAATGTGCTTGATGGTTCTAATTGTATGAAACTTTTGGGGCTGGAGATGCATAATCTTGGTGTTTATCGGGTTTGTTTGAAGTCCTTTGGCGGTAATTTTTTAGTCTTTTTTGCTATGCTATTATTTTACTATTTCATTCTTCTTCGTTCTTTGACTTTTTTTGTGTTTAAAAGCGTTTACCAAAGCTTTGGCCCTTCAAAACTGCTTTACATGGAAGCTTAGGTGCTAAATGTGCCAAAATATACACCCGCAAGTGGACACACATTATTTAACGCTTAAAAATAAACACATGAAACAGTACGGAATGAATAGAAAAAGGTTACAGTTACGTGGATAATTTGAACTAAACTCGTACCTTTGCTCATCCTATCTCTGTTTGTGCTTAGGATCAATTGGTTTGTTTTCCCTCACTCCTCATCGATAACAATTAATTGGACGTTAAAAAGCCTTACTTATCTTTATGAAATTACCGTTTGTTTTCGCTAAGCGATTTGTTGCTGGCGAAGAATTCTCATCAAGCGTACCCGCTGCTAAACAACTTAATCAAGCCAATCATCAGCTTACCCTTGATTTGCTTGGAGAAAATGTAACCTCTCGTTCAGAAGCTGACCACAACGTAAAGGCCTATATTGACGTACTCAAAGGAATAGAGCAACACAAATTATTGAGTGGAATCTCTATCAAGTTAACCATGCTTGGATTAGATATTGATGTGGAGTATTGTGCAGATAATCTGTTTACTCTAATGGAACATGCGCGATCACAAAATCAATTTGTTCGAATTGATATGGAGGGCAGTGCGTATACCGAACTTACCTTGGATTTGTTCAAACGAGCTCATGCCGAATACGGAGCTCAACATGTAGGCACCGTAATTCAAGCGATGCTGCATAGAAGTAAGGAGGATATTGCTGAATTAGCTAATTTAGGGGCAGATATTCGACTGGTAAAAGGAGCGTATAAAGAGTCTAGATTAAGAGCCTATCAGCATATGTCCGATATCCGAGAGGCCTTTAATGCGTATGCAGAAGTGCTCATTAATAATACTTCTTTTCCACGATTTGGCACCCACGATGACCAGCTTATCCGTGAGGTTAGATCCTATTTAGCAGACTATGATATCCCCTATTCAAGGGTTGAATTTCAAATGCTTTACGGGTTGCGAGAACAAGGCTTAATGGATCTGAACCAGCTTGGATATCCTACTCGAGTTTACGTGCCCTTTGGTACGGATTGGTTTCCTTATTTTAGCAGAAGATTAGCCGAGAGAAAAGAAAATATTTGGTTTGTTATTAGTACTTTATTTAAGCGTTAACAATAAAGCAGGCAATACTGCGCTGCTTCACTAAGGTGGGATTATGAAAATCCCATATCGTTACTTTCGTTCGTTACACATAGATTTCTTCACAACCACTTATATGATCAGGGTCCCCCATGTCCTCACTATACTTATAGCTGGGATAGGTACTAGTCAGCTTCCGCTCATAGGTACGCTTCATGTAGACTTGGCTTTTGTTGCATCCATTCTTTCAGGCTTGTGGGGAGCTCTTCGAGAAGCGCGTATTCAAAGCAGGTTTTTATTCAAACCTACTCTTTCCTATAATCGTAGGTTTATTCGAGATAGTCTCCTACTTAGTTTTTTTGCTGGAGTGGTTGTCATTTTTGACCTGTGGAGAGGATGCTTTTCTTGGGAGGGGCTTTTATTTTGGATGTTGGGCCCTTATTTAAGCCTATTTCTAGGAAGTACAGTAGGCCGTTATATCTCTATAAAAAGGTTTGCATTTCCAACCGTATTTGCTGGCTTATGGATTCTAGGGATTGGGATTGGCAGTTGGTTGATTATTTTTTTTAACTCCCCTCAACTGTATTTTTTTAACCATCTTTGGGGATATTGGCCTGGTCCTCTTTATGATGTACTAGCCCCTTTTCCAGCAGCATACATTCCCTTTCGTATGATAACTCTTCTTTGGGGAGCTCTCTTCCTTTTACTTAGCACCAAACAAGTAAAGGGTGGGCCTAAGCTAAGCAAGCGCTTAGGTATGTACAGTATCCTAGTTGCATTACTGGTTGGATATTCTACCGCCGGGTATTGGGGCGGTGTTACCACCTATTCTTCGCTTAAAAAAAATCTTACTACTCATGTTCAAACGCCTCATTTTAGCTTTTATGCGGACGATACTATTCCAATTGCTGAGGTTGAGCGATGGGCTTTTCGACATGAATTTTATTTGCAAAATCTACTCGATACGCTTGAATTAGAGTGGCCTGAAGGGAAACAAATTGAGAGCTATATCTATGCAAATGAGTGGCAAAAGAAGGAACTCGTGGGTGCTAAAGAAACCAGTTATGTACCCATATGGTTAACCAAAGATCAATTGCATATTGCGCATAATCATCTAGCAAGTGTTTTGGAGCATGAATTGGTTCACGTGGTTGCCAAAGATTTTGGGAACTTATTGTTTAATGGGTCTTGGAACATCGCCCTCATAGAAGGTTTAGCTGAAGCAGTAACTCAGGGGGCTAGTCAGCATAGCACACTGAATGAGCTTGTGGCCGCTCAACCCGAATTTCCCCCGATCGAAACCATGCGGAAATTATTCAGTCCATGGGGGTTTTATTCGGAATCGTCTGGATTAAGCTATACAGTAGCAGGGGCGTTCGTGGGATTCTTGCTTCAGGAATATCCAGTAGCCTATCTAAAGGAATCCTATCGTAGTTCTAAACTATCCAAAAACTATCCCCCTCTTGAACAACTCGTAGAGGAATGGCATCAATATTTAAGTACATTAAAGGGACAAACCAATGAAACTGATAGACGGCGTTCGAACGCGCTCTTTGAGCAAGCTTCGATTTGGCAGTTAGCTTGTCCTCGTAATCCTGCTTCGGATTATGCCTTACTTGATGAATGGAATTACTATTGGGAAACAGGTAGAGTTGAACAAGCGAATGAGGCACTGAACACAGCATTTAACTCACTAAGTACTGCTGAATCTGCAAGGCTTCGTTGGTTCACTTATGCTCTATGGCTAGATAAACCTGCATTGCTGATTCAAAACATTAGCTTGCGTGATACCTCAGAGTCTGCAACACGCCTAATGCGGGATGCATTCGTGATGAACAGAGAATGGGAGCGAGCAATTCAACTAGATAGCAAGCTTGATTCGACTAGTAGGCGCCGGCCTATTCGGCGAGCTATGAGTCTAAAAGATAGTTTACTTTGGCAGGATTATGTTGCCATAGAGTATGGTAACTATCTGCCAGATTCATCCCAATTTAACGGATATGACACATGGTTGCGAGAGTCTGCGGTGTTCCGTTATTGGGACGAAGAATTTAATCGTTATGCAACTTTTTCCACTCTCTCCGGCACAGGCAATCATAAAACGGAATCCTCTCAACAAAGATCAAAACGTCTATCGGGCTTGCTTTCACTCTGGCTAAATGAAAAAATAATAGATCAACGATCGAATGACCTTGAAAAGCTTACCATAGATGACTCTTCTCATACAGCCGAAGTAATATGGAATTTCTCCAACCACTTAGTGATTCTTGACCGAAATATTGGTCGACTGGATTCGGCTTCTGTTACAACTTGGCTAGAGGGCATGGCAGATCACCCCGCCCTACAAAATGGCGGTGGGCGGGAACGTTATCGCCAACGCTACGAGTCGACCAAAAAATGGTGGGATTTTGTTCAAACTAGTCGGTTTCCTGTTGTTTTATCCGAAGTTCCTGTAGATTAATGGTGGTATATTTATAGTATTGACATAAACCAGATGTACTGATTTGACCCTTAATCAACCTAACCTCCTGCCTTATGCCAGATTCTGCTCCTTTCCGTACTTGGGATGAATATTCCAAATATAGCCCTGATGAGATGCGAGCACGGTCCAATGATTTTTATAAACTTGTAAAAAAAAGACGGAGTGTTCGGTCTTTTTCGTCGGAAAAAATCCCGTTGGACGTACTCGATGCGTGCATAAAAAGTGCTGGAACCGCTCCTAACGGAGCGAATAAACAACCGTGGCACTTTGTAGTGGTTACCGATTCTCAGGTCAAGAAAAAGCTTCGGATTGCGGCTGAAAAAGAAGAACATTTGTTTTATAATGGCCGAGCTACTCAGGAATGGTTACAAGATCTAGAAGCCTTTCAAACTACCGAGGAGAAGCCATTTCTAGAGGAGGCGCCTGCACTCATTGCTGTTTTTAGTGCTAGTTATGCCCATAAAAATGGTGGCGCTAAAGAAAAGCATTATTATGTGAAAGAATCGGTTGGAATTGCCACCGGTATTCTTATCACCGCCTTGCATAATGCAGGACTCGCCACCCTAACACACACACCTAGCCCAATGGGTTTTTTGAATCAAGTGCTTAACAGACCTTCCAATGAAAAGGCGTTTTTATTATTGGTTTGTGGGTTTCCTAAGGAGGGGGTAAAAGTGCCGGACATTCAAAAAAAATCCTTAGATGAAATTAGAACGATTATTTAGGAGTATAGTGGTTCGCCTGAGATTTGTTGCGACGGCCAAAGGGCACATATCAACCAGTTAAAACTGTACATAATACATGCGAATGAAAGAAAAAAGCACCTCAAAACGAACATGGCGGCGGGAATTGAGTGAGTGGGGAATCATTATTGCTGTTGGGCTTATTCTGTATATCGGAGGGTGGCATACCGAGGTGATTGGATTTGCACAACGCATACTACTAAGTACACATATCATTCAACCCAAAATAACAGCTGCTGAAATCCAAAATTATGACGATTTAGCCGCTAATTTTGAACTAGCCGACTATAATTTCTATCTAAGTGATGAACTTGGCGCGCCTGTGTCGTTGGCCGATTTTAAAGGTAAAACTATATTCATGAACTACTGGGCTACTTGGTGTCCACCTTGCATAGCCGAAATGCCCAATATTCAGGCTCTATATGAGGATATGGCTCGAACCACGGAAACTAAAGAACAGATCGTTTTCATGATGGTTTCACTGGACGAAGACCCTAAGAAGGCGCTAGCTTTTATTAAGCGTAAAGGATACAGCATGCCGGTTTACTTTCCGCGCTCCCGAAAACCTCTTATTTATGATACCTCCGTCGTACCAACGACCTATGTAATTAATAGCGACGGATACATTGTCATGAAAAAAAGAGGAATGGCGCAATATAACACGCAACGCTTCAAAGACTTTTTGCGGAATTCCTCTGACTATTCCATGGACGCAAAAAGCCTATTGGACAAAAAGGCAGTACATTAATGCAATTGGTACCGGACATAGAAGAGGCGCCCTGGGTGTACGATCATTCTGAACCAAAAGCTCGATTTACTTTGGGTAGGAAAGGAACTCGACCTTTTGTTTGTTTTGGGGTAAATCCAAGCACGGCCACTCCAGAGCGCCTAGACCCTACTGTCGCCTCTATTGCTAGATTTGCTGAGAAATATGGGTATGATGGCTGGTTGATGTTGAACTTATACCCTCAAAGAGCCACCAATCCTGATAAAATGCATAAAAGATTTCAGCCAGTGCTTCATCGAGAAAATGTACACTGGATTCGTCATTATTTGCATGAATTTAGTCAGCAGTCACGGGTTCATGTATGGTGTGCCTGGGGGGCCTTAATTGAAAAACGCCCTTATTTGCTTCGCTGTTTATCGGATATTCACGATGCGATTAAGGATTTAAACCCTCATTTCTATTCTAGAGGGGCTTATTCAAAAAATGGTCATCCACATCATCCATTGTACCTTCGTAAGGACGCACCACTCGAGAATTTTGCCCTAAATGACTATCTACAAAAAGCCTTGAACCGTTAAGTATTCTTGTAGATTCAACCCAAATGCACCTTGGGTACAATGGTTGGTTTAGCATTTGCTAGGTTAAAGGCCTCATACGAGATAATGATAGGGCCTGAAGCATCCATTTTGGCAGTGATTTTTCGGGATCTCTCTTGGTCATATCCACAAAAAGACCAAACTTTTTGGCGATTGGTACCTTATGAGTTTCTACAAACTCAATTAACGTCCCATCTGGATCTTCAATGTAGGTAAATCGGCCCGCTGCTTCTCCCATATCAAAACTACTCGCACTATCGACAGTAAAGGGATATCCTTTCGATTCACATTCGTCTTTAAGTGCATCCATCCCTTGTACGTCGAAGCAAAGGTGAATAAATCCTGGATCTCCCCAGTATCGGTTATGGTACAATTTTTTCGGGGGGCTTAGTTTGGCCTCGGTATCGATACGTTGAACCAACTCAATTTCAGTTGGTCCAAAAAGTGCGCTGAATCCCCCTTTTCTGGGCTGTGAATGTCGAACTAAGCAGCGTCGATAGGAAACATCTGCCCCATTAAGCCCTTCAAAATCATCGCAAATCCCTTCCTCATCATAGATAACAGTGTCGTACCCAAGAATATCTCGATAAAGAGTTAGGGATCGATCTATATCCGACGAGCCAATTAACGCACCAGCAACCCCCCCGGTAAGCATTCGTTCTTTTTTCCGGAAAAAAGATTGCCCCTGAATAACCTGAAAAAGATTCCCATGAAGATCTTTGACAAAAAAATGTGGTTCTCCCATGGGATTGTTTTTTAATGATGTAACCACATTAAGGCCCTTCATATTGAACTCTTCGTAGCTCTTTTGAGCGTCCACACTTTTAATTTTGGCGGCGTTAATACCAAGATCGCCTAAGTAAACTTCTCCTTCCATTTCAGTGGGCTTTCGAGAGGTATACTGCCAAATTTCAAAGCCCCCTCCACCACGCATACTTAAGCTTAGGATGGCCCGGCGATCATGAGGCTTGCCACCTGTGTAAGGTAGCATGAGATCGGCTGTCGCCTCGTCGTCAAATACTTGAATATCCATCCCAAAGTACCGGCGGTACCACTCGGTTGTGGCCAGTACATTGGTATTACCTATTCCAATTTGCTGAATTCCAGAGATTACTTTCATTTGCGGCATACGGCTTAAATTCAGGAATAATTAATAGTACAATAAAAGATACTATTTATTCTGTAAATGACATGAGCTGAAAAGTAATACCTGAAATGGATTGCAGAGATTCAGCAGCTGATCTTGCCTCCTTTTTACTTTTGAATTCTCCAATAGATACTCCATTTAACGAACCTAATTCTTCGTGAGTAATGTTGAAACTTTTAGTAATAAAGTTCTTGTTGGAAAACTCTTGGTAATACTTTTTTGCATTCTCAATGCTTTTAAAGGCGCCTACAATTACGGTATATTTCGAAGATTTAGTTTGATTGCTTTGAACTGGGGTCTTGAACAAACGGTAAACTTCGTCTGCGTTTTCTGGCTCTACAGATCGACTCTGAATAATTTGATAGTCAATGTTTATCCATTCTTCTAAAGCTTTCGCCGCAAAATTAGCATAATCTCTACTTTCAAATTCTCCGACCGATACCATTTTCAACCTTCCGTGTGATGTATTTAGATCGTATTGATTAGTTAAGAAACCAATTTTTTCAAATTTCTGAGCATATTTTTCTGCATTCTCAATGTTTTTGAATGCACCAATATTTAAGCTATAAGCACTCATGGATTCTGCTACTTTTTTGCGGAATAATTCAAATGTTTCCTGTTTTCGGATTTCAAGCAATTTTTCATTTGATTGTTCTGGGGCAGGTATTATAGCTTCAGGCTCTGGTATAAATGGCCCATTATTTGGCTCTTCTTTTTCGATATTGGTTCCTGTAGTTTCACTCGATTCAAAGTCTTTGCTAGGATCCTGACCTCCTGTAATTGGCGAGGGTGATTGAATACTTGAGTTTACTAAGACAAGTATCAACTGCTCCGTTCTGTTTGGCTCTAGGTATTTTTCTCGGATCTGTGCGTGATCGAACGTTGGCTCTATTATTGCCTCTATTTGTTGGGGGTTACTACCTAAGTGCAACAGAATAGATTCTATTTTTTGCGCTCTGGCTTTTACGATTTCATTGATGAAATCAATACCACTACCCAAATAATTAGCACCAGAAATAATCCACAATTGTAAGTTTTCATCTTCATTCAACAAAGATACTATGCCCGCTAACTGATTTATAACTTCCATTGTATCACGAAGCGCTAAATAGTCGAAAGATATATCATCACGCTTCAATAAAACCTGCTCCTGAGCTTGAGGAACAACCTCAAACATTCTAGCATTAGAAGCCTTAAGTAATTGTTCCTTACGGTCCGAAATGGTTAGTTCCACTCGCCTATTATCCCCTCTACTAAACGCCTGTTTCGGATTGGACTCTAACGGCTCTGAACTTCCTTTTGCTTGCGTCACTATTTGATATGGTTTTATACCAAATCCTATTAGGCTTAGCTCTACAGATGTGGCTCTTG
>Ga0181587_10001533_pt1 | contig 19346 bp, 15 predicted proteins | sample 071ome_27_FD_132463 | JGI IMG/M metagenome (GOLD analysis project Ga0181587, IMG submission 132463) | Coastal salt marsh microbial communities from the Groves Creek Marsh, Skidaway Island, Georgia - 071409AT metaG (megahit assembly) | ecosystem: Environmental > Aquatic > Marine > Intertidal...
AGCAAACTCTCTATCCAGGAGAGCTTGTTTTTTTGATGACCCATGAATTTAGTGTAAAAATGAATATCGAGCTTTCTACTTTTATTGCCACAGCAAAGATATTTTCTGCTTTTGAATTTCCACCCATTAGGCACAGGAAAATCAGACAAGAGGCACTGATACAGGCTTTACGGACAAAGAGACATTACCGAGCCTTAGTCGGGGATGCGAAAACACTGAATGATTTTGAAGTAAAGATTCTTGAGGAAGAAAAAATTCAGGATTAATGAGGTTACCAACTTGTGGGGTTGACCCACTTGGTCACAATCATGAGTCTACTTACTTGCAGTAATCAAAGTTAAATCAATGCGTATCTCCATAATTCCATTCATATTATTTTACTCCCTGATCCCGCTGTTCTTTCCTCTTTGGGCAAGCAGTGAAAGGAACATCAAAATTGAAGAACATTATCGTGCCGGTTACGAACTTGCTGAAAGTAAAGAATTTCCTCGAGCTTTATTGGAACTCAATCTTGCCATGCGGTATATGAGGCATTTCCCAAATCATCCAGATCGTAAAAAAGTGGAGGATTTAATAGAAAGTACAAAGGAAAGGATGGTGGTGGAGAGGTACAGGCAACAAAATCAATCTTCTGTCAAAAGAGATGATCATTTATTACCTATCAAATTTGAACCTGACCATTTTCGAATCAAACAAATCTATGGTAAGGTTTATATTCGGAAAATTTGGAAGGATAGAGAAAATATAAGCGAGAAGGAATACATAGGCGAGGGTAGGCAAGTTACTGTACTTCCTAATGCGGGTATAGAGATTGAAGAATCGCGTAGCCTGAACTTTATCATACGCAGTGTGGATGCGGCTGGTTTTTCATTAGTGTCTTCCAATACCATACAATTACATTCAGGTTCGATGTCCCTATGCGCAACGCGGCCGGGTTCGAAAATAAAGGTTCAATCAAACAAGGAAGACCTTACAGTATCTAGTAATCAGCCGTTTGCTTTATTTTTAGAGGTAGGAATGAATGGTGGCTTACATGCCACCTCGCTACTTGGTAAAATTACGCTCAATGGAATGAGTTCTAAACAGGACATCTTACCGGGTGAAAGCATGATCTCTTCATTGCAAAGGTTTGATCATGGAAGAGTGGTCGACCTCGGAGCTCATAGTTTGAAATCAAAACTCCTTGGTGGGTTCAAGCAACCCCCTGTTTTTTACTCACAACTTGTACAGCAGGCCCGTATGCAAATGCGGCACTCAAAAAGTTTTTAAGTTAAAATTACGGTCATAATTTGAAAAAAAGAATACTTAATCAAACGACCGTTGTTACCTTTGTTTTCTTTTTCCTTTTATTCGGGTGCTTTTCCAATCATTACGAGAGAACCGAAGACTTCCAGTTCCTTTGGAAAGTAGGCGATTTACCAAAGGCTGAATTGGAGGCTCAAAGACTTGCCCAAAGTGGTCCTAAAAGGGATAGAATGCTCTACTATTTGGAACAAGGTAGTGTTGCCCGTATGCAAGGAAGCACTCATTCCAGCATCGTTGCACTCCAGGCAGCTTCTAGGGAATATGAAAGGTGGTATGGTTCGCACTTGAGAACTGAAACTCGGGTTTCAGAAGAATTCTTATCTATCGTAAGTTCCCCAGAAACAAAGCCCTATAAATCCAGAATTTATGAGCGTGCTATGTTACGAATGTATCAGGCCCATAATTATCTTCTTGCAGGAGAGAAAGGATTGACCCGGGCAGCAATATTTAAAACCCGGCAAGCGATCGAAGATGCAAAAGATCTATGGCGGGAGGAGTTGAAAAGAGCACATGAAGAAAATCAAAAGAGAAAAATTAACCTAGAAAAGACCCTCACTCACTTAAAATCATCTGTTCAATATTCTGAGCAGATGGAAAAGGTAAGAAGTTTGGTCCCGCCCAACTTTCCCAAGTTTGTAAATCCTGCGACCCTTTACTTTGAGGCTCTTTATTTTTTACATGGAGGAAGCCAGCAGGAAGACTTTAATAAAGCCGAATATTCCCTTCGATTGCTAGCCTCTCTATTTCCTGATAACAGATGGATTCAGGAAGATTACAGATTAGCCAAGCAGAGTGCTAAGCCATCAGTTTCCTCTACCTATGTTTTTATGGAAACGGGACGTGCACCTGTGCGTGTTGAAAAAAGGATTGATCTTCCTATCTTTTTCTTTTCCTCAACCAGTCGAATACCTTACTTAGGAATCGCCCTACCAACGCTCAAAATAAATGATCATTTTTTGCAGAATCTTGATGTTTTTCATACTCGGGATATGTCCAAACTCCAGACAACCAAGCCTCTCTCAGATATTGACTCTATTGTTGCACAAGAATTTGAGTACTTTTACGACCTTGAACTTGCACAAGCTATTGCCGGGGGAATCGCCAAGGGGGGGATTCAATATTTAGCGACTAATTCTGTGCGTGGAGAAAGCGATTTAACCAAATCTGTCGTGGGTGCTGGAGTGGGTATGTTATCCCAGTTAAATACTCGGGCAGATTTGCGCAGTTGGAGTACATTACCCAAACAGATAAGGTTTTGTAAAATAGATACCCCAAGTGATAGAAAGTTGACCTTGCGTGGAACAGGTACGAATTTATCTACTGTCGTGAATTTAAAAAAAGGAAAGACACAGTTGGTATGGGTTCGCAGCGTCTCTGAATTTACACCTTTAAGGGTTGTGGGAGTATGTAACTTGTCTCAGATATAAGATTTATGAAATTTAAGGTTATAACATTTCACTTAAGCTTTCTTTGTTTTATTCAATTTTCCTGTTCTCATGGAACTCTTAGCACCCCTAATCACTCAACAGACAAGGCCCAAGCAGACAGCCAAATACGAGTCGGAGAAAAAATAGAGTTGGGTGGTGGTTTACGCCATGTGTTGCAAGTTGGCCGTGTCATCCAATCCGCAACGAAGTCTGGAGTGTTACGCACCCAAGTTGAAATCAAAAATACTTCTTCTAAAGAAGTTCGGTTTTCTTATAAATTCGAGTGGTTGGATATGGATGGCTTGTTAGTTAACAACACTGCGTTGGTTTGGAGTTCCCTGCTGGTTAGGGCAGGGGAATCAAAAATGATTCAATCCACGAGTACGATGGATAATATTTCTGGTTTCATACTTAAGATACAACCTGCCAAAAAATTATGAATTATTACTTGGTCAACTTTTTACTATCCATTTCATTTCTTTTTTGTTCATGCAGTGAGCGCAGACCAGTCGGGCGGGCTGCAGATGCTCGCTACCTAGAGGATGGCAGCAATAAGGGCTTGGTTAACTTAGATAAGATAAACGCTCAGGATTTTTCACGGGCTGCTAATCAATTAGTGGCTGATTTACTTGCAAGTGGAAGTTTGGATGAAGCACCATCTCAGCCAGTTATTCTACATATTGGTGAAATTCGTAATGATACCCAGACTTACTTCGATACCGATTTATTGTTGCAGGGCATGAAGAGGGACTTACTCGCCAGTAAGCGGATAAGAATTTCTACGACCTCTGGTCCGAGGCAGAAAATTTCGGACTCCTATGCTAAATCTGTAAGAGCAGAACTTGGTGCCGGTGGGGATTCCCAAATTACTCGTCCGCGACCATACTTTTCATTATCTGGCAAAATCATTGAAGAAACCTCACGAGTTGAAAAAGTGACTCAGAAGGATTTTTACTTTTTACTCACCTTAACTGAGCTTAATGGAGGAACTGGAGTGTGGTTCGGGCGTGAACTTATTACCAAGCAGGGAAGGCGGGGCGCTATCGGTTTTTAAGTTTTCTTTTATCGCCAGCGGGGAACAAACCATGTCCTTAGCTCATCCAAGCCTGATACCCTTGTTCTCTTTGAGGAACTTTGCTCGACCCGGAACTCACAGCTAATGATATCACCACGCTGCAAAGAAAGCAGGAAATTCTGATCCTCTTTGGGTACAGACCTTCTTTGCCATTCAAATTCTCTTTCAATTCCATCAGCACCTATTCCCCAAAGGGAAATGGTTCCTTTGCGTTTTCGAATCGGAGAAACAATCCTCAATAGAGTGTAATGATTGGAAGCTGATTTACTTGGTTTTTTAGAGAGGATAGACATTCCGAATTTCACCTCCCGAATTTCTAGATTTAGAGGGTAATTAATTTGTTCAACTTTGGGGGGAGGCGTGCATGGGCGTACTTCATGACTGAAGTATCTACTATTCGAATTTAAGAGAGGACAGGTCATTCCATTGAAGTACGGTGCCTGAATAAAGAACGGTTGATGAGTTGTTAAGGCAGCTGAGCAAACTCCGTGTAATGACCGGCAAACCTCGCCTTCTGCGGGTTCGATGAGTAGGAGATAGCCGCTTTCTTTCAGTAATTTAATCAAATTGGAAATTGAATCTTTCCGATAATCAATTTCTCTTCCTTCCCAGAACTCATTTAATGCATAGCTTGAAAGAATTAGATCGTATGGTTCTTTCGCAGAAATATTTTCTAAGTGCCGAAGATCCTTCCTTGCCGTTACCACTTGGGTGTTAGGCCAAAGGTGAATAGCTTCTCGGTGTATGCGCTTGAGGAAGGCAAGACTTTTGCCCGAATAATCCCATGCTTCCAGAGAGATGGGGTTTTGGACTCCCCATTCTCTTAAATAAAAAAGACAAGCCAATGAGCTTGCTCCAGAACCACTGCCAATATCTAAGATTCGGATCGGTCCTTTGGAGGGGGCTTGCCACTGCCTGAAGCCGAAAGCTTCGGCTAAAGTATATCCACATGCAGCGAAGGTGCGGGGAGTGTAGAAATTACCATAAGCTAAAATTGAGAGATCGCGGGCTCCATAGGCAGATGGATCAAAGTCTCTAGTTTTATTAAATCTGTCACTTTGACGTACAATTTCTTGGCGCAACAAATTAAGGATTCTTTCTTCACCATGTTCAGGCCATTGCTTGCAGGTTTCCTTCCACCACCAATCAGCTATCTCGCTTGGGTAAGCGGGTAGCGTAATGGTTGGCTTCATTTATTGGGACTATGGGTTCAATGTCCCGCTGGAAGAGGGGGGGCTTTCCTTACAGTTTTCCTCCGTACACTGCACTGTCACCAAGTTGCTCCTCTATTCGAAGTAATTGGTTATATTTACAGATACGGTCTGTACGGGAAAGCGATCCTGTTTTAATTTGTCCAGCATTCGTGGCCACTGAAATGTCGGCAATTGTTACATCTTCGGTTTCACCAGATCGGTGTGAAATTACGGATGTGTATTGGGCCTCTTTGGCCATTTCTACTGCATCAAAGGTTTCAGTAAGAGAGCCGATTTGATTGACTTTGACGAGTATGGAATTGGCGACTCCCTGATCGATTCCTTTCTTGAGGAAATCGACATTTGTTACGAAAAGATCGTCGCCAACAAGTTGAACTCGGTCACCAATGGCATCCGTTAGTTTTTTCCAGCCGTCCCAATCATTTTCATCACATCCATCCTCGATCGAGCGGATCGGGAATTTATTTACCAACTCCTCATAAAAAGAGACCATTTCATCAGAATCGCGCTCAGAACCATCACTTTTTCCGAAGACATACTTTCCTTTTTCTTTATCAAAAAATTCAGAAGATGCGACATCGAGAGCGAATTCAATTTCATCTCCTAATTTATATCCAGCTTTCTCTACGGCAGTGGAAAGGGCTTCGAGTGCAGCGACATTGCTGGATAAATTTGGGGCAAATCCACCTTCATCCCCAACAGCAGTGGAGAGTCCCTGGTCCTTCAGAACCTTTTTAAGTGAGTGGAAGATTTCACAACCCATGCGCAGGGATTCTTTGAAGGAAGGAGCGCCGACTGGCATGATCATAAATTCCTGAACATCAATGGGGGCGTCGGAGTGTGAGCCACCATTCAGAACATTCATCATCGGAACAGGCAGTACCTTAGCGTTGGGCCCACCTAAGTATTTATACAATGGAAGTCCACATGCTTGGGCCGCAGCATGAGCGGTTGCCATGGATGCACCAAGTATAGCATTGGCACCCAAGACAGACTTATTGTGTGTTCCGTCCAATTCAAGCATCGCACGGTCGATCGCAGTTTGATCAGTTGCATCTAACCCAACCAAAGCCTCGGCAATTTTCTCATTCACATTATCTACTGCCTGAGCGACCCCTTTACCGAGATAACGATTCTTATCACCATCACGCAGTTCTATGGCTTCGTGCTCACCTGTACTTGCACCAGAGGGGACAGCAGCTCTACCAAAAGCTCCTGAGCTTAGTTCAACTTCCACCTCAACAGTGGGGTTGCCTCGTGAATCAATGATCTCTCTTCCGTGTACTTCTATAATGTGTGTCATAGTAAAATTCTTGCTAATATGGATTGATTAAAAAACAAGCGAAGATCCAATCATGTCTTAAGGTCAATTTTTGTCAAAATTCTTTGAATTGTGCAATCAGGGTCATCTGTCTCGCAATTTTTTCAAATCTAGATAAGTTATAAATTTAAAAAATGGCTAAGCAAAAAAATGCAATCTCTCCGACGCGGGAAGAAAACTACCCTGAATGGTATCAGCAGGTGGTGCGGGCTGCAGATCTCGCAGAAAACACTCCTGTGCGTGGATGTATGGTAATCAAGCCTTGGGGCTATGGAATTTGGGAAAATATTAGAGATGCTCTGGATAAAAAGTTTAAAGAAACTGGTCACAAGAATGCATATTTCCCCCTCTTTATCCCGAAAAGCTTTCTGCAACGGGAAGCGGAGCATATAGATGGGTTTGCCAAGGAATGTGCTGTGGTTACTCACGCCCGCTTAGAGGCAGATGAAAACGGTATTCTACAACCAGCTGGAGAACTGGAAGAGCCCCTTATTGTCCGTCCTACCTCTGAAACTATTATTGGGGACCTTTTTGCCCGCTGGGTACAGTCTTATCGAGATCTTCCACTGCTTATCAACCAATGGGCAAATGTGGTTCGCTGGGAAATGCGTCCTCGCCTGTTTTTGCGTACCGCAGAATTTCTTTGGCAGGAAGGACATACTGTCCATGCCACCAGAAAAGAGGCGATTTCGGAAACTGAGCAAATGCTAAGAATTTATGCTGATTTTGCAGAGAACTGGTTGGCTATGCCGGTTTTATGTGGTGAGAAAACCGAGGCAGAACGCTTTCCGGGAGCCGAGTCTACCCTTTGTATTGAGGCAATGATGCAAGATCGAAAAGCTTTACAGGCGGGAACATCGCATTTTCTGGGACAAAATTTTTCTCAGGCATGTGGGATCAAGTTTCAGGGAAAAGAGGGTAAAGAGGAGTTTGGATGGACCACATCGTGGGGCGTATCCACGCGTCTTATTGGGGGCATGATTATGACTCATTCCGATGATAACGGCCTTGTGGTTCCTCCACGAATTGCCCCAACTCAGGTTGCTGTTTTACCGGTTACACCGAAGGAGGGTTCACGGAGTCAGGTATTGGAAGCTTGTAAAAAATTAATGGGAGAAATTAAGTCCTTGCTGGCTTTTGATTTACCCGTGCGAGTGGAATTGGATGATCGTGACCTCAGGGGGGGAGAAAAATATTGGCAATGGGTCAAAAAAGGAGTGCCCCTGACTGTGGAAATAGGTCCGAGAGACCTTGAAAATGATACTGTCTTTGTTGGTCGGCGAGATTTAGAGGGAAAGCGTGAGGGAATGCCCCGAAATGAATTCGTGAAAAACCTTGCTCAAACCCTTGGGGATATCCAGGAGAATCTTTTTACCCAAGCAAAAAACTTTCAGAAAGAAAATACCCGGGACATTGATAATAAGGAGGAGCTTTATCAATTTTTCACTCCAAAGGATTCCTCGAAGCCTGAAATCCATGGTGGATTTGCCAATATCCATTGGGATCGTAACCCCCTTTGGGAGGAGCAGTTAAAAAACGATTTAAGAGTTACCATACGCTGCATCCCGAAGGGCGATTCTGCTCCCGGTATCTGTCCTTTCAGTGGTCAGCCAAGTCCGGGCAGGGTAGTGGTTGCGAAATCCTATTGATCACGAATGAGCGATTAGCTGGCTATACTCTTAGAGCTAAAAGAGATGAAAGTCATTCATACAGCCCGAGAAACTCAAACTAAGGTGTTAGCTTTTAAGAGGGCAGGCAAGAAAGTAGGATTTGTGCCGACTATGGGTTTCTTGCACGAGGGTCACTTGTCCTTGGTTGATTTAATGAGGACGATCAGCGATGTGGTCCTTGTCTCAATTTATGTCAATCCAACCCAATTTGGCGCAGGAGAAGATTTTAATAAATATCCACGTGATTTACAGCGTGACCTAGATCTCTGTATGGCACATGGGGTGGACCTTGTCTTCGTTCCTAATAATTTGGAAATTTATCCAGATGATTCATCTACCTATGTGGTCGAGGAAGAAGTCGGTAATGGCATGTGTGGAAATTCTCGGCCCACTCACTTCAAGGGGGTAACTACGGTCTGTGCCAAACTCTTTAACATCTGTCAGCCAACCTTTGTGGCACTTGGGCAAAAAGATGCCCAGCAGGTTGTAGTACTAAAGCGAATGGTTCGTGACCTTCATTTTCCAATTGAAATAGTGGTTGGACCTATCATTAGGGAAAAAGACGGTTTGGCCATGAGCTCCCGAAATGCATATTTGGATGCTAAGCAGAGAAAAGAAGCACTTTTGATTTATCAATCTTTGCAGACTGCCCGAAAATTGGTTGAAAAAAATGGTACCAATCATGTTGAGCGGGTTAAAGCTGAGGCTTTGCAAGTCTTAACAGGGGGAAGCCATCTACGTGTTAATTATATAGAGATAGTAAACCGAGAAACCATGTCTCCCGAGTCAGAAATTGTTCGCGGTCGGTCATTGCTCGCTGTGGCAGTTTGGATAGATCAGGTTCGTTTGATCGATAATTTTTGTTTTTAATTGTTTATAATGGCCGAGCGAAATAGTCCGAAGAGTGAATATGATGTTGTCATCATAGGAAGTGGGATTGCTGGGTTAAGTTTTGCGTTGAAAGTTGCGGAGGCAGGAAATCGGGTAGCTATTTTCACCAAAAAAACCAAGGCGGAATCGAACACCAATTATGCTCAGGGAGGGATCGCTTCAGTCACCTCGGCTGGTGATGATCTCGAGAAGCATGTGCAGGATACTCTTGAGGCTGGTGATGGTCTTTGTAACCCCAAGGTAGTGCGTGAAATTTTAAGAGATGGTCCAAGTCGTATTCAGGACCTTGTTCGTCTTGGAGTGGAGTTTTCAAGTCTGGGGGATGGTCGGATATCCCTAGGTAAAGAAGGGGGGCATAGTAAGCGAAGAGTTCTTCATGTTAAGGATGTAACTGGTAAAGCCATTGAAGATGCCTTGCTTGCCAATATCGCCAAGGCTGGCGTCGATCTTTTTGAACATTTTTTTGCTATAGATTTAATCACTTCAAAAAAGCTCAGGAAAATGGGAATACATTCCGATACTTCTTCTAACCAGGTGGAAGGAATCTATTTTTTAGATGCTGAGTCAAGCGAGGTAATCACCGTCAGTGCACCCGTCGTTATGATTGCTACTGGAGGTGCTGGACAAACTTATTTGTATACCACGAATCCAACTATAGCCACCGGAGATGGGATTGCGATGGCTTCGAGGGCGGGACTATCAGTTGTAAATTTAGAATTTATTCAGTTTCATCCAACCACATTGCATTCACTGGAAGGAGATCGCTTTTTAATTACCGAAGCGGTTCGTGGGGAAGGAGCCAAACTTATTGATGCCCAAGGAAGACCTTTTTTAAAGAAATATCATCCGCTTGCTGACCTCGCACCTCGTGATGTGGTAGCAAGAGCAATTGATCGTGAGATGAAAAGATCAGGGTCTGCCTGCGTATGGTTGGATACCCCCAACATGTCTGTGGACTTTAAGGAACGATTTCCAAATGTTTATGCAAACTGTATGGATCGGGGAATCGATCCGACCAAAACTCCAATACCAGTCGTCCCCGCAGCTCATTATTCATGCGGAGGGGTACCTACCGGATTAGATTGTTCGACAAAACTGACTGGTCTTTATGCATGTGGAGAAGTGGCTTGCACGGGTTTGCATGGTGCTAATCGTTTGGCGAGTAATTCTTTACTTGAGGCTGTTGTAATGGCTCACCGAGGAGCCGAGTCGGTATGCAAATATTTAACTACGCACAAAAAGAGAGCTACCCAGCTCCCTTCCTGGGTAGACGGAGATGTACCTGCTTCGGATGAAAAGGTGGTGCTATATCACAATCTCGAGGAATTAAAGCGGGCCATGTGGGATTATGTCGGGATCGTCCGATCGACAAAGAGATTAGAGCGAGCTCACGCTAGATTGCGCAATTTGCGAAGGGAGATTAATGAATATTATTGGAATGCTAAAGTAGATGTTCCTCTTCTTGAGTTACGCAATTTGGTTTGTGTGGCTGAATTGATCGTTAAGTCGGGTCTACAGCGTAAAGAAAGTAGGGGCTTACACTTTACAATCGACTATCCTGATCAGTTAGCAAAGCCCAAAGATACGACAATCCCTCCTCGATCCTAACTGATTATCAGATTATGGGCTTGGGCAGAATTGGAATTATTGGAACCGGTGCCATTGGGGGATATTATGGAGGTATGTTATCCATTGCTGGGCAAGATGTTCACTTTTTATTCCGCTCAACCTATAAGGATGTTCTTCGTGAAGGATTGACTATCGTTCAACATAACGAACAGGTTGAACGATCCAAAGTTGATCCTTTGCAGGCTTATCAATCTGCTTGTTCAATTGGTTTTTGTGATTGGGTCATTATTGCTACAAAAGCAACTGCCAACCAATCACTGGGTGAAGTTATTATGCCAATGGTTGGTCCTTCCACTCGTTTTCTGACTTTACAAAATGGAATGGGAAATGTGGAAAACCTGCAAAAGATTTTTGGATACGATCGAACGGTGATTGGGGGTCTTTGCTTCACCTGTATTAACCGCACTTCTCCTGGGGTAATAGATTGTTTGCTTCCAGGATATGTTCAATTTGGCCAACTTGATGGAAAATTGTCTTCTGCTGGAAAAGAGATTTTCAAGGGCTTTGCAAGTGCAGGAATAAGCGTGCGAAAGTCCGATTCTTTGGAGGAAGCTCTTTGGCGTAAACTTTGTTGGAATATTCCTTTTAATGGCCTGTCCATTGCAGCTGGAGGAATTACAACTGATTTAATTCTTGCCGACAAAAATTTAAAGCGGCGAGCATGGGATTTAATGCGTGAGGTGCAGGCTTCTGCCCGATCGCATGGTGTGAGTATAGAAGACGGTTTTTTGCATCGTCAATTTGAGCTCACTGAACCAATGGGACCCTATAAACCATCAAGCTTGATTGACTACCTTGCAGGGAAACCGGTTGAAGTTGATGCAATTTGGGGAGAGCCCTTGCGAAGAGGTTTGTCGAAAAAGGTATCCATGCCTGAAATGGAGCAATTATTGCGTGAATTAATTCAGGTGACGACCCAATAGGAAGGTTAGAGATTCGCCGAGTCTGCTGACTCGATCGCAGGATTCCTTGAAATATTGAACCCGATAAAACCAAAAAACCACCTGCCTGCTTTTTTGAAATCTTCCAAAACCAAGTAAAGACAGGGCACCATTAATAGGGTGATAAAAGTGGCAAACATGACCCCGAAACCAATAGCGATTGCCATTGGTTTAAGAAACTGAGCCTGTAAGCTTTTCTCAAAGAGGATAGGCATCAGACCGACGAATGTGGTTAGCGAAGTTAATAAGATTGGCCGAAATCGAGCCATGCCCGCTGTTTTAACCGCATCCAAAAGAAATGATCCCTTTGCCCGTTCGTTTACATAATGCACAAGTACGAGACTATCGTTGATAACGACTCCAGTAAGGGCGACCAGTCCAAAATGGGAGAGCTGGCTAAGGGGTAGTCCAAACAGATAATGTCCAAGAGTTGCCCCAATCAATCCGAAGGGAATGACCGACATAATCAAGAAGGGCTGGAGGTAGGACCGGAAAGGAATGGCAAGAAGAGCGTAAATGAGGAACAGACAAATTCCTCCGACACGGGCGAGACCTGAGTCACTTTCTTCCTGCTCTTTTTTTTCCCCGACAAATGAAAACTTTAATCCGGGATGATCTTGCCTAAGCTTTGGCAGAAATTGATTGGCCAAGTCGCGCTCAATACCCGGTACATTAGCGACAACCTTGTCGGCAGATGAGCCAACATTTATGATTCTTGAACGGTCGGTTCGGGTAATTGTAGAAAACCCCAGGCCGATCTTAAGTTCGGCCACCTCCTCCAAGGGTGCTTCAACCCCGCTAGGAGCACGTACTCTCATATTGGAAAGGGCTGTAAGGCTCTTTCGATCGGAGAGGGGGTACCTTAACATAACTTTGATCTCATCCCGGTCTCTTTGTATGCGTTGTATTTCCTCTCCATAATAAGCTTGTCTAACTTGACGGCCAAGGTCTGCCTGGGTCAATCCGAGTGAGCGACCAGCTGAGTTTAGCCTTAACTGAACTTCCCGCTTTCCTGCGGAAAAGGTATCGCGCTGGTCAAAGAGCCCTTCGTAGCTTTGCAAATGCTTGACCAGTTTTCGACTTGCTAAGCTCATCTCATCCAGATCATCACCAGAAATTTCAACTTCCAAAGCAGTTCTGCTCCCACCTGCTGCAACATCTCCAAAATACAATTCCTTCAATCCGGGGATCGGACCAATTTCTTTTCTCCAAAGAGCTGAGATTTGAGGAGCGGTTTTGGTGCGCATCTCAGACTTTATTAATTCTACACTGACCTCGCCCATGTTGGAACCAGATACTATATTGGATGAACTTTTCGGACCCCCTGAAAAGGGCTGAGCCCCCATGGTTTTCATGACATAGCGAAAAGGGTTGGGCTCTCCTGCATTTTCAAGCTTTTCGATTACTTTGATTCGAGCCTTTTCAATTGAATCAATAGCACGTTCAGTGGCTTGAGCTGGAACTCCTTCTTGCATTGAGATCTTGACCGAAATGTAATCTGATGGAACAGGTGGAACTCCTCGAATGGAGGGTACATGCCCTCCAGCAATTAATCCAATCGTAACAGCAAACAATCCACCGAAAAATGCCAGTGTTAAGTAGCGATTCCGAAGACAGGATTCTAGAAAAGGCTGGTAAACTTTCTCTATAAATCGCTCGAGACCCTGAGCAATTTTGTCCTGAAGGCGTGAGAAGAAATTGCTTGGAGCACGATTAAAGCGGCAAAGGCTAAGATGGTAGGGGAGAATGAATTTTGATTCGATTAATGAAAAGAAAAGAGCGGGAATCACGACTAATGGGATATCTTTGAGAAGCTTTCCCAGCCAACCTGGAAGAAAGAGAAGAGGCACAAAGGCGACCATACTGGTAATGATCGCAAAGGTAACAGGCATGGCTACACGGTGAGTCCCATCAATGGATGCCTTGAGAGGACTTTTACCCCGCTTGCCTTGGGTGTAAACCGATTCACCGACTACAATAGCATCGTCCACAAGAATTCCAAGAACCACTATAAATGCAAAAAGAGAGACTAAATTAATCGACGCACCGATCACTCCCATGGCGGCAAAAGCACCCATAAAAGAAATAGGGAGGCCAAGGGCAACCCAGAATGCTAGAGATGGTCTAAGGAAAAGTGAAAGAACAAGAAAAACTAAAATGAGTCCTTGCGAAGCATTATCAATCATCATTTGGAGACGACCTCGTAAGTAGTAGGAACTGTCCTGCCAAATCGTCATGCCGACACCTTCTGGCAAAGATGGACGAATAGCTTCCACATAATCATTTACTTTTTCCGAAATATCCAATGGGCTTTGGGATCCAACTCGGAAGACACGCAGGGTTACTGCAGGTTGATTGTCAAAAACAGTGTACAGAGCTTTATCTTCAAAGCCGTCCCTTACCTCAGCAAGTTCCCCAAGTGATACACTAGACCCATTGGCGGTGGGTAATATTTCAATTGCGTCAAACTCTTTTCCATTTCTTGCCTTGCCCATAGAGCGAAGAAGGGTTTCCCCGGCAGAAGTGCGAGCGACTCCCCCGGGAATATCCAGAGAAGTCTGCCTAAGAGTACGTGCCACTTCATCGAAGCTCAACCCATGCTCCCGCAGAGCAGATTCTGAAACTTCAATTCCGATTTGAGGGCTACGAATCCCTGCGATTTCAACTTGGGTGATGCCGGGAAGGTTGGTGAGGTCTTCAAGCGTTTGGTCCGCTAACTTTCGAAGTGATTTTTCATCGCAATTACCGTGAATTGCCAAAGCTAGTACCCTCCTTTTAATCGCAGTCACTTCTACCATTGGCTTTTCAGCCTCTTCGGGAAGGGTAAGAATTGAATCCACCCGAACTTTTATTTCATCAGCAAGTAATTTGGCATCTCGACCCCGTTCAACTTGTACAGATACAACTCCAAAATTCTCTCTTGAGTAGGAGGTCATTTCTTTAATCCCAGTAAGATCCCAAATCTTTTCTTCGATTTGTTTACATATCCCATCCTCAACTTCCAATGGAGCTGCACCCGGATAGGCTACTGATATAGTTACAAGATCGAGATCAAAGTCGGGGAAAAGTTCCATTTTTAAACCTCGGACCGAGAAAAACCCAGCAATAAGGATGACCCCCATGAGGAGGTTGGCGGCAACGCCGTTTTTAGCAAACCAAGCAATCATCTATTGACTTTCGTTGGAATCGTTTTTTGCGGGTTCTGGTAAACGGGAGTCGCTCAGATTATGTTCAACTACCCGAACAGTCATACCCTCAGAAATTACTTCAATAGGCGTGATGCATACCCGATCTCCATCTTCCAGTCCTTGGTTCACCCAAACTCGTCGGTCTGCTCGGTGTATGACCTGTACTTTACGGGAGCGTAACCCATTTTGCTTATCCAAAACAAGAATAGTGTTGAGGTCACGAAAAGCAGAGTCAGGCAAAAGAAAAGTTTGAGTATCATGACCAGTTAGACGAAGGCTTACAAATTGACCAAGACTCAAAGGTTCTTGGATTGGCGTATCGGAAAATGGATTTGCGAAGCATCTGTCGATGCGGGCTATAAAATTGGTTAGCCTAGTCCTGATATCTACGATTCCCTGTGATCGATCGATCAAACCGGAATGGATTGCCTCACCGTTATCATCCAAGACTTCTACCTTAATTTTAGAACTTCCTTCGGTTGATCCGTCGGTGAATCCCAAGAATTCGATTTCTCTCTTGCTCAGGGCTAAGTCAATTTCAGCAGAATCAAGGGCATAGACTTCAGCAAGAGCGGATGAACTGCCACCCACTCGTTGGCCTCTATCAACCATAGTTCTAATAATTCGACCATCAAACGGAGCAAGGACTTGGGCACGGGCTAAGTTTTTTTTGGCCTGGGTTACAAAAGCTTTGGCAGCAGTAGTATCGGCCTCAGCTTTTCGGATCTGGGGCACCCGCCGTACCAGTTCAGGGGCTTGGTTCCAATCTCTATTTCCCCACTCGCTCTTAGCTTGTTGAGCGAGCTCGCGTTCTTGAACTAATTGAAGTTGAGAACGGCGTAGATTGGCTTCTGCCTCCGCAACTGAGCTTAGTAGGTCGACTTCTTCAATTTTTACGAGCAGATCATTGTTTCGAAAAAAACCACCAGCCCGAAAGGAAGGTGCCAGGGGTTTATCAGAAAATGGAGCGACTGCTTCAATGATACCAGGAACTTCAGCAATTAAAGTGGTTCGAGTACGAGGTCGCACCACGCCATGGGAAAGCAAGGTTGCTGGAATAGATTTTTTTTCAGCAATGACTACCTCTATATATGGAGCTTCTTTTCTGAATTCTCGAGCCTTAGGTTCCGGCCGCATTTGAATTAAATACCAAGCAACCCACACTAAGGACGCCAAGACAAGAGGAGGAAGTATGTATTTTCTCATGATTAATCAGGCCAAAGGAGAAATGCCCAGGGCTAAATAAAGGTCAATTCGGTTATGTATTCTTTGTTTTCGCAGGGACAATGCCCGGCTTCTTGCATCAAAGGCCCGCCTTTGGTTTTCCAAAGCATTAAAAATTCCTTCCACGCCGCGCTGATACCTTTCCCAACTTAAACGCGATGCCTGTTCAGCTGATCGTGCGGCAGCCTCAATATATTTTTCTTCCTCAGTCAAACGTACTTCTGCAGCCATTAGATTTTCTACTTCCACAAAAGCGCGAAGGGCTGTGGCACGGTATTGTGCCCAGGCAGATTCTCTTAGGGCTTTGGCTTGCCTGTGAGTTGCACGCAAGCGACCGCCATTAAATATTGGCTGAGTTAATGAACCGTTGATCCCCCATGTTTGAAAGTTTTTATCTAAAAGACTCTCAAATTCATCACTGCGCGATCCTGGAGCTCCGGTGAGAGCAATGGAGGGCAGGAAATTTTTTCTTGCCACTTCAAGATTAAGGCCCGCCGCGAGAGCTTTTTTTTCTGCAGCCAGAATATCTGGCCTGTTGGAGAGAATGTGATTGGGTGAAGGGACCGAAAGCTTCGACAAATTTATATTCTGAGGTTTCAAACTTATATTTTGATCAAGAGAGATACTCGGGTATCGACCAAGTAACTGATTGATTTTCCTTTTACGCATATCGAGTTGGCCAGAAAGAAAAAGGCTTTGGGCATGGGCAGTAGCCGTACCTGCTTCAGCGAGATTTCTTTCAAGTGCGTTGGCGAGCCCTTTCTCATATCTCTGTTGTACGAAAACTTGATTTTGAGAAAAAGATTGGGCGGTTTTACGCGCTAGTCTTAGTTGTTGGCTGCCCTCGATCAAATCATACCAAGTTTTAGCACTCTGTCCGGCAAGGGAAAGCCTCGAGCTTGTATACTCTAAAGTGCCAGCTTCAAAATTGTATGATGCGGAATCTCGGGCATTGGCAATTTTACCCCACAAATCCAATTCCCAGCTAATATTTAATCCTGTGGTAAAGCTGTTGCTTGTAAATGAAGTACTTCCATTGGGAAGATTAAAACCGATGAGATTACGCTTTGAGCGACTTCCAGTTACTTCAAAACCTGCATTTGGTAATAATTGAGTACCCAGTATAGTTGCCTCTTCTCCCTGTGCAATCAGTTGTTCGCTTAGGGCACGCATATCTTGATTTGTATCCCAAGCCGTCTTAATTATGTATCGTAGCTCCTCTCCTCCAAGCTCTTTGGCCCAGCCTTGAGATGCATTTTTATCGGCATGTTGTATTTTGGATTCCCATTCTTTGGGCAGTGAAAGCCCGGACTCCGTTTTGTTACTTGCCGCAGGAATAACACACCCGACCCAAAGGAGGTTACAGGCAAGTAGAATGATGAGTGGCAGGATTGTAGAAATTTTCATTCGTTGGATGAATCAGTTATACCGAGCACAAAGCCGTGGGTGACAAATTGAATTAACCGTTCAATCATTTCTCCCACTTCTTCTTCATAGCAAGCACCTTGGGTGAAGTCGTGTAAGCGACGATGCTGGGCAAGAGCACCAAGCATCGAAGAAACAGCAAGATGAAGGTGCCAGTGAATTTCTTTGGCATTTGCATTTGGAAAAACTGCCGTCAGTTCTTTGTGATATAACTTGCAGATCTTAGAGAAGAAACGATTGTGCATGCGTTCGATAAAGGAAACTGGTTCGGTAAAAGTTCGGGCTACCAGTTCTGCAAGGCTCCATCGGGACTTTGAGCAGCGTGAAATTTCTTCTCCTATGGGATAAATGAGAGAGTGGAAGATTTCATAAGCGGTTGGTGGATTGTTTCCATTTCTGTTTTTGGCTACTTCCAATAATTCAAGCCTTCTGGAGTTGATTGGTTCGATTCGTTCACGAAGCATTTCAAGCACAAGGCAATCCTTTGAACCAAAATGATAATTTACTGAAGCAATGTTTGCCCGAGCTTCCTTCGCAACGGAGCGGAGAGTTAATCCGTTATATCCATGCTGAGCAAACAACCGAGCAGTTGTATCGATGAGACGCCTACGGGTTGATCTTTTAGAATTTGTTAGTACAGGCGATGATATCACAGGGACCTATTTAAACACTTGTTTGAATAAACTCAAATCAAACAAATTTTAAATATACCAGTGAGTAAGCCATGAGGGGTTAATGGTTGACTTTATGGGCTGAATTTAGTTTTTTTTATAGTTTTTCCCGAATTTTCAAGCATTCACACCCTTCGAATATGATTAAGATACGTTTGCAAAGGCATGGCGCACGACATTCACCATTCTACCGCATGGTAGTTACCCCATCGCAAACACGTCGCGATGGCCGATTCATTGAGGTGTTGGGCACATACAATCCCCAATCTTCTGCACGCGAACGCGAGCTTGATTTAAAGATGGATCGTATAGACCATTGGCTTCAGGTCGGAGCACAACCGACAGAAACGGCTAAAAGCCTGATAAAACAAGGTAGACTTTCCCCTGAGGATTGGTTGAAACGTACTGAAGCCAAAGCAAGAGCTAAAGGTGCACGTGCAGCCAAGAAGAAAAACCCTGCACCAGTAGCTGAAGCACCTTCTGCGACCGAAGAGGCACCAGCTGAAGATTCGAAGGGTGAAGCGGAGCAACCCAAAGAAGAGGTAAAAGCTGAAGAATCGACTTCCGTTGAAGAAAAAGCCAAGTCCGATGAGTCAAGTGCTGAAGAAAAGAAGGAAAATTCGGACGCTGTCGAAAATTCTGCCCCTCAATCCGAGGCTAAAGAAAGCCCTGCATCTGAAGCAGATTCACCATCCCCAGAAGGGGGAGCTGAAAAAGATGGTAATTCTGCTGAGGAAGTAAAGGATTCCTAACCGCTTTGACGCCTTGACCAACCTTTTTGCAATGTCAGATTGCTGTCTCGATGATCAAACCTATGAATTACACCATGCGTTTCGATGTTCTTTCCCTTTTTCCGGGAACCATTGAAGCTTTTGCTGGTCACAGTATTTTAGGCAAAGCATCGGATCGCGGACTTATTGAGGTCAATTCTCACGATCTTCGTGATTGGTCGAAAGGAAAACATCGCGAAACGGATGATCGTCCATTTGGTGGTGGTGCTGGAATGGTCCTTAAACCTGAGCCCCTTTTCGATGCAGTTGAAGAAATATCCACTTCGGCATCCACTGTCATTTACATGGCACCTGATGGTGAGCCTTTTAATTCTGAAGTGGCCAAAGAACTTGCAACCTCTTCACATTTAATTCTGATTAGCGGTCACTACGAGGGAATTGACCAAAGAGTGCGTGACCATTTAGTTCACCGTGAAATAAGTATTGGTGACTATGTTTTAACTAACGGATCACTTGCGGCAGGCGTTTTAATTGATGCTGTCAGTAGGCATATTCCTGGAGTTCTTGGAGATCATGAATCCTTACTTGACGAGTCTTTCGAAGATAATCTGCTTAGTTTTCCCCAATACACCAG
>Ga0181587_10001537_pt1 | contig 19330 bp, 21 predicted proteins | sample 071ome_27_FD_132463 | JGI IMG/M metagenome (GOLD analysis project Ga0181587, IMG submission 132463) | Coastal salt marsh microbial communities from the Groves Creek Marsh, Skidaway Island, Georgia - 071409AT metaG (megahit assembly) | ecosystem: Environmental > Aquatic > Marine > Intertidal...
GAGGCAGGAGGCAGGAGGCAGGGACGATGATCGTTTTCCAGGGATATCCGGCAAGTCTAGTTCTAATTTTAGAGTAAAAATATTTTCCGAAACCCCGGGGACAGTGACTTTATTAAAGTCACTATCTCCTATCCCTGAGCATTATTTTCACTTGAAGTAAAAATAATGGCCAGAAACCCACAGTCTTCCCGAAACACCCCTGCCTCCTGTCTCCTGCCTCCTGCATCCCGTGCAAAGCACGCTTGTCTCTTTTCTCTGATCTAGTATTCTTCCCCTATCTTCAATCCCAAGGAAAATTCTTATGAGCTGCAAAGTCGCCTTCATTGGCCTTGGTGTCATGGGCTACCCCATGGCCGGTCATCTTGCCAACGCCGGCCACCAGGTCACTGTTTACAACCGTACTGCCGAAAAGGCACAGAAATGGCAGGAAACCTACAAGGGAAATGCTGCTGCCACACCCAGTGAAGCAGCTGATGGTGCTGATTACATCTTCACCTGTGTCGGCAATGATGATGACCTGCGAGAAGTCACTATTGGAGATGCGGGCGCTTTCCAGTCGGTCAAACCCGGCGCCATCTTCATCGACAATACCACCACGTCTGCCATCGTGGCCCGCGAACTCTCGGCTATCGCCAGTGACAAAGGCTTTGAATTCCTGGATGCCCCGGTCTCCGGCGGGCAGGCCGGCGCCGAAAATGGCAAGCTCACTGTAATGATGGGGGGTGATGAAGCCGCTTTTGAAAAAGCCAGGCCCGTTATCGAATGTTTCGCCGCCAGCGTCAAACTGCTCGGCCCTTCCGGTTATGGTCAGCTCACCAAAATGGTCAACCAGATCTGTATCGCCGGGCTGGTGCAGGCCTTATCCGAGGGCATTCACTTTGCCAAGCGGGCAGGACTGGATGTGGAAAAGGTCATTGATGTCATCAGCAAGGGCGCTGCTCAATCATGGCAAATGGAAAACCGCTACAAGACCATGATGAACAACGAGTTCAATTTCGGCTTTGCCGTAGACTGGATGCGCAAGGACCTGGGCATTGCCATGGAAGAAGCCGGCAAGAATGGCGCCTCCCTACCGATCACTAAAATCGTGGACGGTTATTACAGCGAGGTACAGGAAATGGGCGGCAAGCGCTGGGACACCTCATCCCTGATTGCCCGACTGGAAAAGTGATTTTTTAAAGCGCGTAAAGCCGGTTTTAATTTGCGGTTAATTTTTTTCGGGGCTGTTGACGGCCCCGAAATTACCCGCTACGATCAGCCTCAATACTGACCAGTCAGAAATTGATCTATGGATGTAGACCAGAGTCACGCCCAGATCCTCCGACTTAATATTGCTGGCCATCCCGTTGAGTGGCTGACCTGGCAGGAAGCCACTACCCTCTACGCAAGAGACCTCATCACCTGGACCCTGGGTGACAAAATCAGAACAGTTTACGGCGGCACCTCCCGCATCACAGGTGAACGTTCATCCATTTCCCTGCACAGCATCATAGCCTGCGCTGGTGAACTCCATGTCGGCACACCCAAAAAACCAGCCTTAAGCAACCGTATTCTGTTTCGTCGCGACCAGAATCTGTGCATGTATTGCGGCAAGGAATTTTCTGACAAGGACCTGAGCTGTGATCACATCATGCCTACCTCCCGTGGTGGCAGAAACGTGTGGGTCAACGTGGTAGCGTCCTGTAAACGCTGCAATCACTACAAGCAGAACAGAACACCGGAAGAAGCCGGCATGGAACTGCTGGCACTGCCCTTCGAGCCCAATGCGGCCGAGTATCTCGCACTGGTTAACTCCAAACGGATACGTGCCGATCAGATGGAATTTCTGAAATCCCAATTCTCAAAAAACTGCAGGATGCAGTAGGACCGGAATGTATTCCTGCTGGTCGCAGGAACAAGGAACAAGTTTCGGGTTTTACCTTTAACCTTTTAACTAACCTTTTAAAAACTTGAAGACTGCTGTCTGAAACGTCTCTGGTTGTTCAGCATGGAGCCAGTGACCAGCTCCCTTCACTTCCTCTATTTCAGCCTTGGGGAACAGTTTCAAAATCTGCTTCTCGAATTTTTTCAACACATAATCCGACTTGCTGCCTTTGAGGAAAAGCACGTCCCCTTCAAAGGGGGTGGCTGATGACAACCCGGACAGCAGATCATCATATCCCTTGATAATGGCATCAAGATTCATACGCCAGCCAAAATTACCCTCTTCATCCTTGACCAGGTTGGCCAGCAAAAAGTCCCTGACATTTTTCTCGGGCACATATTCTTCCAGTACCTCATCGGCATCCTGCCGGTTGTCGATCAGGTCGAGATCAAGCTCTTTCAGGCCTGCAAAAATCTGGGCGTGATGGGGTTCATAAGCAACCGGCGCGATATCCACAACAACAAGCTTGTCGACCAGAGTCGGTTGGGTCAGCGCCAACTGCATGGCGGTTTTACCGCCCATGGAATGACCGATAAAGTGAGCCTTTTCAATATGATGCAGCCTCATGGTCTGGCGCACATCCATCGCCATGGTCCCATAATCCATGGCATTTTCCCACTCGGAACGCCCATGGTTGCGATGATCCATGCCATAAACGGCAAAGGTGTTGGCCAGCAGTTTGGCGTGCTGTCCCCAGTTTCCCTGGTTGCCAAACAGGCCGTGAAGAATGACGAGTGACTCGCCGATTTCCGAATATTGTTTGCAAAATAACTTCATATAACGCCAATCAACATCTAGCGATTGCCACTACACCTGATCCTGCACCGTGTGGGTCAGGACAGGTTATCCTTGATCCATTGCATAACGTCATCATGGTGGGTCTTGGTATTCACTTTTTCCATGATATGCCTGACCCGGCCATCCTGGTCGATGATGAACGTCATCCGTTTCAATCCCATAAACTCCCTGCCCATGAATTTTTTCAGTCCCCATACGCCGTACTTGTCAGCGACAGCATGGTCTTCATCAGACAGGAGGGTGAAATTCAGGTTATCACGATCCGCGAACTTGGCCAGCCTGGGGTAAGGGTCGATGCTGACGCCAAGCACCTTGACTCCGAGCTTTTTCAGGGCCTTTTCACTGTCCCTGATACCGCAGGCCTGGACTGTGCATCCAGGTGTCATGGCCTTGGGATAAAAATACAGGACAACTGTACTGCCCTGATAATCCTTGATTGCATGCTTCTCGCCATGCTGATCAAGCAGCGTGAATGCCGGTGCCTTGTTGCCAATTTTTGGTAATGCCATCGAAGTCTCCCACACTTGATGGCGTCAAAGAATACTGCCTCTCAAAGCGGGGTGTCAAAACCCTTTTCCGAGTAAATCTTTTATTCGAGAAGTGAGAGTATGTCCAGGGGTTCGAAGGGCCGCCCCCGTTCATTCAAAGCGGTGGCCGTCATGGCGGCAGAGAGCATCAGCGCCTGGTCAGATTGACGGAATATATCCTGGTAGAAAACAAAACGCAGTCGGCTTTCCTGCTGGTAACGGGTTCTGACCTCAAAGCTATCACCGCTGGTCAGTGAAGCCTTGAAGTCCATTTCTGCCCGGACGATAACCAGGTGCACTCCCCGTCGGGTCACCTCGGCAAAATCGATGCACCGTGATTTCAGAAACTCATGCCGGGCATGTTCCAGATAATTCATATACACGGCGTTGTTCACCACGCCCTGCAGGTCGCATTCATAATCCCTGACCTGTAAGGTCAGGCTGTGTTCACTGCTCACAATGATCTCCTTCAATCAGCCTGCCCATTTTAGGGGATCGCAGCAGCGACCCCAAATATACTGATGACTTTTTCACCCTCCTGGCCGATTGCTCTGGTTCGATTTATTCACAGAAGGGCTACCGGAAATCCTGGCCTTCCAGGCAACTTATCCACAGCCGGGCAATATCCAAAAGGCTGTGGATAATTCTGTGCAGGAATTTCAGGGGAACACCCTACCGGATCCCTGAAAAAATCTATCCAGCAACCATGCAATATCATTATTCTCTTTTATATCAGTGGGTTAATGATAAAGAATGCCTGTTTGCATAGTTATTTAACATTTTTAAACAGCATTATCAGGAGCACTCTCTATGTGCATAAATTTATTGAAGTTCTTCAAAAATCATCTTGAATAACGACTCTTCACCATCCTGTATATCCCCACTCTCTACCCGGATACCTGCCTTTTACGCTAATCTGCATGAAATAAATTCCGGCAAGACAGGATCATGTCCGGAATACAAAAATGTCAGGGAATTTATACATGGCTTTATTCAAGACGATTCGATCTGTCTCGCTCATACTGCTGGTCTGTTTATGCCTGCCAACCCAGGCCCAGGACTTCGACTGGGCTCCGGCATTTCCTGTTGGCAGTGCTATCCCCCTGCTTGAGGCACCTGATCAGAACGGACAACTCCAGACTCTGGGCACCCTGACTGGCCCGAAGGGACTGGTACTGGCATTCAATCGCTCCTTTGACTGGTGCCCGTACTGCAAGGCACAGCTGATCACATTGCAAGACTCAAAAGACACTCTGGCCAGTATGGGCTATACCCTCGCGACCATGACCTATGACGCCGTGGAGACCCTTAAACTGGTAGAGGAGGACCGCGGCATTACCCTTCCCATGCTGCATGACGAAGGCATCAGGCATGTTAACGCCTACAGGATCCTGAACACGGATTACAAGCCTGGTGATTTTGCCTATGGCGTACCGCAGCCAGGCATCATGGTGATTTCTCCCGAAGGGAAAATCCTGGCGAAGTTTGCAGAGGAAAATTTCCGGGAAAGGCCTGACCTGTCTGATGTACTGGCGGTTATCAGCCGGTTATAGGCAGGTCTGTGCGACGAAGGGCAAACGTTGCCATAAGCGGGTTATGGTCTGATGCCTCGGAGTGGTGGGTAACAGCGTCAATGACATCCAGTCCCCGGACAAACATATAGTCCAGGCATCTGCCAAACACACGGGTCCGCCTGTCATCCTCGAAAGCCACTTCCTTTAAGCCATGATGGGAGGCACGCTGTTCCAGCAACTGCTTGCGCTGCCTGTGCCAGGTATTGAAGTCACCGGCAAAAATGACCGGCCCCTGATGACTGTCCATATGTGACAACAAATCCTCCAGCTGGCCCCGCCAGGCGCTCAGGCCCAGGCTGTAATTGACCGCATGCAAATTGACCACCAGCAGGGATTCATCCAGCCCTTCAAGTCCATAGGTGCTCAGATTTGCCGCCTTGGGCGTCCTCAGCAAGGGTTCCGCATGCCGGTAGCTATCCTGGGTACGATGAAAGGCCCCGGAAAGGGTCATCACGCCTGTTGTGATGCCGGGCAGTCTGAAACCGGCAGTAAAACTGCGGTGCCAGGATTCGTCAAAATGGCCCAGTCCACTGCCCTCCACATGCACTTCCTGGAGCAGTGCCAGATCGACATCCTTGCTGAAACCTGCCAGGTCATGATGCAGCTGCGGCCGGAACTGCTTCATGATGTTCCAGCTCAGCACCCTGATCATGCCGGGGTTCAGTCTGTATTCAGTGCCTGCCTGCATATAATTCGTGAACTCTGTCGCCATCCAGTATTAGACAATCCATCACCATAGATATTGCGGCTGCCAGCCATAATTCAATATAGAATAGCCGGAACTGCAATCCCATCATGCTTTATAAACAGAACGGGCATCCTGCATTTTGACCATAATCAAATCATGTACAGCCATAACCTGGCCGGCACTTGTGCCGGTACTGCTGTTGTTGCAGGCCTGCGCATCACCCGAATCCGCCCCCCGAATCAATGAAGAGGTGGATTTTGATGTCATCGACCTGTCCGGCAACTGGGAAAAGGATTACCAGCTCAGTGACGACTTCCAGACTGAATTCAACCTTTACATGTTTGACATTCGCCGCCGCCTGACCAATCAGGGAGACGGATTGAACCGCAGTTCTTCAATTGGCATCGGCAGTGCGGGCGGTAATATGGAAACCGTCGTCGGCCTTGCTCGTTTCACCGAGGAAATCACACGAATGCCCCTGCTGGAGATCGAGCAGGACCGGGCCCGGGTTCAGATCAACCGGGAAGATGACTTTGCCCTGACCTGCGAATTCATCAACCGGCAGACAGCTATTACCCAGACTCCTTTCGGCATTGAACAGTGTGGATGGAATGGCGAGCAGCTGCTGTTCCAGTTGAACCTGACTGAAGGCCTACGGATTTTCTACCAGGTCACGCTGTCTCCCAACAAACAGCAACTGAACATAACTACCACCGTCACATCAGGCCAGGTGTCCACACCCATGACGATCAGCAATTACTATCGCCGTTATGATCCACCGGAAAGCGACGTGGACTGCATCCTGACCCTGACACGGAACAATGTCTGCCGGCGGGGGATACATTGAAAACCTTCAGGTGGACCATCTTTTTCCTGGTACTGGTGTCAGCAAGCCTGCAGGCACAGGACAGGCCGCTGCTCGATATCAGCATCAAGGCTTTTGATGCCAACCTGCCGGAAAGCAGCCTTGATCAGCAGCAGTCAGGTATTTATCCGGCTGTTCGTCAGGCTGAGGTGCGTTACCTGCCCTCTTTTCTCAAACTGATGCTGGAGGAAAGTGGACAATGGGGAGCCGTGCGGCTGCTGCCTGATCTTGATACCGGGGCTGAATTGCAGCTCAGTGCCACCATTGTGTCCTCCGACGGAAGCACCCTTGAACTGGCCATCCGCGCCATTGATGCATCCGGACGAATCTGGACTGACAAAATTTATACCGGTACAGCCGTGGAAAGCGTTTCATTGAACGAACCGGTCCTGGGGACTGATCCTTTCCTTTATCTGTACACCGCCATAACCGGTGATCTTTTGATGGTATACCAGTCATTAACCAGCCAGGATCTCCAGGGCATCAAGGACATTGCCACACTGCGCTATGGCGCTGCCCTGGCCCCTGATGTCTTCAGTCCCTACCTGAACCAGGATGAAAGTGGTCTTTACCAGCTCACCCGTTTTCCGGCTGATAACGACCCCTTTCTCATGCGCATACGGGAAATCCGCGAACATGAATATGTCTTCATTGATGTAGTGGATGAGCAGTATGAAGACTTCTTTGTCTCCATAAAACCCGTTTACGATGTCTGGCGACGTTACCGCCGCGAGATGTTGGCCAGTGAAGCAGACAAGGTCAGGCTGGAACAGGAACAGGGCTCGGATTTTCGCCGGGGCAGTTATATGTCATTGCGCGAAAGCTACAACAACTACCGCTGGTCCCGCCTGCAGGACCAGTACCTGGATGAAATCAATGCCGGCTTCATCAATGAAGTACTCCCTACAGACATCACCCTGGAAGACTCCCTGTTTCATCTCTCCGGTACACTGGATGAACAGTACAAGGAGTGGCGCGGCATCCTGAAAGAACTTTACATGCTGGACAATCCGCAAACCCCATAAAGTTCAGATCAGGAATTGACTTCCCGGGCTGCACACCCTAAAGTGCCCGGCCTTGTCTTCACTGATCTGACAAACAACACGTTACCAAGACACCAGACAATGTACGCTTTACTGACTGACATCACTGCACGCTCTGCCGCCGCCCGTATGGCCGCCGCGGCGCGCCGTGCCGCGCGCGTTAACGAGGGACGCCTGGTGATGTAATTGCAGTTAATGTAAATAAACTGAATTTAAAACCCCCAGTTGTCCCGCGACACTGAGGGTTTTTTTATGCCCTGGAAAAAGGGGAAAACCGCAAAGTCCAACTACACGAGAGGAAATGACAATGGACACGATAGAGATAGAAAACACCCTGGGCCTGACGTTTTGCGATCGTCTGGAACTGGCCTTTACTCATGGTGAAGGCAGTCTTGTGTGGGATGAAGCTGGCAAACAATATCTGGATTTTACCTCTGGCTGGGGAGTGACCTGTCTGGGTCACAGTCATCCAGTCATCACCAATGCACTGACAGCCCAGGCCCAGCGACTCATTCAAAGCCCCAATGCGGGGTTCACCTATTCTCCCTCTCGTGCCGCATTACTCGCGTTGATGAAAGCTGTCCTGCCTGCCAACCTTGCAAAAACCTATTTCTGCAACAGTGGCGCTGAGGCCAATGATGCCGCGCTAAAACTGACCCGTAAAATCACGGGCCGTACCAAAGTGATCAGTACACTGGGTGGTTTTCATGGCAGGACATTCAACACCATCAGTGTCACTCGCGGAAGGGAGAACAGCGACCGGTACGTGCCGAGACAGGAAAATACCCTGTTTGTCCCCTTTGGCCATGTGCAGGCCCTGGCGGAAGCTATCGACCAGCAAACTGCTGCGGTCATCCTAGAACCCATTCAGGGCGAAGGTGGCGTACAGATCCCTGATATGGATTATCTGGCCCGGGTACAGGCCCTGTGCCGGAAACATGGTGCCCTGTTTATTGTGGATGAAGTACAGACCGGCTTCTGCCGAACCGGAAAGTTTTTTGCCATCGAGCATTCATCTGCACCGATCACCCCCGACTTCCTGACCATGGGCAAGGGCATTGCCGGCGGCTTTCCGTTTGCAGCGTTTGCTGTCAGTGAGCAAATCAGTCATTTGCTTGAAAAGGATGACCACGGCGGCACTTACTGCGGCAATCCGCTGGGCTGCGCCATTTCCCGGGCGGTGGTGGGTTTTCTGCAGGAACAACAGATTGCCGCCAAGGTGGAAGCCGATGGTCAATATTTACTGAACAGACTGGGCCATCTTCAATCTGTATTTCCTGAGATCATTTCAGCGGTGCGGGGCAAAGGCCTGCTCTGTGCCATGGCCTTCCATGATCATGCCCTGTCCCGCCCCTTCACCCTGGCCTGCGCGCAAGCCGGATTGCTGGTGGTACCCACCCGGAATGGCATCATCCGCCTGCTTCCGGATTTATTGGTGAGCAGGGAAGATCTTGATAAGGCCGTTTTTCGACTCGAATCAGTCCTCACCACAATATAACCCTGCCTCAAACATATCCCGCCTGTGAGGGTATGGCTCTTACAGGCGGTTGATAAATCCCGGATCTGGGCTTAACTGAAGAAAATGACAAGACTTTTATGTACATACAATTTGATATGGATATCGGATTCGACCAGAATAAGAGCCTTAAAAATAGCCGGGAACGGGGCTTACCCTTTGAACTGGCTGCCTGCTTCCAATGGGAAACTGCACTTTCCATGGTTGATGATCGTCGGCTATACCCTGAAATGCGACTTGTCGCAGTCGGTTATATTAACAACAGACTTCATGTCCTTTGTTATACGCCACTTACGTCAGGTATTCGCATAATCAGCCTGAGAAAAGCAAATCACATAGAGATAAGGAACTATGAAAAAGCCATTAACCGATAAGCATGGTGAAGTAAGAGAGTTGGAGGAATCAGACTTCAGGCATCTGGTGCCTTTTCCGGATGGGCTTCCTGCCCCCCTTGTCAAAACCATCAGGACTCGCGGCAAACAGCTTGCTCCAACCAAAACCCCTGTTACGATTCGATTGTCACAGGACGTTCTTGATCATTTCAAGGCAACAGGGAAAGGCTGGCAAACCCGTATCGACCAGGTACTCAAGAAATATATCCAGGGATGATACTATCCATGCTCGTCCTTATAATTTGAAAATTACAGCGACCTATTCGGAAAAACGCCCATGACCGACCAAAACCATACCCCTGCCACCACCCAGGAACGCACTCTCGAAGATGTCATGGAAAAACTGAACCGGCAGATAGCACCGGTGCCCGGTTTCAGGCCGCCCGCTGTTGAAAAGGAAGCCCTTTACTGCCCCCTGCCCCCCAGTTGCAGCGTGGAAGAACAGAACGAATACCGCAGTGCCGCTGTGTTCCTGTCAGCACTGGCGTCTGAAGTGAAAGCCTGGCGCGCCCAGCTCCCGCCCAACTACCAGCCGGCTGTTATCGCCATCCTGCATGGCGGCGTTCAGGTGAATGTCATGCAACTGGCACAGGTCAGTTTTGACGGCATCCGGATCGAAGGCCTGATCCAGGGCAACCCGGTGACCTTATTTGCCCACCAGTCCACGGTACAGATGATGTGTTTTGCTTCAGAAATACAGGAAGAGAAGGAACGTAATCCCATCGGCTTTATCTGGCCGGATCACGACGAGAAAGTGTGAGTCTGCAGATTTACCTGCACACAAAATCCTGCCCGGCAGCAGCTACGCAAAACTCGCCCCACTTGCCGGTGGCGCGCCAGTAATCCACCATGCCTTTTTCCTGCAGCAGCTGATTGAAGTCGGACAGACGGCGCATATCTTCATACACCTTGTCCCAGATGGCTGGACTGGCTTCCTCACCGAACCAGTATTCCAGCGCAATTTCCGGCTGTCCCATCAGGGCCACCAGCCTGGCCACGTACCCCAGTTCCAGGGGCGTGACTGAGGGATCATTGATCATCGTTATGATGTCTTCCGTTGATTGAGCAAAATCATTGAGCTCGAGGATCCCGGCAAATTTTTCCATGAATCGACGGGATACCGTGGTGTCGTAAGTCACGTTCGGGTTATTCAGGTAATAGGCATGAATCAGGCTTGCCGCCTTCTTGAAGTCCCCATCCCGCAGCGCCAGCTCCCAGGCCAGCGCCCGAAACAGGAAATCACCCCCTTCCAGTCCCAGGCCATACTCGGCCAGGTCGGTCACATTCTCCAGCTGACCGCGATACAGGTAATGCAGGGCCAACTGGTAGGTATAGCGCGGCTCCAGGGGATCCTGACGCTGGGCCCGCTTCAGCATTGCCAGGGATTCATTGAACTGGCCAGTGCGGGCCAGCATCTGGGCATACTCTTCCATGGCCCTGGCCACCGAGTAACCATATTTTTCAAAATACGCCTGGTAGGTTTGTTCGGCTTCCATAAAGCTCCCCTGGTTGCGCAGGCTTCCAGCTTCCACCAGCATCAGCTCCGGCATATCCGGTGCAATGATGGCTGCCTGTCCAAAGGCTTTGGCGGCCAGCTGGGGAAAATCGGCAGCCTGGTCCTGGGACAGGATCAGTTGGCTGGCGTTGTAGTAATCCCCCAGCTGCAACCAGCCCTGACCGAAATCCGGATCAAGGCGAACGGCATCTTCAAGCAGGTCGATGGCCCTGAACACATTATCCCGGGTGAACTGGTTATACAGGGCCCGCGCCTGAAGACTCATGTCATAGGCTTCGATATTGCGCGTCATGCCCGGGGCATCGAACTCGCCCGCCCCCAGGGTCACGCTCAGGGCCGTGGTCACTTCATCCACGATTTCATTACGGATTTCAAAGACATCGGCCAGCTGCCTGTCGTAGTTGCGCGACCAGATATTGAAACCATCCTTCGCACTGACCAGCTGCGCCGTCACGCGCAGGTTGTCGCCGGCCTTGCGCACACTGCCCAGCAGAATGTTGGCCACGTTCAGGGATTCGCCGATCGTGCTCAGCACCTCATCACGGCCCTTGTAAAAAAATGAGGATTCACGACCGGCCACCTGCAGCTCCGGCATCATGGCCAGCACGTTGATCAGGTCTTCACTCAACCCGTCCGAGAAATATTCCTGGTCACTGTTCTCACTGAGATCGGTGAAAGGCAGCACTGCCACGGACTTCTCATAAGGGCTGACCAGAACTTCTTCCACAGGCAATTTTGCCTTGGAGGTATCAACCACAAGTTCATCCACCGGCACCTGTTCCTGAGAACAAGCCCCCAGCAGTATCAACCCGCCTATCCCGAACAAAAACCTGCTCATGACATTACAAGCAACACTTCCCCTTCATTTTATATCCTTTATTGTTATCCCTCTTACACATCAACCAGGTCCAACACCAAGGAACGTGATATCCATCACCAGAATCACAATCGCCAGCGTCACAATCCCGGCAATCATCCAGTAAAACCCCTTCCCCGGTTCCGCCGCCTGGCCAGACGGCAGGTTATTGTCTTTCCATCCACGGGTCTTGTGGGTCAGCTCATACGCCCAGGCCAGCAACATGATCAGGGGATAACCACCAATCAGCATGAAGATAATTCCACTGATAAAAAAAGGCGGCCAGCCATACAGGCGGGTCATGGTGCCGATGGTCTGGATAATGAGCCAGGCTAAGGCCGTGTAAGTAATGGCCACGCGGAATAACAGTTTTTGCTTAAGTTCACTGAATGTCATTTAAAAGTACTCGAAATCGTCATTACCCAGGGGGCGACAGAATTCACCCCAGTTGCCGGTACTGCGGCAGTAATCCACCAGGCCCTGTTCCCGCATGGCGTCCTTGAACGCTTCCGTTTGCCGGAAAGCACCGGGTAGGCGCGACCAGCGATAGCCGCCGAGGTTGCCGAAATTGTCGCTGAGCATCTGGTAGAGCGGCATGTCCTGATGCTGTAGGGCCACCCAGCGCATGATGGCCATGCCTATGCCGGACATTGTGCCGTCCGCCAGCAAGCGCCTGGCTTCGTTAACAGCGTGGTCACGATCATTCGATTCCAACAACTCGAGGATGGTGCGCATGAATTCCTCGGACACCACGAAGCGGTCATGGTTTTCCGGATCCGCATAATAGGTATCGATCTTTTCCCGAAGGCGGACCAGATCACCTTGATAAATCACATTGGTCCAATCGGCCAGGAGGATCGCCGATTCCAGTCCCTGGCCATTGGCCACGCCCTCCTGCATATACGCCTCGGCCTCGTCGAAGCGGCCATCGACGCCCAGCATCATGGTCAGGTTAAAGAGCGTTAGCGGATCCAGTGGATTGAGCCGGTACGCGCGCAGGTAATAGGGTATCGCGTCCTTGATCCTGCCCACGTTGGCCAGGAAACTACCGTAGCCCCGATTGAGCACCTCATTGGAACTGCCGATGCGGTCCAGGTGTTCAAGGAACGCTGCCTCGGCTTCCTGCCAGCGCCCCTCGCGCATGAGCGCCTGCAGATTCTGGTCGATCACCCTTGGCATATCCGGCGCCAGGCGAGTTGCATTGGCGAATGCCTCGTTTCCCAGGCGCGGAAAATCGGCGGACAAATCCGGATCCAAAAAGTCTCCCATGTTGCGATACATAGCGACCAGCCAAATCCATGCACCGCCGAAGTCAGGATCTAGGGCAACCGCCCTGTTCCAGTGTTCGATTGCGGACAGCAAGGAATCCGGCGAGCCTTCATTGAAGGCGTACCTGCCTTGCAGAAATTCATCCCAGGCTACCACGTTGCGCGTACCACCGGGAACTTCGAACTCCCCCGCCCCGAGACTGATGCTCAAGGCCCGGGTTACTTCCGTGGCAATCTCGTCCTGGATGGCGAAGATGTTGTCCAGACTGCGATCATAGGTATCGGACCACAGGTGGAAACCGTCGTCCGCCTGGATAAGCTGGGTGGTGATGCGCACGGTATCCCCGGCCTTGCGGACACTGCCCTCAAGAATGAAATTCACACCCAGTTGCCGACCAATGGTGCGCATGTCCTCGTTGCGGCCCTTGTAATAGAAGGACGACGTGCGCGCCGCCACCCGCAGGTCCTGCACCTGGGCCAGCTGGTTCAGCAGCTCCTCGGCCAGCCCATCGGAGAAGTATTCCTGTTCGGGGTCGGAGGACAGGTTGGCGAATGGCAGTACCGCCAGGGTTTTTTCCATGTTGGCGGTTGCAATGATCTCCCCCTGAAATGGCTGGCTATCTTCAACAGCTGTTTCAACCCGGGGTGATTCATCCCGGTCTTCAAGCACATAGGCATCCAGCACCACCAGAACCAATGCCAGGGCCAGTCCGCCAATGATGACAGCATTGAGTTTTTTTTCGGAGGAGGTTTTCATACCGGCGTCGACCGCTTCCTGCGTAGTAATGCCTTCAGGTGTGACCTCGTAGATCCAGGACACGATCAGGGCAATGGGAAAACCGATGGCCAGCAACATCAGAATCGTCCGGCCAACGGTATCGGGCAGCGCCAGCATATCGCCCACCACATCGACGATTTGCAGGACAAGCCACCCCACCACCAGGTAGGCGGCGCCCACCCGGAACACGTTGCGTCGTTTCAGTTCATTGAAGAATGACATTCACTTCTCTCATTGCCGAATGACGGGCTTCGCCCTCTTCCGGCCTACACCCATACCCCATTCACTCGCAGACCGGATAAGCCCGAAGGGCGTCACCCGGCAGCTTCCTCTTGTCTCTTGCATCTGATTTTTCAGAAGCACTCGAAATCGTCACTGCCTTCCAGCGGCCGACAGTAATCTCCCCAGTTGTCGATGGCACGCCAGTACTCCACCAGGCCGTCCTGGCGCACCAGGTCCTTGAAGCCCGGCAACCTGCGCATGTCACGATAGACCGGGCGAAAGATATCACCGATCACATTACCCCCGCCCGGCCTGCTGTATGCCAGGAACTGGAGCTCCAGGGCCAGGTCAGGATCACCAAAATAGGCGGCCCAGGCTGACAGCACACCAACATACAATGGGGGAAGGGATTCAACAGAGGAAAACTCCCTGACCATCTCTACCCCGGCCTCGGGATTGCCGATATACATGCCCAGTGTGGAATTTACCTTCTGGCCATTGGCCAGCGGGGGCTCAACAGGTTATATCTGAGCCAGACGTCTTTCCAGTTCTGCCCGGTCTCCAAGAGCCATTGCGGTCAGCAATGCGCTCCCATAAAGATTCTCCGCCTGGGTCTGGGACTGGGCCAGCGCAACATCAATAGTGTCCAGGGCCTGTTCTAGTTCACCGACGCGGGAATAGCCATCAGCCAGGTACCAGTTGTAGTTGACGTTCAAGGGGTCAAGAGCACGAGCCCTTTCCATCAATACCACAGACTCTCTCGTGCAACCAACCACCTGCAAAAAACTGCCCATGGCCCTGAGGCTTTCCGTGGAGTTTTTCCCGTACTTGTCCAGCTCCTGTATATACCTGACAAATTCCTGGTCAGCTGCCAGCCAGTCCCGGGACTGGGCATGGCGCCAGCCATCGATGAGATGGACATGGGGGAAATTTTCAATACTCCGGATATGACTGTCTGCCTCGGCAATACGCCGGGGCGAATTGATGAACTCATCCGTCAGAACAAACGGAATCAGGTTTTCATACAAATTGAGCAGTTCTGCAGAAACCAGATAAAAATCCGGATCCAGCGCCAGGGCTCTTTCGTAGTGAGAGATCAGTTCCCGGGATCTCTCAAAGGCACCCTCGGAATACAACTGATGGCCTTTCATGAATTCCTGCCAGGCATCCACGTTATCAGTCATGCCCGGTTGAATACCCAGATCTCCCACGGACAGGGTAATCTCCATTGCTTCTGCTACTGCCTGTGAAATTTCATCCTGGATTGCAAAAATGTCTGCCAGGGGACGCCCGTAGGTGTCGGACCAGAGCTGGGTTCCATCAGAAGTATCCAGCAATTGTGCGCGAATGCGCAGGTTGTCATTGCTCAGACTGATACTGCCCAACAGCAGATACTGTGCTCCCAGTGTCTCCCTGATGGCACTGTAATCCCCTGCCTGGTCACGAAAATAGAATGCGGATGTTCTGCCGATAACCCGTAGGCCATTTATCCGTGTGAGGCGATTCAGGATTTCTTCACTGATACCTTCGCCAAGATACGCCTGTTCACCATCAGGGTTGAGATCACGAAAAGGCAATACGGCGATTACCTTGTTAGCGGTGGACGCTGCCAGCCTTTCATCCAGCAACGAAGAGAGACTCTGTTGATCGGAATTCTCGACAGGGTCCAACTCTTCTGAATTCTCATCACCCGGAAGCAGAAACGCATCGAAGACAATAAACCCTATCGCCAGGACAGCACTCAGGATCAGTAGAGAATTGGGCTTTAACCCCGAAGCCTGCAGGTTAGCGTCATCTGCATGCTGCTGCGTCTTGATCCCTTCCGGCGTGATCTGCAATGCCCACGCCAGCACCAGTGCCACAGGAAAGCCCAGCAGAATCAACACCATCAGGGTGGAAACTACCCATTGCGGCGCACCCAGATTCGGCAGGACCGTGTCGATAACCTGGATCAGCAACCAACCGGCAACCGCATAGGCGATGCCAACCTTGACCACGTTCCTGCGCTTCAGCTCCTCGAAAAAGGCCATTTTCCCCTCAGCTCTCACACTCTTTGTTTTTCTGGTTATTGCCGCACAGAATGCGGCTTTTATGCCAAACAATCAAGGAGTTAAGCATGTCCACCGGTCAAGTCGGAACACCCAATCAAGGAAAATTTGTTGAAGTGTTTTCCCGGCCCAGCCTGTCTCTTGTAGGAAATGATGCTTGTGGGCACAATGGCGCAAACCAGAACATTCAGTTTTATGTAGACCGAGGGGATTTCCATGCGCAAGTACGCTTCTTTTCTTACTGCTGTTTCAACTCTTTTAGTGGCAGGCCAGGTCGTTGCACAGCCTCCGGGTGTGACCATGGAGATGATCAACCGACAGCTCCCGCTGGAAGGTGCTCCGCTGGCCATACCTGGCCAGTACACCGTTACCCAGGAAGCCGCCTTTGGTGATGCAGGATTTATCGTTTACCGGCCAATTGAGCTCGACAGATTTCCTGAAAGTGACAACCTGCCCCTGCTGGTGTGGGGCAACGGCGGCTGCGCCATTGACGGGCGTCGCTATGGCGATTTTCTCAGCACCATCGCTTCACATGGCTTCATCGTGATGACCACCATCCCAGAGAAACCGGCTGAGGGCGAGGAAGCCAGACGCCAGGCAAATTCAGGCGATATGATTGAAGCCATCGAGTGGGCCGAAGCTGAAAACCAGCGCGAAGGTTCACACCTGAAAGGAAAAATTGATACCGGTAAGATAGCCCTGATGGGACAGTCCTGCGGCGGCTTCATGTCAGCCGGTGCAGGCACGGATCCTCGCGTTTCAACCATAGGCATGTTCAACTCCGGGCTTCAGGCACCAAACCCCAATAGTCCAGCCGGTCCATTTGCCACGACAGAAGTTTTCCATGACCTGCACGGTCCGGTTCTGTTGATCAACGGCGGCGACGTGGATTTCATGTACGAAACCGCCCAGGCCAACTTTGATGCTATCAATGACCGTCCTGTCTTTTACGGCGCCCGTGACAATGCCGGCCATACTGCGACAGTGTTTCATCCCGGCGGCGGGGAATATGCCAATGTTGCCTCCAATTGGCTGAAATACCACTTCAAGGATGATCAGGATGCCGGCAGGATGTTTACCGGAAAAAATTGCGGGCTGTGCACCAACCCGAACTGGGAAACCGATGCCAAGGGAATGAACTGAGCATTTTTTTACTGGAGAATACCCATGAAACTGATGAATACCGTATTACCTGCTGTTATTACAGCTTTCACTCTGCTGGGCAGTGCCTGCACCACAACAGACGCCGATGGCAACCCTGTCGCTGCCAGCGACCGGGAATGCCGTACCTTTGACACCAAAGGCTCTAAAATGAAGCGGTCCGATTGTCGGACAAAAGAGGAATGGGCGGCCATTGACCAGGCCATTGCCGAACGTCGGGAAAACGACCCCAGCCTGGATGATTTCTTCCGCCGCCAGGTGGAACTGGGCGCTCAGGGTTCCGGACCCACATTCGACAGCCCGGCAGGCAGATAAAGGGTAAACCGGCGTAACGGGTCTGGATCAGACAGCCAGCCCGTCATGTCCTACAATCACCTCACCCTGAAAATGCTTCCTGATACCTGTCAGGTAGTGACTGTCATCCACATCCCTTAATGCACCTGGCAACAGATGATGCAGCACCAGGGTCTTGATCCCTGCCTGTTGGGCAATCCGCCCCGCGTCTTCTGTTTTCAGGTGGGTTTCCACGATATGGGTCCAGATATTTTCCGGGTTGTCCTGGTAGCCGCCTGAAGCTACCACCTCGTCAAACCACTCCCTCAGAATCACGGGCTCGATCACTTCTGTAACCAGCACATCGGCACCTTTGGCCAGAGTGATCAGGTTTTCCGAGTACGTGGTGTCACCGGAAAACACGACCGAACGATTGTCTGTGTCAAAACGGTAAGACAGGGACCTGTATTTCATCTCTGCCTTGGCCCAGTCCGGGAAGTGGTCATTTTCAATACTGCTTACTTTTATCCGTTCATCTTCAAAAACCTGGTAGACCTCTTCTGTCGCCGGTACCACGTTGGCGTTGAACAGGGTATCCGCCCGAATACTGCGACCTTCATCCACGAAGCGAATATCGGCATTGGCGGAGGTGAAGGCAAGTGCGCCTTCCACCAGGGTATCCGTTCCAATCGGGCCATGGACAGTGGTCGATGCTACCCTGCCCTGGGTCCATTGATGACTGAGCAGTGTGGCAACATCTGCTACATGGTCATCATGCAGGTGGGTCAGGAAAATCTCCGGAATGGTCAGAAAATTGATACCGGCCTTGCGCAGGGCCTGCATGGTGCCATAACCGCAATCCACCAGGTAAGGCACGTCATCCACCATCAACAGGGAAGCGGTTTCTCCGCGCTGCAAATTGAAGTTGGGACCGCCCTGGGTGCCAAGCAGAAGGATCTGAGTGCCGCTGGCCTGAGCATACAAGGAAGCCGGAAGAGCTGCGCCACCACTGATGGCTGCTAATGTTTTCAAGAAATTGCGGCGTTGAACCATGTCTATTGTCCTGAAAAAAGTTTTAAGACAGTTTAGCAAAATACGCCGGAAATAGTTCACAACACGTGTCTCCGGTCCAGATTTTCACTGCCTCAACAGTCTGATGACAAATGTTGTGATCGCTTATGTAAAGAACCTGACCTGAAAATAGGCTTTGACATACACGCGCCAGACCTGTATAGTGCGCACCTGCAATACATCAAGTCTAGTTTGTCCCTTCCCGTACGCAGCAAATTCCCAATTTCTTCGTCCTGTAAGTTCCAAATCCAGGTCTACGTCTTGCTTAGCCACCAATCCATTGGGATGGTGATCACCATTATTATTATTCATACAGGATATGAAATTATGTCAGAGAAAGTAAAAGGAACCGTCAAGTGGTTCAATGAAAGCAAAGGTTATGGTTTTATCGAGCAGGAGTCTGGTAAAGACGTGTTTGCTCATTTCAGCGCTATCCAGGGCGAAGGGTTCAAAACCCTGATTGAAGGCCAGCAGGTGAGCTTCATCGTCACCAGCGGTCAGAAAGGACCACAGGCAGAGCAGATCACAGCACTGTAAACAGTAGCTGTATCTAAAAGGCAGATCTATCCTGCCTTTTTAAGGCCACAAATAAAAAAGCCCGATCATTTCTGATCGGGCTTTTTTATTTGGTGCCGGCACCAAGAGTCGAACTCGGGACCTACTGATTACAAGTCAGTTGCTCTACCACGGCTGAGCTATGCCGGCAAAATCGTAAATTCTTTCTAGCAGACAGAAAACATGTAGTTGCTGCTCTCTATTCTACCGGCTGAGCTATGCCGGCAACATCGTAAATTCTTTCTAGCAGACAGA
>Ga0181587_10001541_pt1 | contig 19310 bp, 18 predicted proteins | sample 071ome_27_FD_132463 | JGI IMG/M metagenome (GOLD analysis project Ga0181587, IMG submission 132463) | Coastal salt marsh microbial communities from the Groves Creek Marsh, Skidaway Island, Georgia - 071409AT metaG (megahit assembly) | ecosystem: Environmental > Aquatic > Marine > Intertidal...
TGAATACAAGGCGGTTTCACGCTTCGTGCAATGGTAAGAAACACCTTTGTCCGGTTCATTCGACAAGCTTCAGTGAATAGGTAAATGTGGGTCACCAATTCCTTTGGTAAAAGGATGATTCCTTCTAGGAGGTGCTCTGTGTCTGTTTTTGTTTCTGGTTTGATTCCTGTTGTTGCCGTTGCTGTTGCTGTTGCCGTTGCTGTTGCCGTTGCTGTTGCCGTTGCCGTTGCCGGTTCCGGTCGCGGGCTATTGCAGCGGTCTGCTGGGCGGCCGAGAATTTCACAATGAAGGGAAATTTTGTCATGTGGCTCCGTTCGAACTTCCTGGCGGCGTTGACTCCGCAGCAGACGAGTCTGCAGTTTTCGATATGATAACCTCTCGAGTCGTCCAATCGGTCGAGGGAGATGGTGGTGTTCCGGTGGGTTTCGAGGGACATGAGTTGGTTGGTGACGGCACAAAGACCGTTCTGGCGGTGGTACAGGGCACTGATCTGGTTGGCAGTGATGGAGCAAGTGTTGCTCTCGTCGGCGCCGTGTCGTCTCCGTTTCTGTCCCCTTGTTTTCGCTGACTGGCGAGCCGATTTGACGAGAATGGCCATTCTTCCATTGAGTGACGCCGTGTACTTTTGGTAGTAGATGGCCCTGCATGTTTGACAATATCCCTGGTTTTTCTGGGAGGTACCCGGTTGGCCACACTGGGAACAACACTGTGGTGGGTTCATGTAGAGACAATCGACACAACCATTAATTACACACGAAGGCGACACAAACACACACACGCCCCCAGCCTCTAAATCTCTGATACAAATATAAATACACTACAAATAAATACATTTATAATTAATAAATTATGTTTTTTTTTCTTTCCTTTGAAGGAAATCCATGAGGTCCCTGGTTTTCCGCTTGGGTTTTCTCTCGCTCTTGTAGATTGTGTCCCGTTGAATCTGGAGCCGTTTGGTAGAGATGTCCAATTGTTCTTTGATTGACGGTTTCCTGCCGTGTTGTTTGTGTACCCGTACAACCAGTGCGTCTTGATGGTTTTCTGTAATATCGGGGTTCGTTCGTCGGCCCAGGTGTTGCAGACTCATATTGGACACCACAAACTCCTCGAGTGTTTGGTTCCCGTTTTCGTTGTATTGGTCTGATATCGTTATTTTCCGGTGCTCAATCTCCTCGACCCCAGAAGTGTAGGGGATTATGGGCAAACTAAGTTCCCTTGTAGTGATACCCATTGGCCCTGTGGCGCGAAACTCCTCGATCGTCATGGGGCCACCGAACTTCTGTAATAGTCTACGCGGCGGGGCACAAGTACAATCCGTGATCGCATTGCTGCCGAACATCTTACAGAAAAGAAGCCTCGTGGCCGACTCAATCGACAACAGGGACATGGACTTTTCGGCGCGACACTCGGCCAAGGCGCACGAAACGGAACAGTATTGGCCCCCGACATGAAAGACCCTATTTATTTTATCGTATTTTCTGGCGATCGGGATCGGAACAGATTCGAACTTTTCCGTGCACCACATGCAACAAAGGTCAGTCTTGGTGGTGTAGAAAGTGTCTGTCTCTTCTACTGTTTTACCCCGTGAATAGAAACGCACTATCTTTTTATCTAGTATTGTCTTGATGGTTGTCCCATTGTGTCGCATTCCCCGTGACACCATTTCGTCGTGTCGCCGTTGTCGTTCCTGTAGGACCTGTCGCACCCCACCGGGGAAGCCAACGTGTGTCTTTGGATAAGCGGGTTTGTGTCTCTTCCTGGCTTGGTCTGAGATAACCTTGTTCTTGGCCTCGGTGATCTCGGGCACACTGGGTACATATTGTGGTCCATTCTCTTCGAGGAATTTCTTTCTGTCCTCTAGTTTCTTGCGGTGTCGCTGGAACGATTCCACCCTAAATTTAACCGGGCCTTGTTTTTCCCTGTGTGCTTTGTTTGTTTTTGTTTTGATATCTTTAATGGAAAGTCGTTTTGGTTTGTCTGCGGCGCACTGTTTCTTTGGAAACGGTTTCTTCCCATTTATGGTGAACTGGTTCATTTTTTTAGCATGTGTGTGTAGCCGTTATTTATATATATTTTTGATTGACCTGTTATAAAATGGAGTCGAATAGCAGAACTCATAACCGGTATATAAAACTGTCTTTATTTCTATTTTTCCCTTTTTCTCAAGGAACGGAACACATTATGTTAATTTCCGGTTTGTTTTTCTCGGAACGTCTTATTTTGGGTTTCCGTGACTAATATTTATTTATTGGTTGGTATGTGCTACATTATTGATTGATGATCACACCCTCATTTGAGGTGTACTCGTGTCCCCGGCCGGCGAAAGTCAATGGTTCATTGGATGCGTAGTTCAAGTGGCCATAGAATTGTGGATCCATTTTACCCGCTGATCCACCAGCAAGAGTAGCCGAACCAGGCAGAGGAGCTCCATAAGGATTGCTTGTGGACAAACTGTCGGTCTCGTAGTACTTGAGTGAATTCAACGCGGACGCCAACTCCCCAGCAGATTGGCAAAGATCCGCGGGAATGTTGCTCCCGGAATGCAATGCCTGTCTCGGGTCAATTCTGATCTCGTCAGGAAGCTCGGTGACGCCTCCGAGATACAAGGTGTTCTTGATTTTACCAAGGGACTGTAAGATGGGTCGTTGTTCAATGGCTTCCTGATTCACTCCGGAGAACTGAGGCATCAAGTCTTTCTTGGCACCTGCAAGTTGTCCCTGTGGCAAGACGGCATGGTAGGCACGGATGATCTCGTCGGACATACGATCGGTTCCAGGTTCTTGGAATCCATAATCGACGTGACCTGTACCAAAATTAGGATATGTTCGGTGGAACGGAGTCAACGGCACGTCCTGTACCGAAGCAGAGGAGAACGCCATCTTATGTTGTTCCGACACACTCTGGGGATTGATTCCTTCCTGAGCCTGTTGGGCGATCCCACTCTGGGCTGCCTGTTGTCGACTAGCGACGCGCGTGGCCGCATCAGTGTTATCCAAGGCGTTCTCCGTCACCGCGGTCTCAAGAGAATTGTAGGTGCTACTGCCAGCATCAAATTCACGCAAGATTTCATTCGAGAGACTACCCTGTTGGTTATTGTAGGAATACTTACCAGGCAAAAGAGAGGACACCCCGGAGACGTCGCTCTGTTCGAAGTTATCGGTAAGAGAGGTCGCTTGTTGGTTGGGGTGATCCTGGGCTGGGTATGGATCAAAGGGGTAGTTGGTTTTGGCGATCCCCCGGAGGTTGTTAAACGCGGTAGAGTCCGAGATCCGGAATTCGTTCATCTCAGCACCGGAGGCTAACTGCCCCACTGGCATGGCACCGACTCCATACCCTTCGTCGCTGGCCTCGGGTTCGAGCGTGCCACTGCCTTCGTAAACCGAGTTAAGGTTACCACCACTTCCTGGGACGGGTCCTTCGCCCGATGATAGGTCTCCATGGAACGAGTGACTCAATTGGGTTGCCATAATTATATATTATGTTGTTGTTTTTTGGTCGTGGTATCGAAAAAACACCGTGTCTCTATTTACATTGAGGAGGAGATAATTATTCTTGTATGTTCGATATTCGTGATTTATTTATTTATTTTTTTAATTGTTTTATTTGCCACAATAAGTTTCACTTAGGGTTAATCCGCAGAACTTTCGGCCTGATGCCTTATATTCACTACAACTGTAGAGCCCGAGGTTTTCAGAAACAAACAAGAGATATTCATGGAGACGTTTGAAGACAGGCCCGTGCGCCTTCTCGCCATCGCCCCTGAATTCAAAGTCGGCACTATGAGCCAACTCATGGGTATGCACACGGAACAGGGTGTTATCGGAGTTCCATTCCTCTGGGTTGGATTTGCCACGGAGACAGGTTTCGATCATGAGGCCCTTATCGGTGTTGCTGCCGACTGTGAGACTACTTGGGTCGTGGAACTCTGCTAACGGGATCTCTTTCTCGTAGTGCCGACGCACCAACTGTTTCATGTTGTCGGTAATGTCGTGTCCGTCATAGACGATGCGTCGGTTACCATCAAGTTGTTCATCAATGGACTGAAGGAGAGTCTGTGACCGCCTGGTAATTTCCGCCAACTTCCGAGCGGCTTTGGCTTTGTTAGGAAGATCAGCGGCAACGAGGTAATGACGGCCATCTTGTGCTCTGACTTTAGCTACTTTGGATTTACCCGTGTTGGGGAGAAGGGTCGTTGTCCCCGTGGTAGCAACCATGGCGGAAACCATACCCTGTTTCATGTCCCGTAAGCTCATGTTCTCCGGTACCCGTTGGATCGCCGTGGTATCAGTCGTGGTGAAGCGAGGAACCACGGTATTGGTTCTCTTTGAAACTGGTGGTGTCTCCGGGAACCGTTTCTGTTCAATAGGAACACCGGTTTTCGCCACACTCCCCTTCGGTTCCATGGTTGTCTTGGCCTTAACCTTGGCCTTTACCTTACTCGCTACTGCTCCCTCTGGATCTGTTACAAGGTTCAACACCACACATACTAGGATGTAGAAGACCACAAACCCAATGAAAGCAAACAAACAATTCCGACCCCAGTTCCCGCTGGCTTGCCTTGGTTCCTCTCTGAAATAATTGTAATTAACTTGGTTGGTACGTGACATAATAGATGGGAAATACAAACAAAAAAATACAAACTATATAAATCTGTCTTCGTCGTACTAGTATACAACGAGATAATATATTTATCATCTATAAAGTAAGTTGGCTATTCCAAAAGACGTCGCATATTGGAGGGCAAGAGGAATTGGCAAGACGGACAGGCACAGGCGGTAGTAATCTATCGAATTGTAACACAGAAAAATCCAAAATGTTAGAAACAGAAGATGAGTTTATTGAGGCAATGGAGGAGCAACTCGAGGATCCAAGTCGATTTTTATTGAGATTGATGATTCTTTTTGACTTTGATTTAGATACAGTGCGAACAGCACTATCCGCAATTGAACTCAAATTTGATCAATTGTTAGTGTCGGTTTCCGACGCACGGACATCAACTCGTCCTCGAGGCGTTTCCTGGCAGCATCGGCAAAATCCTGTAGGTTCTCACATGAATGAACCTCGGGCTGAATACACGCGTAACAGAACAACCGTTTACAACGACACATAGACATAACAATCCCTAGGGGCGCTCTACACGACGAACAAATTATTTTTCTTTTTGGTGTTTTTTTCGTGTCACGTGATTGTTTTGATGTTGTCGTGTGTTTCATTAAATACTAAAAGGATGTAAATATATAATTCATTTTAAATAAGAACAAACAAAAATTTTCGACTGTGTTTTTTAATGTTTCATATACTCTGGGACGTATACTCTGGGAAATAATGGAGAGAGGAAAGAAAAGATACCTTCGGTATAGTTTTATTCGGGCTCTATTAAATTCGTTTGTTAGTAAAAGAGAGAACGAATTGGTAGTTGGTAATACGCCACCTGAAAACGAAGGGGAAGAAGCAACATCTGGTTGGTTTTACATTTTTATCTTTATTTGTGTTGGTGTTGCAATGGTCGCCGTGACGAGAAGCCAAACGGGGTCGAAGAAGGTCTCTTATGGTTCTGCGATTGCCCCCCATCATCGAAGTATGTCCCATATGGAAAAAATAAACATTTCAAATGAACACCGGCGTTACTTGTATGGCGAGAACACCAGGATAAGAAACCGGCCCAGCTACACTAGGAAACGACCCAGGACACGGAGCCAAACGAGTCATCGAGCTGAAACCCAATCAAAACCAAATCACGAACTAATCCAGAACCCAGTGGAGAACTCGGTAGAGAACTCAATCGAGAACTCAATCATTAAGAACCCAATTAGGAACCCAATTGGGAACCGAGACGAATTTAAAATCATTTCGAATGACGGCGCGGGTGATTGTTTGTTCCATTGTTGGGTCCAGATCCTCCAATCGATTGGAATCAAAAGCACCGTAAGAGAACTGCGCTGTATCGTGTCCGACAGTATTACAAAGGAAAAGTTCGATTTTCTCTTCGATTTGTTCACCAATGCCAAGAAAAACCGCGACCGGTCCCTGTTGGCCGACTACGGGTTCATGTCAAACGTCACATGTGTCACCGACTTGAAGGACGTGGTCAAAACATCGGCATACTTCGGGGACGACATGGCGCTCCGGGCCCTTGAGGCGGAGTACCCCATCCATTGTATTGTACTGGAGGCCTCTGGGAACAAAGTCGAGAAAATGGAACGCTTCAAAGTCGACGAAGAAAAAGAGAAATGGTTTGCCATATTATCACTTGAGAACGTTCATTATGAACTGGTTCAGTACAATGGGGCAGTGGTCATGAAGAAACAGGATTTACCAGTGAGACTCCAGGAAGGGCTATGAGGCAACAACAATAACAATAACAATAACAATAACAACAAAACAAAGCCAAGAAGTTACTCAATGATAAGACCTGTTTTATTTATTATACAAATTTTCGTTGTTTCGCATCACTGAACAAACCAATGAAATTCGGGTTGTTATCCGTATACGTTTGGACGAACCGATCAACATCGTTTCCAGAGTATGCACCGAGCATATCATTCGATGGTGCCGGAGCGGGTGCGGTGGTTCGTGGTTCGTCGGTCAATGGAACGGTCCTGGGGTCGTCTCCGAAGTAGTTTTGGATAACCAAAGGAACCTCTCCGCCGAATCCGTCTGGGGCTGCAGTTCTCGAAGACAGGTTTTGCCAGCTTGTTAGTCTCGATGTGTCCGGTCGGTTCTGCAAATGTCCGTGTTGGCCCGTGAGGTGATGGAACCGGTTCTGGTCTTTGCCATAATAGGTAGTCTGCGTCAGTTCATGACCAGCTCGGTTCTTCATGGCTCGCTCGGGATCCGAGTCGATGACACCCTTGTAGTACTGACGGCTTTCCTTGAATGTCTTCATCAGGCTTTCCTTCGTGGCCTGCTCACCTTCGGTGAATTTCGAGGGGTTCAGTTCGTTCAAGGTGTTTTCCTTGTAGATGGGTGCCTCGGCCTTCTGTTTGGCAGAATGGGTGTAGGCCATATGGATGGCATCGGTTTCCGGGTCGGGTGCACCACCGAAGATAAGCTTCATATATCGGTTATTCAGTGTAGCCTCATCGACTGCGAGGGAGTGTGAGGTGAACATTTGTGAATATGGGTGAGACTGGAAGTACCCAGCCGTTTGGCTTTTGTCATGGGCCTGTTTCAGTTTATCCGTGGTGCTGGTGTTGATGTTGTTCACCTGTTGCTGTGTTTCTGATGGTTGATGGTCTTGGGTTCGGAGGGGTTGGGCCACCTTTTCAGTGTAAGCGTCGGCTTCAGAAAGAACAAAAGTTTGTGCCATTGTGTATTCTCTTTTTTCCCTGGGTGGTGGTGGTTGGTAACGAAATTGAATAATCAATTGTATGTTTCTCAACGAAAAGAGAAGAAAAAAAAACTTGTAAGTAACGGAAACCAAAAAACAAAGTGTCTAAAAAAATGAAATTATTTTATTTTTCTGCCCTTGGAGTTACACCACTTGTAGTCTGTTTCTGGTTCAGAAAATAGATACAAAGAAAAGAAGAAACAACCAAGAAATCCAGTAACCATGCAGACCACTGAAGCAACTACTGAAGCAACCACTGAAAGTGTGAAACATGATGCACTCTTCGAGAAAACTTGTGTTGAATTCATGACTAGTCTCTGTGCCGTGTTTCCGGATAACCAAGATCTTTCTATGGCACAACAGATGATGGGCATGGTTCCGTCAAACATGAAACGTATTACATGGGCCGAATTCACGAAACCGATCGTCGAAGCCATTATGAGACGGGACATTATCCCCGTGTTACCGGAGATTGAGAAGGCTGGCGGGTTGGTTCAGAAGATGGATATTGGACTCATCTTGATGGACCCTAATGTTCCATCGGAAACAAAGGCCACCATATGGAAATTTGTTCAGTTGATGACGCTGATTGCCCACCGGGACACTGGCGTGGTAGTTCCGCCTCCGTCAGAAGGTTCCCCACCTGTGGTCGCGACACCCACTGCACCGACAGTTACACCCACTGCACCAGCAGTTACACCCACTGCACCAGCAGTTACACCCACTGCACCAGCAGTTACACCCACTGCACCAGCAGTTACACCAGCTGTAGCTGCCCCAACCCCAGCCGCTCCTGCTCCCGCCGCTCCTGCCCCTGATATCGGCAAGATTGTCGAAGGGTTTGCAAACGCAATGCCCCAGGTCTTGGAAGCGGTGAACACGCAACTGGAGAAGAATAACGGTGACAATATGTTGGCGAAAATGTTCCGTCAGTACATGGACCCCAATGCGGTTGAACCTGGGGTATTGAATAACATGGCAGCAAGTGCGCTCCAGGGGGTTTCACCAAATGTCATGTCCCAGGTCCAGAAACAAATGGAAAACGCGTCGGCGGACGATATCCTACAGAAACTAGCGGAACTCGAAAAACTAAAGAAAGCCCAAGCCCGGTCGAAAAGGAGATGAGGTGTGGCGAGGACAAAATGGTGAAATAGCGAAATTTAAATTTAAAACACAAGAAATACGTTTGATTTATTTTTTTGACTTTGGAACCCGCCGAAACGTCATGACCATCTCTTTCTTTTCTTCATCCCCTTCTCCTTCCTTCTTCTTATTCTTCTTCTTCTTTGAACTGGTTTGCACCCCATGCTCTTTCGCGAAACCCTTATACGGTCCATCAGTGTACGCTAGTCGAGCCGACCGACGGGTACCAGGTTTCGGTGTTGGTATAGACACCAGTTCCTCGTCTGTGCGACCAGACCAATCGATCTCGAGCACGTCTCCATCGCGATCCACGCGGTACCCCAATTGAACCAATCGCGCTTTGATTTGTTTCGCGAGACGGACCGCGTCACCCAGGGGGCAATCCAAGACCCAACATGGAGCGACAAATGCTAAATGGGTGTTGTGTTTTTCCGATTCTTGGCGAATCATACCAAACACGCGTTTAATCACAACACTGTAAAGCATGTCATCTGATTCATCGGAAGCCCTTTTCCTCGAGCTTTGCTTCAGTGCTTCGGATGCAGTGATCTCACGTGTGTCTTCTTCTTCCTTTATTTGGTTCAGTTTCTGATACATGAGGTTGTGTGTTATCGGCATATATTATTTAACCACGACAAAAAAATATGTGTTCTATTATTTCACAACAGGGACAGGAACAACAACCACAACCACAACCACAACCACAACCAACCAACAGGAAAGTAACCGATGGACCCACTCATGACCATGAACGAACAACAACTCGGCGACCTAGCAGAAATATTAAAGACCATTCCAAAATGTAAAGACCTTTCGTATAATGATATAATAACACCACAGTCTTCACAAATTTTACCCTTTATCCCCCCCTTTGAACCACCCGTTGTTTCATCACTTTTGATCCGTGTCAATGAGAAGCATTACCCCGTGGTTGTAGTTGAAATGAAAGGACAGATTCTCAATCACGACATGGATTATGATAAAATCGTCTCGTGTCTCCGGGATATCCAGGGGGGAGACGTACATCTAGTACTGGACATGAAACGGGTGACACACGTCAACACCAAAATCGTCACCGATCTTGTCCAAGCGTTTGCCTCGTGGCAATCTCCATTCGTCCAATCCTTCTGTTTGCTCCCTCCTAGGTTAAACGACGCCAAAACCGCGGTAATGGTGGCGAAATCAGTATTCGGTTTTACAAGAAAGGCCGAGTGGTTCAATGACACACCAGCTACGATTGTCGAACACAATAAAGAGGTTGACCATTTTCTTAAAGGTATCCGGGGGTTATGATATATTTTTCTCTTTGTTTGTATATTTTATATCTTTTATATATATGTATATATCTAAGATTACACCACAATCAGTAAAAAACAAAGCCCAAGAAGAATGCAAGCGAGTTATATCCAACGTGCATCCCTGGCCACGGAACCTGGAGCCAAACACAAGGTAACGTTCACTAACCTTTCGTCCCAGGAAGCAAACCCCGGGAACCTCCTCAGTTTTTTCCAGTCACAGACGAGTGCAACCCAACCCATGCCGTTCGCCCATCCCGACATCGTTGTTCCGGAACAGGAAATTCAAGCCCGATTGAGTGAAGAGAACACCAACGTAAGCAAAGTGTCTCGCCGCGACAGACTCGATGAATTCTACGAACAAAATGTCTACACGACAAAGACAGACATGCGAACACCAAACCAACAGGCCTGGAATGTTCCCCTGGACCTAACGGAAGCGAGGGCTACAGAAATGTTTTAATTTTATATTTATTGTCGATAATGATTTTATGTAGAACGAATATATTCCTTTGGTGGTTTATTGCCTCATTTGTTTTTTTCTTTCCCTTGTATTAAAATGAAGATAGTAGTTGAACCACAATCGCGGATGTCAACTAATCTTATAGTAACTGCCCTTGTGATTTACCAAATGAATTCTGTCGGCTCCTTGGGTACAGTGGTGTATTTATCATACAGTATCATCAAGACGGTGGCAGCGGGTGTATACTCGTGTCTTTTTAAACACCGCCGAGGCAAAGGTAATTACAAGAAGAAGGAGGACGAAAAAACAGACACGACCGTAACGGTTGGTAGGCCCAGTGGTGGGTCGAAGAAACCACCTGGGTTACAATCTGTCGTTAATGTTGCCAATGTAACTAATGTGTTTTACTGTGAACCTCCAATCTATTCTATTCCTGGCGGGTACCGTGTTTCCTGTGTTCAACCCAAGTGTGCCCCCAAATCCCAACTCCCGGAAGACATGTCATTCGTGACTAACATGTCCGACGACGATAACTATACCGTCTACTCAATCGATGATAATGCGAGTGCAACGTCGGTGGTTTCATGGATAGAAATCAACGAAGACGAACTTGCGCTTGGACTTGAACCCGAAGCCAGGGTGGAACACTCCATTTGAAAAAAAACAAAAAATACAAATACTATTATTATGGTATTTGTAAATCAAATAAATATCCACTTGTGATAACATTCCACTTACTTGTGATGACATTTCTTTCGGTACCACGTGATTGTAAGTACATCATCGGGACATTCTTGTCCCCACCAGAAGCACTGGCTGCAGCCGGTCTTTCCCCTAAACCCGGAGTATCCCCTACCGTAGTGTGGAATACCATATTTTGCTACCACGGCGAAAACAAGACTGTTATCGAGAGAGCAATCAGGAGACACAGGGATTTGACCTCGGTTGTATTGGTCGCCAAGAGAGAAATACCCGAATCATTCAACCTCGACGTCACCCCCAAGATAAAATGGAACTTCCACCTCACTGGCATGAAAATACGGGACATCTCGGTGTTACGTCATTGTGTCGGGTTGCAGAAGCTTGACCTCAATGACACCAAGGTGCAGGATATCTCGGTGCTGGCTGGTCTTGCCGAGTTACAGAACCTCGGTCTCAGCTGCACCCAAGTGCAAGATATCTCGGTATTGTGTCACTGTGTCGGGTTGCAGAAGCTCCACCTCGATTGCACCGAGGTACAGGACATCTCGGCGTTGGGCGGTCTTGTCGGGTTGCAGGAGCTCCGCCTCGGGCGCACCCAAGTACAGGACATCTCGGCGTTGGGCGGTCTTGTCGGGTTGCAGGTGCTCCGCCTCGGGGACACCCAAGTACAGGACATCTCGGCGTTGGGCGGTCTTGTCGGGTTACAGGTACTCGTCCTCTGGGACACCCAAGTGCAGGACATCTCGGTGTTGCGTCATTGTGTCGGGTTACAGGTACTCAACCTCAGTTACACCAAGGTGCAGGATATCTCGGTGCTGGCTGGTCTTACCGAGTTACAGAGGCTCTGCCTCAGCTGCACCCAAGTGCAAGATATCTCGGCGCTGGCTCACTGTACTGGGTTGCAGAAGCTCCACCTCGATTGCACCAAGGTGAAGGACATCTCGGCGTTTGCCGGTCTTGTCGGGTTACAGAGGCTCAGCTTCACTGACACCCAAGTGCGGGACATCTCGGCGCTGGCTCACTGTACTGGGTTGCAGGATCTCGACCTCAGGTCCACCAAGGTGAAGGACATCTCGGCGTTTGCCGGTCTTGTCGGGTTACAGAGGCTCTGCCTCACTGACACCCAAGTGCGGGACATCTCGGCGCTGGCTGGTTGTGTCGGGTTGCAGGAGCTCTACCTCTGGGACACCCAAGTGCAGGACATCTCGGCGTTGGCCGGTTGTGTCGGCGGGTTACAGGTGCTCAACCTCGGGTCCACCAAGGTGGAGGACATCTCGGTGTTGGCCGGTTGTGTCGGGTTGCAGGAGCTCTACCTCTGGGACACCCAAGTGCAGGACATCTCGGCGTTGGTCGGTCTTACCGGATTGCAGTTACTCTGCCTCGGGCGCACCGAAGTGCAGGACATCTCGGTGTTGGACGGCTTGGTAACAAACGGGTTAGATATAAGATGAACAAGGGGTTGTTTTTATCAACCATCTTATATATATATTTACATCGATTTAATTAATTTATGTTTGATTTTTTGACAAATGATTTTTTTGTTGTATTGTATGATATATACTATTATTGTTCTATATTATATGGAAACAACCAAGCGCTTTCATCGCGTTTCTCTCCAAGGCCTGTGTTTAGATTTACAATGGGAGATACTCGATTATATTGGAATCAACGACCTGGCTCGTGTAATATGTACAGTAAAACAAACTGATAAGAACCACAGTCTTGCCGACGAAGCGAGCGTAATACAAAAGAAATGGATAAAGAGGTTTGGTGGTCCGAAACACGTTTTTCTTTCGGGTTGGCTGGGTGCCGATGTGAAGCTGGTGCAAGGTGATGTCTCCTTCAGTCAATATACGAAATCACCCTGTTGTCATCATGTATATTACAGGAGACCGAACATGCCACAGGGTTGGTTGCCCAACGCTGGTGCCCCGCCTGGTACATACCAGGAACACTGGGATTTCATGCCGGTTGAATATACCTTCCGGGAACACGCCAGGTTCCAACATAAAAACATAACCACCGATGGAAACCATTGTAGCTGGAATGTACCATACAAAGGACAGAAGGGGAAAAGGGAAAATGCAGAGAAGGGGTGGTGTCATCATTTTCATTTTTTTTGAAACTTTGAGTATGAGTAGGGTTTACCCCCCTTGGGTTGGGTACGGGCACCATCCCTGGTGATCCAACATCATGTCGATCGATTGGCCGTGTTGGTATTTCATGTGGAGCGACACACTTACGATCGTAGCCTGTGGTATCCCGTGGTCCGACTGGTTCATTATATCCCGACACAGGAAACCAAAATATTTTTTCGCTTGACTCATCTCCGTCTCGATGTTACTACCGATAAGATAACCACCAAACCAAGTGTTCATCACAGTAAGAGCCTCGATCTCACTGATACACAATTCATGAGATATTACAGGGTCCTGGACTGGCTGCGAGACATGGGGGTCCAGTGGTGGGACTAACAAGTGCAGAAATTCACCTTCGCCTTCCTCCCCCCCTTCGTCATCATTGTCTTCGTCATCATTGTCTTCGTCATCATTATCGTCGTTATCATCCGGAACAAAATCAGAGTCAGAGTCGGAATCAGAATCGGAATCGGAATCGGAATCGGAATCAGGACCAGAATCAGAATCAGAATCTCCGCCTTCTTCCTCTTCTCCTGGTTCTTCTTCTCCCGTTTCTTCTTCTTCTTCCTCTTCGTTGTTTTCGCTTTCGAGTAACCCCTCGAGCGATGATGTTACACATAGGACCGCGCTTACCCTCTTGTTGGTGGTACTGAAATTATTTAGAATGGGAGACCGGAACGGGAGAGTGATTTCCTCGTGAACGTCAACGAAAGCAAATCGTTCCGGTAACACCACCAATGGGTGCTGATGGTAAACCTCAATTGCACTGAATCGGGTCAACACTTGTGGTTGGGTGTAGGGTTCCTGGAGGTAGGCGAAGAGATCCGCGAGCGAGACGACACAGGTAAGTCGATCGGTGTTCACGACCAAAGCCCTTGCCCTAATGGTAGTTTCCTCGGGATAAATGGTGTTCCGCGAAGTCCAGACGAAGTTCAACACGTGGTCAAGAGACGGGTTCGTGAGACAGTTTGGGTAATTGTTGTGCAGCCTCGCGTATACCAAATTCGAAGCCAAGGTTTGTTCGCGGCGACTTCTCTTTACCGACTTGGACAACCGGTGTACCGCCGCAAACACCACGCAACAAACACAATCAAGTGTCGCGACCATACACTCGAAAAACCGGTTCGTAAAACCTGGGATGATTTCGTGCTGGTGAAGCTCCACGGTACCAATCACCGTCACAACACCAATAACAAGGGATATCAGGTAGTACTCCATTTTTGCAACTTCTGGTTCGTCTTCATACAAGAACATAGTGACATATTATTCACTTTGTTCATTTTTTCGTTTCTTTTTCCCTCTCTTATATGTCCATTTTGAAAAAAAATATCTCTGTTATACAGTAGAACACCAAAAACACATAACCAAACGAATTTTCGAACGTTAACCCAACCAACTCAAAATGCCCGAAGGTCCCTCTCAATATGGTTACTTGCCTGGACGCGATGCCGCCAAAACTATCGCCACTGGAGTCCCCGGAATCCTCAGTGGAAATGTCATGTACGCTGCCCCTGCCGTGATCATGCAACCCGTTACTTACCTTGACGCCTTTGATAAAGACGGTACCACTGGTCAACCCGCCATCACCCCACTTGATATCATGGGTGGATTGTACCTCCGTGACTGTTCCGGTTCCGCCCAAGCTGATACTTTACCTGACGCTGCTGACTTGGTGGCTGCTTTCAATGGCGCAGTGGTCGGATCTGGATTCCGATTCCTTGTAAAGAACATCGGTGGTGAAACTCTTAGTCTCGTCGCTGGTGCCGATACCACCGCGTTCGCTGGTGATACCCTCGATATCCCGACCACCGAGACTGCAGAGTACATGTACGTTTTCAACAGTGTTGCCCCTGGGTCTGAGGCGTGTACCCTGTATTTGATCAGTTCGTCTGTTCATACTTAAATATTCGTTTATTTATTGATTTATTCGTTTATTCGTTCGTTTCGTTATAATGTCTAGGATTTGAATATATTGTTTGATACAATAATAATTATTAACATATCAAAACAAAACAACAACAAAATTCGTTTTTAATTATTTTAGTGTACCCAGTTGTTACCTGTTAGGGCCCCATAATTCTTGTAATCAGGTTTTTGTTGGCGTCAATATCCGCGCTCATATATCAGCGTTCTCTTCGAGACGGAGTATTGATCTTTTGTTATCGTAAATCCCGTGGTAGAGGCTGAACAATTCACCAGTGACCCATAAAAGCATGAGCAACATGGGTATAATCATAATCTGGGCGTATTTGTTATAATCCACCACGCTTAACAACAAAGAAGCTGCAACAAAAACAAACAACGACACAAGTCGAACCAAACCAGGGGATATATAGTCTGACATGTTGTTTTCGCGTGTTTAATGTTTTACTTTTTTTAATAAACAAAGATATTTTTTTTTGTGTTCTGTGTATTTTTAATCTGTTGTAATTACCAACAAAACAGAATATAGAAATATATTCCATACAGGTAGTTGGACAAACAGGGAGACAAAAGCTATGGGACAATCTGAAACAGAGGAGAACGTGTTTTCGTTCTCTGTTATTTTGTTGTTTTTGCTGCACTCGGTTTACTATGCGACACAGAGGAAACGACTCCAGGTGGACTATTTTCTTTCAAGACCGAAAGATTCAATACCATTGACACAGATAGGACAGATCGGACTCCGGTACAATACGACGGGGTCCGGGGAGACTGTTAGTTTCAACCAAACCAGTGAAGTCGAGAAAGCGACGAGGGAAACATCGGTGGTGAATTTCCTCAAGACGCTGGACCAGAAGGTGAAATTGAAGCAACTTCCTGTGGACTGGAACGTGACTACCGTTTCAAACAAGAAGAAACCGGGTACTGGTGACACCCAGTACTTGAGTGAGTTTCGTAATACGGAGTGTGTCTCGGCTGCATCGGTGGTGGAGAACTGGTGGGGTAGTAGGTATGTGGCAAAGTCGTTGTTCACACGGGAGGTCCCGGAGACTCGGTTTTTGCCCATGTCGTTTTACATGGAGACAGTGGATCGGGGTGGGAACAAGATGGTTTTCAGTGGTGCGGTAAAATCCCTTGTGGTTGAAGCAGATACCAATTTACTGCAGTCACCGACAGCTGAGCTTGTTTCGTACAAGCTGTATTTCACGCTGGTGAACACGGGTTGGGCAAACCACGAGACGGAATCTCCTGGTGGGGTCATTGAGGTGGTCGCGAGTCAACAGTCTGATCGCTGTGTTTTCACTGCGGTCACACGAAAGGGAAAACTCCTTGATGTTTTTGTCTCGGTGTTTGCGTTCCGACTGGAGCCCAAGGTGGTTTCCATGGAGGATGACGTGGCGTCTCGATTTCATGCGGATGGCGAGGGGGTGACGTTGTTTCCAGAAGCTTCTACTTCGGAGACGGGGTTGGCGACCGTCCGGTTCCATGCGTCGCGCGACAGACTGATCAATTTTATGATGCGAGCGATGCCGCTATTAGATGAATCAATCAAGAGTAAACGGGACAAGGATGACAACAACACTATTTTATACCACAACCAAGAGGCCGGAGCTCTTCCTCTTGTGTTACAACTGAACACAACAGACAACGAACTGTTCCCAGAAGCGGGGACACAAAGCCTCTCCATCCCGGTGCAGCGAGTGGTGATGTCGTTTAATGCGCCTCCGAGGGAAGCGGGGGATCTCGACCCAGACCCGGCATCGATGAAAACCATTGCGTTTGTTGGTAACGTTGGTGCCGGCCCAAAGGATGTCGCCAATACCACCGGCCCGAAAGATACCAAGAAGTCCAACATCAAGGGGATCGTCATTGTGGGCCAGGATACCTCCGGGAAAAACAACTGGGTCTTCAAGAACCGGGGGACCGACGCCCTGTTATCGAAGGGCACGACTATCGAACTCGGTGTTCTATCTCGGTCTCCGGCCTTGGCCGAAATCGAACCAATGGCGCGTAAAACGAAGATCACATCGGAAATTAACGGAGGGTACTCGATCACACCAACTCCCTCGGTTCGGTGGGGTGGGAAAATGACGACGGTCGATAAGGGCACGTATGATGAGGTGAGGACACGGTTGTCATGGATGGATGAGCACGATCTACGGACCCATGAGGATACAATCAATTTCGATTGCAAAGACGCGATGATCAAGTTCAAAAGTTTTTGTATCGAAAGTTCATGGGAAACTATCGCAAGTACCGTATTTCCTGTTTTACTTGCTTTTGTCGCCTCTTGGTTGGTCGTGGGTCCTGGTTTGTTCCAGGCTGTGGTCGCCTTGGCTTCAGTGGTTTGCGCGGTGACGGCCGTGTTTACACTCGGTCTGTGGTTTGGTGAATCCAGGGTGGCCTGGGACGATTTTGATGCCTGGGGTTCCTATGTCGAAATTCTCATGGGTGCAGTGATCGCGTGTGTGGTGTTGGTGTGTTGTGTCATGTTGTTCTCGGTGCGTTTGTCACCCGTGTTCCCGGTATCGTTGGTACTGGGTGTGGTGGTGATCGTGCTGTCTTCCCTTGGTATTTACGTGTATTCGGGTTATGAGGGAGGTCAGTCGGAGCATGAAGACCTCATGTCCTTTCGTCTTGTGTCGCTTGTGTTGCTTGCTCTTGCCCTGGGATGGGTGACCCTCGTGATGAATCGAATGGTGCGTGAACTAGGAGAAACCACCACGGAACTGACCTTACTGCCAACCAGTGCCCCTAGTGCGACAATGTTGTTGCTTGTGTTCTTTATTGTGGGTATTGTGTCCATCGGAGGTTCCCTGCGGACCCTGGACCAATGCGATGACATTCGTCTCCGCATGAGGGAGATTGAGAGGAATCAGAAGAAATTCGAGGCGGAGTCGCCGTCCTCGGAATCGGATGCGATCAGTCTACGCCAAATTTATTACGACCAAGAACAACAGAAACTGATGGAGGAACTTCAGATGTGTTTGGATACATCGGTTTCTGTACCGGCAGGTGTTGGGATTAAATCCTTCTTGGTGATCCTCGCTTCCGTGTTCATGTTCGGCACCTTCTTGTTTTCCCGGTGGTACCAGTCGAGGATTGAGGTTGGTGATGGCGACGACAACGAAGAGGACGAGGAAACCATGAAACCCCCTTCGAGGCGATCAGTGGTGCGTTCATTGATTCCTTTTATTGTCATGGGGTCTGTCTTGTATGTAGGTGTCTCTCTTTTCAATACAATAGAGCTGCGTACCCCGGAATGTGATGCGCTGCGCACCACCATGGAGATCAACCAGTACGAGTACCAGAATATGACGACCATCGAGGAGATGATGTGGCGGAAAGGGTGTTCCGCGAAAGAGGACGTATCCGTCACGTCTGTCGGCGTGGTTCTCACTGGAATCGCCTTAGCGTCCTTCGTGGGTCAATCGGTGACGAGAAAGCGGTTGAAACGGCGAGTCGTCGGTTCAGTTCTCGGGAGGGTTGTGTTTCTTGGTCTTTTCGTCGGATCGCTTTGTTGTCTCGCGCGATGGTTTACAATGGGTGACTACAAGAAAGATTTTTTGTTACAAATGTAATAAACCAAATTTAAGTGGTTTTGTAATTGTTGAGTGTTGTTTTTTTATATGTGTTATAGTTATATAGAGGAAATACCAAATGGAATTGAAAAGTGATGTTATCGGGTGTACTGGGGATGCAGTTGAACACGCCCAAGAAGGTGGGGCCCAAGGATGTACGACTGCTGTACCAATGTACGATGCAATCCGTATGGAACAAAAGATTGTGAATGACGTAACATCGAAGTTGTACAATGGTCCGGAAAAGCAAAATGAGGACGAGGGCGCGGAGAACTACGGTGAATATGAAATGTCGTGGTTTAACCGGAAGAAGAGAAAGAAGAATACGAACCACGATGACACCTCCTTGTGTTGGAGAAGGGGCAAGAAAGTGTTACCAGTGGCGCCAAGGCCCGTCGTGTCGTATACGGGTGATTCAACGAAAGATATATTTTGGTTTCGGAAGAAGAGAGAGAGGAACACCCTCGGTGAAAACAACGATGTCAAACAAATGCGCTATTGTCCCGGAGACCAGTGCCGTGTTTCCTTTCCCGTGTACCAGTTTTCGAAGAATGTTAACGTGTACCCCGATGGCCTGGATCGGTATTGTGTGCAATGCAACTACCGTCGGAAACAGGAGCTGAGTTTGAAACGGAAAAGGGCCCGACTTTGGGGTACTTGTGCAGTCGATAGCCTAGAGGAATTCAAGATGAAGAAAAACAGAAAGACACAGACGAGAACGAAAATAGATTGGCA
>Ga0181587_10001546_pt1 | contig 19270 bp, 15 predicted proteins | sample 071ome_27_FD_132463 | JGI IMG/M metagenome (GOLD analysis project Ga0181587, IMG submission 132463) | Coastal salt marsh microbial communities from the Groves Creek Marsh, Skidaway Island, Georgia - 071409AT metaG (megahit assembly) | ecosystem: Environmental > Aquatic > Marine > Intertidal...
CTTTTTCATACTGTAGCTTCTAATAGTGTATTTTCCCATTCGGTATGGTCCGGTACGGGTAGACTGTTCTTACCTACTGTTTCCTTACGCTCCGTATTAGCTTTTCCTCAGTCGAGAAGGAGCCAATTCATAAAAGTCGTTCCGTTGTCTCTATTACATCATAGCTTGATCGCCGACTGGTTTCACGGTCTCAGATTCATTTACTCTGGTGTCGTATGCTCTGATATTATGCGTACGCTCACTGTCAACATGAAGAGAAGAGTAGTAACACCCATCAGCAAAAGGAGTTAGTATTTATGTCGACTCAATCACCAAAAACATGGCAAACAGTAATTAATTCTGCGCAAGTACAACGAGCAATTACTCGAATTGGGTACGAGATCCTCGAAAAAGATGCTGTGCCATCCTCGCTTGCTGTCATCGGGATTCGAACCGCAGGAGAGTTTTTGGGAAGACGGCTTCAAAAGACCCTCGAAGAACTCACAAAGACTGACATTCCCTTTGGGGTTCTTGATATCACTCTCTATCGTGACGATCTTTCACAGACAGCCGATCAACCGACTCTGAAAGGTACTGATATTCCTTTCTCTGTTTCAGGGAAGAGAATCATCTTGGTTGATGATGTCCTATTTACTGGAAGAACAGTGCGAGCAGCACTTGATGCGATCATTGACTTTGGAAGACCATCTCGAGTTGAACTTGCCGTTTTAGCAGATCGAGGCCACAGAGAGCTTCCTATTCGACCCGACTACGTTGGAAAGAACCTTCCAACCAATCCAAAAGAATTTGTTAAGGTAACTCTACATGAGCTTGGCGGGGACGACGGTGTACATATTTCGCGAGAAACTACCAATGGATAAAGCGATTGGTCATACTGAGTTTAAAGAGAGATAGCCATGGAACATATGGTAGCGACAAGTGACCCTTATGATAGCGTTGGAGCATCCGAAAGGCTCTCCTCCCAAAATCCGCCCCTCCAACATCTTTTAGATATCAAATCACTCTCAAGGGAACAGCTTATCGCCCTTGTAAGAGATGCAGAAACTTTTATCGAGGTATCAGAGCGCAACATTAAAAAGGTCCCCGCCTTGAGAGGCAAAACAATTCTCAATGTATTTTTAGAAGCAAGTACGAGAACCCGGGTTAGCTTTGAGATAGCCGGCAAAAGACTCTCAGCGGATACAATTAACATATCTGGTAGCGGTTCTTCGCTCTCTAAGGGTGAAAACCTAATTGATACCGCTCGAACACTACAAGCCATGCGACCAGATGTTATTGTACTGCGACACAACGCGAGTGGGGCCGCTCACTTTCTAGCGAACCAGCTGCAGAACACTAAGATTGTAAATGCAGGAGATGGCATGAATGAGCATCCGACTCAATGCCTTCTTGATCTCCTCACTCTATCTCAACGTTTTCAACATTCTATCGACAGCCTGAGCGGGAAAACAGTAGCGATTGTAGGGGATGTACGTCATTCAAGAGTTGCGAGAAGTAATATTTGGGCTCATAAAATTCTGGGGAACAAAGTGCGGTTAGTTGGGCCTCCAGGCTTAGTCCCAGAACTCCTATGCTCATCTGAATGCTTCGGGCCCGAGGTTGAGATTTATCACTCGTTAGAGGACGGACTTCGTGGAGCAGATATCGTCATGGTTTTGCGACTGCAGAAAGAACGGCAACGGGACTCGTTCATTGGCTCCTTCGACGAATATAGTCGTTTCTACGGCATTTCATCCAAAAGAATGAATCAACTCTGTCCTGATGCAGTACTACTGCATCCAGGACCCGCTAATAGAGGAATAGAAATCTCAGGCGAACTCCTGTACGAGCATCGCTCATTGGTAGAAGAACAGGTGAGACTAGGTGTGGCGGTGCGCATGTCAGTATTATTTCGGCTCGCCACTCAAGGCAGCCACTTTCCTGAGGTAGAATCTTCGCAGAGTGACGTCAGAAAGGATGAAACTCAAACCCATCGGAGGAAACAATGACACATCCGGGATATGTCCTAAGGAATGGAGACATCGTCAATCCAGAAAGCACCGATTCATTCGTAGGTACTGTAATTGTAGATGGAGATAAAATTACAGGGATAGAAAAAGGAGACGTTGAGGATGTAGGAGATAGGGAAACTATTGACTGCACCGGGAAATGGATTATTCCGGGACTCGTTGATCTTCACGTTCACCTACGTGAGCCTGGCTTTGAGTGGAAGGAAACCATTGAGAGCGGGGCAAAATGCGCGGTAGCAGGGGGATACACATCACTCTGCTCGATGCCAAATACAAACCCTGCAATTGATCACGCCGAGGTGGCATCCTTCATCCGAGAAAAAGCCAAGGAGGCAGGCTTTGCTAAAGTGTTTCCAATAGGAGCGGTCTCTAAAGAACGAAAGGGGAATGAGCTCGCGCCGCTATACGAATTACGAGAGGCAGGATGCATTGCTTTTTCTGATGATGGTGACCCTGTTTGGGACGCAGGCGTTATGCGACGCTCATTAGAGATTGCAAAAGATATCGGAGCGCCTATCTGCTGTCATGAAGAAGACAAATCACTTTCCTGCTGTGGTTCAATGGATGAATGTGGGCACTCCTATCGACTCGGCATTACTGGTTTTCCCGGCGTTGCAGAGGAAGTTATGATAGCTCGTGATATTGAGCTTGCACGAGTTACGGGTGGTCATGTTCACATTTGTCATGTTTCAACAGCTCGGGGGGCTTTACTTATACAACGAGCCAAAGAGGACGGAATTCATGTGACGGCTGAAGTGACACCGCACCATCTCATGCTGAGCCATCTAGACGTAGATGGAATTGATACATCTTATAAAATGAGTCCTCCATTACGTGCACCAGCCGATGTGCTTGCACTTCGAGAAGCTTTGGCCTCCGGAGTCATTGACTGCATAGCCAGTGATCACGCTCCGCATGAACCAGACTCCAAGGACTGTGAATTTGAAGAGGCGGCCATGGGGATACTAGGACTCCAGACAAACCTCCCTATTGCCTTAAAGTTGATTCATGATTCAGTGCTTACAAGAGAGCGGGCGATACAGGCTCTATCTTTCTCTGCTGCGAAAATTGTCTCTCTGGAGGCTGGAATGCTCAGACCGGGGAGACCTGCTGACATTGCTATTATTGATCCGAACCAAAAATGGACTTTTTCGAACTCGCTCAACCTATCGAAAAGTCAAAACACTCCATTTTTAGGAGAAGAGTTTATCGGCCGAGCGATAGAAACATTTGTGGATGGCAAGAGATTTCAGAATTCTATATGAGAAATAATATTTGAACGAAAAAGAGTAAAAAAAAGTAATAGAGAAATATGACAAGCACCGAATCAATTTTTTCTGGCAGAGCTGAAAATTCATCGCTTACCAAAAGTCTATTGCCTCCGGGCAAATTGGTTCTGGCTGATGGAACCGTATTTCATGGTCTAGGGTTCGGCCATTTCTCATCATCATCAGAGCCTGTGGTGGCAGAGATAGTTTTTAATACGAGTATGGCTGGCTATCAGGAGATACTCACGGATCCAAGTTATAAGGGTCAAGGAATGTGCTTCACTGCCCCGCAGATAGGAAACGTGGGGTGTAACTCACTTGATATTGAAAGTGATGAGGTGTTCGTCTCTGCAGTTTTCACAAGAGATCTCTCCCCTCTGGTCTCAAATTTTCGCTCTGATGTTTCACTAGATGAGTACCTGAAGGCACATAGAATTCCCGGTCTAACCGGCATTCAGACCCGAGCCTTGACCCTCCACATTCGAAATGGAGGGGCTCAGATGGGTGCCATTGGACCAGTCGGAATGACAGATGATGAGCTTCAAAGTATCGCAAACTCATCAGGCTCGATGGTAGGAAAAGATTACGTACAGGATGTCAGCTGTACTGAACCCTATGAGTGGCATCAACTTCCTTGGGACGACTCTTCGAATAGCTATCCGATCCTTACTCCGGAGGAAGTTTGGCAAAGACCTCATGTCGTAGTGGTTGATTGTGGAGTCAAAAAAAATATCTTAAGACTGCTTCTAGCCGAGGGATTTCGACTTACCGTGGTTCCAGCAAGAAGTACAGCTGCTGAGATTAAAGCTCTAAATCCAGATGGCATTTTTCTGTCCAATGGGCCTGGAGATCCTGCTGCATTGACGGATATTATTGAGGTGATTCGCGATCTCTTAGGCGTGGTTCCAATTTTCGGAATTTGCTTGGGGTGTCAACTCCTCGGTCATGCAGCTGGAGCACAGACATACAAACTGAAATTTGGACATCGTGGTGCCAATCATCCAATCCTAGAACACTCAACGGGAAAAATTGAAATTACAGCACAAAATCACGGGTTCGCTATAAGTCCCGAAAAGCTCCCAGAAACTATCAAGGTCAGTCATCTCAATCTGAATGACCAAACAATTTCTGGTATTGAACTTCCTGATTATCGAGCCTTTGCCGTTCAATATCATCCAGAGGCCTCGCCGGGACCACATGATTCTCGGTATTTATTCTCAAGGTTTTTTAACGAAGTCATAAAGTAACGAAGAGCTATTGTTAGGTGAGCAGAAGTCAAAAGAGTTGAAGGGAGAGAAAGAACATGCCAAGAAGAGAAGATATTAAAAAGATTCTCATAATAGGCTCTGGACCAATAGTAATTGGTCAAGCGTGCGAGTTTGATTACTCAGGCACTCAAGCTGCAAAAGCACTCAGAGAAGATGGCTATGAGGTAGTATTAGTCAACTCGAATCCAGCTACTATCATGACCGATCCAGAGTTGTCTGATCGAACATATATAGAACCTATCAATGCCCCAACGGTAAAATCTGTAATCGCAAAGGAACGACCTGACGCAGTTCTCGCCACCATGGGTGGTCAAACTGGGTTGAATGTAGCTCTCGAGTTACATGAAATGGGTGTTTTTGAAGAGTTTGGTTGTGAATTGATAGGTGCGAGAGTCAGCTCAATTGAAATGGCTGAGGATAGAGAGCTATTTCGAAAAGCGATGGACGAGATTGGCCTGTCATCGGCAAAAAGTAGGATTGCACACTCTCTAAAAGATGCGACTGAGATTGCAGAAGAGCTGGGCTTTCCTCTTATCCTACGTCCCTCTAGGACGCTCGGTGGCACAGGGGGAGGAATCGCCAATAACCTTAAAGAGCTTCGACAGATCACGACATCAGCGCTACATGCCAGCCCAAATGGGGAGGTGCTTATTGAAGAATCTCTCTTAGGTTGGAAAGAAATCGAACTTGAGGTCATGCGTGACCACAAAGACAATGTTGTTATTGTCTGCGGAATTGAAAACCTTGATCCTATGGGAGTGCACACAGGGGACTCAATAACCGTAGCTCCGATTCAAACTCTAACGGATAAAGAATATCAAGAGCTCCGAGATGCTGCCATTAAAGTAATGCGCAAGATAGGGGTTGAATCTGGAGGCTCAAATGTACAGTTCGCCCTGAACCCTGACGATGGGAGAATTATAGTTATTGAGATGAATCCACGAGTATCGAGGTCTTCTGCGCTTGCATCAAAAGCAACCGGATTTCCGATCGCTAAATTCTCAGCCAAATTAGCAGTAGGATATACTCTAGATGAGATTCAGAATGATATTACGAGAGAGACTCCTGCCTGTTTTGAGCCGGCTCTTGATTATGTAGTTGTCAAAGTTCCACGTTTTACCTTTGAAAAATTTGCGCTGGCTGATCCGATTCTTGGCACTCAAATGAAATCAGTCGGAGAAGCAATGTCTTTCGGTCGGACTATTCGAGAGGCTCTGCAAAAAGCCCTGTGTTCACTTGAGACTGGGGCATCTGGGTTTGACTTAACGAAGAGGTTCCATTCATCGAGCAAAACGGAACTCATCGAACTCGTAGCGACACCCGGTCCAGAGCGACTGTGGGCAGTAGCAGAAGCCTATCGAAAAGGAGCATCGCGAGAGGAATTGTTTCAATCTTCTAAAATTGATCGATGGTTTCTCGCTCAAATTGAGTCAATAGTCCAAATGGAAAAGGAACTTTCACAATTTCGTTCCAACCAAGAGAGTGGTGCTCAGACGCTAGCATTGCTCTCGTATAATGACATGCTCCATTTAAAGTGTGAAGGCACGAGCGACAAACGAATTGCCGATATTATCGAGGTGAATGAATCTCTCGTTCGAACACGAAGGAAGGAACTTGGCATTATTCCGACATACTCACTGGTTGATACCTGCGCTGGAGAGTTTGAGGCATATACTCCTTACATGTATGGAAGTTACGAGCCTGAGCACCCCGTCCTAAAAAATAATAAAAGTGTCCAAGCAACTCGTTCGTCAAAGGGAAGTATCATCATCCTTGGGTCTGGGCCGAATCGCATTGGGCAGGGAATAGAATTTGACTATTGTTGTGTACATGCTGTTCTTGCATTACGCGAGCAAGGCTACGATGCCGTCATGATAAACTGTAACCCGGAAACAGTAAGCACTGACTATGATACGAGCACTCGTCTGTATTTTGAACCACTGACACTAGAATCGGTATTGAATATATGTGAATTCGAGAAGCCAAAAGGTGTTATCGTTCAATTTGGTGGACAAACTCCCCTGAAACTTGCCTCTGCATTAGAAATGGCTGGGATCCCAATCCTCGGGACAAGTCCTGCCTCAATTGACCTCGCGGAAGATCGGGAGCAATTCGCTGGGATACTTGAAAAGCTCAATCTTGTTCAAACTGAATTTGCCTTCGCTACCTCTGTTTCAGAGGCTGTTGAAAACGCTGAGAGAATTGGCTATCCACTCGTAATTCGTCCATCCTTTGTGCTCGGCGGTCGGGCAATGAGAATTGTTTTTCAAGAGGAAGAACTTCACGAATATATGCACGAAAGTGTTTTTGTCTCGGAAGAGCGTCCAGTATTGCTGGACCGATTTCTTCACGATGCGATAGAAGTAGACCTTGATGCGGTATGTGACGGAAAAGAAGTTAGAGTCTCTGGCGTGATGGAGCATATTGAGCGCGCTGGGATACACTCAGGTGATAGCTCTTGTTGTCTCCCTCCACAAAGTCTAAGCAGAGAACTTGTTGAGACCATGAAGGAGCAAGCCAAAAGTCTTGCTTTAGCCCTCGGAGTTCAAGGACTCATGAACATTCAGTTCGCCGTCTCTCCCGAAAAGGAAATATATGTGCTTGAGGTTAATCCAAGAGCCTCGCGGACAGTTCCCTTCGTAAGTAAGGCATCTGGTATTCCATGGGCAAAAATTGCGGCAGTAGTTATGGCAGGAATGTCGCTTCCAGAGGCCTTAGAGCTCTACGAGGCAGGGAAACAGTCAAAAAAGTTTTGGTCAGTTAAAGCTTCGGTTTTTCCATTTAAGAAGTTTCCAGGCGTAGATACCATCTTGGGGCCAGAAATGAAGTCGACAGGAGAAGTAATGGGAATTGGAGAGACGTTCCCTGAGGCATTCTTGAAGTCTCAAAGTGCAGCTGGTATTAATCTTCCGATGGAGGGAACTGCCTTTCTCAGTGTTAGAGAAAGTGATAAGAACGCCCTCATTCCCATTGCACAAAAACTAAAAGCGTGTGGCTTTCGTCTAGTCGCCACTCAAGGCACTGCGCACTTTCTAGAAAAACATGATATTTTCGCTGAGCGCGTAAACAAAGTCCGGGAGGGATCACCTCATATCGTTGAAATGATTGGTAACGAGGATATCGACTTAGTGATCAATACTCCTGAAGGACATGGGCCATTCCTTGATTCTCGATCAATTCGATTGATGAGTAATGAAATAGGAGTTCCGCTCTACACGACAACAGCCGCAGGGCTTGCAGCGGTGGAATCAATTGCTACGATGCAAATGGCTTCACAGCATACAGGTTCACCAGAATTTGTCCCGTCAGTCTCATCGCTTCAGGAGCTTCACCAGGAGGAAACTCGGGAGCAGCAGGACTCAGATGTCCCACAGGTGGGTCTTTGCGTAGGCTCGTAAGGGGATTCCTTCGCTTCGTCTGTCACTTTTCAAGACTTTCTCACGTTAGCAGTCATGATAAAGCTTTAATCTTTCTCCAGACCGATATACCCTAGAGGTACTATGAAACGACCAATGACACCGAACGGCTACGCCAAGCTGCGAACCGAACTACAGAAACTCAAGGCAATGCGTCCCCAACTTGCTGAAGCAATTGAAATCGCTCGTGGGCATGGAGATCTATCCGAGAATGGCGATTATGATGCGGCAAAAGAGCGTTCAGGAATCACTGAGGCAAAAATTCGAGACTTAGAGGTAAAACTCGCTAATGCTGAAGTGATCGATCCCACTCGATTAGACGAACCTGATAAAGTAGTTTTTGGGGTTACAGTAGACCTTGAAGAGGTAAACTCCGGTGAAGAGAAAACCTACACGTTAGTGGGAGAAGATGAATCGGATGTCACCAAGGGTCATATTTCCATCGCATCTCCGATCGGCCGTGCATTAATTGGAAAGGGCGAAGGAGATATCGCCAAGGTACGGCTACCCGGGGGAGAAAAAGAATTCGAAGTAATGGCTATAAGAGTCGATATTTCAGAGGATATGCAAGCCAGCGAAGAACGTAGCTAGATTGACGCGAACGCTTGGCATAGAAGCACATCCCATATCGAGTCGAAAATGTGAGAAAATCTATGTCGCAAGATGTTTACATATATTCTTCTGCCCGTTCTGCTATAGGAAAATTTGGCGGATCTCTGAGCACTATGCCTCCTGGGGAACTCGGTGCCCACATTGCATCTGCCGCGCTAGACCGGTGTGGTGATATCGACACAGTAAAAGACTTGGTTGGAGAAGTTATTGTTGGAAATGTTCTTGGAGCAGGCCATGGAATGAACATTGGAAGACAGGTTGGAATTAAATCTGGACTTCCTGTTACCGTTCCAGCGTACACAGTAAACAAGGTATGCGGTTCAGGCCTAAAATCTGTTTGCCTTGGCTATCAGGGTATTACGCTCGGTGAACACGCAGCCATTTTGTGTGGGGGTGTGGAGAACATGAGCCTCGCAGCCCATGCTGTCCATGGCTCTCGCTGGGGAACTAAGCTTGGAGCCCCCAATATTGTTGACCTCCTGTTGAACGACGGACTGACTGACCACTTTGAAGGATGTCATATGGGCATCACAGCAGAGAATCTTGCTGAGGAAATGAGCATTTCTCGTGAAATGCAAGACGACTACGCCTTCTCGAGTCAAAAAAAGACGGCGGCAGCAATTGCCGATGGACAATTTGCAAAAGAGATTGCCCCTATTGAAATCTTTCATAGAGGTAAGTCTCAGATGACATTTCAAGAAGATGAACATCCAAGATCCGACATAACAAGAGAGAGCTTAACAGCACTGAAACCAGCATTTACAAAAAATGGAAGTGTCACCGCGGGGTCTGCCTCAGGAATAAATGATGGCGCTGCATTTGTTGTGCTCGGTAACAGAACAGTGGGGGAATCACTTGGGCTAGCACCTCGGTTCCGAATTCGAGGTATTTCTTCAAGTGGAATAGAGCCGAGAATTATGGGATTAGGACCTGTGAATGCTGTAGAGAGTCTTTTGAAAAAGTGCTCTCTGAAACTATCCGATATTGGGTTATTCGAGTTAAATGAGGCTTTTGCAGCCCAAGCAATCGCAGTCTCAAGAGCGCTAGAAGTTGATGAATCTCTCGTTAATATTCGGGGTGGGGCAATTGCCTTGGGACATCCGATTGGAGCAAGTGGCGCACGAATTCTGGTTACACTTTTATCCGCCATGGAAGATGTAAAGGCGCCTCTCGGTATTGCAGCGCTATGCGTTGGGGGTGGCCAGGGTGTCGCTATAGCGGTTGAGCAGATACAATGACATGATTAGTCAAGAAACCATTGATGAAGTGCTCGACAGGGCCTCGATTATTGACTTCTCGCAAGAGCTCCAAGGAGTAAAACAACAGGGCGCACGTCTCTTTGCCATCTGCCCATTTCACCAAGAGAAAACTGGCTCATTTCACGTTCGAGATGGAGGAAAGTTTTATCACTGCTTTGGCTGCGGGGCATCTGGAAACGTCTTCGGCTTCGTAATGAAAGTCCTTGGAGTGACATTCCCAGAGGCAGTGGAGCTCATAGCTCAGAAATATGGCATCACAATAACGAGAACAGAAGCCAAGAAAGGAAACAATAGCAATAGAACTCGTGATAAGTTAAAAAAAATAAATAAGCTGGCCCTTCATTTTTTCCTTACCCAAAACGAACAACAACCCCTCAAAGCTTATCTTGATGAAAGAGGAGTTGGAGGTGAACAAAGAGCTCTCTTTCAGCTCGCGTATGCCCCAAAGGAGTGGAGTCTCTTAACCAATTTCTTAAGAAGTAAAGGAGCTCCCGAAGAACTCATGCTTCAATCAGGTCTTGTGAAAAGAAACTCCAGAGGCGAGCTTTATGATGCCTTGAGGGGACGGCTCGTCTTTCCAATTGAGGGGCTCGATCGGACTCTTATCGGGTTTGGTGGTCGAATACTTCCGCAATTCGATGGCGATGGCACTCCTAAGTATCTCAACTCCCCAGAAACACCAATCTATCGTAAGAGTCGAGTCTTGTATGGGCTGCCTCACGCCATGGCCGCAGCTCGTTATAAACGAGAGATCTTTATTGTAGAGGGGTATTTCGACGTAATCTCCATGTTTCAGCACGGGGTGCAGGAAGTGGTTGCAACTTGTGGAACCGCCTTAACCGATGGACATGTTGACGTTTTAAAACGAAGCGTAAATAAAGTATCCGTGATCTTCGACGGTGATAGCGCTGGCCGAGACGCTGCATCGAAAGCCTTTCCGAGCTTTCTTAATAGCGGAGTAGAAGCTGATGCTATTTTCCTCCCAGAGGGTGAGGACCCTGATTCATTTGCTCGTCTGCATAAGGAACACTTATCCGAGAGCCTCTCTGCAGCCCCTAAAGTGCCTCTCTTCGAATGTTTCATCGACTTTCAATGTCGCTCTGTAGGTGCGAAAGAGAGGTCATCTCTCAGTCCCAGACAAAAAGCCCAAGTCGCTCAAAAGGTAGGCGAGGTTCTGTCATCAACACGGAATCCTATTGAACTCGATGAATATCTGAAAAAAACGGCCTACCTTCTGAATACGGAGACAGCTCTCATAAAAGAGTTACTGAACAGCATGAAGGTCAAGGGGTCTGAATACCACCTATCATCACTAGAGGGACAAGGAGATTCGCGCTTGGTGGAAACTCCTGCCTCTCCTAGTAACAGAATAAGTGATTCATCTGGCACTGAAATACAACCTCAAACTCTCTCACATTCTCATAAGCTACTCTTACGCTCTGTCATGGTGCTCAAAGAAGAAGCACTGCAACATCTCGATCAGCTTCCCGATATATACGGCAACCTCCCACAAGGACTCATTCTATTCTGTGAGTCATTCCGAACCGTACTTGAACATCGGCAAGGCACTGAAAAGGAACAAAAATTACACCTTAAAGAGTTTCTGCTCGGCTTTGGTCCTCAATGGATAGAATTTTGGAAGGAAAGCTATCAAATAGCAGAGGAGCCAGAAGTCGACTGCTCTAAGATGTTATCTGAGTCCATCCTGCGACTCCGTGAGGAGAAAGTCCTCTCCTCAATTGATCTCCTTGATGCATCTCTCAGAGAGCCAGAAGGGGAGTCCCAGAGGGAATACCTACTTCAGGCGCGGCTGGATCTCCAAAGAAAGCTGAGGAATCTCAGGGAAGAGGCTGCCGCAAAAGGCATTTAAGCGCCCCTCAAAGGCTAAGGAGGCTTCTCTTGAGTAGGTTCAATGGGAGACGAGAAGCTCAAAAAGCAGTTTCGCCGAAAAATCATGACAAATCACCAAAATTCCTGATTTTTTCTTGCCGCTACCTTGTTCCGTTCTCCCATTTTTGGCACCTTATGCAGGCACGGTTCGAGACACAGGGATTAAATAGAGAGCTCCAGCTGCACATGTCGTGACTCTCATAGACCCTCCAGTTTGTAAATTAGGGAACCGTCCAGTGGAGTTCTATACAAGCAAATATGAGCTAGCAAAAGAATTGGCTGGCGATGAGTCAGCTGGCGATTATCCAGCTGGTGATTATCCAGCTCGCAACGAAGGAGTTGTGTTCGATTTCGGGAATGAAGGATGCGAGTCCCTATCATTCCACGGAAGGTTGTCGGCAGGTTTTAAGTTCATTTACGACAAACTTTTAAAGGAGTAGCACGAGTGGCAACCAGAAAAAGGCCTTTGAAGAAAAAAGTCTCGAAGAAGCGTGCTTCGGTAAAAAAAACAACTAGCACAAAAAAAGCAACTTCCAAAAAGAAAACTACCACAAAAAAGCCAGCGACCTCCGTAAAGACAAAGAGCACTCGCGCCAATGCGACATCAAAAAAAACCGCGGCAAAGAAAAAAACTACAGCAAAGAAACAAACTGCAGTGAAAAAGACATCTTCTCTCAAGAAGAGTAATAAAACAGCGAGCTCGAAAGATAAGAAGACAAGAAATAGCTCGAAGACAGGATCAACGCGGTCAGCAAAAAAGACGACTGCGTCTCGCAATCAGAAAACAGAGGACAACTTAGCACTGGATGAAGCCGAGGATCTCGATGAAGGAGAATTCTTTGACGATGAGGGAGAGTTCGCAGATGAAGATTTAGAGCTAGACGACAGTGATGTAGAAGAGGAAGGAGACGCAGAGGAGGAGGAGGAAGAAGACCTCGATCAGGATGATCAGGAGTCCGATGAGGAAGAAGAACAAGAGGATGAGGACGACGAGGAAGATGACGACGACGAGGAAGATGAAGAATATGAACGTCGAAAGAAGCGGAAACGAGGCGGGGATGAGCCGCTCCTGAGGAGACCTGAAGACGGCGTTCCGGCTCGCTATGCCTCTGAAGGAGATGAGTATAACCTCGGAAAGGGTGCCGATCCAGTTCGGATGTACCTTCGCGAAATGGGGAATGTAAGCCTGCTGACGCGAGAAGGTGAAGTCGAGATTGCTAAGCGCATTGAAGAAGGTCAACTTTCAGCCCTTTCTGAAACCCTCAGTCAACCGTATGCACTCTTTTATACTGTAGAGCTTTTTCAACGGGTGAAAGATGAAGAAGTTCGGCTCAGAGATCTGTTTGTAGAAGAGGATACTGAAGAACCAGAAGAAGATGCTGATGACGAGACCGACCAGTCAGAAGACGGCTCTGGTGATCAAACTGCAGAAGAGAAAAAAAGTGCTCTCGATGAAGAGGAAGAAAGGCAACGTAAAGAGTTCGTAAAAAAAGCTCCTCCCTTTAAGAAAGCGCTTAAGGATACGGAAGTGTTGTACGAAGCACTCGTGAAAGCTCGAAAAAAAGGAGGAAAGACGTTTGCAGATGCAGAAAAGAAGTACCAACGGCAACTTGAAAGAAATTCTACCCGAATACAAAATCTGAATTTAAGTGCCAAGCAGTACGCTGCCATGGCGCAACAGATCAAAGAGCTTCACACCGAGTATCTTCGATTCGACAGGGAAGTTGAGTCCCTCGCATCATCGGTAGAAAGAGACAGTGAAGAGCTCTTTGATGGCGTGAAGGAACTCACATCGGAAGATCAACTCGCCTTTAAACGGGTATGCAGAAGGTTTAAGCTCAAGGCACAAGAGGCACGGGTGCTTGGCGAAAAGATGAACGTGCTCGATGAAAAGCGGATGAAGCTCAGCGAGCGAATGCTTATGGAGCCGAGCGAGTTCAAGCTCCGAGTTCGAACGTTGAAGGACGCGGACGAACGAGCATATATCGCCAAACAAGAACTCGTAGAGGCGAACCTGAGACTCGTCGTTTCCATAGCAAAGAAATATACGAATAGAGGCCTCCAGTTTCTTGACCTCATCCAAGAGGGCAATATCGGCCTAATGAAGGCCGTAGATAAATTTGAGTATCAGCGAGGGTACAAGTTCTCTACCTATGCGACTTGGTGGATTCGTCAAGCAATAACGCGAGCCATCGCAGATCAGGCTCGTATCATCCGAATTCCCGTACACATGATTGAAACAATCAATAAGCTCGTACGAACCTCGCGTTCTCTCGTTCAAGAATTGGGGCGAGAACCGACTCCAGAAGAAATTGCGCAGCGAATGGAAATCCCGGTCGACAAAGTGAGAAAGGTCCTGAAGATCGCCAAGGAGCCGATTTCTCTTGAGACACCAATAGGAGAAGAGGAAGACTCACATCTTGGAGATTTCATAGAGGATAAGCGGGCTGTCTCTCCGGCAAATGCTGTTGTGAATATGAATCTCCACGAACAAACACGAAGAGTTCTTGCAACGCTGACACCACGAGAGGAAAAGGTGCTTCGTATGCGGTTCGGTATAGGCGAGAAAAGTGATCATACTCTTGAAGAGGTAGGACAAAACTTTGATGTGACTCGTGAGCGCATCCGACAAATTGAGGCAAAAGCCCTGAGAAAGCTACGGCATCCGAGTCGGAGTAAGCGCTTACGTGGATTCGTCGAGTAAATCGCTTAAATGCTCACAAGACGTTTCCCTAGAGGAAGCGCAGTGTTGATGAGGGAGCGCAGTGTTGAGGGAGCGCAGTGTTGAGGGAGCAGCACGGACACAAACTGGGGGAAATGTAGTATGAATCTGAAAACTCTAATTTTCTATATGATGCTTCCGGTGATATCTTTTTCCTTACTCGGGTGTGGGCACTACGGTCCACCACAACCCCCCGAACGATTTGCACCAGCTGCCGTGCTTAATATCTCGACCACTTCACAAGCCGATGGCGTTACTCTTCAATGGCGTTCCCCGGAAAAGAATTTACAGGGAAAACCTCTTGAAGACCTTCAATATTTCGATATTCGAAGAACGGACCTCCGTGACATACCGCAATTTGGGAAAGATCCCATTAAAAACTCTATATCGGTCGGGACCGTCAACGACAAAGCCATTGCCGATTTCGTAGCAAGACGATCGAAGGCTCGCTCTAATAAGACCCCCCTGAGAAAAGAGAAGATAAATCCAGAACTCATACAGTATGATTTCTTTGATGGCAGTGTCGTAAGAGGAGAATCTTACCTCTATTCAATAGTCCCGATGACCAAGGGGGATATCCCGGGAAAGGTAGAGCACTACGTACGCGTGCGTTTCTCTGGCACCGAAAGTGAAATCACACTGCTCGACTCTGATATATTTGACAGACCCTATGCACTAGCATTCCCGTCTCGAACGCTGCCATAATTGAGTTCGTGAATGCTTTCTAGACACCTATACACTGGTATGTTTCAAAGGGAGTAAACATGAGCGACTGCTCCATACTTGAACCTGAATCGGATAGCGTTCTCTCTGGAAAATTCTGGAAGCTCCACGCCTGCGGCAATAGCGCCGTCATGATGACCTCTAAGGCAACGCTCCCCACCCCAGAGCAGGTAAGGCGTATGATTCTTACTGGACCGTCAGCATCCCGTGCAGATAATTTGCTTATGTTCACAACAGATGGCTGCTCAAAAGGTATTGATATTTTGGTTGAGGGCTTCAATGCCGATGGCTCACGCGTCGGATTATGTGGAAACGGAGCTCGATGCCTCGTTTGGATGGCGGTTAAACTCGGGGACCTTCCACTGCGTAGCGCGCCATACGACATGCTGATGGATAATACCCGATTAAGTATCCAAATAGAGAGCTTTGAGGACCAAACGGTATCAATGCTCGTTCAACCACCATCTTTTGATCCTGATAGCATTCCTTTTACGGGAGAATCCTCGAGCGGCCGTCTCAAAATTCTTGATGAACAGTATGAATATGTCGTTGTTGATGTCGGCAATCCACACTGCGTTCTCTTTGTTCCTGAACTCCTATCCCCTGAATCTTTGACCGCAGTCGCGCAACACTTACAGAAAGATGTTACTCTCTTCCCAGAAGGGGTAAATGTTTCTGCCTGCACTATCGATACTGGAAGCCGTATCCATGCAAGGATTTACGAACGTGGAGTAGGCCTATCTTCCTCAAGTGGCACGGGGTCAGTAGCAATCGCAAGTGCTGCACGAAGCTTCAAAGGACTAGGCGAAAAAATTGAGGTATGTATGGATGGGGGTACTCAGGTTGTCGAATGGAAGGGGGGGGGCACCCCTGTAAGAGCAACAACCCAGGTTACCTTCGTGGGTGAAGGAGAATTTGGAAGAAAATTAGCGCACTAGCAGTCCAAGGACGCCAGAGGCGCAACCTCCTGTAACCACTAGATTATTCCTTTTTCCCGTGGTCATGGAGAAGGAAACGTCAGAAAAAACTTAGCGGGAAGGTTTTTTTTCTCTTGCGTGGTGAGAGGCAGTTTGAAACGGTTTAAGTCGGGGTTTTACTGCAAGTAAAAAGGGTTCTCATTGCCGCAACTCCATTGCGAGAAAGGGAATGAGTTAAACTAGGTGAAACAGATAACGTGTTAGTATGAAAGGGCAGCGATAGGGGTGGTTCTTTGGCGCCTCACAATATCTCTGAGTTGGGAGCAAATATGAAGAGAGAAAAAGCTAATTACATGATCCAATCGGTTTCACATGCAATTGATGTTCTTGAGGAACTCGCCAATGCTCGTGGTGAAATTGGAGTAACCGAACTCTCTAAGCGTCTCAAGCTTCACAAAAACAATGTTTTCCGCTTACTGGCAACTCTGGAGTTACGTGGTTACGTTGACCAGAATCCAGCAACCGAAGATTACCGATTAGGGGTTAAAGTCCTCGAGCTTGGTCAAGCATATCTCATTCAGAGTAATGTCGTTCAAAGAGCTACTCCAATTTTAAAGAAGTTGTCCGAAATCACGGGCGAAACGGCTAGTCTAGCAGTGTTACAAAACGGTCAGGTACAATATCCCATATCGTTTGAGCCCAAAAAGCCAGTGCGCGTCGGCGGTCGTATCGCAACTTCAACAAGTGCTAAAGCAAGCGCGGTTGGACGTTTGTTGACTGCTCAGCTTACCGACACCGTGTTGGATGAGCTTCTGGCGACAAACACTTCTCAAGATGCTGCTATCAGGACTCAACTCTCGGAACTCCGCAAAACGGGTAAAACAGTTGATAAAGGAGGCATCGAAGCCGAGGTCTGCGCATTCTCTCAGATCGTGAAAGGAACTGGGAACACGGTCGTCGGTGCAATCGAGATTCTAGCTCCCCAGTTCCGAGCAAACTCAACGGAAATTGAAACAGCATTGAATAACGCTACCGAGGAGCTCTCAAAGTCACTCGGAGGGGCGGTGAAGGCTGGACTCGCACAGTCTCTTGAAAAGGACGTGGTACGCCACTCTGCAACAAACGCCAGTTAGGTAATAGCTGTATCTCGAGCAGTTTCGTAACTTCTCTACCCGCTCTTTTCGAGCGTGTCCTGAGTTTTCATCTGAGTGATTTACCGGGATGACTTGTGGTCTTGGTGCTCCATAACCGAGAGATTCTATCGGGGAGTGGGCTCAGTTTGAACCGCATCTGAGAAATCCCCCTGTGATAGTGCTTATGAAGATGCCCCCGCCTAGGAGTTTGCCCTCTCTCGGCTTTCTAAAATAATGAGAGATAAAAATCTGTTACGCCAAAGTCATTTTTACCGGATAATATGAGTAATCCGCCCTCGGGATGTCATCCTATAAAGAGTAAAGAGTCGCCCTGTTAAAAACCATAGGAAATTGCAATGGACAGACTGAATGAAGAACAACAAGCCCTCCGTGATGAAGCAAAGAAGTTTACCACGGGTGAGATCACACCACACGCCGCAGCTCTGGACGAGTCTGCACAGTTTCCGCGAGACATCTTGAAAAAGGCGCAGTCTCTAGGGCTAATGAACCTCACGCTTGACGAGTCTCTTGGGGGAACGGGTCTGAATCTCTTCAATACCTGCTTGATACTGGAGGAGATCTCTGCTGGATGCGCTGGAGTTGCAACATCCCTCGTAGCGAATGACCTTGCCCTGACTCCCATCAGCTTATATGGGACACCTGAACAAAAAGACCTGTTCATCGGTAAGCTCATTTCCGAGCAAAAGTTCGCTTCATTCTGTCTTAGTGAACCCGGCGCTGGATCCGATGCTTCTGGATTGAGCACAGCTATCACGAGTGATGGAGATTCTTATGTTCTGAACGGTCAAAAGCAGTGGATTACGAATGGTGGAGAAGCTTCTCAATACACGGTGTTTGCTACACATGACAAAGAAAAACGTCATAAAGGGATATCTTGTATCGTCGTACCTGCGGATACACCGGGGGTCTCGTGTGGTGCCCATGAAAATAAAATGGGGCAACGGTGCTCGAATACCGTAAGTGTAACGTTTGAAAATGCGAGAGTCCCTAAAAACAACTTAATTGGAGAAGAAGGAAAGGGCTTTGCCATAGCGATGCATACTCTCGATGTCAGTCGTCCGATGACTGCTATTTTAGCTGTTGGAGTAGCCAGAGCTGCATTCGAGCACGCTCGAAGCTATGCGAAAGAGCGCTCTCAATTCAGTCAGCCAATTGCCAACTTTCAGGGCATTCAATTCATGCTTGCAGATATGGCTACAAATATAGACGCTGCAAGGCTCTTAACCTGGCGTTCAGCCGAACTTGTCGATGCTGGAGAGCGTTCTCCTCTACAATCCAGTATGGCTAAGCGATTCGCCGCTGATATGTGCATGGAGGCGACTACTAATGCAGTCCAGATTTTTGGGGGCTATGGCTATACAAAGGATTATCCAGTGGAAAAGCTTATGCGTGATGCAAAACTCCTTCAGATATATGAGGGTACCAGCCAAATACAGAGAGTCGTTATTGCCCGAGAACTATTAAGAGATCAATCATGAGCGATCATGGCACCGAACTGCCATTTTTCAACTCGGCAGAAGCTCTTGAACGAGTAGGTGGAGATGTCTCGTTTTTAAGAGAGTTGGTCGATGTATTTCTTGCTGGCATGCCCGAGGCGATAAGAAACGTTACTGAGGCTGTTCATGCTAAAAGCTCTGAACGTTTAGTTGAATCAGCACATGCGCTCAAAAGTGCCCTGGGAAATCTTAGTGCAATAAGGGCTCATGAATACGCGAGACAAATAGAGAAAATTGCTATACTTGAAGATTTTGAAGAAGCATTACGACTGCTTGCTCTCCTAGAGAAATCAATCGATGGATTCCTGCAATCAGTGGAAAAAGACCTCCGTGATAACTAATTATCCTTCCAACTGACTGCTTGAGCCGAGATACTTGCTTTTTTCGGCTGGATAGAGACGTTGCCTCCTTTGAGATCCTGATATGTTAAGCGCCATATTGCATTGGCTCCCTCCTCACTTCTCTCAAGTGCAAGTTGTTCCAATTGTCGACTGAGAAGCAATTCAAAATGCTCGAAGGAAACATCAAATCTTTCC
>Ga0181587_10001549_pt1 | contig 19252 bp, 16 predicted proteins | sample 071ome_27_FD_132463 | JGI IMG/M metagenome (GOLD analysis project Ga0181587, IMG submission 132463) | Coastal salt marsh microbial communities from the Groves Creek Marsh, Skidaway Island, Georgia - 071409AT metaG (megahit assembly) | ecosystem: Environmental > Aquatic > Marine > Intertidal...
TTACCAGCATAAGGGGACAACACTCGTACTAGTTGTAATCAAAAGAAGCCCGTCCACAAGCCACAACACGCATGGAACTCGTTGCTATGCATTGGCGGTTGTAATCAAAAGAAGCCCGTCCACAAGCCACAACTCTCTACGACTTTGCCATCGAGAAGGCCAGGTTGTAATCAAAAGAAGCCCGTCCACAAGTCGGGATTCATGAAAAACTCTTTTCTGGATTGCTCAGAGAACGATTTTCTAAAAAGATCATTCCAACTGATTAACGGCACAGTTTTCCCTTGAGCTTATAAAACACCTAGAAAAATGAATGCCACGTTTGATATAGACCAAGACGTACTGGAGGCGGTAAATAAGATTTCAAAGAAAACCCATCAAAAGCCGGATAAAGTCCTCTCAAATTTGGCGAGAAGTGGGTTGCGGCAAGGTTCTCTTGAATCCTCGGAAAGCCCTATCGTTCGAGGAGGGTTTGAGGTGATTCCTGCAAAAGGCCGAACCGTTACGACGGAGACGATCGACAAGCTTCTTGAGGAATCAGAAACCACATGATCTCCTTATTGGATGTCAATATTCTGATCGCGTTGTTTGATGCAGCTCATCAAAGGCATGATGATGCCCACCACTGGATGGAATTAAATCGCAAGAATGGATGGGCAACCTGCCCGATCACATAGAATGGCTGCATCCGAATCATTTCCCAGCCAGGTTATTCCGGGCGGCTCTCTATCCATGACATTTCCAACCGGTTGTGGAATTCCACCAATGTAGAGGATCACCATTTCTTCCAAGATTCCATAAGCCTGTGTGATCCAACAAAGTTCCATCACACAAAAATCAAGTCCTCCAAAGCATTGACTGACCTGTACCTTCTTGGGCTTGCCGTAGAAAACGACGCACGATTAGTCACCTTCGATACCCGAATTGCCCCCGGCATGGTGAAGAATGCATTAAAGGAAAACTTGCTTGTTCTCACCAAAATCCCACAAGCCGATTCTCCAAATTAATCCTTTACAATCGGTCGCACTGTCGATTTTTTCCTCCGCCTTTTCCCCATGAATAAAACCAAAAAATCCATCGCAAAGCGCTTCAAAGTCACCGGCAGCGGAAAAATTGTTTTCCGTAAGGCGGGTAAGCGTCACATGCTGCGCAACAAGAATACCAAACAGTTGCGTCGTATGGGGCAGGATCAGGTTCTGGCCAGCAAGAAGATGACTGCAAATATCAAGCAAGCCATCTCTCCAGGACTGTAAGAAGCACGAAAAGATAACGCAGTTGCCCAGGGTGATTTTATATGGCGACCCTGGTAACTAACCCCCATTAATATAAGAAGAAAAACATGCCAAGAGCAACCAACGCACCAGCCACCAAAGCCCGCCGTAAAAAAGTGCTGAAAAAAGCACGCGGGTATTTCGGAAACGCCTCCCGTCTCTACCGCTACGCAAAGCACGCAGTCGACCGGGCTGAACAATTCGCCTACCGCGACCGTCGTAAAAAGAAGAGTGAGTTCCGCAAGCTGTGGATCATTCGGATCAACGCCGCTTGTCGTGAGCAAGGCATCAACTACAGCCGTTTTATGAATGGCTTGAAAAAGCTCGGTATCGAACTGAACCGCAAGTCCCTCTCGGAACTCGCAGTCAACGAACCTGCGGTCTTCAACTCCTTAGTCGAAAAAGTCAAAGCGGCCTAAGTTTGGCACCTGCCAAACCCCCGCACTTCCCAAGTATGGAAGCGGAACTGCAAGCACTCCTGGAGCAAGCGGAATCCGGTAAGGACGCCATCGAAACCCGACCTCAACTGGCTGATTTTAAAGCTGGTTTTGTCGGGCCCAATGGTTCCCTGACCGCTGCCTCCCGAAGCATCGGCAAACTTCCCAAAGAAGAGAAGCCGGCCTTCGGGAAAAAGATCAACCTGACCAAGCAGGCACTCGAAGCCATCTTCAAAGCCATTGAAGAACGCCTCGAAGCTGCGGAATTGGCCGCCAAGCTCGGCCCCCCGATTGATCCTACGCTCCCCCACCCAGATGCCCTCCCCGGCACCGAGCATCCGCTCACACAGACGCGGGACCGCATCATCCAAATCTTCCGCAAGATTGGATTTACGGTGGAGGAAGGCCCGGAGCTGGAGACGGAGTTTTACTGCTTTGATGCTCTCAACACTCCTGCCAGCCACCCGGCCCGGGACATGCAGGACACTTATTTCCTGCCGGAAGACTTCCAACTGTCCGGAGAAAAGAAACGGGAACACGAGAGCTACATTCTGCGGCCCCACACTTCGGCAGTGCAGATTCGTACCATGACCAAGCGGAAGCCTCCCGTGCGGATTCTTTCGCCAGGTCGTTGTTTTCGCCGGGATACCGTGGACGCGACACACAGTGCCAACTTCCACCAGGTCGAAGGTTTGTATGTGGATTCCGATGTCACCGTGCGGGATCTGAAAGCTCTCTTGGATTATTTTGTGAAGGAACTTTTCGGCAGCGACGCCAAAACCCGCTTCCGCCCCAGCTTCTTCCCTTTCACCGAGCCCAGTTTTGAAATGGATGTGCAAACCTCCAACCTCAAAAAGCTCAGCGGCAAGTGGATCGAAATCATGGGTTGCGGGATGGTGGACCCGAACGTCTTCGGCCATGTCGGATACGACCCGGAAGAAGTGAGTGGCTACGCCTTCGGGATGGGCATTGAACGCATCACCATGATTCTTCACGGCGTAGACGACATCCGGCATTTCTACCAAAACGATCTCCGTTTCCTCCAGCAATTCCAGTCCACCTGACCTCTTTTTGCCACCGTGAAATTTTCCATCTCCTGGCTCAAACGCTATCTAGACATCGACAAAACTCCGGCTGAGATCGAAGAGGCTCTGAACCTCTCCGGGCTCGAAGTGGAGGAAGTGATCACCCAGGGCTTGCCCCAGCTTGAAAACGTGGTCGTGGGCGAAGTCGTAACAAGGGAACAACACCCCAATGCAGACCGCCTCAGCGTCTGTGAAGTGACCACTGGTGGCGAAGAAAACCACAGCATTGTTTGTGGTGCACAGAACTTCAAAGTCGGTGACCGTGTCCCCGTAGCCTTGGTCGGCGCCGTTCTGCCCGGTGATTTTAAAATCAAGAAGTCCAAACTTCGCGGCGTGAAGTCCGAAGGCATGATGTGCAGCTCCAAAGAACTGAATTTGGGTAGCGACCATTCCGGACTTCTGATTCTTGAGGAAAGTCCGGAAATCGGGACTCCCATCAACGACGTTTTTCCTGATGGCGAAACCGTCTTCGATCTGGCCGTAACTCCGAATCGCCCGGATGCCTTGTCCGTAATCGGGATTGCCAGGGAACTTGCGGCTCTATTCAACCTGAAGATCAAAAAGCCCGAACTGCAGGAGACCTCCTCCCCCAAGGAAGGTAGCTCCGGTTTGCTCCAGGACATTGCCGTCCATGACACTGATTTTTGCCCGCACTACACCGCTCACTGCATAGAAGGTGTAAAAATTGGCCCAAGCCCGAAGTGGCTACAGGAAGATCTGGAAGCCATTGGCCTCCGCCCAATCAACAATGTGGTGGATATCACCAACTGGATCCTGATGGAAACCGGGCAACCTCTTCATGCGTTTGATGCCGCCAAACTTCGTGGCAATCATCTTCAGGTTCGGAAAGCTGAGGATGGGGAAATCCTGACTACTTTGGATGAAAAGGAACGCAAGCTGACTTCCGAAATGCACGTCATCGCCGATGCGGAACGGGCACTGGTCGTAGCTGGCGTCATGGGAAGCATTGATGCAGAAGTGGATGACAATACCACGGACATCGTGCTGGAAGCGGCTTGGTTCAAGCCGGAAGCGGTACGTACGACAGCCCGTAAATTGGGACTTTCCACCGACAGTTCCTATCGTTTCGAACGTGGAGTCGATCAGCAAGGTACTCACTTTGCAGCACGCCGGGCCATAGAGTTGATTCTGGAACTTGCCGGCGGAACTTACGCAGGAGCCCCCTATGTGGCTGGTGAACCTCCAGCCGCCCAGCCGCCCATTGAAACTTCACCATCGTATTTTAATAAGAAGCTCGGTTTTGAGGTAGAAGCCGAAACAATCCAATCCATTCTTCAAAAGCTCGGCCTTGCCGTGGAAGATCAAGGTGGAAGCTGGACGGTACACATTCCAACATTTCGTCCGGACATTGAGCGGCCGATTGACTTGGTGGAAGAATTTTTGCGGGTTTACGGAACTCATAACATCCCGGCAAGCCCAGTTCAATTAACCGGTCTCCACACTCGTGATGATGGCATTGCCAAATTCAAAGTCCGGGTTGGCAAGCATCTGGCTGCCAACGGTTTTAATGAGTGTTACGTGTACAGCACCCGATCTCAGGAAGAAATTGAAAGCCTTTTCGGTGAGGAAACCGTAGAGAAACTTCGCCTGGCCAATCCTTTGGCAAGTGACCAGACTCACCTTCGCGGCTCCTTGCTCCCAGGTTTGCTGGAAACCCTGCGTCTCAACCAGACCCGTGGAAATGATCCGCTTCGACTTTTTGAAAAAGGCCGAACCTGGCACGTTCAGGATGGCAAAGTGGTGGAGATGGAGACAGTGGCCTTCGTCATGATGCAGGAGCCGCTGCACCGTCATTGGCATCCTTCCCCAGCTCAGGATTTTTATTCTGCCAAGAAGGTGGTTTTTGACATTTTACAACAGGCCAATGTTTCCGGAGACAAATGGAATTTTGAACCTTTGCAGTCTGCTCTTTGGCAGGATGGTCATAGTGCGACCGCCGGTTCTCTGAAAAGCAACCTCTTGCTGGAATTCGGGATTCTGGATCACAAGAAGGTTTCCGATCTCGACATCAAGGGAACCGTCCTCGCCGGGACCTGTCACTTCGGCCCCAAACTCCCCCGGGCCAAGAGCAAAACCAGTGAGTTCGAGCACTTCAGTGACTTTCCGCCAGCCAATCGGGATTTGGCCTTGGTCATGGATGCGGACATTCCAGCAAGCAAAGTTTTGAAGCAACTCGACAAAGCCGTTCAGGCCGCTTGCACCGCAGACTTCTCCGCAGAAACACCTACCATTTTTGACCACTACCAGGGCGAACACCTTCCCGAAGGAAGAAAGAGTCTGGCCTTTGCAATCCAATTCCGTTCCCACGAAAGGACGTTGAAGGAAAAGGAAGTCAACAAGGCCTTTGATGAGATCACCAATGAGATGACCACTAACACCCCTTATGAGCTACGCTCCTGAAGGAGGCGAAATGACGAATGACTAATTTCGAATGACGAAATTCTAAGTCCATACATCGGAAACGAAGAACAAAGAACAAAGAACTTCCCCACCATGTCCGACACCGCACACATCGACATTGAGTACATTGCCCGACTTTCCAGGCTCACACTGACTGACGAAGAAAAACAGCTCTTTTCCTCTCAACTCGAAGACATCCTGCAGCATTTTGAGAAGCTCAACGAAATCGATGTCTCCGGTGAGGAACCCATGGCCCACCCGTTTCCTGTGTTCAATGTATTGGGTGAAGATGAGCCCTCCGAAACCTTTACTCCAGAAGTCGCCCTTGCCAATGCTCCCAAACAGCGGGACAACCAACTCGTCGTGCCCAAAGTGGTGGACGATGCGTAGGGCGGTGCACCGAAACCTGAGCCACGATTTACCATGTCCGACGAATTGTTTTTTAAAACCGCCACGGAACTCCGCGGACTCCTCGACGACAAATCCCTCTCCTCGGTAGAACTCCTTCAATCCGTCATTGATCGGACCAAGGCGACCGACGACAAAGTGCAGGCCTACCTCGATACCAATGAGGAGGAAGCGCTGGAGTCAGCCAAAGCGTCGGATGAACGACGTGCTGCCGGAAAAACGCTCGGGCCACTGGACGGCATTCCTGTCTCGATCAAGGATTTGATTGTCGAAAAAGGCAAAAAAGCCCGTGCCTCCAGCCGCATCCTGGAAAATTTTGTATCTCCCTACGACGCCACCACCATCACCAAGCTCCACGAAGCCGGAGCCATTCCCTGGGGCCGCGTCAACATGGATGAATTCGCCATGGGTTCCTCCACCGAAACTTCCTACTACAAAAAGACGGCCAACCCCTGGGATCTGGAACGGACTCCTGGCGGCAGTAGCGGAGGTAGCGCCGCTTGTGTGTCGGCAGGGCAAACCATCTTGTCTTTGGGAAGTGATACCGGAGGCTCCATTCGCCAACCAGCCTCCTTGTGTGGTGTGGTAGGAATGAAGCCCACCTATGGCACCGTTTCCCGTTATGGGTTAATCGCCTTTGCTTCTTCACTCGACCAGATTGGCCCATTCTCCCGTTGCGTAGAGGACAGTGCGATGCTTTTCGATGCCATTTCCGGGCATGATCCGCTCGACTCCACTTCGTACTCTGGAGAAATCCCGAAATGTACGGAAGCCCTGAAGGAGAAAAAGGGACCATGGAAACTCGGCATTCCCAAGGAGTATTTTCCGGAATCCCTGGATCCGGAGATTCGGGCGTCAATCGATGCTGCGATTGAAAGTTACCGGGCCCAAGGTTGTGAAATTGTGGATGTCGAACTTCCGCACACCGACCTGGCCATTCCCGTCTACTACATCATTGCGACGGCAGAAGCCTCCTCCAATTTATCCCGCTATGATGGCATTCGCTACACCCATCGCAGCGAAGAAGCGACCGATGCCCTGGATATTTATTTTAAATCCCGTGGTGAAGGCTTTGGAGCTGAGGTCAAACGCCGCATTTGTCTCGGTAGCTTCGTGCTCAGTTCCGGCTACTACGATGCCTACTACCTTCGTGCTCAGAAAGTTCGGAATCTGATTCGGAAGGACTTCCTCAATGCCTTCAAGCAAGTCGATGCCTTGCTGACCCCGACATCCCCGACTCCTGCCTTCAAACTCGGAGAACGGATGGATGATCCGATCACGATGTACCTGAGCGACATCTTCACCATCAATGTGAACCTGGCCGGCTTCCCTGCCCTCTCCGTCCCCTGTGGCCTTACCCAGAGCAACCTCCCCATCGGTCTCCAAATCATCGGCCAACCTCTCAAGGAAGACGATCTCTTCTCCATCGCCCACAGTTACGAACAAGCCCACGACCACTGGAAACTGCGTCCAGGTTTGTAAGACAATCGGACAAGGAGACTATCAGACAAGGAGACCAAGAGACATGACACAACCAGATAGAAAAACAAAGATTGTAAAGCATACTGACCTGGAAGTGTACAAGAAGGCATTTGAGGCAGCGATGCAGATTTTTCATTTTAGTTCTGAGTTTCCTACAGATGAACGCTTTTCGTTAACTGATCAAATTCGTCGCTCTTCACGTTCTGTTGCTGCCAATATTGCCGAAGGCTGGAGAAGACGGAGATATTCCGCTGCCTTCGTCAATAAATTGAATGAAAGTGAGGCCGAAGCTGCAGACCAAACTCGACCCATTTACCAAACCTACGATTCTCTTATCGCCATGTTGCTGAAAATGCAGAATCACCCTGAAAACTTGATTCTTTCACCGACCTCGTAGAATTCCTTTTCTCATTGTCCGATTGTCTCATTGTCCAATTGTCCTTTAAAAAACATGCAATACGAACCTGTCATCGGTCTCGAAGTTCACGTTCAGCTCAAGACGAACACCAAGATGTTTACAAGAGCACCCTACCGATATGGTGCGGAGCCGAATACGCTGACCAATCCTGTGGTGCTTGGGATGCCTGGCTCCTTGCCAGTGATGAACAAAAAGGCCATTGAGATGACGCTTCAGGCAGGCTTGTTGCTGGGGTGCAAGATTCCGGAATCCTGTAAGTGGGACCGCAAGAATTACTTTTATCCGGACATGCCGAAAAACTACCAGATCTCACAGTATGACCAGCCGATTTGTGATGGCGGAGAAGTGGAGATCGAGATGGAAGGACCTTCGCGAAATGTGATGGGAGAGCATCGCACTGTGCAGCTCACCCGGATTCATCTGGAGGAAGATGTTGGGAAATTGACCCACATGGAGTCCGAAAGCCTGGTAGATTACAATCGGGCCGGAACCCCTTTGATCGAAATCGTTTCCGAACCAGACCTCTACTCTGCTGACGAAGCCTTTGCATACCTAACCGCGTTGCGGAATTGTCTGGTCGCCGCCGGAATCTCCGAATGTGACATGGAAAAAGGGCAAATGCGTTGTGACGCCAATGTCAGCATCCGTCCCGTTGGTTCAAAGGAGCTTGGCACCAAGGTGGAGATCAAAAACCTGAACACCATTTCCGGTATTCGGAACGGGATTACTTATGAGATCCAGCGTCAGACTTTGGCGAAGGAAAACAATCAGCCCATCGTACAGGAAACCCGCCGCTGGAATGCCGATGAAGGCTATACGACTTCCATGCGGTCCAAGGAAATGGCTCACGATTATCGCTATTTTCCGGACCCCGACCTCATGCCTGTCCAGATTTCCCGGGATTGGCTGGATGATCTCTCAAAGGATCTGCCGGAACTCCCCTTCGACAAACAACGCCGGTACATGGAGCAGTATGATCTGCCCTACACGCTGACCTCCGTCCTTTGCCCCGACAAACCTCTGGCTGATTTCTTTGAGGCCGCTCTGGCGACCCACAACAAGCCCAAGCAAATCGCCAACTTCATTGCCAACGACCTGCTGCGTGAACTCGCCAACGCTCAGGAACACGGTTCCCTTCCGCTGGATCAGTGCAAAGTCACCCCTGCCCACATTGCGGAATTGGTCGAGCTCATTGATAAGGGGGAAATCTCCAATCAGATCGCAAAGGAGATCTTCCCGGATATGTTCTCCACCGGCCAGAAACCAGGCCAGATTGTGGAAGAAAAGGGGCTCAAGCAATCCACCGACACCGGCGAATTGGAAGCCCACTGCCAGCAAGCGATTGACGAAAACCCCAAACCGGTGGAAGAATTCAAAGCAGGTAAGGAAAACGCCATCAATGCACTGAAGGGCAAGGTGATGAAAGCAACCCGAGGCAAGGCGAACCCCAAAATTGTTGACGATCTCCTTCGCAAGCTTCTCTCCTGATTCGACCCACCATGCCGTCAAAAAAAGATTTTCCAGAAGTCATTAAGACCATTCGTGAGGAAGACCCGCGGTTTTCTGAAGCGGCTTACCACTTTGTCCGGCAGGCCCTGGACCATACAATCAACAACCTCAAAAAGTCGGGAACCAAACCTTCCCGCAGAAATCATGTATCGGGCCAACAACTTCTGGATGGCATCCGCGTCTTTGCATTAGACCAATACGGTCCCATGGCCAAAACCTTACTGGACACTTGGAATGTGGAAAAATGTGAGGACTTTGGAGACATGGTGTTTCAACTGGTAGAACATGGAATCCTTGGGAAAACCGATGAAGACAGCCAGGATGACTTTGCGGATGGTTACACCTTTGAAGAAGCCTTCACCGAACCTTTTTTGCCAAAATCCAGACGCACTACCGACTCCTGATTTTCCCTCATGCCGAAATCTCCTGAAAACCGAGCCATACTGGATAAACTTTTTTCCCGTGAAATCCATCGCCACCAGCTTGAAAATGGCCTGACCCTCCTCTTTGTTCCCGACCACTTCGCGAAACTCATCTCTGCCCAGGTCTGGGTAAAAACCGGCAGCATTCATGAAGGGGCCCACATTGGAAGCGGTCTTTCTCACTATTTGGAACACCTGCTCTTCAAAGGCACCGAGAAACGCAAAGGTCCGGAGATCAGCGAAGAAGTGCAGGCCCATGGTGGCCACATCAATGCCTACACCACCTTTGACCGTACTGTCTACCACATTGATGGCCCTTCTGAGTCGACCAGTATCTTCCTGGACATACTCTCGGACATGGTCTTCCACTCCACTCTTCCATCTGAAGAAATTGCCAAAGAGCGGGATGTCATCCTCCGTGAAATCGACATGGGACTGGATGACCCGGACAACCAACTTTCGCGGGCTACCTTTGACACAGCCTTTCAAGTACACCCCTATCGCCACCCGGTGATCGGGCATCGCCAACTTTTTGAACCGCTGGAGGAAGATCCTTTACGGAAGTATTACCAAACCCGTTATATCCCGAATAATACCGTCGTGGTACTGGTGGGAGACCTTGAATTTGCAACAGCCCGGCAGCTGGTGGATCTCCATTTCGGGAAAGTTCCCATGGCGTCGCTGGACCCGGTTTTCATTCCGGATGAGCCCAAGCAACTCAGCCATCGCCATCGAGCCATTACAGGCGACTACAACATACTTCGGGGTGCCCTGTCCTTCCCCATCCCTTCACTGTGGGCACCCGAAGCTCCGGAACTCAACATTTTGGCCTCAATTCTGGGAGGTGGCGAAAGTTCCATCCTCTGGCATCAACTCAGAGAAGTACAGAATCTGGTGCACTACATTGATGTGCATTGCTGGAATCCAGGGACCTGCGGATTATTTTGGATCAGTTACTACTGCAAGCCGGAGAATCAGGAGATCATTGAAGACAAGATCCTCGACTCTCTCCGCAAGACCTCTCAAACCGGTATCTCCAAGGCACAAATCCAGAAAGCAATCCGCCAGGCCATCGTCAGTGAAGTCAATTCCCGGAATACCCTGAGCGGTCAGGCCTCCAGACTCGGCATATCCGAGGTCGTGGTCGGCGAAGCGGACCATGCCAAGACCTTCTTCCGCCGCCTGGAAAATGTCACCCCGGAAACCACGGCGGACTTGATTGAGAAATATCTTCTCACAGAAAATCACTCCCACGTAAGTCTCGGCCCCAAACCACCAACTGGCACTGCAGCACCACAAGTCAAAACCAGTTCCAAGACCACGGAAACCTCAACTGATTTTGAGGTAATGAAACTCCCCAATGGCGTGACTCTCCTTTTCCAGGAAGACCACAAGCTGCCCAAAATTCATGCCAAAGCACTCCTTCGTTCCGGTCCTGTATACGAAAAGGACAATCAGCGGGGCATTTCGGAATTGCTATCGACCCTGTTAGCGAAGGATACGGAAAAGCGAAATTCGGCGACCTTGGCGGAAACTGTCGAAAGTGTGGGCGGCTCCTTCAATGGCTCAGGAGGCAACAATACGCTGTCCCTGAGTGTGGACATGCTGGCATCGGATACAGACCTTGCTCTGGACATACTCACCGAAGCACTCCTGCACCCCGCTTTTGCAGAAGAATCTTTCCAAACCGAACGTCAGGCACAGATTGCCGACATCCAGGAATCTGAAGATGACATTGGCACCTACGGCGGCCGCAGACTCCGCAAACACTTTTTCGGTCAACATCCCTTTCACACCGGCACACATGGCAACATTGAGCATCTGGCCAACCTGACCACAAATGACCTTAGAGAACACTGGGATAAGCTTTTGCGGCCGGAGAACCTGGTCTTTTCAGTTTCGGGAGATGTGACTGCTCAAAAAGTAGTGCCAGCTCTGGAGGCCATCGCCTCGGCAATTGGCTCACGGGAACCCTTTCAGCAAGCGGACGTACCTTTTCTCAAATCCGCTACTGCCACCGGGACGATCAATGAATACCTGGACCGTGAACAAGCCGTTATTTTTCAGGCCTATTCAGATCTGGGATTTGCTCATTCCTCAAGGTATGTCAGTACAGTCTTGATGGATCTGCTCTCCGGCATGTCCAGCAACCTCTTTCACCAGGTACGGGAACTCCGCTCCATGGCCTACTATGTGGGAGCGAACCGCTGTCTAGGTCCGGATTATGGAATGTTTTATTTGTATGCCGGTACTTCTCCACATCAAATTGGTGATGTCTTGGAACAGTTTGGAAAGGAATTAGACCGTCTCCAGCAGGGGCAAATAGGTGACGAAGAACTCCTCCGCTCCAAAGCACGTCTGAAAGTGTCCAAACGCTCTCAATCCCAGACGGCGTCCAGTCGTACCCTCGAAGCCGGCATCAACCACCTCTTTCAACTTCCGACCCACTCCCAGGATGTCTATGACCAGCAAATCGATGAAGTCGATGCGAGGGACCTGTATCACCTTTTGAACGATCACATTCTCAAACACCCCCCATTGAAAGTCATTGTCCGGCCCAAAGAAGATTCGGAAAATTGATCGCTTGATATATTAACTTGGCTTCAGTGGGTGAAATGTACAAATTGGTCGGACTGCGGATCAATTTGAATTGAAAAGTAGTCTGAAGTCACTGAACTGTGACATCAACCAAACAGGATTTCCGATATTAGGAATTAACCTGTCAATGTATCCCTGTCACAATTCCTCGTAACGTGAACCCGGAATCCACAGATTCTTCCCAGAAAATCAATGCCTGCTCAGACTTGGTTCTGGAAATGCTGGGCCAGGAAGAGGAGAAAATCCTACCAGCTCCCGAAGACCCGGCAAAGTCGTTGCAGTTTTTATATGATTCACTGGTTCAGCTCAAAGCCAAGCAGGAGTCCTCACAAGAAACGACACAGTACATTGAAGACTTTGAATGGCTCTATGCCGCCCTGCAGGATATCCGGAATGTCGAGTCCCACTCCTTTGTCATCAATGATTATGCTGACCTGATCTTGCCGGAAATTGCGGAGAAACTGCTGAACTCCAAAGGCATCTTCTTCCACACCACTGACGGCTTTACCTACAATATCGCCTCCACTTACAACATCAGTGAGCAGGAGAGGATGAAGTACCTATCCTCGATCAACAAGAAAATTGCCCAACACGAATCCATACGGATCAACAAGGTGACCCTTACCAATTTAAGTTTGGCTGATTCGTATGATGCCCCTGAAAACTTTGACGATGAAGACCGAATGTACGTCTACATTCCCTTTATTTCATCGGGGGAAATTGTTGAAGGATTGATGGAGCTGACTCTGACTGAGGGCCTTTCCGACAAGCAGTTAAAATACCTGAATGAAATTCAGTACCCCATCACCAACAGATTGGTTTTCTGCCGTACGCTCTCCCGTACAGAAGAGCTGCTGCACAATACGACCACCCAGGCGTCCGAAATCATCAAGCAATCAGAGCAGCTCAAGAAATATGCGGATGAATTACACCAAACTTCCACCTACAAATCTCAGTTTATCGCCAGAGTCAGCCACGAAGTCCGCACACCCTTAAACTGCATCACAGGCATCACGGAACTGCTGAAGAAGAATAAGACCAGTAATCTCGACGATGAGCAACTGGAATCTCTCGACCTCATTTCCCAATCCGCTGTCGATCTCCTCGATATCATCAACGACCTTCTGGATATCGGCAAAATCGAAGCTGGAAAACTATCGGTTGAATTAGAAGAATTCAACATCTCCCAAACCCTCAACTACCTCACGAAAACCTTTCAACCTGCTGCCGCCGCCAAAGAAATCACCTTTGAGTCTGAAATCGGTGAACAAGTTCCAGAAACCTTGCTCACCGACCCCAAACGCCTCCAGCAAATCCTCAAAAACCTCATTTCCAATGCCATCAAATTCACCTTCGAAGGAGTAGTTCGGCTCAGAATCTGGAAATCCACCATCCCGCCCCCCGAAGGACAAAAGGTCATTGAGGAAGTCCCCGCTGTAGTCTTCACGGTTGAAGATACAGGAGTGGGTATCAGTGACGAAAAACAAACCAAAATCTGGGAAGCCTTCGAACAAGCGGACGGCTCCACCACACGTATTTACGGAGGAACCGGCCTTGGATTGACCATTTCCAAAGAGTTGACCCGCTTACTGGGCGGTAAAGTCATCTTAAGCAGCACCAAGGGCAAAGGCAGCCAGTTTTCACTCTATCTGCCCATTCCCAGAGGATCCGTGCTCAAGGCCACCAAAAGCCCCTTTGTCAATGACCCCAAGGCCAAAGCCGACTCCATGGCCCCCTTTCTTTCCAAAGAATTGCCCTCTCTGGAAAACCGCAAAGTCCTTCTGGTCGATGATTATGAGCGGAATCTCCTCTTTACCAGAGCCCTGCTCGAAGATGAAGGGATCGATGTCACGACTGCCAGCAATGCAAGGGATGCCATAGAATTGATCGAAAAATTTCCAGATTCCTTTGACGTTGTGCTCATGGACATAATGATGCCGGAGATGGATGGGATAGAAGCAACCACTAAAATCCGAGAAAGTTTCGATGCGAAACAGTTGCCAATCATTGCCCTCACAGCCATGGTGATGGAAAAAGATCAAAGACGTTGCATTGAAGCCGGTTGCAATCATATTCTCCCCAAGCCGATTCATACGGAAACTTTACTTCATACTATTCAAGAATCCCTCCCCACTTCGAAACATGAATGATCTCAAAATATTTTGCATTGATGATGAACCCCGTGCCTTGAATATGATTGGCCAAGTTGTTACAGACTCTGGGTTTGAAGTGACTTGCCACAAGAATCCGATGACTGCGATTGAAACCATTCTCAAGGATGACTACGCAGTCGTCCTTGCTGATATCAATATGCCAGAGGTCTCCGGGTTTGATATCATCAAGGCATTGGAAAAGGAAAACTACCCATGCATCAGCATCCTGCTAACAGGCATGGAAAGCTCCAAGTATGTCGAAGAAGCGGTCAAAGCCGGGCAAGTCTGGAAATATCTCGTAAAACCGATCAGCATTGAGAGACTTCAGGAAACCATCGAAGAGGCGGTTGAAGCCTACAAAGAGAAGTATTCCTGATTCCTCTAGGAACCCGGCTCACATTTCAGCCTGGGACTCCATGTGAGTCGTTTACAAAGCATCGGTCAAGGGATGCTTATAGAAGGAGTGCTCTCGACGCTTCAGGCTTGTCCCAACCCTGAAAAACCACAAGCCTGCCCAGCCCATACTCCTACCCACAATGAAACGCCTTCTTCTTCCCTTGCTTATTCTGGCAGCTGCTGGTGCCACCTATTATGGCCTCGGCAAACTTAAGAAAAAACCTAAACCCCAGCTCCCTGTTCCAAGAATCGAGCAAGTCGAAACCCTCGCCATTCACCCCCGATCTCACACGATCCAGCTGGAAAGCCAAGGAACAGTTGTCGCAGCTCAGGCGGGAATCCTGAGCATGGAAGTTGCCGGGAAAATCCTCTCCACATCACCAGCATTCAAGGTCGGAGGCAAATTCACAACAGGAGACTTGCTCTTAACTCTCGATCCGACGCCCTACCAAACTGCACAGGCTCAAGCCAAGGCACAAGTCGCACAAGCACAGCTCCGACTGCAGGAAGAAGAAGCCAAGGCAGAACAAGCCCTCAAAGAATGGGAAGCCGCCAAAAGCCTGACCTCCGAGAAACCGTCCGACCTGGTCCTTCGCAAACCCCAGTTGAAACAAGCTGAAGCTGGCTTGGATGCAGCCCAAGCCTCCCTGCAACTTGCAGAGCACAACCTCGAAAGGACCAACCTCCATGCCCCCTATTCCGGTGTGGTCAAAGAAAAACTCGTGGAAGTCGGTCAAGTGATTGGCAACGCAACCCCCGTCGCCCGAATCTACGGATCGGATAACCTTGAAATTCATCTCCCCCTGTCAGCCTTGGAAGTCAGCTTTCTCAATCAGGAAGAGGACTCCAAAGTCACCCTTTCCATGGAAGCCGGAACCGGAGCCTGGACTTGGAACGCTACCGTGGATCGCAACTCCGGCACGATTGATCCACGAACCCGGCTCCATCGTATCATTGCTAGCATTGACGCCTCACCCTCCCACCCAAATCGCCCCGAACTCCTCCCCGGCCAATTCATGACCGCCACCATCACAGGCAAAACCCTCGACAACATCTTTCGCATTCCCAGACGAGCTCTACTCAGTGATCACTCCGTATATCTGGTAACCCCACAGGACACACTCCTTCGGCGGGACATTCACATTCTCCACCGTGAGCAAAATCATCTGATCGTAGACCAGGGTCTTCAAGCCGGCGAAACTCTCTGCCTGACCCGGCTACAAATCATGAACGACCACATGAAGGTGAAACGTGCAGACAACACCCCGCCTACTGCCCAAGCCACCTCCAAACTCTCACAACCCGCAGGACAATAGGAGACGCTCTCCAACGTCACTCCGCTACCGAAGAACATGATCCGCTGGTTTGCCAAAAACGGAGTCGCTGCCAACCTCCTCATGATCATCCTGGTGGTGGGAGGCCTGTTCTCCCTGTGGACCATGAAGATGGAGCTATTCCCAGCATTTTCCCTGGATTACATCTCCATTTCGGTCCCTTACCCTGGAGCAGCTCCGGAAGAAGTCGAAGAGACGATCTGCAAACGAATCGAAGAGAGGATTGAAGACCTTGAAGGAATCAAAGAACTCTCCTCTGTTGCGACAGAAAACATCGGCGTCGTAACCGTGGAAGTCGAACGCGGTTTCGACCTCACCAAACTTCAGGACAAAATTCGAAACCGCGTCGACGCCATCCAGACCTTTCCTGAAATGGCGGAACGCCCCACAATCGAAGAACTCGCCGTTCAGCGGGAAATACTTTCCCTGGCCATTCATGGAGATGCAGACCGGTTGACTCTCAAAAAAGTCGCCCTCAAAGTCCGCGACGAATTGGTCCTCCTGCCAGGCATATCCCAGGTCGATATCCAAACCACTCCCTACGAAGTCTCCATCAACATTTCCGAAAATAAACTCAGGGAACACAATCTGCGCTTCGAGAATGTGCTGGCCGCCGTCCGAACCCATTCCCTGGACCTCTCTGGAGGCAACCTCGAAAATGACGCCGGCAAAATCCTCCTCCGTACCAAAGGTCAGGCTTACGAACGGCTCGATTTTGAAGAAATCCCCATCCTTCACCATGAAGACGGTAGCCGACTCCTGCTCCGGGACATCGCGACCATTCATGACGGCTTGGAAGACGTACGGGTCGAGGCCATCTTTCAAGGGCAACCTGCAGAATTCCTCAGCGTGAAGGAAGTCGGCTCCCAAGGCCCCATCGAAATGAGCCAGAAGATCCGGGAATACATTGAAAAGACCAACCCTCTCCTCCCGAAAGGCATTCAGCTAACCGCATGGAGCGACACCTCCTTCTACCTCAAAGGCCGCCTCAACATGCTCATCACCAATGGCATGATCGGGCTGAGCCTCGTGCTCCTGATCCTCACTCTTTTCCTACGCCCATCCCTGGCACTTTGGGTCAGCATCGGCATCCCCATCTCCTTTCTGGGTACATTCTTTGTCATGCCCCTGATGGGCATCACCATCAATCTCGTCTCCCTCTTTGCCTTCATTCTCGTCTTGGGAATTGTGGTGGACGACGCCATTGTTGTGGGCGAAAGCGTCTTTACCCAGTTCCAAAAGCACGGCCCAGGAGTCGAGTCCTCCATTGCAGGAACTCACAAAGTATCGGTCCCCGTTACCTTTGCCGTGCTCACCTCCACCGTCGCCTTCATTCCCATTCTCTTTATTCCCGGCTTTATGGGAAAACTGCTGGCGCCCATACCCTTGATTGTCATTCCCACCCTCTTGTTCTCCCTTCTGGAATCCAAGCTGGTCCTCCCCTATCACCTCTCCCTCTGCAATGTAGGGCATGGTACCCGGGAAAAGCTCAATCCACTGTTAAGAGCTCAAAGAAAAGTCGCCGATGGACTGGAGCATATCATCGACACCCTCTACCGCCCCATCCTCAAGGTCAGCCTCCATCACCGCTATTCCACACTCTCCATCTTCCTCACGATATTTGTCATTACCATTGCACTGCTCAAATATGGCTACGTTCGTAAAGACGACTTTCCCGCCGTTCCATCCGACTACATTCTCGTCTCTCTGGAAATGCCCGATGGCACCAGCTTTGAAACCACACAAGCGGCAACCCAGCAAATCCAGGATGGCATGGACACCATTCGCCAAAAGCTCAAAACCGAAGGACATCCCGACCCCTTCAGGCACATTCTGCGCATTACTGGAGCCACCCCCTTTGGTGGCGGAGGTCCAGCCAACATCATCACTGGACCCACGGACTCCCATGTCGGCCAGATGATCGTCGAGCTGAACAAATCTGAGGAAAGAGCCCTTTCTGCTCCCAAACTGGCAGACCGCTGGAGAAAAGAAATCGGGAATATCCCCGGTGCTCAGACTCTGGAATTCAAAGCTACTGCGGCAGGACGCATGGGCAAGCCCATCGAAGTCGAACTCTCTGGCAATGACTACCAAAAACTTACCGCCGCCGCCGAAGAGGTCAAAGCCTACCTCCGGAATTACTCAACCGTATTCAGCATTTCTGACTCCTACTCCGCAGGAAAACTTGAAATACAACTCAAACTCAAACCCTCCGCTCAAACTCTTGGCATTACTCAGGCAGACCTAGCCCGCCAGGTTCGCTATGCATTCTATGGAGCTGAAGCCCAACGCATTCAACGCGACGGAGAAGACATTCGGGTCATGATACGCTATCCCAAAGAGGAACGCATCTCCATCGCCAACCTCGAGAACTTACGGGTACGGACTCCTGATGGCCGGGAAATCCCCTTTCATGAAGTGGCCGAACCCTCATTTGGGGAAGGGTTCTCCACCATCAAACGCACCAACCGCAGACGTACCATCACCGTCTCTGCAGATCTCGACAAAGAAGTCGGTGACCTGAAAACCATCAACAAAAGTCTCAGCGAGGACATGGTGCCCGTCTTAAACCAGAAATACCCCGAAATCCTCACTGAAGTAAGGGGGGAAGAGAAAGAGGCCAGTGAAGAGAACCAAGCCCTGATCAGTGCCTTTATGTTAGCTCTACTGACCATGTACGCATTGATGGCAGTTCCCTTCCGCTCCTATGTCCAACCCCTCATCATTATGAGCGTCATCCCCTTCGGATTGGTTGGAGCCGTATTGGGGCACTGGCTCTTCCAGGAACCCCTCAGCCGTCTGTCCATCTATGGAATCATTGCCTTGGCTGGAATTGTCGTCAACGACAGCCTTGTCCTTGTGGACTACATCAACCGCTGCCGCAAGGAAGGTGGTGACCTTCACGACATCATACGCCATGCCGGAGGAGCCAGATTCCGCCCCATCCTTCTCACCACCCTCACCACCTTTTTCGGCTTGGTCCCGATCCTCCTGGAAACCAGTCTTCAGGCCCAATTCCTCATCCCCATGGCCATCTCCCTATGCTTTGGAGTACTCTTTGCCACCTTCATCACTCTCCTCCTAGTCCCCTGCATGTATCTTATTCTCGAGGACCTTCACAACTCCTTTCAGGTTTCCATCAATTGGCTCCTTGGTAAGGATCAGAAAAATTCATCCACCTAACAACATTTCTTTCTGCTAACCCAAGTTCCGCAGTTGAGGTCAAAATTTAACAAATTTACCTTAATTTGATTTTAACAATCCTCTAAAACAAGCGGATCTTGTTTTAAAATATCATGAAATATGGCTTGTAGTGGAGAA
>Ga0181587_10001551_pt1 | contig 19252 bp, 5 predicted proteins | sample 071ome_27_FD_132463 | JGI IMG/M metagenome (GOLD analysis project Ga0181587, IMG submission 132463) | Coastal salt marsh microbial communities from the Groves Creek Marsh, Skidaway Island, Georgia - 071409AT metaG (megahit assembly) | ecosystem: Environmental > Aquatic > Marine > Intertidal zone...
GCTCGTATTTGATAGGTGGTGTGCAATTAGGTTACTGGAACACCGATGGTCCTGATGTATATAGATTATCAAATGTTGGTATTCAAACAAGTGACCCACAATATGAATTAGATGTAACACATAACCATGCGGGCGACACAAGCATTGTCTCTTTCAACAATGATTCTAGTGGATCTGCTCACCTACGAGTTGGATTTGATGCTACTAACCATTATGACATTTACCGTGATGGAGCAGTTGCTGATATAATCCATGACGCTACACAGAATACGGCTAATATAATATGGCAAATTGCTGCTGATGAAAAACTGAGAATAGCTTCTACAGGTTATGTTGGCATCGGCACAAATAATCCTACAACTATTTTAGACATTGAAGAAGCTGGTGTAACGAGCCTTACACTAACTAACACAACAGACAGCACAACACTTAGACTAACCTCTGATGCTACTACCGCTTCTATAGGCACAGTATCTAATACACCATTGCAAATAAAAGGTAATGACTTATTACTTGCCACTTTTGATTATTCTGGTCTTGACTTGGAATTGGGACAGGTTTATAGTATTAATGGCATTCCTCTTATACCAGACTTGGACCTAACAGCATTTTCTGTAAACTGGCCTCAATATACATCAAACCTATATGATTCTCACAGAATAAATTTTAACGATATTCAAAATGTGGAAACAACTTGGGATTGGAATTACGCCAAGAGAGAGATGAGAAATAAATCTTGGTTTATCGAGCAAGACTTTCCACCAACTCACGGCGCAGTTATTGTCGATGCTTCTCAAGATGTGGTTTGGTGGATAGATAGAGCGTTTGGTATTGATGGCGCTACATATTTTACAGATTATTTAAGATTTGATGTTGCAGCTGGAAATATGTTACAAAGCAATATCAAAGAAATTAAATTCTTAGATTTCAAACTTTATGCTCTTGCTGCTGATGTTTTATATGTTATTGACCTTCTTGATGATACAGCTTATATGTATGCCAACAATGGAACATACAAATATAATAGCAATGTATTCAACAGAAACGCTTCATCTGGATACACAAGAATAAACAGCATTGGTATACAAAGCAACAATAATTCTGATTTTGATGTCGTTAGAGATCCATTTGCTAATCAAGATAATTACACAAGACCATTGCACTATTGGGTCATTACAGATACAGCCGGTGAAAGCTTATATAAACCAAGCAACGATGACGATGATGCTATTTATCATAACGCTAATGCAAACACAGGCGGAGCGGTTGCTTTCATAAATGAAACTATTGTTGTTGGGGAGCAAGGAGCAAATGCTTCACTAAGAGTTACTAGAGATTTTACAGCTATAACTGGTGGAGGTTGGGCAGAGAATTCCGATATCAACCCAACTCAAAGCGATTACCAAATTGCAGCATGGAGTAGTAACATTAACGATGTTGCGACGATTGATGGATCTGCTGGATCTGAAGTTGTTTTGATTGGTACTGATGACGGATTATCCATAAGACACTCTCTATCCGGTGAAATTTTTACAACAGGATCTTTCACTACACCTTTTATGAATGAAGGTAGAAAAGTAGCGTTTCCATTAAACGATTTGAATGACAGATCTTTTGGTGGCTCATCTACTACATTGACAGTCGCTGGGCCCGTCGCTTTCACAGGCACATCACCTTTCGGAATACCAACAGCAGAATTTACTGGTGGCTATTTGTCAAACACCAGTGTTTCGTTGGGCGAAGCAAGAAACATATCTTTGTTTCTCAAAGCCGACAACGACATAAACCCTGTATTAAAAGAAGAAATAATAAAACTTTCTAATGGGGTGTCAACAGGTAGAATAGAGCTATTCACAGATAGTAATGGTTTTCTAAATGCTACTTGGTCAGATGATAACAACTCGACTACTGATAGTATCACATCTATAACAGATTTGCATGATGGCAACTGGCATCATGTTTATGTTGGGACAATACAAGAAGATACAGCAAATTACTATATGTATGTTGACGGTCAACACGTTGGTAAAGTAGCTATAACGAATAGTGGTGGCACCTTAGCTCTTGATCAATTTTTATTAGCTTCAACACCCAATAGTTTTTATGGAGAGATAGCAAACGTATACGTATCTGATGTGCCATACAGAAAAGAAGATATAGCGTTTGAATATAAAAGAATGAGAGCAGGACTTGCTTCTTCTACAAGCGTCCTATCCACAGACAATGTAAAACAAATTTCTGTAGACAGCAAGGGTGGTTATGCTATTGTTGTTACAAACGACAACATAGCAAATATAATTGATGCTAAGAGTGGTGATATATACAACATAGATGCAAGCCCAGGCGGCACACTAAACCATGCCGATATTACCTCTATGGATTCTGGTGCTGCTCCTCACTACTTCCTTGGTGGCTCAACTGCTATTGAACAGTTAGCACAATCAACAGATGTGTTGAATGGTGGTGTTCCAATAAATGCGGCTAGCAACATCGACAACGATGTTTCTACTTATGTAACTACAGCCACAGGTGCTGGTAAAGTTAGTGGAGAACAAAACTTAACATTCAATGGCACTTTGTTGAACGTAACTGGAGACATAAATTACACAGGCACCTTACAAAAGAATGGTGTTGATTTTGTTAATAACGCCGCTGACAACAGATTAGCCACTACAAATGCTGACGGCACACTCAACGCCGAGGCGAATCTAACATTTGGAACTACACTAACAATAGCTGCAGCAACTACTTCACAAGCCATAGCGCCTGCAGCAGACAGCACTTATGAATTAGGAACAAATACTGACAGATGGTCTCATGTATACACAGATGATATCACCGTAACTAACGGTCTTACATTAGGTGGTGGTGGTGGTATAACTGGCCTTATATCTAATGATGCTGATAATAGAATAACAACAGCAACTGGTAGTGGAGACTTAAACGCCGAAACCAATCTAACATTTGATGGCACTACATTGGATGTAACCGGAAGTGTTGATGTCTCAGGTACACTTTCACCAAAAGTTGACTCAACTAGCGATTTGGGTACTAATTTATTAAGGTGGGCCAATGCTTATATAGATGATATTACTATAACCAACGGAATAACAATAGGTAGTAATGTTGCAGGAAATCTTATTCCTTCTGTTGACTCAACATATAGTTTAGGATCTTCATCGTTACGTTGGAGTAATCTTTATGTAGATTCTATCGGAGATACTGGTCAATCATTAGACATAGCTTCAACAACCATAAACCTACCTACTGGTCATGTTTTTGATTACGCTACAGGTGATGTAACAATAACACATAGCGCCAACGCATTGACTATTGCTGGTGGTGATTTGACCGCTACATTGAGCGCAACCTCTGTGATTTCTGATGGTGTTACAGCCACAACACAAACAGCAGCTGACAATTCAACAAAGGTCGCGACCACAGCTTATGCCGATACAGCAGTAACAAACGCTAACGTGCCATCTATAACAAATGACACAAACAATTATATAGCGACAACCACTGGCTCTAATTCACTAAACGGTGAAGCTAATCTTACCTTTGATGGAAGTGTATTGAATGTCACAGGTAATGTTGATGTAAGCGGAACAATAGAGTCAGGAACAATTACTCCTGAAGTAGATAGCGTTAGCGATTTAGGATCAAACCTACTAAGATGGGCTAATGCTTATATTGATGACATAACCATCACAAATGGAATAGCTGGACTAATTGCTAGTGATACAAACAACTACCTAACTACTGCTACAGGCAACGGCACATTACAAGCAGAGAGTGGTATCACTTTTGATGGAAGTGCTTTGACCATTACAGGTAATGTCAATCCTGTTGCAGATTCTGCTCACGACTTAGGCACCACATTGTTGCGTTGGGCTAACGCTTATGTTGATGATGTTGTTGTTACAAATGGAATTACAATCGGAGCAGGTGGTATTACTGGTTTGATTTCTAACGAAACAGATAACAGAATTATTACATCTGCTGGCGGTGGGTTATTAAACGGCGAAGCTAATCTAACATTTGACGGGACACTCCTAAACCTAACAGGAAATTTGGATGTTTCTGGCACAATAGAATCTGGAACTATAACACCAGAAGTTGATAGCACAAGTGATTTGGGTAGTAACTTGTTAAGATGGGCTAATGCTTATGTTGATGATATAACAATCACAAACGGCATTTCCGGTTTGATTGCTAATGACACAAACAATTACATAACAACATCTACAGGCAATGGCACTCTTAATGCTGAATCAGCTTTGACATTTGATGGAAGTGTGTTGAATGTTACAGGTAACATAACACCTAACAGCACCTTGACTCACGACCTTGGTACAACATTGTTATATTGGAATAACGCTTATATAAACAATATAACAATTTCTGGTGGTATTACAGGATTGATTGCTGATGATACAGCTGATTATCTAACCACATCTACTGGTAATGGAACACTAGCGGCTCATTCAGAACTGACATTCAACGGAACACTTCTTAGCATAACAGGCAATGTTGATATTTCAGGCACATTGGAAAGTGGAACAATCACTCCCGAAGTTACATTGACCAGTGACTTAGGAACCACTCTGTTAAGATGGTCAACGATATATGCAGGCACAGTAAATCTTACTTCTACTTCTGGTTTGATTGCTAGTGATACAAACAATTACATAACAACTGCCACAGGTAGCGGCACACTACAAGCAGAAAGTGGTCTTACCTTTGACGGTACTACGCTAAATGTTACTGGCGATATAAACTTTACAGGCAATATATTAGAGGATGGGTCAGCTTATATAGCTCCTGTAAACATTGCCAATGACGCTGACAACAGAATAACAACAGCGACAGGAAACAGTGACCTAAACGCTGAAGCCAATCTTACCTTTGATGGCACCACACTTACAGTAGCTACTGGTGGTGTTACAGTTGGTGGTAATATATCAGTAGATACAGATTCTGCTTACGACATTGGTGCTGACGCAGCAAGAGTTGCTAACCTATTTGTTGACGACATTACACTCACAAATGGTACAACAGGTCTCATAGACAACGACGCTGACAATAGAATAACAACCGCTCAAGCAGACGGTACATTCAACGCTGAAGCTAACTTGACATTTGATGGCAGCGAACTAATCATCAGTGGCGTAGGTTACGAGCAGATGACAACATCTATCGGCAGCAGCGTTGGCAACCAAATGGTTTACGCTGACCTTGATAACATGAGTGTAAACTGGGATGAAAACAGAGCTAAAAAATCTATTAGAAATACAAGTTGGTATACAGAGTTAGGTGCACCTCCAATGCACGGTATGTTTACATTAGATCCTAATATCAACACAGGTAGCATTAATTGGATAAACAGAGAAGACGGCACAGTATACATGACATTTACTGGTGGTAATGACACAGGTAGAATGTTTAGTGGCATAGGTGGTTGGACTTCTATTTACGATGTTAAGTTTTTAGATTTAAAATTATATGTGTGTTGGAAAGATAGCGTTTCACCTGTTGGTGGAGTTATTGTTATTGACTTCATTAGAGATGAGGCTTTTCAATTTACAACAAGTGGTCTTTATCGTTGGAAAGGTAACACAATATCAAACAGAAACACATCTGGTGAAGGTTGGATACTTATTGACTCAACAGCAGATATTACTGTTAACACTACTGACAATATCGGCACTGTGGCTATCGCAAGAGATCCTAATGGTAATTCAGATTTCTTTGGTAGACCAGAACAATATATATCAATAAACATGGGTAAGAAAACACACCTTTGGAATCCGTTAGAAAAAGAAATGTATGACAGCAGTCAAACAGACGGTAACGGCGTTGTTGCTTTGTTTGATAACGGTGGTATGTTTTACGACCATTACTTTGTCGGTCCTCCTGCCGGTCAATATTTTAGATATGTAGATGATTTTACAACAATAGACGCTGATGGTTTTACTGGCACACAGTTCTCACCTCACGCTGATGAAACATTAAAAGGTAGAGCTGGCACAGGTATTGAAACGTCTAATACAGAAGCTAATGGTTTCGCAACTGGTTCAGCATTAGGAAATCAAAACCTCGTCATACTCAATGGAGCTGGACATGACACAACGATATTCCATATTGATTCAATCACACCCGACAATAGTGGTGTTGTAGTCCTTACAGACACATATGTTTCACCATACATGAAAGGTGATAGATTTGCTGCGTGGCCAATGAAAACCACTGCTGATGTAAGTGGTAGAGGGGTTACATTAGCTGGTCTACCATCAACGAGCGCCGGTGTGTTTGGTGATGTGGCAACATTCAATGGTACAACTGATATAGCAACCGCTACGGTGCTTGCTTCAACATTTACAGATGCAGAATTTTCTATATCGTTTATTTTCAAATCTAACGACACAACATTGCCTGTTGCCGATGAATACATTTTGAATTTAGAAAAAACATTACAACCTGGACCTTGGGTTTCTGTTAGAGCTAACACAAGCGGTGGAATAAAAGCCATTGCTTCTTCTGACGGCACAAGCACTGATGAAATAAACTACACAGGAAATCTTTTTGATAGCAACCCTCACCATATAGCTTATGTTTGTGATGGTTTTAAATTCTACCTATACGTTGACGGAAATAAAGTTGGTCAGTTAGATAAAACAAATGTTGCTGCTGACTTGGTAATAGAAGACATTGAAATAGGTGGATATAATAGTGCTAATTATTTTGGTGGACAGATAGAAATGATGTCTATTTCTAAGACAGCTTTTGAAAGAGGTGAAGTTGAGTTTGAGCATTATAGAATGCAACAAGCAATCGGTGGAATGGATACAACATACACAAGTCCTGGCACGTTTACAAACTTTAGCGCAGACAGATCTGGAGATTATATGATTGTATCAGCGGACACAAGCTTACATGTTATTGATGCAAGAACAGGCTTGATATACAGTAACCAAACAATTACTGGTGGCACATATGCAGAGATTGTTTCTGTGGTCGGTGCTGACCTACCACACTATGCTTACTACGATAATGGCTCTATCGTCCAAGTAGCGCCAAAAGTTAGACTAAGGAGTTAATGAATGAACGCCACGATTAAAGAAGTAGCACGATTATTAAAAGGCTCTTTACCTTTTGCTATCGTAGACCCAAACCCAAAAAACCCATTTGCTGGCACATTGAGTTACAAAACAAAAGAAGAAGTGCCAGCCACTCAGACGGTGATGGAAACTGATGGAGCCATTGAAGTCAAAGGTGAGCTGAAGCAAAATGACGTTGTTATCACCAATAGTGATTTATTATATTTTACTATTGATTGGCCTAGTCATGTTTCTCAAACTTTGAATGCTCATAAAATTTACTTTTTGGATTTACAGAATACAAAATATTGTTGGGATTGGGAAGGTGCAAAGAAATATTCAAGAAACAAATCTTGGTACAACGAAAATGGAGCTCCTCCTACTCATGGTGCTTTGGTTGTGGAAGATAACCAAACTAGCATTAGTTGGATAAATAGAAACTACGAAACCGATGGCGTTAATTATTTTACAGAATACATAAAATTTGAAGTAAATAGTAACAACATAGCTAGCGCTAACATAGTAGAGGCTAAATTCATTGATTTTAAGATGTTTTTAGCTACCGCTACAGATGGTGTAATTATCGTTGATTTTCTTCAAGATAGAGCATATAAAGTCAATAATAGTGGGACTTTTGTGTATAATGGACCAATTTCTGATAGAAATGACAATTTAGGGTGGTTACAATTAGCTACTGATATGGCGCTTGTAAATGCTAATGTTAGTGCTATTGATGCGGTAAGAGATCCAGACAATGAAGAAGATTCATACGCTAGACCATTACATTATTGGGCTGCTGGAACAACAAGCGGCGTATCAATACATAAACCATCTTCTGCTAATGATGGGTCTATTTACGACTCTTCCAACACTGAGAGCGTCTTTGATATTTCTATGGTAGGAAGCACTCTAATATGGTCAACGGACTCTACAGACGATACTGTAAGGGTTAGAGAGAATTTTACAAGCATTGCTGCTGACGCTTGGGTAAATGACCATGCAATACTTTCGACACAAACAGATTGGAAACAAACAATATTTTCTGGAACTGTTGTATTGTCTGACTTAGGCGCTGGTTATCTTGCTAATGGTAAAGATGCTTTGTTGATTGGCTCCAATGAAGGAATATCACTTCGTCATGGTTTGTTAGGTAGTGGCAGTGAAATAGGCGTTACAAGCTCATATGTTACACCTTTGATGGTAGGCACAAGAGTTGTTGCTTATCCACTTCACGATTTGAATGATAGAAGTGGAAATGCAAAAACACTAACAAACAATAACGGAGTAACATTTTCAGCAGGCGCTTTTGGTGATGTCGCTACATTTGATGGCACAACCAAAACACTATCTAGAACTGCTGATGCTGCACTTGCACCTGCCGATGGTGACTTCACAATATCTTTTATGTTTAAATCATCATCAAATAACAATCCTGTTGCTGATGAATATTTATTAGTTTTGGATGGCGCAAATGATAGTATTAGTGTTAAGTTAGCACAAACAACAGGATATTTGGATGTTACATTCTCAGATGATGCTCTGGTAACATCTGATGTTATTGATATCGACTACGACCTTTATAACAATCAGAGACACCATATTGTAATTCAGAAAACTGGATTGGTGGTAAAAATATTTGTTGATGGTATGCTATCAAAAACACAAACACTAACTGCTGCTGACCAAACACTAGATGATATTACTGATATTGAGTTTGGTGGAAACAATGGCGCTAATTGCTTCAATGGACAGATAGAAATGTTTTCATATTCAAAATCATTGTGGAGTGTAGATGATGTAGAGTTTGAATACAATAGACTTAAAGCCGCTCAAGCCGCCACAACAACAAGACTAGTATCTGATGATGTAAAATCAATACAGGTTGATAACGACAGCGGATATGCTATAATTGTTACAGGCACATTTACTAATATAATGGATATAAAGACAGGGTTGATTTATGGCACAGATGAGGTATATGAAAATACTTTAAATCATGGTGATATAATTTCTATGCCCGAATCAGTTACACCTCATTATTTATTAGGTGGGAGCACAACAATAGAGCAAGTAGCTCCTCAAACAACAGTTTTAAATGGTGGAGTTCCTCTAACAGAAAACCAAGGCCCATCATCACTTGTTTTAAATCCATTCTTTGCGATGAACCTATAAGGAGCCAAAAATGCCAACATCTTACAAACCCTCACAAGTGCAAGGGACAGCGGCATCAACAACATATGCCACACTGTATACTGTTCCAGCAGGTAAAGAAGCAATAATTTCATCTATCGTTATATGTAATACAGCTGCATCACAAGGCACATATAGAATAGGTATTACCACATCAGAGACAGATCCTAATGCATCTCAATGGCTAGCTTATGATGTTTCAGTTGACGCTAACACAACTACAGCATTAAAGTTGGGCGTAGCTTTAGATTCTGGTAAATATCTAAGAGTATCTTCAGCCGCTAACACTATTACATTCTCTGCTTTTGTTTCGGAGATAACACCATAATACGATAGAAATATTTTAAGTTACCTGTAAGGAATAAAAAATGAATTTAGTTCAAGATCTTGCGAGGCAAATAAAAGCTTCGTTACCTTTTGCTGTATTAAATGAAGACCCACGAAATATGTTTGAAAAGCTCGTAACCTATAAGAGCTTGTCGGACATACCATCAAACATTCACATATTCAATACAACAGGTAATTCAACTTCTGATTTTATAGTTAAAAGAGAAAGTGCTCCAGGCGGAATTGGTTTTTCCCACCCAACTTTAGAGATAAGGGCTGGTAAGGATGTTGGTGAATATAACACACTAGCATTCAACACTTACGCAGGTGGACCCCTAGCTAAAATATCAACTGAAGTAGTTGCAGCAGGTGTTTATCCAAACTCTATAGCAAAGTTACATTTCGCCATTCAGAATGGTGCGGGTCAACAAACAATGTTGACTATCAGTGAAAATTCCACTTCAGAATTTGCAGGTAGTGTGGGTATAGGTAAATCCCCTGGCTTTGCATTAGATGTTGATGGTGATATAAATATATCTGCAGGTAATACTTTAAAAATAGATGGTGTAGACGCTGTATTCAGTAATTGGTCAACTAATGGGGCAACCATATACAGAAATTCTAATGTCGGTATAGGTGATTTTAGTGGAAGTGCTCCAACTGAAGCATTAGATATAGATGGCAGCATAAATCTTTCCGCTGGTAATACACTAAAAATAGATGGCGTAGCAGCTGTATTCAGTAATTGGACAGTTAATGGCTCAGACATATATAGACTATCAGATGTCGGTATCGGAACCGATGCCCCTGCTGGTATTGGTAGTCGGTCCCTCAATGTAAAAGCATCTACGAGTGCTGGCGCAGATCTTACGGTTGAAGCTGATAACGGCACAAATTTTGGGGTATTCTATAGCGGCCCAACAGCAAGTGATCCATTCAGTATTTTCAGTAATACGGGATTCAAATTCGCAACTGCCTCCGATAAAAACGCAACTGGTTATGACGAGCATTTGAGGATTCTTCCGTCTGGCAAGGTCGGCATAGGCACCTCCTCGGTAGACACCCTATTACACGTAGAGGCGGCTGACGGAGTGGCAGGTGGCGCAATAAAATATACAGCAACAGGTGTAGCATCTGGCTATTTGAGCGCATCGCCAGACGGCACTGTGTTAGCTACAGATACAGCAAACATTACGTTCCGCACTGGTATAACTCCTAACGACCCGACCGACACAGGCACTGAACGCCTCCGCATCACAAGCGCAGGCTTGGTCGGTATAAACGACACCTCGCCAGACTTTGCGTTAGATTGCAATGTGCCGAACGGAAACCTTTCATCTATAGCAGCTTGTTTTACCACTAACTCATCAGAAGCAGTAATTAGTTTTCAAGGCACAGAAACGACAGACAATGGTTCGGCTCGTTTTGGTATACATAGCGATGATAATTTTTACATGCAACAAAACGATGCCAGCACATTCTTTTTCGGAGAGAATGCAAAGTTCGGCATAGGCACGGACGAGCCTGCGTATAGAATACATTCAGTGGGGACAGCCGGAACAAATTCCTCACTTGTTTTAGAGGAAACAACATCTGGCGTATCACGAAAAGCTCGACTACAGCAAAACTCTGGGGCCACCATACTTGCGGCAGATGGAACTAGTAATTCGTTGGTTTTTGAAACAGCCGACGAAGAGCACGCACGCATCACAAGCACAGGCAATGTCGGCATAGGAACGGATGTGCCAACAGGTCTGCTGAATTTGATGGCCGATGGAGCAACACCATACACTGGTGTAGCCGGTATTTTATTAGATTTAAAACGTGGTGTTTCAAATGGAGCCGCTACTAACATAACTGGTATAAGATTAGCTAACAACAGTAATGGTTTCAGAATTGAATATGGTGGCACTACTGACCACCTACAGTTTATTGACGGCGGTGGATCTGCAATCGCGACTTTTGGTCACACCGGAAACGCTCCTGGCATAAATTTTTATACCAATGCATTAAAAATAGATTCAAACGAAACTTGGAATTATAATACAGTAAGGACCAAGAATTATAGTACTTCTAATCTTACAATGTCTGCCGGTGGAAAAGCTTGGGTAAAATTATTTAGTACCGCTCAAAGGGGTAATATTGCTATAAACTTCTATGCGGGTAGTGGTAACTCACAGGAGTACTGCACAATAGATTTAAATCTTACTTACTATGCTGTATACAGCAAAATAACTGTGCATAAATCTACTTATAGTGTAATGGTGGAGGCTGTTAGACTAATACAACAGTCTGATGGAGGCAATCATGAAGTGTGGGTAAAACTAAATGTTGATAGCAATCAATTAGTCAATCAAACATATTTTGGATGGAATATAGCAAGCAATTGGTCGGCATATGATGGACTTTCTATAAACAACACAACGCAATATACGGAACCATCTTTGCCCTCTAACGGTGGGTGGCATAAAACATTAGAGTTAAATAGAACTTCGCATGACCTTGATAGAGTAGCTACGGCTACATCAGGTGGTGGTATTTTTAAAGCTGGTATGGAATTTCCTCTTATGACGGGTAAATCTCTTATCATGGAAGTGCAACCAGATGTATATTGGTCGCTTGCTTGGTGGGAGGCAAGTGATGGTAGTTGGTGGTTGTTAGGTAGGCAAGGAAGACACCCAGATTTTGTTAGAGCAGATGCAGAATTTTATATACCTACGGGAAATATATTAGATGTGCCAGCATCTTAATATATATTTATTAAAAAGGAATTATCGTTATGGCTTTAAGTGAAAGACAAGAAAGAGAAAAGATAGAAATAATTGGTGCTTATAATCATATACAGGTTATTACAGCTACAATTATTGAAAGAGATGGTGAGGTTATTAGTCGTACATCTGAGCGAAGAACAATTAAGCCGATTGATGATTTGACATACGAAGAAGAATTGATACAACAAATTGCTAATGCTATATGGACCGAGGAAGTGGTTGAAGCATATAAAGAATTTATGTCTAACCAATAAAGGGATAGCAAATGAATAGTAGAGTAAAGGATGACTTGGTGCAATCTCTAAAAAGTTTTTTGCCCTTTGAGGTTGTCAACCCTAATCCATCTAATAGGTATGATAAATTACTTACCTACATAAAAGAATCAGATGTGCCAGATAATGTAAATTTATTTTACCCAGATAAGCTTACTTTGGTTGGCAACTTAGGCATAGGCACAAGAAACCCTGCTCAACTTTTGCATTTATCTGGTGCACCAGCAACTGGTGGTATAAGAATAGATGAAGAATCTAACGCTATTTATCAAGCCTATCTAACTTTTCTTGACACTTCTGGAAATTTTGGACTAGATGTTAATGGTGGAGGCAAACTAAGATTTGCTACGGGTGGAGTAGAAAGACTTACTATTTTATCAACTGGTAATGTCGGCATAGGTGAGGATAATCCATCAGCATTAATCCACGCAACGCAAGGAGGCGAACCACCTGCTGAGGGAATGCTAATTCTTGAGGCCAATACGTCCTCGCGTCAGTTACGCATACAGCCGCCAACAACCGCAGACAACGGGTTTTTCGATTCACGCGGCGGCAATATGACTTTCCTCGACGATGGCGCTGAGATATTCCGCTATAATGCCTCTACAATTAGCACATCTACGGGTATTAAGGTCGGCATAGGAACGGCCTCGCCAGATCCAGATAGCACTCTGCACATACATACTGGCTCGGCTGGGTCAGTTACTGCACATGGCTCGGCAGACGATTTAGTCATCGAGCACGCGAGCGATGCAGGACTGTCAATTCTAACTCCAGCAGCAAATAATGGTCGAATTTATTTCGGATCGCCCACCAATAATGCATACGGACAGATTGATTACGATCATGCAACGAACGACATGGTGTTTGCTACCTCTGGAACTGGTAGGCTAGCGATCACAGGCGCAGGCAACATGGGGTTGGGCGTTACGCCTACGGGGTATTTTGCTGACAAGTTTGTGGTATCAGCAGGGAACGCAGATGGCATAACAATAGCCGCAAGTGACACCTCGGATGTTAACTATCTATTGTTTGCAGATGGAACGTCTGGCAATGCCGCATATCGTGGTCAAATAGTGTACGATCACGGCAATGACAAGATGCAGTTTGCGACTGCCGCTGCGGCCGCTTTGACCATTGATTCCTCACAGCTCGTCGGCATAGGCACGACCACGCCAACACATAAATTGACAGTAGTCGGTTCTATCAACAACGGCATACACGTTACAGCAGACACTGATACAGATTTCGATCTTGATTCTGGTTATGGTAACGATGCGTTTATCCTCAAAAATTCGACGGTAGGTAACAACAATCCCGTTAGCATGCTTTTTGCAACAGGGTCAAATGGTGAAGTGCGGCTTAGTGCTATTGATGATGCTACCAACGGAGATGCAAATCTAAATCTGACACTCAGACGGGCTGGTGGTAGCAGGCCCACTGTGCAGTTTTGGGAAGCAGGAACAGGTAACGTCGGCATAGGCACGGACTCTCCCAACGCACCTCTTCATTTAGAATCATTAAATTCTCCAGAGTTTCGTATTTCTCGCACAAATAATGCCGGTGTTAGCAGTCAACCACTACAAATCTCTGCATACGCACCAGATGCTTCGGGTAACACTGCTGAATCATTTGGAGATATTCGTCTTCGAGTTGACGACGCCACTCACGGTAGTGAAGATTCACACTGGTCATTTCGTTCACACAACGCTGGTACAGTAACTGAAGATATGGTTATTGGGTATAATGGTAATGTCGGCATAGGTTCGTCATCTCCCACAAACCAAAAGCTTCTCATTTCAGAAAATGGTGATGGTAATTATCCTATTTTAGAAGTTATAAATACTAATACGAGCGCTAATGCTAAACCTATGATTAGAGTTGGAACTGGAGGCGATGCTGTTTTAGAGTTATATAGAATAGGTAATGCGGCGACAACATATATAAATGCCGCTCAAGTTGGGAATGGTAATTTAGCTTTTCAAACTGAAAGCAATACAAAAATGGTTATTGCTAATGATGGCAACGTCGGCATAGGTAGGGATTCCAACTTGCAAGGTAAGTTAGATGTTGATGGTGATTTAAGAGTAACAAGGAATATCGCCTCTAACAGCGTTTTGGAAATGATTTCTTTGGGTAGTGATAGAAGTATAAATGATTATGGTGGTTTATATAAAGATTATTGGAGAATAAATGTTGTAACTCCCGGACCCACAACCACTGGGGAATCTAGTGCTCATGGATTTGGTGACTTGCGTTTTTCTGGTGTTACGGGAGTTAACACCACTTACGAAGACAGATTGAAGCTAAGACATAATGGCCGAATAGAAACAACCAATATTGCTTTTAGTGGAAGTTCAATTGAAAACTACACTTCAGCTACCGACAGCGGAAACTTGTGGGTAAACTACGAAGGATACCAAGGCGGCACAACTTATTTCCGTGATTTTAAAGTCGGCAACGGTAAACAATCGGTTATTGCTTTCTTTGACGGTTCAAGTGGCAATGTTGGCATTGGAACGGATGTGCCAGATACTTTACTTCATATTTCTGGAAGCGGCAATATTGTAGGTAAGGTTGTTTCTACGAATGCATCGGCTGTTTGGCAAGCTGATTCTATATCTACCGAAGCTTCAATATTATATTTTACTACAGCCGGATCTCAAGCTTGGAAATTTCAAAAAGCTGCTACTACTGGTAATTTAGAAATAAGAAACTCAACTGACTTAACAAAATTTGCTATGTTGGATAATGGCAATGTCGGCATAGGCACTGGTTCGCCAAACTATATTTTAGATTCTGCAAAAGACGCGTCCTCAATAACATATAATTTAAAAACTAATGTAACTGCGGCGGCCGATAACTATGCAGAAATAGCTTTCCAACTTTGGTCAGGCGCCGGATCTGGAGCTAATATTTTTGGTGGAGCCGGAACATCTAGACCATCTGTAGTTTTAAGAGCGATAAGTGAAGACACTGCAGCTCGGGGCGCTTTTGCTATAGCCACATTTAGTGGGGGAGCAACAAATGCAACTCTAACTGAAAAAATGAGAATACATTCAGACGGCGCTGTATCAATAGGGAGTGCTACTCGTGATTCAGCATATGGAATATTAAGTTTATCAAACGGAAACGGAGTTGGTAATACAGCTTTATATATTGAGGACGCTGGAGGTATAGGTTATTCGTTGGGGGTTGTTGATGGCTCTCAAGCCTTTTCAATACACGAAGGTGCAAATCTAAACTCACAAAAAAGATTTGAAATTGATACGAATGGTCATATTGCCATTGGTGGTATCAGCGTAAGCCCTTGGAGAAGTGATATTTACAGTGTCTTACAGCTTAAAGCGGGCACTGATGGATCTAATGCGATATTTGCCGATTCATATGATAATTTTAGATATGCAAATAATACATATCTAGAAACTGGAGGGTGGAAATATTATAAAGATGGTCCTGCTGCACAACATCAAATTGACAACGGGGGTTTCTATTGGTATAATGCTCCTTCTGGATTGGCGGATGCTTCAATAACATTTTCAGAATTAATGAGGTTGGAGGCTGGTAATCTTTCTGTAAATGAAACATACAACACCGCTTTTACGGATACTTCTACTGCCGCAAAATATATTGGTGTAGCATCTAATAATAATGACGCTTTATTTATAGCTCACTCTTCTGGTCAAGGTGTTGGTTATTTTGGTTATGATTATAGTGCTGATAGATTGATTATAGCTACTGATAACGGAGCTGGAGGAAACTCTATACAATTTTCAGTTAATGCAGGCACTACAAGTAATGGAACTGCCGATAATCTTGCGAGTGCAACCGCCGCTATGGCCATCGACTCTTCTGGACGCGTCGGCATAGGTGTCGCCACGCCAAGTATGCCGCTTGAAGTCAGGGTTGATGAAGCAACTGTTGGTGAAAGTAGTTTAGTTCGTTTTACCAGATTTACAATAGGTGACAGTCATCATCTTGAAATTTCTGTTGATAACCAAAATAACAATGTAGGTTTTATTTCTTCTGGCACCAATAATGGCGGTTTTACAATGGGTAATACTGCTGGCGACCACTTAGTACTTACTTCCTCTGGTGCGCTTCTTCTCGGTTACACATCAACCAATGGTGGATACAATCTTCAAGTTAACTCTCAAATTTTTGCAACAAACGCAACGATTGCTACGTCAGATGGGCGATACAAAGAGAATGTTCAGCCGATATCTAACGCTACCGATTTAGTATCTCGTCTTAACCCTGTTCAATTTAAATGGAAAAGTCATGAAGTACATAATTTTGATGTAGGTAGAACTGATGTTGGTTTTATCGCACAAGAGATAAAAGAAGTGTTGTCTGACACTGACTATAGTGATTCCGTGGTTGTCAGCAACAAAGCAGACGATGAAGAGTATTTAGGGTTAGGTGAAACAAAACTTATTCCGTTATTAACAGCCGCATTACAAGAAGCAATAACTAAAATTGAAATACTCGAAAACAAAGTGGCCGCATTGGAATCGGTCTAAGACCCTATATATATTTATTGCATCACCTAAAAATAAAATACTAAGAAAGTAAAGACATGATAAAATCAAGAGAAATAGATGATATAATAAAAGGCATAAAAGGCTTTTTACCTTTTGCAGTAATAAATAGCGATCCTCGTAATAGGGTAGAAAAGCTATTATCATACTCTGCAAATGATATTATACCTAACTCTCTTTCTGTTATGAATGTAGACGGCTCTGCAAGATTTACAAAACTAGGTATAGGTGTTGACCCTCTTTCAGCTCTAACTATAGATTTTGACCCTTCTTTACAAGACGGCATACTAATTCGTGATAACAGAGATGTAAACCGAAAAACATTAATAAACCAAGCGGAAGGCGCTACATACATATATAACACAAATGTTGGCACCTTTGGCACAGAAGCCATTCGTATACTATCTGATAACAACACATATTTTTCTGCTAACGTTGGTATAGGGACTGATTCGCCTTCTACATCAATGACTGGCGGGTTGCATATAAAATCAACTGCCGGAAACTCTCTCATATTAGAAAAATCTTCAGGCGCTGCACTTCAGTTTAGGTCTGATGCAACAACTATTAGAGCTAGTATCGCAGGCATCAATGGGGGTGATGGCTTAGCCTTCCAAACAGGTGCTGCTCAAACTGAAAGAATGAGAATAGCTAGTGATGGTAAGGTTGGCATAGGCACTCAAACAATGAATAAAACATTAAATGTTGAAGGATCTATATATACATCAAAACCTAACAACGGTGGATCAAATTATTTATATATATCGGCTAGTGAAAGCGATACAGCTAACAGTGATGGTCCGGCTATACAACTTCAACCAAATGATTATAGCCCAACAGCAGGTAGTTCTGAAAGAAACAGAACATTAATATCAAGAACTTTCGTTGGTCATTCAACAGTTCCAAATCAATTTAGAATAATACATGAAGTAACAGGTGATGCGAAAGCTAATTTTACGATAGATGGTGCTGGTGAGTACTATATGTACAACTCTGTTTCAGATGTTTCTTCTAAATTATATGTTGGAGATTATCAGAGTAGATTTGTTCTTCTCCAATCACCCTCTAGTGTTTCTAATAGGGGTAGGGTAGGAACTCCAGCGAACGACCATTTTGAAATCAACGCTGGTAATGACGGTGCAACTAATAATATATATTTCCTTACCGATAATGTTGAAAAGATGAGATTAACTAATGATGGTAAGGTTGGCCTAGGAGAAACAGATCCAATAGCTACTTTACACATAAAAGATAGCGATTCAACATTATTACATTTAACCAGAACTGGTGCTACTAATGCTAATTGGTCATTTATACATGGAGACAGTGGAGGAAGCGGACATTTATGGGTTCAAAATACGGATACTGGATCTTACCCCTTAGCACTCCGCGCCGATGGCAACGTCGGCATTGGCCAAAATTCTCCGGCAGTTCGTCTTGATGTTAGAAAAGATGAAACTGTAAATTTTGCACCTAATAATGACCAAAGAATAAGAGCGCAAATTGTTGCTAGAAACAATAATGAAACTGCAGAAAACTTCTCTAGTATTAGCCTTGTTACAGGAGGTAGTAATCAAGCTGAATGGTCTATCAATAATGTTTATAAATCTGCTTATAATGGTGATTTATCTTTTAAAACAAGAGCTGGTGGTGGCAACGCTGATTGGCGTGAAAGAATGAGAATAAATAATGCTGGTTATGTCGGCATCGGAACTGATAATCCATTGTATACACTTGATTTAGATGGTGGAACAACTGTTGATGATCGTATGCGGCTTAATCGCGGTTCTGACGATACAGCACAATTTATGACACTTGGTTGGAATAATATAAGCGTTCATCGTAGTAATGTTCCTATTGCTAGCAACCAAACATCATTGTCATTTAATCAAGTAGGATCAGATGGCTCCAGAACAGCAATGAAAATTACTGGTTCTGGTACTGTCGGCATTGGTACTAATAATCCAGACACTAATCACAAACTTGACGTAGTGTCTGATGGCAGCGCAAACGTGTATATCCGTACCACAGCAGGATCAGCTACGGGTAAC
>Ga0181587_10001572_pt1 | contig 19126 bp, 30 predicted proteins | sample 071ome_27_FD_132463 | JGI IMG/M metagenome (GOLD analysis project Ga0181587, IMG submission 132463) | Coastal salt marsh microbial communities from the Groves Creek Marsh, Skidaway Island, Georgia - 071409AT metaG (megahit assembly) | ecosystem: Environmental > Aquatic > Marine > Intertidal...
CACTTGCAACGATGCGTTTCCATTTCGCCTCGTCAGTTCGTGCCATTAGTAGCCTCTACGTGGCTTTCGCTTGGAAGTTGGTTTTGCTTTGAGTCTGCACTTCCCTTCCCGCTTACAAAGTTGTCTGGTCTTACACGATGCACATGGCTTGAACATAACTAGCTCCCTTTCTTCCACTTCGTAGATTTGGACTTGGTTTTCGACGGGCTCCATTTCACACGGTCAGCCCACCAAGCCGCAGACATTTTTCCTTTGGCTATGTTCTTCGAGTGGCGGCTTTTGAACGCCTTACGTTGACCTACCGTTTGGTTAGTCTTGACGCCCTGCTGACCGAACCGGATGGTCTTCACCTTGTCACCCTCTTTAGCCACAACAATGTGTGACTTCTTAGGGTGACTCGGTGTTCGCTTAGGCTTGTTGTATCCGCTCACTCCAGCCCGTTTCAGGCGGGGATCTCTCTCTTTCGGCATATCACATACCTATTGCACATCGCCCCGTAGCCGCTTCAGTGTGGCTTCTGGTAGCGCGTTGAATTCCTCTTCCGTCATGGTTGAAAGGTCGAGTGGTTTTTCGCCGCGATTAGCCGAACTTTCTCCGGGTAATTCGGGTGGTTGAGCTTCCGCAGCCTTCAATTTCTTGCTGACTTCGGCTCTTTTCTTCGCAACTTCGTCTACAGCCTTCGCTTTAGGGGCTTGGGGTGCGTCCAAAGTGCTAGGAGCTTCCAATCCGTGCGATTTGATGGCGAAATTTGCAGCTTTTGACAGTGCATCAACCGCTTCAAAGCCTTGAACTATGAACGCATCGCGCAATTCGATGACTTCTTGCGTAATTTCAGCGTTGTAATCGGCAGAATTCTGGTCAAACACCGGGAAATTCGCCTCCAACTCGTTCGCAGCCTGCTGCAAAGCAGTGGCTTGAGCGTTTGCAGACACTTTTTGCGTCATTTCTTGCCGCATTTCGTAAGTCAACTGCTCACGTTCGGCTTTTCGCATCTCTTGACGCAACGAAGCAGCCTTCTGGGACTCACCGTCTAGGAGCAACTGTTGGTATTCGACCTCTTTTGCGTCGAAATCGTAGGCTTCAGGCGCATTTTCGGCAGGTTCCTGCTGCGCTTTCATCTCATCGAGCTGCTTTTGCAGTGCTTTTTGCTTCGCCAACACCTCATCCAGCCGTGATTTGGGCACCATCGGCTTTTTAGGCGCTTCTTGTGGCTCTTCCTCTACCTCTGCAACGGCCTCTTCTACTTCTTCAGGTTCTTCAACCTCTGCTTCATCCGTTGTCTCAGCTTCAGGTTCTTCAACTGCTGGCTCGGGGTCTGCATCGACCTCTTCTTCCACAACGGTGTCTTGGGTTTCTTCGGCCACATCCTCTTCAGGCTCCTCTTCTTCGATCACATTCCCGTCGTCATCGATACCAAAGTTGAGGTCAATGTTCTCCCCCTCTTCAATAGGGTCGCCTCCGGGCATTGTGTCGTACATGATTTTGTTTTCTTCTTGAGTCTCAGCCATCTCATTGGCCTCCTGTCGTGGGTCTGTTTGCAGTCTGCATAGCAGTAGCGGCTATTCTTGCTGCGGCTTGGGTTTGCTGTTGCTCCGACCTCATCTGGTTTGTCATAGAAGACAATTCTCGACGTAGGTTGAGTTCTTCCATCTTCATCTGGAGCTTGGATTGAAGTTCTTGCAGTCTCAGATTCGGCTGAACATCGGCCACATCCTGTACCTTGGCGATGTTGATCGCTGCTTCTGACTGAATCTTCTGGACTTCGGCTTCGAGCTTGGCAATTTCAAGCTGCAACTGCTGCATAGCCATCTGCTGCTGCATTGCCGCGATCTCCATCTGCTCTGGAGTACGCTCGACACCTGTGATCATGCGGATACGTTTGGCAAGCTCACCCTTCTTAGCTAGGTGGCTGTACTCGATAATGGCGTCATCAGGAATAGCAACACCAGCATTACGCAAATTAAGAGCTTCCGCGAATTGAACTTCATCGAAGCTGTCCCTAGCTGGAGCGGTACTAACCACAACGTCGTACTCACCCAGCGTTAAGTCGTTGATGATGGTTCCCTCTGGCGTCATCTCGTTGATGATCATTGGCTCTCTAGGCTTCAGAGGGTCACTGTCGTTTGTCACCTGAATCACACGCTGTTCGGTGTAGAAGGTCTGCAACAGGTTTAGGATCTTTTCGGCTAGGTACTGGCGGGTCTTACGCAGATTGTCGAGCGGCACTTGGATCATGATCGCGCCACGGTTCTGCTTCGCTTGGATAGCTACGCCCGACACCTCTGCACTGTCAGAGCCGAGCATCGAGTCGTTGATCCCCGATATGGCCTTTATGTTTACGGCAGCTTTCTGGGAAATACGGTCTAGGCCCGTTGGTATCTGGTTAGGTTGAATCTTGACCGGCGGGTTTGTACCCCGCGCATATTCAACAACCAACCCTGTCTCTGCCCCATGCTCTTCGAGGTCATCGACTGTCATGCCCACCAGCGAGCCACTCTCAACCATCCAACCGCTGTTAGCAGTGGTGTTGACAATGTGCAGCTCTTGGCTGGCGATCTTGTTGAGCTGTTCCTGCGGTGATAGCAGGTTACGAACCATCCCGAATGGGCGACCCCGCCTGAAGTACGCAAAGTAAGGAACGACAGTAAAGTCGTTGTATGGCGACCAGTCATCGAACAAGACCACCTTGTCGCAAGTAACGGTCCAACGGACTTTGCGCTTGGTCTTAGTAATAATGCTTAGGCCGTACTCTTTAGCGAACTTCTTCGCCTTACGGTCACTCCAAGCTTCAGGAACTTCCCGCTGATCACCCGTATTAGGGTCAACAAAACAATCTATGCGAGTGATGCGCTTATGCTGGCGCTCGATCACCCTAAGAGCTTTTACGTTTCGGTACTCGTCATCGCCAGGAATACCAGCACCAAGGTAATCATCTGTAGAGTCAATGTCCCCAAAACGAGTCTCCTCGTACTCGATACTATCCCGCCCAAATGAGTTTCCGTTCTCCGCAATAAACTGGAGAGCCTCTGCCTTCTTCTTCCCATATAACTCTTCTATCTCGTCTAGGGTCATCCACTTGGTTTCAAAGACTTCGTTCCAAGTCTTAGGGTCTGCATCTTTTGCATCTGGGTCGGGCAGGATATCGAGAGGGTCTTTTGCCGTGATTCGGATCTCACCCTCGACATGATCAGAGAAATCCATCCGCACATCGAAGTAACCACGACCATCCATGATGAGACCATCTGCAAATACCTGCTGCTCGACCCAATCGAGTTTGTTGTTGTCGGCAATCTGCATGTACATCTTATTCAGCGTATGCGCGACTTCGGCATCACCTCCTCGTCTTGGTTTGAATTGGATATCCGCTCGCCGTGTGGACTGCTCGCCCAACACAGTATTAATAGTAGGCAGAATCGTGTTGATCGTTAGGGCGGGTCTACCCTCGGCATCGAGCGCAGCAATATCTGCTTCGTCCCACTGCTCACCTCGATAGTAGGAATCACACTTCTTAGCCATCTCAATATAGTCAAGATGACCATTGTCCCTAGCTCTTATGTAGCGGTCCCATTGATTACTGGCTGTTACCGATTCGTCGTCGTATTTGCTCATAGTCATGCGCTCATGGCTGATTTGTTACGCGGCGTCTTAAACAGGTAGTCGATCCTGTCTCGCCACGATGGTTCTCTCACCACTGGTGCTTGATAGGTAGCAAACTCAGTCATCATCAGACCGAGCCAAGCCAACGCATCAACTTGGTCGTCATGAACACCGTTTGGGAACCGCAGTAGTTCTGCTACCAGCGGTCCAGTCCAGATTTGGTTTTTTGGAAGGAACACCATGCCCTGCTGCATTCGGCCCTGAATGGCCCTAGCCCGAGCTTCTTTGTCCCTACGCCCCGTCTTGAGGTCTTTGAAATAGGCTTCGTACAGCCCACGTTCCCGCACACGCTTTTCGAGGAAAGGTCCAAGTGCCATCTCGATGTGGCCCTTTTCAATCCCGATGATCGAAGGTTTCCAGACTTCGTACAGATCTAAGATCTGCTCTACAATCTCGAAACCGTCGAACCTACCCCGTACAACATCGACAATGAACAGCCGGTCATAAGAATCAACACCAATAACCATTCCGACTGAGTAGTCGTTGCGATCCTTCTTGCCAATCGCCAAGTCCCACGCAGCATAGAAACGCATTTCATCAAGATCGACTTCATCTTCATCAAAATACTGAATCATGTCCCGCGTGAAATAATCTCCGTCATCAGCTACGGGATTCTGCTGGTAGAGAGCTGACCAGTCCCTAGGGCCTACGGCCTTTCGTATACGGTCTAGGGCCTCGGCGTCATAACGTTCAGGGTGTAGGGCTTCGCCCATCTCCCGATAATCTTCTACTTCCTCTGCTATAGCTGGATATCGAACAACCTCCCACTCATCACCTCCTTCAGCGGTTGCTTTAAGGAGTCGTCCTGCCAGATCGTCATCGTGCCAGCGAGTAAGAATGACAAGTACGCCGCCGCCAGGAGCAAGTCGCGTATAGGCGGTTGACGTATACCAGTCCCAATTTGCGTCACGATTGTTTTGAGACTCGGCATCTTCACGGTTCTTTACAGGATCATCGATGACAAGGATGTGAGCGCCCTTACCAGTAATACCGCCGCCAACACCAGCAGCAACGTAGCCACCGCCTGATGTGGTAAGCCAAGATTCGGCGCTTTGGCTTTCAGGATCGAGACGAGTTTTGAATGCAGTCTTGTAAGTTGGCTCACGCAAGAGTCCACGAACTTTTCGACTGAAGCCCATAGCGAGCGAACCGCTATAGCTACAGGAGATGAACTCGTGACCGGGATTACGGCCAAGGTGCCACGCTGGGAACGCAATAGACGCGAGAGTAGACTTCCCATGTCGCGGAGGTAAGAAGAGCATAAGCCGAGGAGATTTCTTCTCCACAACCATGCGCGAAAACCTTTCCAAGCGTTGGCACACATCCTTATGAACCCAACCCGCTTGGTAGTCTGGATTAAATCTTTCAACAAAGGGCAGCAACCTCTTTCTAGTAAGAAACCGCATAGCCAGTTCTGCTCTGGCTTTTTCCTCTACCGATGCCTCTTGCTCTTCTTCGACAACCGTTTCTGTTTGAGCGGGGACGACTAATCGCTCCGCGTCATCTGCCTTGCAGTAGACGCACAGTCTGTCGTTGCCGCTAAACAGAGTCTCAGAGTGCAGGTTCTTACATCTGCGACACTGGATCTGGTTTATCTGTACCTCACTCATCTACAGCCACTGGCTCTAGGTATTTATCGTCCTTCCCAGCAATCGACAGCAGCTCCTCATCAGACATGCGTTCTAACTGCTTAGATGACGCATTAATGTTGATGTTGAGCTGCGCTTGCTGCTCCGGGGCGGCTAGTCCATGCAGCTTCACCAGACTGTCCACCGTATTTTTCATCTCAGTCGCTGTCGCAGACGCTTGATAGGCGTCCATGTACATCGCATGAGCATTTGCATGAGTGAATTTCACTTCCTCACGCATTTGACTACGAAAGTATTCAACTGCCTGCTGCACTTGGGGCAGTCGAGCCGCTTTATAGGCAGTGTCTGGGGATGAGTACCCCGCACCACGTCCAGCAGCGGCAATCGTCATGCCTGAACAGATCAACATGACTAACTTTTCTTGCTGCGCGGTTAGATGGTTGTTTTCGAGCCCCATGTATGGGACATGCGCTCTGAACTCAACGGCATCCGTCGCGTACTTATCAATGGAGGTAAGCTCGCTGTTGTTCGACGACATCCTCTTTCACGCTCTTATCCAAATAGACGAAGATCGGTGTTCGATCCCCCTCACCTTGTGCATCAAGGAACTTGAGGTACAGGGAGATATCGACGTTCGGGTCTATGCTTTTGAAAATCTCAGCCGCCTTGTACCCGTCGTACACCAGAACTTCCGTTTCACCATCTTGCTTCAGTGCGGTGCCGATGATTGCGTCCTCGAAACCATCGATGGAGATCATTTCTTCTCTGATTTCTTCTTCCATCGCCGTATATTACCGTTGCTAATACTTACTCGCAATAGTGTTTATAAATATTCAAGATCCACCAAGTGAAGTCCTCTTGGTTCATGTTGCCTCGCATCATGTTCACCGCAGAGCAGACAAGCTGCACGTTCGTCGGGTAATAGCCCTTCGAGTGGTCGAGGCGATCAATACTGACGTTCTTTGAATTGAAGTTATTCGCATACGGCGCGTGTGTCATATATACGCCTGACAACGCACACTTGCCCTCCTGCTTTTGCCATATATCCAGCAAATCCTCGGCGTTCAGCTCGAAATCAACACCCTGCTTTGACCGAGTGCTTTTGAGCTTGGATACAGCTTTTCGCATGTAATGAAGAAGGTCGCGGCCAGATCGCTCGGCTCGTTTAATGTGATAACACTGGTGACACATCGTTTGTGTCTTGAACTCATCCTTGAGTTTTGTTTGCCGACAGGCAGTGCAGTACCTGTCTGTTTGAGTAACCATAAGTGGCAGTCCGTTGCTTTAGCGTTGCTAATACTAGCGGAAATTTTTTCAGAAAAAAATTTGAAAATTGAGTTCTGAATCGCTCACTCATTATCTCCCCAAGCCCATAGTTCGTAGCCCCTATCCCCGGATTCGGATTACGGAACCTTGTTTTGCATTTGACTGTTGGAACCTTGTCTGGGGCCCCCCGCCACTCGTCCCTCGTGTCGGCACGGTTTTGTTTTCGAATTCACTAGGAGTTGTATATGAGATTTACAAAGATTGACTTGAACATGGACACACTGAAGACACAGGCCCTAGCCCTTAAACAAAAGCTAACCGACCCAGAGACAACCGCCAAAGCCAAAGAGCTAGGAGCTAAGGCTTGGGAATACGCTAAAGAAAACCCAGACGACATCTTCTTAGGTGTCATCGCCTTCACACTTCTCGACATCGAAGACAGTTTAGAAGACATCGAGAACGCTTCAGAGGTATCAGCACACGTTGACGCCAGCACTTACTTAGAGAGGTACTAACCATGCAGTTCAAAGCTAAAGACATCTTGCCAATTGGCTTGCTTGTATTCGCAGCAGCCGGTGTTAACGCATTTTACGCCAACATCGTCCCCTTCCCAGCATCTGAACTACCAGACAACGCAGTTTGTGAAGCTGACCCCATACTGCATCCCATCCACCAGAAATGGATATGTTACATACCAGAAGAATAGGAGCTAAGAACTAGGGCGCGAGGGAAACCGAGCGCCTTTTTTAAAATTGAGGAGGGGTTGTGTGCCGATCCCCACCCCTAAACAGTGTCAGATTGACAATTAACAGTGGTTTTTGCCCATTGACTGGGTGCTAGGGCGTGTTGCAGGTTGTTGCAAGATTGTTGCAGGTTGGCGAAATTCATCCTGCAACACTCCTAGCTCCTTGATCCTAAACGGTTTTTCCTACTTCCGAGACAAAATGTTGCAGGTGTAGTAGGTAAAACGACATGACGAAATATTACGTTTTATTTTAAAAAAACACCTCAAATTTGAATTGAATTTGATTTAACCTGCAACACCTGCAACAAACGTTAAAAATCAAACACTTATCCTGCAACATCAACCTGCAACAACCCTGCAACATTTTGGGTTCATCCTGCAACATTCACCATAGTAGTCCCTAGCTACTATCACTTAGCTGAATGCCAATCGTTGGTCGCTAACGCGTCCAACGTGCGGTTTTTCTTGTGATTTCTATCATTAGGAGAGTTTGATGTTCAAAGTGATTATTGCTGGTTCTCGTGAGTTTAAAGATTACAAGTTGTTGAAGAATCGTTGTGACTTTTTGTTGTCGCAGCGTGATGAGGAGATCGAGATTGTGTCTGGCTGTGCTCGTGGTGCTGACACCCTTGGTGAGTGGTATGCGAAAGAGCGTGGCTATTCTGTCGCTAAGTTTCCCGCTAATTGGGATCAATTCGGCAAGGCTGCTGGGTTCATTCGCAATGGTGAGATGGCCGAGTATGCAGATGCCTTGATTGCTTTCCCAATTGGCAGGTCGCCAGGAACTAGGAACATGATCAAGCAGGCCAGAAACAAAGAGTTGCTTGTGAGGTATGGCACTAACCCTAATTTGAAGGAGGGCATGTAAATGTCGAACGAAACCGTACCCTTAATAGAACTGGGCAAAGTATTGGCTGCCCTTTGTAATTCCAGCCGCAGAACCATCCGTCGAAAGACTGCCCTTATGGACCAGATCAAACAACATAAGGCGCTACAAGAAGAGATGGGTGGCCCAAAATCTCGAGAGTATTATGAAACTATCGCATGTCTGGAGTTTGAACACGCGGGTCTTGCACAGGCTCACAATATTCTTTTCGAGGAACTAAAAGATGCAGGGCTGCATAAGTTAGTTGAGTCAATGCTTATGTATCCATCCGAATAGGGAGAAAGCGTAATGGAGTTAGCAATCACCGTCTTAGCAATCTTCGGCAGCATCCTCTGCCTTGTCTGGACGATCAACATAATCACCGCGTGGGTGTTTCTGTACAGAGCCGCGCAACTTTTCAAACAGAGCTTCGAGGAGCTAGTAAGCAATCCCGAGTTCCTGAAGCTTTTTGACGCAGGGAAAGGCACATGAACGTGTGCCGTTTCCTTGTCTCGCTGACGCTCGCCAAGTGCGGTTTTATTAGTGAATGCAATATGTATTCGCTAATATAAATCCACAACTGGAGGTGCTTATGTATCCCTACAACAAAGTGTTGAACCTAGCTCTTAGCCCTTGGCAAGACGTTGAAGAACGCGAGGATGACAAGCCATTGTCGTTTCGCAACCCACTCGATCTTCTGCTGTTAGGTGAAGATCTTGATGAAGAAACAATGGAAGTTTTAGACGACTCGTTGTTTTCTTGATCTGAAACTATTAGCGTTGCTACTAATAGTGATGCTAATTCATTACTCACTCAGTCATAACAGGAGGTTGTATGACTACCCAAAATCAAAGTTTTTTCCCTGCTGCCCTTGCAGCTCAGTGCGACAAGCGTGGCTACAAAGGCGACGTTGCTAAGTTCATCTACAGCTTTCACAAGCAGGACGCTGATCCGATGGACGCTATCAGTTCAGCCTACGCTGAATGCTTAGAAAATCCGCATGTGTTCAACCCGCTTGCAATTATTGGCTTCTGTCAGGACTTGATGAATCAAACGTGTTGGATGGCTCGCCGGTTGTACCTAGCGAACATCCAAGCTGAAGATCCTCAAAGCGCCCCTTGGGGTTGTGACCGAGCACAGCGAGCCAAAGAAGCTGCTGGGCTGGACATCAACAACGAGGAGTTGGAAACAATCATCACCGATGACTTCGATACGCTGTATCAGATTCACACGCTGATGAACTCCAACTCAGGCACTGACTCAGTGCTGTACTTCTTCAGCCGCTCCGAAAAGAGTGACGTTGATGATTCCTGGTCTGTCGTTGCTACATGCGAGACGTTCAATCAGGCGCTGGAAGAGATGCACACTGTCACTGACAAGTTGCAGGTCGAGAGCGCCAATAGCTGGCGTAGCAAGTACGAGTATCTCAAAGAGCAGAAAGCAAACGCTGCATAACCCTAGACCCTGGTCCCCACACGGAGGCCAGGGTTTTTTTATCGAGGGCCGGGCTGATGGTGTGCCATAGATGAGTAACGACCTAGTTTTTAAACCGACTGCCGTAGCTCCACCTCAACCGACAGTGGAGCAGATGAAAGCGGAGCTGAAAGCCCTAGGCCCTATCACTCCGTCCCTACAGGCGGTCATAACAGCAATCGTTAATCGAGAGCTGGACATTCTGACTGAGAGCGATTGGTTCATTGACTTTATCGATGAGCGAATCAAAGCAGTAATGGAGCTAAACGATGAACTCGAACGAACTTCCAATCCTGACTGACATTGAATGCAGTGTTGAGTATCTCCGTGAAAACCACGAGGTGATCTCTTTCGAGGACGTAAGACGGTTGAAGTTCATCAGAGACCTAATACAAGCAGTGAGTGATCGTGCTGAACAAGCCGTGGATTACAACCACATCCTTGCTGAATTTGAACGCGAAGAAAACAGGAGGCTTGATGCCGACGCAATGCAATCTATTCGACGAGCCCAACGATAAAGGAGGTTTACATATGGTCAACATGATCATTGAACCATTTATGTCTCGGCTGGATGCGATGAAAGACAGGCAAGAAGAAGCCTACTACTACGACAAGCGTCAAATCTGCGAAATGCTTAACGAAGCCTATTTCCTAGGCCGTAAGCACGAGCGCAACGAATGGGAGCAAAGCAGACCTGTTGTGGAGTCTGCTGCTTCTTAGGCCAACGGATGGCTGATGGTTTCGTGAAAGAGGCTTTGGCATGTTGACTCACTCACAAACCGTTCAGACATAGGCTTTCGCACGGTTACTCACCGTGGGCCGATCAGAGTAGACCAGCGCCAACCTAGCGTAGAGGACGGTCTGCCCCACCGTGGTCGAGACGGGGCATTTCCTTTAACTAAACCATGAGGGTTTACCTATGAGTGATTTCATCACTGTCAAAGTTATTCGTGTCCCCGGCGGGGTTAACGAAGTCGCTGTAAACGAGGGAGCTACAGTAGCTGAGGTACTAGCTGCTGCTGAGATCTCTCCCAACTCCAACGAAGCGATCAAGATCGGCGCTGAAGCTGTTGATCTCGACTCAACCGTTTCTGACGGAGATCGCGTTGTCATTGCACAGGGTGCAAAAGGCAACTGAGCTTTTTGTGCCCAGTTCTGCTGGGCACTTTCTCAGGAGTACACAGATGAAGGGGATTCTTATTGATCCTTTTGAACGCACTGTCTCTGGCGTTCTGATTGGCGAGGACTATCGAGACATCTATCGACACCTCAAGTGCCAGACGTTTAGTTGCATCACTTTCGATCAAGGCAACACATTGTGGATAGATGACGAGTATCTGTTCACGCCAGAAGAAGGCAGAGCTGCGTTCAGTTTCACAGACGATAACGACCCAAAAAGAGTCATTGGCGGTAGGGGCTTGCTCCTAGGCCATAACTCCGAGGGTGCGTCTGTAGACACTGACCTCTCGGCAAAGTACATCGGAAAAATTGTCGAGTGGCGTGATCCACAAGACCTCCCTGAACCCGGATTCACAATTGAATTTATGGACTCACTATGACCGCACAACTATCAATCGTTCGACACGAACCGATCTTTGACCCTAACCAATTCGACTATCTCCCAATCCATATTGTTGGTGCGGGTGCAACTGGCTCCAGAGTGTTTATGTCACTCGTCGAGCTGGGCATCAACAACATTACTGTGTGGGACTTTGACACGGTTGAGGCGCATAACCTCGCTAATCAAGCGTTCACCCACCAGCACATTGGTCAGCCAAAAGTTCAAGCGTTGGAATGTCTGTACCGCTCCAAAGTTGGTGTGCCTAACACACCCGACACTATGCACTTCAAAAATGAACGTGTAACTGATCAGCAGCTCGATGGCATTGTCTTCTTGCTGACTGACTCGATGGCATCCCGTCGTGAAATCATGTCGCGTCAAGACACCTCACAAATACTACGCGTGTTTGAGACGCGCATGGCTTCAACGCACGGCAATGTCTTCAGCTTCAACCCACGCACCGAACTGGATGAGTGGCTATCTACATTAATTAGTGATGACGCTGCCGAGGTATCGCCCTGCGGATCACCGATATCCGTAGGGCCTACGGCATCGATCATTGCCAATCTAGCTGTTTGGCAGTTCATGAGCTTCTTACTCGACGATGGCTGTGCATCAGCTCAAGTCGATTGCTTCTTCAAACCAACCATTATCACCACTAAGGATTCACTGCATGGCTAAGAAAAAACCTGTTGTGCATAAGCCAGCTATAAAAAAACACGTTGCTCCAGCAGTTACATCCAGCTCGATGCAACCATCACTTACGGAGCTGTATCCAACAGCTCTTCGCGCTCCCGAGGTGCGGTATACGCCGTTCGTTTACAAAGCGATACAGCACATCGTGGCAAGCCAACCGCAAGAAATCGGTTGGTTAGGTCTCGTTGAGACTAAAGACTACGGATACCTAGTCACTGACTTATACATTCCTGAACAGACTGTATCCGCAGCCGAGACCGACATCGATCAAGACGCTATGGCTGCATTAGCGATTGAGATCGATGAAGCAGGACTTGATCCATCCAAGCTCCTGTATTGGGGACATTCGCACGTAAACATGGCTGTCTCTCCCAGCCATCAGGACGAAGAGCAGGTTGCTGCCTTCGTCGAGAATGCTTCCTTGTTCATTCGGGGGATCTACAACAAACACGGTGACGCCAAGGTTGATGTATATGACAAGACCCAGAACGTGATCTTCCAATGCGTTCGTGATTGTGTGGATTCCCCCGACTTGACAAAAGAAGAAATCAAAGAGCTTGACGCTTTGTGCAAAGCCAACCTCAAGAAACCTGTCTACCGTCACGTACCTGCAACAAGAAATTTCTTACCTAAAAAACAATCGACGTTACTCAGCGGTATGTACGAAGACGACGATATCAACGACCCGTTCTATGTAAGAGGAAACTTCCATGACTTCTGATGTTACGGCTGTTTGGACTAATCACGAGCGCGAAAACATACAGCATCAAATAGCGCGTATCGACAACCGACGCGAAGATTTACAACTCGAAGTAGAAAGGTTTGAAGATCTCATCACAGAATACGAAGCTGAATTAGATGACGTATCAATTGACCTAGCTGCCGGTTTCAAAAGCCTAAGGCTAAAAGATGAAGCAGATGATTTGTTTCGTAGAATTACACGCGATGTTACGTATTACAAAAACGAAATAGTTAACAACGGGTCCAGAATTACTGAATACGACACCAAGCTAATCAACCTCAAACTCAAACTCAACTCTATTACTTCTTCCGATATCACCCTCAAACAATCTGAATTACGACGACAGCTAAAGTCAGACCCGCGCATATCTGATGTGCGTTTAAAAACAGCGTGGTACGAAGGCCAGCCGAATTACTTCAGTTCGCTAAGTTTTCGTGTTGACAACATGATTGCTAGAGTCAACAACGTTACTAGTAATAGTACATTTGGGTACAGATATCTGGCAGGCGAACATTGGCACAAACTGCCCCCGCTTCGTGTACATATCTACCCTGGCTTAATCAGATTCAAACCTATTCGTGGTCACGGTAGAAACTACTATTCTCGGAGCCTTAGCTGTCATCCACATATACTCCGTGGAGCCAGAGGCGAAGCATGTCTTGGCGACTTTGGTGGGCCACTTACCGAAGCTCTTGCCAATCAAGACCTTATATCAGCCGTTTCAATTGCCCTACTGTTCCTCGAACAGATAGAAAATCACGATGCTGCTGGTGCCTGTTGGTCTAAACACGATGGTGCCATACCTAGAGGTTATGTTGCGCCAACAGATCGAACATGCTTAGGCAGACATCGATACACCATGCCTGACGGTGAAACGTATTGGGCGCATTTTTACGCAGATCTAAACTCCGATCAGCGAGAACATTTCACTTCAATGACAGCTCATCGGCAGTTGTTTGAAAGTTATCTCAACGCCCACTCGTCTTCCATTCTTGAATGGCTACGTAACAGACCTGACGACTCACACTTTAGTACCGGAAAAAATGTCGAGTTCGAGTTCAGTCAATCATCCTTATGCCGTGACGAACTAGAAATAGATTCTAATTTTGCTTACGTCCTTCCTGAGTCTCCGTTCCCTGCATGGGTTGATGACGACGGCACTTATGGGCTCTGGCATATCGACAACAGACCTGATCCCCAGTCAATAGACGACCTTTACCTCGCGTTACAGGATTAACCATGATCGACAAAATCAATCTGTACCTATGTCTGGGTGCAGTTCTCATTCTATTTGTTGCGATGCTCGGCAACGCTATCGAGATCGCCTTCTATGGCGCTCTCTTGTGTTTACTAATGTTCCTAGCTCTTAGGCTCTACGCAAAAGTCAGGAGGTCAAAGCGTGATTAGTTATGTCCTTCGCTTTCTGACGACCTACCTCACGCTCAAGGAGTTGTACAACCATGTCAAAAATAACAATCGAGATAAGCGACCAGCATCTGGAGGAGATCAGGACTCTGATGAGCGAGATTCTGGATCGCCTGGAAATAATCATTGAGCGTTACGAGGAGGATGAATGACAGGCCCAGACGAATTGATCCAAGCACTGAGAGAAATGATCACTTATGAGATCGATCTAATCCTAAACAGTGACTGGCTGTCTATGGAACTAGATAAAAAATTGGATGAGCGAGAAGAAAACAAATGATCCTAGCAGGCACTATCGCAGCAGCAGGTTTGCTGTTCTTACTATTCAAGTTTGGCGTTCGACGCGTCATTACCTACGACATCTTCTTCGATGTCGCAATCACTGCCGTTCTAATGTTTGCCCTTGCTGGCACATTCAGCGGCATGATGGCTGCACTCTTCGGCGGTCTCATCGTTTCCGTTGTGCTATTCATCATGAAGCGCACGATGCGTCACGAAAAGCTGTCCCTAGTCCGTGTATCCAAGTTCCCATACCGCAAGTTCATGTGGATCGAGCAATAAATGAGTGACTTCTACCACAAAGTTTTAGCATTTCTTGAAAGGCAAGAAAGCCTTGTGAAAAAAGGCAATCCGAGGGCTGCGAAAAAACTACTCTATAAATGCAATACGTTTGCTCCCGAAGAGCTTTATGACACTGTAGATAAAAGAACTAATTTAGGAACAATGCTGTTAAACCACAAAGAGGTACTTAAGGACGCCGTTTTGTTCAAAACAAAACAGGTTAAAGGCGTCCAATACGTCAACAGCGACGATATACAACTTCCCTACGAAAAAACGGTATTTATCATCGAAGGCTCTATCCCATTATATGAGGATTACCCAGATCTTATTTCTGAAGTTATGGTTGTTTGCTCTGAAAAAAATGCTACTCAACCTGCAAGAATTTCAATTTTCGTCAAGCATCTATCTAAGCGAAACAAAAAAGTTTATACCTGGACCATGATTCCTTATGGAATACCCCTAGATGATAAAACGCTAGTAGGTTTATCTGTTTATGCAAGTCAAAATAATCCTCTCAAAGACAGAATGCAGTTTGGAAATAAAGTAACGTCTTATACTGAAACGGCAATTATTTTTTACGCAGTTCACCAACTAACAGCAGTGCTAAATCGACTCAACCAACATCATTACACCATTCAAACCGCGCAACCATCCAAGTCTTTGTACTCAACCAGAGGACCAGGACACCATAAGTTTTACGAACACCGCGTCATTGTTATTGATCCCGATAATACAGTTCACAGAGAAGGTGATAATTCTGGTTTATCAGGTCGCAAACATGCGTTACATGCGGTTCGAGGGTTCTATCGTCACTTGAAAAAACCAAAAGCAGACGGGACCACAAAGATCTGGATCAAACCACATTGGCGTGGTGACAAAGAATTAGGCGTCGTAACCAAAGAGTACGAAGTAAAAAAATTTAACAACACGTATTAGCGGAGGTAATATGGACCTGAAACAATTAGTTCACGATATTGTCGTCGAAGACATGAAACTTCGTGAAGACAATCTTTCAAGCGAGTTCCAAACCTACACCCTACTCTGGGTGAAGTCTCGGATGCCCGAGGTTTACAACGAGCTTAAATCTGACTTCGATCAAATGAGACCTGCTATCTATGCTGCACAACAATCTGAGCCTACTGACCCTAGATTTTGAGACCTATTTCGATAGCAAATATTCCCTAACCAAGCTGACAACGATGGAATACGTCGCTGACGAGCGGTTCCAATTCTGGGGCGTAGGACTCAAGTTTGAGGACGAACCGGCAGAGTGGTATGGCAAAGACGATCTGTCAGTGTTGCATGACATTGACTGGGAGAACACTGCCCTACTCTGCCAAAACACATTGTTTGATGGCTACATCCTGTATCAGAAGTTTGGCATTCGACCTGCTTACTATCTCGATACAGCAGCTATGGCCCGTGGGCTAGACCCACTCAAGTCTGCTCGACTCAAAGACCTAGCTGTTCGATTCTTCCCTGAAGATGAAGCCATGCGTAAGGGGGAGGAGCTAGTAAATGCTAAAGGCATCTACGACCTCCCCCCAGATGTCGAGGAGCAAATCGCTGGCTACTGCATTCAAGACGTTGAGTTGACCTACGCGATATTCAACGCCATGCAGTTCCCAGCCAGCGAGCTAGACATCATCGACCTAACGACCCAGATGTTTTGTGTACCAAAGTTGCACCTAGACAAAGACACTGTGCAGGAGTTCCTAGCCGCAGAAAAGGCTAACACTGCGGCCAAGCTCGAAGCATCCGGGCTCTCACGCGAGCTGCTGGCAAGCAATCAAAAGTTTGCAGCATGGATTGAAGAGCAAGGACTCAAAGTCCCAACAAAGAAAAGCCCAGCAACAGGCGAAGATATCCCAGCCTTTGGCAAAAACGACGTTCAATACAAGACCTTCCGACTTAAAAACCCTGACTTACATCACGTATTTGAAGCCCGAGAAACCGTTAAATCACGAATCGCAGAAACAAGAGCCGAAAGATTCCTGGCCGCAGCACACGAAGACAACTCATTTGCCGTGCCATTGCGTTACTACGCTGCTCACACTGGCCGTTTTGGAGGCGTGGACAAGATCAACCTACAGAATCTGCCACGGAAAAGCATTCTCCGACGCGCTCTCATCGCCCCCGAAGACCATTATGTCTACGTAGCTGACCTGTCGAACATCGAGTCTCGAATGCTCGCATGGTTCGCTGGTCAAGATGACTTGTTGTACCAGTACGCCCAAGGCGAAGACATCTACTGCAACTTCGCCAGCCAAATCTACAACCGCCCTATTAATAAGGAGGACGATCCCACGGAACGATTTGTGGGTAAGACCGCTATCCTCGGACTCGGTTATGGCATGGGAGCTAACAAGTTCAAGGCGACGTTAGCGTCTGGCGCTGCTGGACCAGTCATCAGCATCTCCCAAGATGAAGCATTCGAGATCGTCAATAACTATCGCAGCACTTACAGTGAGATTGATCAGTTATGGACACGCTGCAATCACTTCTTAAGCGAAATGGCGACCCTCGCAAACCGTTCATCGACCTTTCAAAGTCTGTACGACACCTATAAATGTGTAGGTGTTCACTCTGAAAGTATTAGCCTTCCTAATGGTTTAAGGCTGAAATACCCTAACCTCGTTCGTTGTCAGACTGGAAGTTTCCGATTTGATGGCAGACGCAGCTACGAAAACACTTACGGAGGAAAGCTTACCGAAAACATCATTCAAGCTTTATCAAGAATCGTTGTAACCGACGCCATGCTCAGAATTGCCAAGATCCCCGATCTTGAAATCGTTCTCACCGTACACGATGAGATCGTCTGCGTAGGGCCGAAAACAGATGCAGAATCAAGATTTAACGCTATAATTGACGAGATGTGCGTAGCTCCTAGCTGGGCACCTGACTTACCCTTAGCAGCAGAAGGTGGATTCGATCTCTCGTATAGCAAATGAGCAAGCTAGTTATCACAAGGAAGTCTAACCAGTCCATATTTTTGCAGGATGAGATGGGCAATGAGTTAGCAGAAATAACCGTCTTGAAGCTGGAGAGAAATCAAGTTCGCTTGTTGTTTAGCGCCCCTACTTCTACAAAAATTTTCCGAGGTGAGAAGGTTTTAGACAAAAAACCATCTTCTTCTGTTGACCTTTAGTATTAGTATCGCTAAATTGTCTGGACGGTAAGGAGGCATGATGCAGATTACGTTTCTCGCAGCAGGAAACGGATTGCGTCTCAGTAAAACCTTCACTCCGTCTGAAACTATCGCTTACCCACTGGTAAAAGCCGTAACAAGTTCTGATCACGATGTGACAGATTTGCAGGATCTTTTGCCTCTGATGAAAGCTAATGCGGCGGATGGCAAGTGTTTACTGAAGGGCAATCTCAAACGACCACTGGTAAACGAAAGCCGCGCAGGAAAGGCAGACCGAGCAAAATACAACCAACTGCTCATACTCGATATAGATGGTATCGAGCTACCTGATTGGTTCTTTCAGTCAACACTCACAAGCGCAGACATTGCTAAAGCAGCAGCACAAGTCGTTGACTCGCTGCCAGCATTTCTACACAACGTGACGTACATCGCCCAAGCATCAAGCAGCTTCGGCGTAAAGAAAGACCAAGTGTCGATGCACCTCTTCTTTATGCTGTCTGTGCCGTTGCCACCAGCAACAATAAAGCTGTGGCTTAAAAGCCTTAACCTAACAACTCCAGCATTTTCTGGTCAGATTGACCTATCTGCTAATGGGCAGTCGTTAAAGTACCCTATCGATCTAAGTGTGGCTGACAACTCACATACCTGTTTTATCTCGCCTCCCACGTTCGAGGGCGTACAAGATCCGTTTGCTTCGGCTGATGATCGGTTCGTCCTAGTTCCTAAACAGTTGACCACGTTCGATCTTGCTGGACACGTTGGTCAACTCAACCCGCAGATTGTCTTTGAGCAGGAGCAAGCACTCAAAGACGAGCTTCGAGTAGCAGCGGGTGGGCGAAAGAAGACAGCCAAGATCAAACACGTTGCTATCAACAACCGCAACGAAGAAGTGCTGATGAATCCAGATCGGATGCAAATCACGGTAGCAGACACAAGCTCCCTACCCTTCATCCGTTGCAACATAAATGGCGGTGACAGCAACGCCTACTACTTCGATCTCAACGATCCACGATGGATGTTTAATTTTAAAGGAGAGCCTAACTTTGAAATCGAAAAAGCTGACCCAGAATTTTTTGCTTCCATTAGGGAGCTATTTGAGGACGAACTCTCGGAAACGGCTACGCCAAGCAAAGCAATTGCTTTCCGAGATTTCGATACCGACACCTTTTACTGTGGACTATACAATCCCTGCCAGAAACAATTTGATGATACATATCCGCTTCGACCTATACAGAAGCAAAACATCGAGGACTTCCTCCTCAACCACGCAACCTTGATGCCTGATGTCATACCAGAAGGTCGTCTCGTGTTTGACCCAACCAAAGACGCACCTGAAACAAATGCCAGTGAGCGTCCGTTTCTAGTCAATACGTTCAGACAAAGCGTGTACATGCAGCA
>Ga0181587_10001573_pt1 | contig 19126 bp, 11 predicted proteins | sample 071ome_27_FD_132463 | JGI IMG/M metagenome (GOLD analysis project Ga0181587, IMG submission 132463) | Coastal salt marsh microbial communities from the Groves Creek Marsh, Skidaway Island, Georgia - 071409AT metaG (megahit assembly) | ecosystem: Environmental > Aquatic > Marine > Intertidal...
GAAAACCGGCGACCGGTTCGATGTGGCGTGTCCGGCCGGCTTCACCACGCGAGCTTTGCTATGCACGCAAACGGGTTCGGCCGAACCTCCCACGATCCGCCGCTGGAATCTGTTCCGAAGCCGACTGTTCAACCTCTCTCCCTACGCCATCGCACAGGCCGACATCGGGCCATTCGGTATGGACCCGAGCCGCGTGATTCACGGCGGCGTCTGGAAGAGCACGGGACCGGACGCCGAGGGCAGGAACGTCGCTCAGCCGGTCAGCAGCGTGAATCCGTCGTGGTTCACGCTGGTCTGGGATACGCCGCAGGCACTCTCGGCTGTGCGGCTGCTCTCCAACGCCGATCAGTTTCTCCTGTTCGCATTCGAAGGCAGCGACCGCGCCAACCCCGCTCTCGCCCCTGACAAGGACTGGCGGCGAGTGAGGTTCGAAGAAGTCTCCAGGCAGAAGACGCAGAACGAAACAGAATGCTCGGTCACATTCCCCACGGTGACGACGCGGGCGTTCAAGCTCGTGATCCTGGAGACGCACCCACGCGAGCGACGAGCCGCGATGATCCGCGAGTTCTCGGCACTGACGGACCTCGGCAAACGACCAGTTCCCGCGCCGCCGAGCACGACGGAAACGCCACTGCCCGTCGCGATTTCGTACTCCCTGCCGCGCGATGGCGAGACGGCCATGGTGATCGAAGACTCCCAAGGCCGACGAGTTCGCAACCTCTTCGCACAGGCGCCCCGCCAAGCCGGCGACAACGCCGAACCCTGGGATTTGAAGGACGAGAACGGCCTGCGGGTTCCGCCCGGCGATTATCGCTGGAAGGTCATCTCCGCGCCGCCGCTCGAACTGCATTACCAGATGACGCCGTATCCGAATGTCGAGCAGCACTCGCCGGAGAGTTCGCCCTGGTGGACCGGCGCACCAAAGAGCGGCTGGCTTTCGAACCACGGCAACCAGACTTCCGTCTGCGTGATCGGCGACACCGTGTATCAGGGTGCGGGCGGGACCGAGGGCGGTCATGCTTTCATCGAGACGGATTACAACGGAGCCAAGAAATGGGGCACCGGCGACCCGGCGCAAAGCATGTTCACGGACGGCAAGACGTTGTTCATCCGGCAGGGAAACTCCGTCGCCCGGTACGATGCCGCGACTCGCACCCGCAAGCCGCTGTTCACGCTGAACCCCACGTTGGACCGAAAGGGAACTCCGGTCGGACTGGCGGCTCGGAACAATAAGATCTACGTCGCGTTTAATTCGCCCGTGCCGTATCTGGATAACGCGGGCGACACGTCGATGGTGGACATCGAGCACAGCCTGCCGAAGCTGCGGGCGACCATCAGGCGGAGCGACAACTACGGCATTCCCGTCAGCCCGCAACGGGATTTCCTGAGCCTGTTCCGGCTGGGCGGGCACATCAACGGCGACGCTCGCGCCAACGGCCTGATGCTGAACAGCACGAAGGGTACGCAGCCGCAACAGCACATCGTCCTCGCATTCAAGACGAGCGTCGCGATGGGCAGCCTGGTGTTCCCGCGACCGGAGCAGGACCATCCCGACGTAAAATTCCGTATCAGCGTGTTGAAGCCAGACGCGCCCTGGCCGCCGCAACCGAACACCGAGGCGCACTGGTCGGAAGTAAAGCTCGACAAACTCGAAGCCTGGAACTGCATTCCCTTACCGGCCGGCATGTCCACCCGCGCCCTGCGACTGACGTTCGCCAAGCCCCACGACAAGATCCTCGACCTGCTGGATCTCGATCTCACCGACCCGGCCAGGGGCGACAAACCGAAGCCTGCACTCAAACGCGACGAGTGGTTCGGCCGCATCGAGGGAATGCGAATCCTGCGTATGGGGCTGAAGGGGTTGCTGTCCGAGGCCACGATTCGCGTGAACTCGGGGACCATCGACAAGGCCACCGGCGAGTGGGACGCCGAGCGAACCGAAATTCTGAGCGAACGCAAGCCCGCGATTTACGCCATGGAATGGGACCAGCCGCAGAAGGTTCGCGGGCTGGCCATCAAGGAGATCGACGGCGCACGCACCGAGATCGACGTCTACGTCGGACCGGCGACCGGGGCCATCGACATCGCCGGCACCGAAGGCTGGCAGAACGTGGCCACGTATCAGCAGCCGCGCCGTAACTACTACCAGCCCGACAGCTCCAACAACGCACTGGCCCGCTATCTCGACGGTGTCGTGGACTTCCACCGCGACTGGGAAACGCGAGCGGTCCGGCTCCGCATCGTCAGTCAGTGGGGCGAAAAATCCGGCCGGCCGGAAGGCGTGCGCAGCGACCGCGGCGGCAGGACCATCGACCCGAAGCGTTGTCGCGTGTATGGCGTCACTCCCGTGGAGTACATCGGTGGCGAACCGTCCGTGGACAGAATGGTCGTCCAGCGGCTTTGCATCCACGACGGCGACACGGGCAAGTTGGAGCAGGAACTGCCGTCGTCCATCACAGGCGCCATCGCCTTCAACGCAGCGGGCGAACTGTTCGGCATTCAGGATGGTGCCGTGGTGAAAGGAAACGCGGCGAAGGGGAACGCGGCGACCGCGGAGATGACAAAGTTCATCACCGATCTCAAAGAGCCGCGCCTGCTCACGCTCGACGGCAAGGGGCGGCTCTATGTGTACGATCGCAGCCCGGATCGCCGCGTGGTTCGCGTTTACGATGCCGGCGGAAAGTACCTGCACGACATCGGCAGGACCGGCCCGCAGCAGCCCGGGCTTTATGACCCGACGCGATTCGCTGATCTCTGCGCGATGTCCACCGATCCCGCCGGCGAAAACATCTGGATGGTCTATCCGCACGAAGACCCGCGCCGCGTCATGCGGTTCAAGACGGATGGCACACACCTTCAGGACTACTTCGGCGGGGCCAACTACGGTGGCGGCGGCGTACTCGATCCGTATGACAAGTCGCGGTTCTGGTTCAAGAACATGCTGTTCGACCTGGACTGGGCGAAGGGCACGACAAAGCTTAAGGCGCTGGTGTCGATGAAGTACGAAGAGGCCAGCGTGTGGGGTGGCGAAGCGAGGTTCCGAACGGAGTGGGTGCCCATCCGGTACCAGGGACGAACCTGGCTGGTGTCGGCTCCCCTCAGTCATCAGCCGACCATGCCCGTGGGTGCGGTGTTCCTGTTCGACGAGAAGACCTCGACGGTTCGCATGGTGGCGGCGATGGGTGAGGCTGCGTCGTTCCTGTATGTCCGCACGGTCGAGGCCCAGGAGAAACTTGATGGCAGGCCGTTCGGCGACTTCAACTTTATCTGGGTCGACCGCAGCGGCGATGGCGAAGTCCAGTTGGACGAAGTGGAGTTCACGCCGCGATCCCAGGACGCCGCGAACCTCGGGCCATTCGACCGCGAGCTGGGCGCGATGGCAGGCAACACGCGTTACGAAGTCAAGGAGCTACTGCCGGACGGCACACCGGTCTTCGAAGCCAGGCAGATGCCGTTCGCGGCACACCTTCGCCTCAACAACGGCAACTACTTCCGATTCGGCGACGCGGGTCAGGTGAACGAAGTGATTTCGCCGCGAGGCGAACGCATCTGGTCCTACCCGGCGCAACTCGGAATGCAGGGTTTGTTCGTGCCGCCGTGGAGTCCGGGGTTCGTCGATCTTCAATTCGGCATCGCGGGCCATGCGGTCGCGGGCGCGGGTGACCTCGGCGAGTTCTTCGTCATCCATGCGAACAACGGGCAGATGAATATCTGGACGGCGGATGGTCTGCTCGCGGGGCACGTCACGCATCACACGCGCGACCCGCGGGCGAAGGGTTGGCCGGAAGCACACGCACGCGGCACTCGGCTCGACGGCCTCACGCTCGGCCAGGAGCACTTCCATCATTACTTCTGCCGCACCGAGCAAGACGACAAGTACTACCTCGTCGGTCTGAGCACGACGATTATCGAGGTCCGGGGCATCGAGAAGTTCACTCGCGACAGCGGGGAATTCCAGGTGACGCCGGCGATGCTGGAGAAGACACAGCAGTGGGAGGCGGCCCGGCTTCGGAAGAGACAGTTCGCAAGGCCGCCGATCATCGACTGCACACTCGGGAGGATCCCGAAAACGTCGCCGGCCGGCGAGATGACCGTGAGCGAGATCGAAGACCTCGGCAAGTTCCGGATGGGCTACGACTCGGACAATCTGTACCTGAAGTGGTCGCTGCGAACCGACGCATCCGGACCGTTCCGCAACGCTGGCGACGACTTCCGTCGCGCGTTCAAGACGGGCACTTGCGTGGACTTCCAGATGGGCACCGATGCTGCTGCCGACATGGAACGCGGCCAGCCGGTTGCCGGCGATATCCGTGTGGTCGTGACGGTGCTGAATGGCAAACCCGTCGCCGTTCTCTATCGGCCGGTCGCACCGCAGGCCCCGAAGGAACAGGCGTGGGCGACCACCACGGTGGCCGGTGGCACGACGAGTTTCGATCAGGTCGTGATCCTAAAGAACGCCGACATCAGGGTGGCTTCAGCGGGCGGCGAGACGGTGGTGAGTGCCACGTTGCCGCTCGAGGACCTGGGCCTCGAGCCGGTGATTGGCGCAACGCACCGCATGGATTGGGGAGTGCTGTCGTCGCGAGACGGCAACCTGACGACGGCCCGAAATTACTGGGCGAACACCACGGCGAGCGGCACCACGGACGAGCCGACTGAAGCGAGACTGACGCCCAACCTCTGGGGTTTCATGCGATTCCAGCCGTCCCGCACCGAGATGCAGCTGCAGCCAAAGATTCCCCGTGGAAAAGAAACCATCGACGATCTCCTTGATTCCATATTGAAATGAAACCATGAATACGAACGCTCCATGCAAATCTTTTGAACTCTTCTGCGTGATCGCGACGGCGACACTTCTGGCCGCCACCGCCAACGCTGCCTCACCTGACTTCGCGGACTTCGACCATCGCGCCCGCAGCGGCGAACGTCTGAGCGTGGTGTTCTTCGGGGCGTCGCTGACGTGGGGCGCCAATGCGACCGATCCGCAATTGACTAGCTACCGGGCACTGATCGGCCAACGGCTCGAACAGCGCTACCCCAACGCGCGGTTTAGGTTCTGGGACGCAGCGATCGGCGGCACAGGCTCGCAACTGGGCCTCTTCCGTCTGGAGCGAGACTGCTTGAAACGGAAGCCCGATCTGGTGTTCGTTGATTTCTCGGCCAACGACGGCATTGGTTCCGCGACGCCCGAGACGCTCGCCTCGTACGAAGCCATTGTGCGACGACTGGTGAATCAAGGCATTCCCGTGGTGCAGGTCGTCTTCCCGTTCAAGTGGGATGTCGCGGCCGGGACGCTGGAGAGCTTCAAACGACGCGACGCCCATCATGCCATCAGCAACGCCTATCACACGCCGATCGGCGATGCGATCGAACTGGCGCAACGCCGCGTGCGGGAAAAGGCCACCACGCTGGACGAACTGTGGCCCGTCGATGGTGTTCACCCCGGAAACGCCGGCTATGCACTGTTCGCCGATGCCGCCTGGGATGCCTTTCTTGCGGCGGTCGAAAAGAAGCAGGTCTGCAAATCGCCCGAGAAGATGCTGCATGCAGACACCTACATGACGGCGTCGCGCACACGGATCTCTTCGCTGGAACCGCTGCCGGCGGGCTGGAAAGTGGGCCGGCCCAATGTCGTCTCGGCCCATTTCGACATGCTGATGTCGCGCTGGCTGGATGACGAAGTGGTGGCGCGGCTTCCCGAGGCCAGGGACGACGACGCTTCGCCCGAGATCGCCCGCCTGCGATTTCGCTTCACCGGCAGCATGGCAATGCTGTTTGGCGAGTCAACGCCTGCCAGCGGCAAGTACCGCGCCTACATCGACGGCGAGCTTGTGAAGAGGAAGTCCGACGACGGCAAGAGCACCCAATCCGAGTTCGATGCCGGACATCTGGGTCGCCTCGTGAAAGGAAACACGCACCTCGCACAAGTGATCGCGGAAGGGCTCGATCCCGCGGTGGAGCACACGCTGGAGATCGAGCCGGTGTTGAACGCCGAGCAAGAACTGCGGATCGAGAGCATCTGTATCGCAGGTGGCACGGCAAGAGTTGCTGTGGCGAGTGAGTGAACGCAGGACACGATCGACATGCTTTCCACGATCACACCATGAAACACACTCTGATTTTCAACGTTATTAAGATGAAAGACAGTCTTAAGAAGACTAGCTTCAAACTCTTAACGCCTTGATGTTCGCGCAGCCACTACTGAAGAAGGACTACATGAAACACTTAACTCAATTGATTGCGATCGGTTGCATCGTAATCTCGACCTCCGCTTTCGTTGCTGCGGACTCGCCTTCGCGGCCGCAAACGCCGGTCACTCCCGAGTTGATTGATCTGTCTGCCTATGCCGAATGGGTCGACGGCGTTGAGCGGTCGCTGGATACGCAGCGGCGCGAGCTGGCTCCGCAGTGGGTGCTTTGGACCAACGCTCGGAATGTTCAGCCCGGACACAGCGGTATTTCGTTCGGGTCGAAGGGGTCAGTCCACTGGTTCTTGTAAAGTTAGTTTTCAATTACACCTCAAGGACGGCTTTCCCCAAGAGAGGGAATATTGTCTATTTATTGATTATAGGGAATTTGGGTCAGGCGACAAATTCTGATAGTTTGAACGAGAGATAGCGTGTAAATGACGAGGGGAGGGGATAAGTTTTTCAAATCTTGTCGCATGGCTCCTATTCCCCTGTGACCCTATTCCCCTCGCCATCGAATAACCATCCTTGGCGGCAAAGTCCTTGATGGCGGAATGGAGGGAATCGGGGATGCGGAGGGATAGGGAGGCCATGGCAATAGACGTTGCCCCCTGAACGTGCTAGTCGTCGAAGCGATCACCGGAAAGGGGATCCCTGTCTGGCACTTTTGCCAGGATGGCCTTGAACTTTTCTTTGTCACCTTGTGCAGCTTTGGATTCCAAATAGCCCAAAGTCAGGACAGAATCCAGTTTTTCCCCGACTGCGGAACTAACAAATTGGTCGAGGGTGAGGCCGTCGGCTTGTGCCAATTCTTCCACCTTGCGGTGGATACCATCGGGGAGGCTGATCGTGATTGCACTCATTGTTTGTATAACTTCTGGTTAAGGTAAACAACTGGGGTAATTGGCTCAACCCCGAATTTTTTTGCTGGTCCAAAGTCCTTGGTATTGAATGTCAGGATGTAAGGGGAACCGGAGGCAACGGCGAGTTCCAACACCAAATCGTCCTTCGGGTCATTCAAACAAGGCCGCCACATAAAGTAGATTTCGGTCAGGTTGGCTGCAGAGCAGAAGAAGTCGAGGAACTCCTCCCTCTCCGTAGCCTCCAACTCATCTGCCAATGGTTTTCTGGCCAAGACATCACAATACTCTTCATACAGTCCTACTGATAGCACTGGCGTAACAATACCATCCGCTACAAATCCCAAAATTTTGTTCGAAGCCCCTTTCCTGGAGTACAGTCCTGAATATATGACGTTCGAATCAATGACCGCTGGCATGAACTCAACTACACCAGTTAGACCTGCTCACAGGCAACTTAAAATCAAACGACTACATGAAATACAGGGTTATTGGCATAACCATTGCCTTGCATGCCTCCAATCGGCCTACCATGGGAGGGTCTCACTTTATGCGAGTGGGCAGGTTTTCCGTGAATACCTGGTCGTCGCCACCCGTCCAGTCGAGGAGAACGGCTTGGGCATGGAGCCCGTGGAAGCCCTGGGCAATTTGTCTGAGTTCCAGAAGTGCATCCATTTGCTAGAGGAGAATGCTTCTGTATCCCAGCGTCTCTACGACCTGGTCCGGCAGCATCTGTTCAAAGGGAAAGGGATCCATGATGCCAACATTGCCGCCACGATGACATTGCATGGGCTGGTGAAGTTGCTAACTTTTAATGGCAAGGATTACAAAAAATTTGCTGGTTTGGCCATCCTTGACCCAAGTGAACAGTCTTCCTGGTAAATGGTTCGGCCACAAAAGAAAAATCTGAAGGGGGTCAGCCACTGATTGGATCGCATATTTAAATGTAAAAGCTGACCGGGATCTCGGCAAGAAAGTCTTCCATCATTACTGTGCTGGATGTCATCGAGCAGAATCCTTCGGCCGCCGCGGTGGGCCAGATCTCAGTACCATCGGCAACCGTGGCCCTGCTCACGTCCTCCAGTCCATTCTCACCCCCAGTACTGAGGTCGCCCCACAATACGAACCCTGGCAAATACGCCTTAGGAATGGAGAGGCTTATCTTGGTTTCATGCTACATCAGCAGGGTGCCATGCACGAATACGCTGATATCACTGGTGCCATAAGGACAATCAACAATCGTGACATCATCGAACGCAAGCAGCTCTCGCTATCCATGATGCCACCTGGTCTGGAACGCACAATGGGGGACAAGGAACTGGCCTCTTTGCTACACTACCTGGAAAGCCTGAAGTAGCCTGGTGCAGCCACGTCGGTTTCCGTCTGTGTCTGGGAATCGAGCCGAAGCTGAAGCGGCTGATTATCTGAGACAAAAAAACACCTTCTATAGCATCTCCCATAAGTAATTTCCGATTAGTGACACATGGGAGCGCGGGTTTGCAACCCGCGGCGCCAGGATGGATGGCTTCTCATGAATCAACGCGGGTTACAAACCCGCGTTCCTTTAGGAAACGATTTATGAGAATCGCTATAAGGAGTAACCACACTGATGGACACACAACCCAATCGACAGGGAATCACACAATGAAACACACCTTTATCCGTATGCCGCAGGCCTACAGCCTGCCCATTGCTTTTAACTGCGTTCCCAGGGCGGTGCCCTGGGCTAGTATGCCATGAGCCCGTTGGGCTCCAATGTGGTAACCAGTAAAATTCAAACTTTTGTTGGCCATTCAGGGATTTGGGAATGCGATTACCATTTGCGGAATTCCCGCAATTTACTGAGGTCTGGGGTTCATTCCGGCTGGTACCGCAGGACACTGGCCTGGATTCCGTGGCCCTGGCGGACTGGGCGCGTCCGGTGCAGGGAAGGCACCTGCTATCGATCCGGCTATCGGGCGCGTGGCCTGGAAGGCCAAGCTCTCCCACATCGGCAATGGTTCCCCCATCGTGTGGGGCGAGCACGTTTTTGTGACGGGTGCCGACAAGAAGCTGGGGGTCATCTACTGCTTCAAGACGGATGCGGGCAAGCAAGTGTGGCACCGCGAGGTCCCGCTCACTGGTCCTGCAAAACCCATGAAGGAAACGGGGTACGCGACCCCGACCCCGGCGACCGATGGCAAACGGGTCTATTCCATATTCGCGACCGGCGACGTGGCGGTCGGCCGTGTCCCGCCAGGCTACCAGTACACCCTACCGACGGAAGCCCAATGGGAATACGCCCGCCGCGCCAGCAAATCCACTCTGTCACCAGAGTGGCTACATATAGGAAGGGTAGCCACTCTGGTCACAACGTGGACAGTTCATTTATCGAGGAATCCATATAACAGGCATCAAGCCGTCATAAATATAAGGGTTTGCCAACCCATATTGATTGCTTTGGAGTACGACTATCGGTCCACAAATCCACTCTGTCACCAGAGTGGCTACATATTAGGATCGGTAGCCACGTTGGTCACAACGTGGACGTTAGGATGCACGGCTCATTTATCGAGGATTCGGTTATTCCTGCGTTCCACTACCATAAACCCTAGGGGGTGAGGTACGAATTTTCGCCCTATGGGATGGCTGAGAATTCGTAGCGGGATTTGCTCAAAATTCGGACTTTCCAGGTCAAATGCCATCCTGAATCAGAAGATTTTGCATCTTCTGCTACAATTCTTCTCGGTTTCGGCATGGGTTTCCAATTTGGATCGACTCTCATGTTTTCTTGGCTTTAGAAGTGCTCAAACTTCATTAGATAGGGTAGGACATCATGGAAGAACCTAGCGTAGAAACGTTGAAAGATCCCAAACTCCCCCTTGCCCTCCTCTCCTCACTGCTGCTCGTGCCGTTGGCCGCTTTGAGCGCAGAGGACAAGCCCGCTTCCGCAAGCAATGCCGAACATCCCAGCATTGATCGTATTTGGCTGGGGCATCGTTCACAAGATCCTGGCAAACTCGTTGTCAACTGGATGACAAAGGAACCGGGGGATTCAGTGGTTCGATTTGGCAGGACGGCGGAGTATGGACAAGAAGTTCGGATCGCCAACAACTCGACGATCCACCATGTTGAAATCCCGATCATAGAATCAGGCGGAGTCTATCACTACTCGGTCCACACCGGTAATCAGTCATCCGCGGATGCCCTCTTCAAGGCGTATCCGACCGACGAGTTGAGAGTGGCCGTCGCCGCGGACTGGCAGCGATTGCCGGATCTGTCGGCCATCAAGAAGGACGACGTGCATCTGCTGCTGACTGCGGGGGACAACATCTCCAGTATCCATCAGCTTTGTGGACCCGGAAACATGGAGTGCGTGAAACCCTACGCCCGACTGATCGACCGGTACCCTGGGCTGTTTCGTTCGGTGCCATTCATGCCCGTGCTTGGCAACCATGACAAGCAAGTCAGGCCGCGGGGCAGCAAGCCACCGGAGCAAGCGGTCTATGACATCGACGCCACCGCCTTCCGCCGATTTTTCGAATTGCCGGGCGAGGAATGGAAATGGCATTTCGACGTGCCCGGTTTCGACCTTCGCTTTGCGGCGTTGGATCTGCATCACATCTCGGACTTCGGCACGACCTGGCAGTCGTGCCATGCTTTCGGGAGGGATTCAGAACAGTTCCGTTGGTACGACCAACTGATGGGCGATCCTGCACGGAAGTTCGTCGTGACCCTCTACAACGAGCGCAATGGGTCGATGCGTGCCCAGGTGAAGGGAGCGTGGCATTCCATGTTTAGCAAAGGGACGATTGCGATTACCGGTTTCGGTTACTACGCCGAACGGGCAGAGGTCGATGGCTTCACTTACTACAACACTTCGCTCAGCGGCAAGGGCAACCAGTATCGGGATCCCAAGTCGGCTTTCCTGGAAGGTGCCGACAGCTACATTTTGCTGACACTGACGAAGAACCCGGCGAAGATGGTGGTCGAGATCAAGGGACTGGACGGAACGGCACTGGACCGAAAAGTGTACCGATAAACCCGCCGCGGAAAAATCTCCTGGCAGTATGCAAAATCAAATCCACAACAGTAAGCCCTTCAGCAGCCTGCCGTTTGTCGTGCTTGCGTTGCTCGGAAGCGCCATGGATTTGTTCGCATGGGGCGCAGGGCATGACGATGTCAACCGGATCGCACTGGAACGGCTCCCTTGTGACATCCAGACTTTGCTCTCACCGGAGGACCACAAAGCCTTCGTCAAGGATTCGCACGCTCCCGACGATTTTACGCCCTGGTCTGAATATGAACGCAAGAAAGGACGGACCATTGCTCCGAACGACCTGGCTACGCTCGCCGCGTACAACATCAAGACGCCCTATGCCCTCCATTCGGCGAAGGGACAGGCGGTCAACTTCATCCTGCTGCACCAGGCGTTGAAGGATCGCGACGGGAGCCGTATTGCCTTCTGGGGCGCTTGTCTTGCCCACACTCTGGCCGATGAGGCTGCGTGCAACCATGACCCGCTAATCCACTACCTGACCTATGCATTCAAGGGCGGTTATAGGATAAAGCTTGGTGAAGCCGGGATGCTCGATTTCGGGGAACTCTGCCGGACGCCTGAAGGATACGCCCTGGCGGTGAAAGCCTTGGGCGGGGATGCGCCGAAACGCCTCGGTGGAGAACCGCGTGAAGTCCTTGCCGAAGTCATGATGCAGGGTCTCAAGGCGAACCGGTTCATGACCCAACGTGGCGTACGCATCGCTTCCGCCTTCGATCCTGATGTGAGTGAAGGCATTCTTGCTGACTCCCGGCTCGCCATGGCCGAACTGGGCGCTTACGGGGCAAGGACATGTTTGGAGGCGATTACGACCGCATGGGACTTGGTCAACGAAGGGAAACCCGATCCGGTCATTACGCCGGAGCTTCTTGCTGGCCACAACGTACGCCATGCAGAGTACATTGCCGCCCGGCCATTGGGAGCCGATGCCCTCTATGCCCCGTGGCTGGAACTCCAGGCCAAGTCCGGCATTCCCGCAGTTGGCGTTGTGGTGGAACCCTCGGTCAGCATGAACAAAGGCGGGCTTTCCTTCGGTGGACGTTATCTGGCTTCTGCCATCTTCCGTGCATTGTACGAGGCGAAGATTCCCTTCCGTATCATTGACGCCCGTGAACCTGACAGAAACCTCGACCCCCAAAGCACTTCGGTGGCAATCCTCTGCTCGGGTCGTTTCCATAACCAGGCGCTAGTCAGTGCCCTTAAAATTTACACCAATGCTGGAGGCAACCTGCTTCTCATCGGAGGTGAGCATCGCGGGCTACTTGGCCCGCTTTCGCAGGCACTGACCCAAGCTGAGGACGATACTTTGCCGGTAACTGCCAAGTACGGACAGAACAACCTGGATTACATCGACAGGCTGGGCGTGCGCTTTTGTGGCCCACTTGCGGATTCGATAGGGGAGAAGGTTTTTCCGTTTATTCACAATCCCGACACCAAAGCAGGTTGGCAAAAGCCCAAATGCCCCTATCGGCTCAAGGAGGAATTTGGGGCGGACATCGAGCCGCTTGCAAAGACCGAATTGGATGGCCAGAGCCAGGTGATCGCCGCAGTTTACCGACCAGATGGAAATGCACGTTTTGTGTTTATCCCGGAATATCTGATTTCGCCTTATCTGTTGACCGATAAACCGGATTTTTCGAACCCGGCCCGCCCCCAGCTGGATCGCATCGGTTCCTCCGTACTGTCTTCTGTATTGCATCTTCTACGCAGGAACTAATACATGATACCATGACTCGTACGTTTTTCCTATTTCTGCTGCCGTTGGTTGGCCTCTACGCCGACGACCCAATCCTTATCGCTCACCGGGGACTGCTCCAGCATGCACCGGAGAACACGCTGCCCGCCTTCTCCAGTTGCCTTGAACTAGGGATGGGCTTTGAGCTGGATATCCGCACGACCAAAGACGGGAAGCTCGTGGTTCTGCATGATGCAACGCTTGAGCGAACCACCGACGGCCCGGCTCGGCCACTGACAGAATTCACTTGGGACGAGCTGCGTGAGTTCGACGCTGGAAGCTGGTTCGATCCGCGTTTCACAGGACTGCGGGTCCCGAGCCTCGAAGAAACGTTTGCCCTGATTCGGGAACGCAAACGAAGGCCCACCCTGATCGCACTGAACATCAAGGGGATCACCCAGGCGGGCGAAAAGGAACTGGTTCAGTTGTTGGCAAAGTATGCTCTGTTCGAGGAATCGTTTGCGTTCGACCAGAGCGACAAATGCAGCGAGCGCCTCAAGGTCCTTGACCCGCGAATCCGGATTGGTCGCAATGTCCGGCGGGAGGAGATCGACCCTCGGTTAGCCGAAGGCACGACCGAGGTGTTCCTCCTGACATCTGTGCCCAAGGAAGCGGAGGTGTCCTTGCTTCGGAAGCATGAAAAGAAGATTGTCTTCAACTACGCCGGAACGGGGGAGCATCGAAGGAATGAGAAGAACTGGCTCCGTGTACGAGAGGTCGGCATCGACGGCATGCTCACGGATTATCCGCTCGATTGTGCGAAGCTGTGGCAGGGGAATGGTGCTTCAGTGGATGGTACGAAAGTAAAACATTAAGGGGAGCTGATTCCCTTCCCGAGTGTCGCCGTTACGCGGCTTGTCTATATTCCTCACTGGTTCCGTGGGTTTGCGTTGCTGCACCCACGGCTATCAGGCTGTCGGCACTCCGTGCCTATCGGCTGTGATTTGAAAAAGGTTTGGGTATTTTGTTGGAGTTCACGCTTTAGCGTGCTTTGAGGGTCGGAAACACGCTAGTGTGAACTCCAATAGGGGAGATTCTTTGTTTATGTAATCTATTCAGGTACCCTCGATTTCGAAGAGTTTTCCAACGAAACCCATGCCGACACCGAGAAGAAATGTAGCAGAAGATGCGAAATCTTCTGATCCAGGATGGCATATGGCCTGGAAAGTCGGAATTTTTGGCAAATTCCGCTACGAATTCGTCAATTTTCCAAGGGTACCTGAATAGTTGCTTTTTATAGCCTCTTTTAAAAGTAATTTCCGATTGGTATCACAACGGAACGTGGGTTTATCACCCGCGGTTGTAGGATGGATGTCATTTCTTGAAGAAACGCGGGTTAAAAACCCTCGCTCCAATAGGACGCGATTATCGAGAATCGCTATATTCAATCCTTTATCGGGTTGGTATTAGCTTCTTGAATCTGCTTGAGGTGAAACTCTGTCTGAACACCCTGACGAATTGTATCCAACCATGAAAGATTACCTGGCACTCTCCATCGCTCTTTTGCAGAAGTTTAAGCGTTACTCTACAGTTTCACTGTTTGGGCTATTGGCGTTCGCCAGCGTTGTGACAGCTGGGGATTGGCCCACGTGGCGTCATGATGCTGGCCGTACGAATATTTCTACCGAGAAGATTCCCAGCCCGCTACATTTGCAATGGAAGCGGCAACTTCCGCCGGTTAAACCTGCTTTCCGGAAATCCCGGCTCCAATTTGACCAGGGTTACGAGCCGATTGTCATGGGTGAAACCCTGTTCTTGGCGGTGCCCCACATTGATGCGGTTGTGGCCTATGCGGCTGGGACAGGTGAGGAGACGTGGCGGTTCTACACCGCTGGTCCAGTGCGCTTTGCACCGGTTGGGTGGCGTGGTAAGCTCTACTTTGGTTCGGATGATGGGCATCTGTACTGCCTGGATGCGTCCGATGGTGCCCTGCAATGGAAGTTCCGTGCCGTCCCTTCCGCCCGGAAAATATTGGGAAATGGTCGGTTGATTTCGGTCTGGCCCGTCCGTGGTGGGTTGGTGCTGGCTGATGGAATAGTCTATTTCGCTGCGGGGGTGTGGCCTTTGGAGGGTGTCTTTGTCTACGCACTGGATGCCCAGTCGGGAGAAGTCAAATGGGTCAACGATCGTTGTGGCGCTTTGTATGGAAAGCAACCGCACGTAGGTGCGGAAGCGTTGGGGGGACTCTCCCCGCAAGGATACTTGTTGGTGAAGGGGGATGAATTGTTCGTTCCATGTGGTGCGGCACGACCAGCTACATTTGACCGGCATAGCGGGGAATTGCTTGACTTCGCACTTCCGTCTGAGGGAAGGGTGCCTGGCGGCTGGTTCATGCGGCTGGAGCCGGACGTTGCCCGGGATATTCGCCGCGGCAAGATCAAGTTCGACAGTGTCGTCAACCGCGACATGCATGAAGGTGGGCTTACCAAAGGCAAAGGAATCGCCGGTTCGCGGACGAAGGTTACGCTCAGTGGAACACTGCTAGACTATGAAAGTGGCGTGAAGGGGGTGGAGGGAGACATTCACAGCGTTGTTGCGGCCAACGGCAGGCTGTTTGTTACGACCCTCGCCGGAACGATTTATTGTTTTAGTGATGCGGAAGTTTCCCCTGCGGATCACTTGGCAGAGCCGGCTCCCAGGCGAGTCGGCGACACGAAGCTCTCTTCAACCATCGCCCGCCTGCGCTCCATTACTACCTTTCGCGGAGGCCACGCACTTGTCCTGGGGACTCGCAATGGGCGGTTGGCTGTGCAACTAGCTGCGGAGACAGATTTCCATGTCATTGCGTTAGCCCCCGATGAATCTGACGCTGAAGCGATACGGCGACGTATCCTGGCGCCCTCCGCGTCGGCCGGCCAAGTGTCGATCCTGGCCGGCAAGCTCGGGGATGCCGCCTTGCCGCCGTATCTGGCCGTCTTGATTGTGGCGGAAGACTGGGGCGTGACTCAGATGGACACCGGCTCGGATTTCTTGCAGGCGTTGTATGGACACCTGAAGCCCTACGGCGGCGTTGCCTGCCTCGATGTAGATCCGGGGCGTGACAAGGAGGTCCAGGAATGGCTCTGCAAGGCCGGGCACAGCGAAGCCCAGGTAGAACGGCACGGCGACCTTTTGCTTGTCCGCCGGGTGGGTGCTTTGCCGGGCGCCGTCGATTATGCCAACGACTGGAGTGCGCCCGACGCCCGCGTCCGGGCTCCTTTGGGGATCTTATGGTTCGACGATTCCATTGGGCACTTCAAGCGTGCTCCCCAACCCATGATCGTGGGCGGCGTCATGATTTCACAGGACAAGGATTGGCAAGGAAAGGTTGAGAAGATGGGGCACGTCAACCATCTCCACCGGGAGGGGACAGGTCGGTTCCGCTTGCTCAATGAAAGCTTCATGGATGTCTACACTGGCCGCGTCATGTCTCGCGACGAAGCGGGGTCGAGGTTAGGTCAAGTCCCCAAAGCACCGGGGGAAGATTTCCGCCCGCCATATCAATATCGTCCGCCTTATGTCGAGGCGCACTTTCAAGAACTGGAGTCCAAAGGCGAGAAGCCGAAGTCCTATCCGTTCAGGAAAGAGGCCGACAAGGGGCAAATGAAGAATCCGCTGACGGGTGTCGTCGAGCCCCGATGCTATGTGAAGAGTTATGGTTGTGATGGTGGTGTGGACTATGGCCATTTGATTACGATGCGTTCGGCGACCCCGGCTTTCTACGACAAACGTATTGAGAGCGGCACCATCACCATTGCCGGCCCCCGTTCCGGTTGTACCAATAGCATCATCCCTGCAAACGGCGTCCTGAACATGCCCTATTTCTATGAGGGCTGCACCTGTAGCTATCCCTTGCCATCGGGGGCGGCCTTGGTCAGTATGCCACAGGCGTTTGAACAATGGACTGCCTGGGGCAAAGGTGCTGCCAATCCAATCGTGCGTATTGGCGTCAATCTGGGGGCACCCGGCGACCGGATGACCCATGGCGGAACTTTGTTCCTCGATTACCCCAATGTCGGCGGACCCTCGCCCGAAATCGTGGTTAGTACAGAACCCAAGAAGCCAGATGTGTTCTATCATCATTCCCTTTTTACGAAAGGAGGACGTGGTTGGCCTTGGGTCTGTGCCTCTGGGGCAGAAGGCATTACCTCGCTAAGGCTGTCCGGACTCAAGCCGGGCTCGTTTACGGTGCGTCTGTATTTCATCGAACCTCATCTGGTGACCCAAGGTGCCCGGAGATTCGATGTGATGCTGCAAGGCAATACCGTATTGAAGGATTTCGACATTTTTGCCGCAGCCGGCGGGAGAATGAAATGCGTAGTGAAGGAGTTCGCGGATGTGGCGATTTCGGATAGTTGTGAAGTGAAGTTGGTTTCGCATTCCGGCAAGACGCTGCTGAGCGGAATCGAATTGGTCTCCACCGGACTTGTGCTTGATGATCTGGAGTCAGCCTCCGATTGAAAAATGAGAACCACGAATTTACACGAATTTACACGAATGCGTTCCCAGGAAGTTGGATCCTTTGCCTTGGTGCATAGCTGTCCCTTTATGCCATTAGCGTCGTAGTGATTGAAAAATTAAAAGGGGAACGCTGATGTTCGCCATACTGCCCCACCTCATAAGTTCAGATTTCCCTAGGGGGCGAAAAGGTACATAGTACCGAAACTTTAATAGCCAGTGGTGACACAAGCCAGACCCTCTTCCTGCGGGAGTGTCACCGCTACGCGGTTTTGCCATGTTTCCTGATCCTTCCGTGGGCTTGCTTTGCAGGTGCCCACGGCTATTGGAGTAGCGGCACTACGTGCCTTAGGAATGAAAATGATGATTCGCCGAAATTATAAGGTGGGGCAGTATAATGGACGCTGATGATGGGTTAGGTTGCCGCCTACCACAGCATTTCTCACGGATTTCCTATTACGACTTGTGTTCTGTAAGCTAAGTTCGCCATATAAATGAAGATCAGGAATTTGAATAAACGCGGCCCTTTTCCCCGAATTCTGCGTTTATCCAGCGAACTAAGCTGACAGGAACCTAGTTGCACGGCACTGTGACAGCGTTTGGCTTGTTTCTTCCTCAAGCAGGGTGTACTCACCCAGCACTTCATCGTCAACTACGCCAACCTTGTCACAGAGCCGTTCACTTCGTCTCGCAACAGCAAATCCGTGAGAAATGCGGGCTAGACCAGTTCGCTGATTACAGCACCGTGGTCGATGGCTGCTACGGGTCGGCCGGAGTTGTCGAGGAAGTGGGTCGAAGGGTCGACGCCAAGTACGTGATAAATGGTGTGGTGGATGTCGCCTGGACGAAGGGGGCGGTCTTTGGGGACTTCTCCGCGGGAGTTGGTGGAACCGACGACGATCCCGCCTTTGACACCTCCACCGCCCATCAGGACGGACATGGCGTTGCCCCAGTGATCTCGTCCGGGTGTGCCCTTGCTGAGAGGTGGACCTCCGTTGCCGCCGTCGTTCATCTTTGGGGTCCGGCCGAATTCTCCACAAAGCACAACGAGCGTTTTCTCCAAGAGCCCACTTTGGCTCAAGTCTTCGAATAGGGCAGAGACGGCTGTGTCGACTTCAGGAAGCCTTTTTTCATACTTCGGCTCCAGATTCCAGTGATCGTCCCAGCCTCCGGAATGACAGGTGACAAATGTGCTGCCAGCTTCTACCAAGCGGCGGGCAAGAAGTACACTCTGGCCAAGAGAGTTGCGGCCATAGCGGTCGCGGAGGCGAGAGTCTTCCTGTGATATATCAAAAGCTTTCCGGGCTCTTTCTCCGGTAACAAATTCATAGGCCTGTTGGTCAAATCGGCCCATGGCATCAATCATGCCGCTTTGGTCAACATCCCTGCGTAGCGTATCGAAATGTTCCTTCAGGCCGCGGCGATCATCCAGCCGGTCCAGTGTCAGGCCTTTGGGGAGTTGCAGGCTATTTACCTTGAAGGAGGCCGAATTCGGGTCGGAACCGGTTATAAATGGATTGTGCTGTACGCCGAGATAGTTGCCGCCGAAGTATCCCGGTTTCAGTCCTACACTGGCGGCGTAGGGGAGAGATGCATAAGCGGGCATCCCTTCTTTGCGAGAACCCAGGACTTTGGTAGCGATGGAGCCGATGGATGGAAACTTGCCAGCCTTCATTCCTCCGCTAACTCCTCCGCGTCCAGTCAGCATCCAATGTGCACCGGTAAAATGATCGCCTGCATCGTGATGTACAGAGCGGACGATTGAAAATTTGTCGGCTACCTTCGCTTGCTTTGGAAACAAAGAGGTCATTTCCATACCTGGCACCTTGGAGCGGATGGGACGCCAGATCCCCGCATACTCAGTGGGAGCC
>Ga0181587_10001576_pt1 | contig 19112 bp, 19 predicted proteins | sample 071ome_27_FD_132463 | JGI IMG/M metagenome (GOLD analysis project Ga0181587, IMG submission 132463) | Coastal salt marsh microbial communities from the Groves Creek Marsh, Skidaway Island, Georgia - 071409AT metaG (megahit assembly) | ecosystem: Environmental > Aquatic > Marine > Intertidal...
GACGCGCTTATATCGGCCCACAGGGCAGAGTCAATCCTGCACCCCTATTTTTTATTGGGCGAATTTTAAATGCAGGAAGCCGGCTGTAACGCCAGCTGTGAATGGCGAAAACACCCCACCAAATGATCATTCACCATCCCCGTGGCTTGCATAAACGCATAGACGATTGTCGGACCACAAAACTTAAATCCCTCGGCCTTTAAATCTTTTGAAATTTGCGTGGATAAGGGCGTGTAATTGGGCACCTCGTCTAAACTTTCCCAATGGTTTACCAAAGGCGTAAACTGCACATAAGCCCATAAAAATTTGGCAAACCCACGCGCTGTTCGATTTTCTGCCACACCCTTGCGTTCGAGAGGGCTGCCTCAATTTTACCTCGATGCCGGATAATCCCAGGGTTTTGAAGCAATCGGACAACGTCTTTTTCGGACCAGCTTGCCAATATATTGGGATCAAACCCTGCAAAGGCTTCGCGAAAATTATCCCTTTTTTTCAATATCGTGATCCAGCTTAATCCGGCTTGGAACCCATCCAAAATCAGTTTTTCCCAAAGCGCACGGCTATCGGTTTCTGGAACGCCCCATTCCGTATCGTGATAGGCACGATATATCGGATCTTGCCCGTGCCAACCGCATCGCGACCGGTCTTCCATTTTATTCCCTCACCTTTTTTGCTTTGTTAGAGGTTTGTTATCTAATTTTTTGCAAGCTTTGTTCGGATCCAGAATGGAGTAAATCATGCAAATCGGCAATCCTCTGGATATATCCAGCGAAGACAAGTCTCCTTTAGCTTTCGCAAACGCCCAAAATGAAAAAAATATTCTGCGCAGGGTGGTTCGCGCTGTACAACAAAACGACACCCTGCTTGCCTTCCAGCCGATCGTCAAAAGCGTAGAGCCCAATTCAATTTTCTGCTTTGAGGGGCTGGTTCGGATCCGCGAGGCGTCAGGCCAAATTATACCTGCGTCAAAATTCATGCCACTGATCGAAGAGTTAGAGATCGCGCGTACCATCGATTGCCATGCCCTTGCCCTTGGTTTGAGACGTCTGCGCGATCACCCGAACCTATACCTTTCGATTAATATGTCTGCGCGCTCGATTGGATATCACAAATGGACTGATATTTTATCAAAGGCGCTGCAACGCACCCCCTCTATCGGCAAACGGCTTATTTTGGAAATCACCGAAGATTCTGCGATGCGGCTCCCAGAAATTGTGATTCCGTTCATGCGCGATTTATCGCAACGCGGGGTTGGTTTTGCATTGGATGATTTCGGGTCCGGGGCAACATCGTTTCGGTATCTGAAGGATTTTCAGTTCGATTTTTTAAAAATTGACGGGCAATTCATCAAAGATGTTGAGCATAATGCGGACCATCAGGTTTTGGTGCACGCCTTATTGTCCATCGCGCGCCATTTCGGCATGTATACAATAGCCGAGGCGGTTGAAACATCCGCAACAAGCGCTTGGCTAAAGAAGAGTGGCGTAATATGCCAGCAAGGGTATTTTTTCGGACGCCCAACGCTGAGGCTCGATTGGCCAGGAGCCGAGATCGCGTAGCGAGCGCGCCGCCCACCCCCCTTGTACATCTCTAAAATCGCGGTGATGGAACATGCTGTAATTTCGCTTTTATACAGCGTTGCGTGGCATCAGCGCGCTCGATATCAGCAAAATGCAATCTTATGTTGCTGCGATGCAGCATATGCTTTAAACAGCCGTGCAAACACGTTCAATTGTTTTATCAATGCAAATTTGGAGACCACCATGACCAATGTCGTAATCGCCTCTGCAGCCCGTACAGCGGTTGGCAGCTTTAACGGATCCCTTGCCACGACGCCCGCCCATGATCTTGGCAAAACAGTACTTGAAGCCTTGGTCGCGCGGGCCGGCATCGAGAAAGCGGAGGTCTCTGAAACAATTCTCGGACAAGTGTTAAGCGCGGGCCAAGGGCAAAACCCAGCGCGTCAGGCGCATATAAATGCGGGCTTGCCAATTGAAAGCGCGGCTTGGGGCATCAACCAAGTCTGTGGATCGGGCTTGCGCGCCGTTGCCTTGGCAGCTCAACATATCCAACTGGGAGATGCGCAGATTGTCGCCGCGGGTGGACAAGAAAATATGTCTCTCTCTCCGCATGTCGCGCATTTGCGCGCCGGTCACAAAATGGGCGATGTCAGCTATATTGACAGCATGATCCGCGATGGTCTCTGGGATGCTTTCAATGGCTATCATATGGGCCAAACAGCGGAAAACGTGGCGGAAAAATGGCAAATTAGCCGCGAGATGCAAGACCGCTTTGCCGTGAATTCTCAAAATAAGGCAGAAGCAGCCCAGAATGCGGGTAAATTTGTTGATGAAATTGTACCGGTTGTGATCAAAACACGCAAAGGCGAAATCGTCGTGGATAAGGATGAATATATCCGCCATGGGGCAACAATGGACGCGATGCAAAAGCTGCGCCCAGCTTTTGCAAAAGAGGGCAGCGTCACAGCCGCGAACGCATCAGGTTTGAATGACGGCGCAGCGGGTGCCCTGCTGATGAGCGCCGATGAGGCCGAAAAACGCGGGATCACGCCTTTGGCGCGGATCGCCTCTTATGCAACGGTCGGGCTTGACCCTTCGATCATGGGCGTTGGGCCGGTTTATGCCAGCCGCAAAGCGCTTGAAAAAGCCGGATGGTCTGTGGGCGATTTGGATTTGGTTGAAGCCAACGAAGCGTTCGCCGCGCAGGCCTGCGCCGTCAACAAAGACATGGGCTGGGATCCTGATATCGTCAACGTCAATGGTGGCGCCATTGCCATCGGGCACCCTATTGGTGCCTCCGGCGCGCGGATTTTGAATACATTGCTTTTCGAAATGCAGCGTCGTGATGCGAGAAAAGGTTTGGCAACTTTATGCATTGGCGGCGGCATGGGTGTGGCCATGTGCCTAGAACGCCCCTGAGTAGATCACAAAACCACCAAGAAATGTTATTGCTAAATGTATACATTTTTTGTAATAATATTGCGAACGCAAAATATTAGGAGAAGATAATGTCAAGAGTCGCGCTGGTTACGGGCGGAACCCGCGGAATAGGGGCCGCTATTTCGATCGCAATGAAAACTGCCGGCTATCAGGTCGCGGCAACTTATGCCGGAAATGACGCCGCAGCGGCGGCCTTCGCGGCAGAGCATGGCATAAAAACATTCAAATGGAGCGTTGCCGATTATGATGCTTGCGTTGCCGGCATCGCCGAGGTTGAGGCCGCGCTGGGGCCTGTCGATGTGCTGGTCAACAATGCCGGCATCACGCGCGATGCACCTTTCCATAGAATGACGCGCGCGCAATGGAGCGAGGTCATTGATACCAACCTCTCTGGCGTCTTTAACATGACGCATCCGCTTTGGCCTGGCATGCGCGAGCGCAAATTTGGCAGAGTGATCACAATCAGCTCGATCAATGGTCAAAAAGGCCAATTTGCTCAAGCCAATTATGCGGCCTCTAAAGCCGGTGACTTGGGGATGACCAAAACCCTTGCCCAAGAAGGCGCGCGATATGGGATCACTGCAAATGCCATCTGCCCGGGATATATCGACACAGATATGGTTAAAGATCTGTCTGAAAAAGTGATTGACAGCATCGTGGCGCAAATTCCAGCGGGGCGCCTTGGCCAAGCAGAGGAAATCGCCCGATGCGTGGTGTTTTTGGCCGCTGATGGCTCTGGCTTCATCAATGGCGCAACTTTAAATGCCAATGGCGCGCAATATTTGGCGTAATCCAAAGCATCTGCTTACTTTACGATTATGACATGGGCAGCGCTCTGTGCGCAAAACGCTGCCCAAGATATATAAGCGTTTCTCTAAGGCGAGCGGGGAGGCCACGTCAGCATAGTCTGTTGTAAAAACCTGCGCGGCGATACGTGGAGAGCCATCGCTGCCGCGTGACGCACTCGCCCTGACAGCATCTCTTTGATCTGCAGCTATGGCGCGGCGTTTTTTTAACAAGATTAAACAGGTCTTTCCATCCGCACCTAATAAAAAAGGCAGGGGCATGGATGAATAACCTTTCTTCATCGGCGAAATGCGATTTTGCAAAGTGTAAGCTGTAAGCTGTAAGCTGTAAGCTGTAAGCTGTAAGCTGTAAGCTGTAAGCTGTGCTGATGCAAAATGATCTGGACTGTATAGAGGTAAATCCGAATTTAGGCATAATTCAATAATTGCGGATGTTTAAAAGGCAAATTCAAAGAGCATCTCAAAAAGGCAAACGCCTGCAATAGGGTAAACCGGTTGACCCCCAAACCTGCAACATGTGATTGTGCCAGACCAACGCGCGTGGTCATCGACTGCGGCGTGGCACGCTGCCATTTGCAGCCTAAAGCATCGCCGGAAAAACCTGATCAGGCGGTCTATGACCATCGGCAAAGGTCTTGATATTGATGATGACCTTTTCGCCCATTTCCATGCGCCCCTCGATCGTGGCAGATCCCATATGGGGCAATAAAACCACGTTTGCCAAACGGCGCAAATCGGCATTTACATCAGTGCCATGCTCATACACATCCAATCCTGCACCTGCCAGCTCTCCGGCTGCCAGCATCCGTGTTAGGGCATTTTCATCAATCACCTCACCCCGGGATGTATTTATGATCACCGCGCTGGGTTTCATAAGCTTCAAGCGCCGCGCGTTCATCAAATGAAAAGTCGACGGCGTATGGGGGCAATTGATCGATAGAATATCCATTCTCGCCACCATTTGATCCAGGCTTTCCCAATAGGTGGCCTCAAACTGGCCTTCAGTTTCTGAATGCAGGCGTTTGCGATTGTGATAATGAATTTGAACGCCAAAGGCACGCGCGCGTTGCGCAACCGCTTGGCCAATGCGCCCCATCCCAAGGATACCCAGGCGGCGGCCTCCCAGGCGCCCCCCCAGAAACCCGGTTGGCGACCAACCCGACCATTGGCCCGATTGCATCATGCTCAAACCTTCAGGAATCCGGCGCGTCACGCCGAGCATCAGCGCCATCGCCATATCCGCCGTATCCTCAGTCACCACACCAGAGGTGTTCGACACCAGAATGCCACGTTGATTGGCAGTTTTCACATCAATATGATCAACACCCGCCCCAAAATTAGCGATCAACTTTAGATCTGGGCCAGCTTGCGCCAATAAAGCCGCATCAATATCGTCGGTGACGGTTGGCACCAAAACATCGATTGTCTTCATCAAAGCACCCAGCTCAGCCCGCTCCATCGGAATATCTTGATCGCGCAATTGAACATCAAACAGCTCTTTCATACGAGTTTCGACCGCTTCAGGAAGACGGCGCGTTACTGCTACGCGAAGTTTATCTGATGGCATATGAGCCTCTTTACTGACACAGCTGTTACCCGCATAAAGTGACGTAAGTTGCATCAGGGCACAAGAACCCCTAGATAAAAAATTGAAACAGGATTTCGAGCGTCAAACATGCTGCGCATTCTAGCACCATTCGTTCTGAGCTTTTTATTGGCCAGCAGCCTGTGGGCACAAGAGCGCGGCCCAGTGACCAATCTGCCCATGCCGCGTTACGTGTCTTTGAAAGCCAGTAAAGCCCATGCCCGCCGCGGGCCTTCCCTATCGCACCGGATTGATTGGGTGTTTACACGCAAGAACATGCCTTTGGAAATTTATGGCGAATATGAAAACTGGCGTCGGGTGCGTGATATCGACGGCGCCGGCGGCTGGGTGCATTATTCAATGCTCTCCGGGGTCCGCAGTGCGATTGTAACGACCGACATGCAGCCGTTGCTTTCACGCCCCGATCGCAACAGTGCATTGCGCGCACGGATTGAACATAATGTCATCGTCAGCATCGATGAATGCACCTTGGATTGGTGCCGCGCAAGATCCGGTCAATTTAAAGGGTGGCTGCCAAAAGACGCGCTTTGGGGCGTCTACCCTAACGAATTGCGCGATTAACGGCGCTCTAAAACCATCACGTTTGTCTATTTGACGATTTGCCAATCTCCATCCGCGCTGCGACAGGCTTGGCCATAGCCTTGCTGTTTACGCCCACCAACGATGATTTCTTGCGTATATTCACGGCACACCGTGTCAGCGCGATAAAACGTGCGCGTTGGCTTTACGCTGCCACTATTGCCGCTATCGGGGTTCTTCCACGCAACGGCGGTATTCGTGGGCGAGGTTTCAAGCGCGGTTTGATAATTATTGTTCAACAGCCGGCGATCCAGCTCATCCAGAGAGGCCCCAATATCTGCTCCAATTACCATACCTGCCACGGCGCCCAGAAATGTCGCAAATTGCTGATTATCAGACCCCTCAGCCATCTGATTGGCTAAGGCGCCCCCGACAACCGCACCGCTCAGCGTGCCAATTGTTTCTTTACGGCCGGGCTCGCCAGGCGCTTGAGAAACGCCGCCGCCGGTAGTTTGGCAGCCCGCCAAACCGATCATAAGAACCGATATTATCACGCATTTTCTCATAGTATTCTCCTGTTACGTCAGCGCGAGCGCCCGTCGATATATAGCAATATCATGCCGTAGAAACCAAATGATTTAAATAGCCGACTTACGCCTAGCGGCAAAAATCCGCACATAAAAACACCCACTGCAAAATATAAATAGTGTCTGTGCCAGACAGATTAGCAATGCCCGATGCCCCGCAAATTATGATTTTCAATAAGAAACGTTTAAAAAAAATCGAGATAAAGCGCATCTGGTTTCATCCAAAGCGTTGGCTAGCCCCCCGCGCCAGCATTTGGATAAAATTGTTGTGATTGAGTGACAAGCATCACGCTTTCGGCAGAGAGCGCAGACAAAGCTTGAAACCATATTTGTCTTTGGCAGGGCGTAAAAAGATCCAGCCGGATCCATAAAAAAGGTGGGCTCGTGGCCCACCAGTCTTTTAAGGGAGGAAATGAAGAAAAACAACTTCACACCCTATAATACGGTTTTCTTATCAAATCGTTTAGCTGACGTGCATAATATTTAAGTCAAAATATCGGCAAGGTCATTGCGCCAAACGCTCGAAAACCTCTTCGACCTGCACCAGCCGCTTTTCAGAGATAGAAAGATACGCGGCTTCAGCAAGAACAAGGGCCTGACGCCCATCTTCAAAGCCAACCTCTGCGGGTTTATGGTTTTTCACAGCCTCAACAAAGGCGGCGATCTCTGCCATAAAGGCTTCGTGATAGCGCTCTAAAAAGAAGTGCAAATAGGGCTGACTTGTTTCGCTTTCCTGCGCCGAGTAGCGGCGCAACTCATACGGCTTGCGGTTATCGCTGATCAACATGCCCGTTGAACCTAGCAATTCCAATCGCTGGTCATAGCCATAAACCGCCGTTCGCGAATTATTGATCTGGCATTGTTTGCCATCCGCGGTCCGCATGACGATCATCGCGCTGTCAAGATCGTCTAACTCATCCATCAGCGCAGGATCGATCAAACGCCCCCCCAGAGCCATAACCTCTGTAGGGGTTTCGCCCAGAATAAAGCGGGCCAAATCGAAATCATGGATGGTCATATCGCGCAGCAATCCGCCGGCGCTTTCATAATAGGATCTGGGCGGCATTTCTGGGTCGCGCGAGGTTATAATCACTTGATGCAAATCACCAATATCTCCGTTCAATAGCCCTTGGCGCGCGGCCCGATGGCCTGGATCGAAACGGCGGTTAAAGCCCAGTTGGATCAACACATCGCTGCCTGAAATTCTTTCTGCGCAGGCATTGACGCGTGCGAGGCTGAGATCAATGGGCTTTTCACACAGCACTGGCTTACCCGCAGCCACCGCCATTTCAATAAAATCCGCATGGGTTTCAGTTGATGTGGCGATTAAAACAGCATCCACTTGACCCGAGGAAAATATCTCTTGTGGGCCAGAGGCCGCCGGCACACCATGCTGTTCGGCCACGGCAGAGGCGCTTGGCACATGGACATCATAAACCATAGCCAATTCAGCATCTGCGTGGCGCGCGATATTATCCGCATGCATGCGCCCTATCCGTCCACATCCCAAAACCGCTATGTTGAGCATTTCTTTTCTCCTAAAATAACAGGGTATTCGGTTCGCGCACAGGCTTTACATTGAGCGCTCTAATGTCAAGCCTCAGCAGCTGCGCGCATATCTGCATAAGCAGCTTGACCATAGGCCCAAGCATTCAAACCCAAATCCAATCAAAATCAGAATGGCAAAACGCCCGGAAAAATATTCCAGACAGCGTCATGCCCTTAAGAACATGTAAAAGGATAAGTTTCGCCCTACGATGCGCTATGCATGGGCTATCAGATCTTCAATTTCTTTGCGCAAATATGGCGGAATATTGATCCCATTTTTGCCGGCGTCTTGACGCTTTTGACCACGGCTTGCGCCGGGTAAGCGCGTACCGCTTTGCGCCAAGATGGCAGAACATAGAGCACTGAGGCGGGTTTCGAAGGCCTGGCCACCAAATTTTTGCGGGTCAATCGCTATGATCATTTGCCCCACGCCAGGGGGCGCGCCTTCCGCCTCAAAAAAGGACGTGGCCTCAAAGCTATGATTTGCACCGATCAAACTGGCAGATAGAATTTCAACCATGAGACTTAAGGCGGCACCTTTGGCATCGCCAAGGGGGACCATTGAACCAGCCAAAGCCGCTTTGGGATCAGTCGTCGCTTGCCCGTTTTGATCCAAAGCCCATCCTTCAGGAATCGAGTCGCCGGCTTTATCAGCCGCCATCACTTTACCTCTGGCGACTTTGGACAGCGAAAGATCAATTACCAAAGGCGCTGCATCGGCGCGAGGGCTGGCAAACGCGATCGGGTTGGTGCCGAACACCGGTTGGCTTCCCCCCCAAGGCGCCATCGCTTTGGGCGTATTGGCAAACATGAGGGCAATCATGCCTTGCTCTGCCAAGGCCTCGACATGCGCGCCCATTTGACCCGCATGGTGCGATCTTATGATCCCCGCAGCCGCTATGCCCGTTTCTGGCAAGCGCGTCAGCAATTCCGAAATTGCCAAAGCGATCGCGGGAAAGGCGAACCCGTTTTGTGCATCAACGCGTATCAGCCCAGCGCTGCAGATTTCAAGCTGCGGAACCGCGGTGCCGTTCACTTTACCCGATCGCGCCTGCAACGCATAGCTTTTCACCCGCGATAACCCATGGCCCTTTTGTCCATCAATTTCTGCAGCGACCAAAGCTGCAGCAACCTTAGCTGCATTGGTCTCAGAAACCCCAGATTGTACCAGAGCCCGGCAAACAAAGCGAACCGCATCCGCAACGCTTAATGTGGTTATTTTCTCAATATCAGTCATGCCATCTCCCATTTGCCTGCCCTCTAACCTGTTTCATTCGCGGTTAGAAGCTGGAAATGAACGATTTTGTTTCAAACAGAAGCCGCGTTCAGCGCCGCCAATACACCGCGTAATTCCGCCAAACCCTTCAAGCGCCCGATATAAGGATATCCCGGATGCGTGCCGGCCCCCTTATCGCCCGCCAAAGCATGGCCATGATCTGGCCGAAAATAAATCGCGCGACCCTGTTCTTCGGCGTGCCGACGATGCGTTTCAGACTGTAGGATTTCCATCACTCTAACCAGATCGACATCCCCGCCCAGATGATCTGATTCATGGAAGGATCCATCGGGTGATTTTGTGACATTGCGCAAATGCGCGAAATGCACACGTTGCGCAAAAGCGCGCGCCATTGCGATCACATCATTCTTAGGATGCGCCCCGAACCCACCCGTGCAAAACGTGACGCCATTCTCATGCGCCTGGACTGCCTCTAAAATCCAAGCGATGTCAGATTGCGTTGAGACAATGCGCGGCAAGCCCAAAATATCCCAAGGAGGATCATCGGGATGAATGCACATATTTACCCCAAGCTCTTGCGCCGTAGGAATGATTTCTTGCAGGAACCGTTTCAAATTCGCCCTTAAATCTTTATGGGTCAGCCCCTCATATGCCTGCAAAGCAGCGCGCAAGCCCGCCACATCATATCGATCATAAGCTCCGGGCAGGCCCGTCATAATCGAAGCCAGCAAACGGTCTTTATCTGCCATATCCGCCTTTTCGAACCATAGTTGCGCTTGCGAAATCACCTGTTTGGCGTGATCGTCTTCGGCGCCGGGGCGCTGCAAGATGAACATATCAAAAGCTGCCATCTCAACCGCGGAATAGCGCAGGGCATGGCCGCCCGATGGCATCTGCCAATCCAGCGTTGTTCTGGTCCAATCCAGAACGGGCATGAAATTGTAACAAATCGTTTTAATGCCGCAGGCCGCAAGATTGGCCATTGATTGTCGGTAATTTGCAAAAATACGCGGCAAATCGCCCTCGCCTTTTTTGATATTCTCATGCAGCGGCAGACTTTCCACCACTTGCCAAGATAAGGGGCGATCAGCCCGCGCAATAAGCGCTTGCCGGGATTGGATCGCCGCCTCATCCCATACCTCTCCATATGGAATTTCATGCAAGGCGGAAACCAATATCCCCGCGCCGGATTGGGCAATATGATCCAAAGAAATCTTATCAAGCGGTCCGAACCAACGCCACGATTCAATCATTGATCTCTCCCGTTTTGAAAGCTGGAGCACAGGTAAAACGCACGGCTTTTTCAAAAGCTCTGCGCCCAAAAACGCGTTCCGGCTGAGTTTACGGCACGATTGCATAAACCAGATGATTGTACAATTTGGATCTTATTCGCGCGCCTCTGTCTTAAAGCGGGCTTCAAAGGCTCTAGATTGAACATCCCTGCTTGGGCGGCTGGGTTTTTAGTTTTCAGCTTGTTTTCGCACATAGAAATAAAAAAGGCCCCCCCAAAAAGGGGGCCAAAGTAACATTGAAACCTCTGGGAGGATCGAGTTCAATGATGCACAAAATTCGGGAGGAATTAAGACTTGCGACATGGTGGTATCACCAGAGCCCGCGCCTGCAAAGCCGAAGTTGGGTTTTCAGCGGCCGAAGGAACATCATGACTACCCTCTGGCACTTTCCGCCTAGAGCTTCAGCGTAACTGCTTACTAAGTCACCACAAAGAAACTTTCAAGCGGGTGGCGCTGTTATAAAATACGGTAAAGCCCAGCGCATAACGATTGATTGATTGCAGGGCGCAACACAGCCCAAATGGACGGCGCGTTGACCCGATGCGTGATCTGTTCAAAGCGAGTAAATCGTCTCAGACACCTATTGAAGTTGCACAGTAACTTGGGCTTAAAATTTAACGCCTTAGGATCTGAAACCATTTGCCAGAGAGATGATGCCTCAGTAGACAAGGTAAGCGCCCCAGTTTAGAGCGCCGATGAAAACGCCTGGCATTCGCCCTTCAAATTTGGATATAAAATGACCTATACGCCCGCATCTTCACGCTATGACGCAATGATTTATCGCCGATGCGGTCAATCCGGTTTAAAACTGCCCGCGGTATCTTTGGGCCTTTGGCATAATTTCGGCCATGATTTTCCACATCATACTAAACGAAAAATCTGTCAAACAGCGTTTGATCAAGGCATCACACATTTTGATCTGGCCAATAATTATGGACCACCGCCCGGCAGTGCGGAAGCAGCCTTTGGTGATATTTTGCGCCAAGATTTTGCCGGCTATCGAGATGAATTATTGATAAGTTCAAAGGCCGGTTATAATATGTGGGATGGCCCCTATGGAGAATGGGGCAGCCGCAAATACCTGATTGCCTCTTGCGATCAATCGCTTCGGCGGATGGGCTTGGACTATGTGGATATTTTCTATTCACACCGGTTCGATCCAAATACACCTTTAGAAGAAACGATGGGCGCTCTGGATCATATCGTCCGCTCTGGGCGGGCGCTTTATGTAGGCATTTCAAGCTATAACAGCAAGCGCACGCAAGAAGCCGTGGCAATCTTGAAGGCACTGGGCACCCCCTGTCTGATCCATCAGCCAAGCTATAATATGTTCAATCGTTGGATCGAAAGCGATGGGCTGCTTGACAGCTTAGACAGTCTTGGCATGGGGTCAATCGCCTTCACGCCTTTGGCCCAGGGGCTTCTCACAAACAAGTATCTTAACGGAATTCCCAGCGATAGCCGCGCCATGCAAGAGAAAAGCCTTGATCGCGGCCGGATCGCCGATACGCTGGTCGAGGCGTTGCGCGGTTTGAATGCTATTGCAGAAGCACGCGGTCAAACCTTGGCCCAAATGGCACTGGCTTGGGTCTTGCGCGAGGGGCGCGTAACGTCAGCGCTGATTGGGGCATCAAAGCCCGAGCAAGTGGTGGATTGTGCCAGTGCGATCCAGAATTTAGAGTTTAGTGAAGATGAACTTCAGCGCATCAATACCTATGCCACTGATCGAGACTTGAACCTGTGGGCCGCCTCATCCGAGCTTGCATAGCCCAAAGCCCCGCAGAGGCCTTGCCAAGTTGATGATCGATGCGCGATTTGCCGCGCAAAAAAAATGCGCCTCTGACGTCTGGATCATCATTTTAAGCCGGGCCGGCAGCAGAAGCGGACTATTTGGCGGATCTGCTTGGAAGCCTTTTTGCCGAAGTTTGATTTTAAAACTTCACACAAGCTTTCCCCGCGCGGCCACAGGAATAGAGGCAACCACTTGGTCGCCCCGAATGGCGACCAGGTGATCAAACATATTTACAGACACACAGACATGGTTGGGGATGACACGGACGATCTCTCCTATCTCTGGTTTGCGCGCAGTTTGGGATAAATCTAAAAATCCGTGTTCTTCTGCAAATTTATCAATGCGAGCGCTTGGATATTCAATAATATGCCCAAAGCCATCTAAGCCTCCTACATCCGAGGTGAAGGTTTTTGAGCCCGCATCCAATATACCGCGTTCGGCGCCGGCCCGGCTCACAACGCTGGTGAAAATGTGATAAGCGCACGTTTCTTGCGTGGCAAATCCAGCGGCGATCATCATCCGATCATTGAAAATACAGGTTCCAGCGCGATGTTCGGTGGCGCCGCTCAGACGTCCGATATTCTTTAAATTTGGGGTTCCACCAGTCGAAACAATACGTGCTTTAAGACCAAGATGTTTCAATCCCGCCTGCACCGCATCAAAAAATCTCTGGGTATGTGGCCAGCCGTTTAACGGCGGGTAAAACAGCAAGCCAGCAAACCTTAAATGCGGATCATCTTTAATCACCTGAGCCAAATCTAAAGCTTGCTGTGGGGTCTCAACGCCCGCACGGTTTTGCCCCGTATCGCATTCAATCAGAACCTCTATAGGGCGCCCTGCATGTTGTGCAGCCTGCGCATAGGCGGTTAAGCTCACGCGGTTATCAGCGCAGACTTTCAAAGCGACGCGCTTTTGCAACGCGGCCAGCCGACCCGAGCGCGCAGCGCCCAGCAGATTGGTTGCAATCACGATATCGCTTATCCCGGCATCCACCATAATTTCAGCCTCGCCAAGTTTCTGACAAGTGATCCCCTGCGCCCCTGCATCGATTTGCATTTTGGCTAAAATTGGCGATTTATGCGTTTTTATATGGGGCCGATTGGCAAGGCCTTGGGCGGCGCATAAACGCTGTACGGTTTGGATATTTTGCTCAACCTTATCAAGATCAATAACAGCGCAGGGTGTGCCAAACTCGCGCATAATGGTTTGTTTCAACGTATGATCAATTGGCCCCATAACATACCTGCCCTTCAGATTTAACACTCGCAATTGAAGCTTATGTTGATCGGGCAAATGGCGCCACTTTAAACTCGCTAAGCGCCCTGAAATAGCGTAGTCTCTTGGCTATGAAAAAACAAAAGTTAGGCATTAGCGGGCTCAGCGTCACATCAGTGGCGTTTGGTGCCTCGGCGCTGGGCAATATGCCCGATACCTATGGCTATGAGGTAAATGAGGCGCGCGCGCAGACCACCTTGCAAAAAATCTTTGATGGGCCTGTCAATTTTCTGGATACGTCAAACAACTACGGGTTGGGACGCAGCGAAAGCCGGATTGGACAAGCGATCAAAGCCCGAGGGGGGTTGCCTGACGGCTTTGTACTAGCCACAAAGCTTGACCGCGACATGCAAACAGGGTGCTTTGATGCTGATCGGGTCGGGCGCTCAATTGAAGAAAGCCTAACGCGCCTTGGCCTCGATTGCGTTCCACTTTTACATCTTCATGATCCCGAACACGCGCGTGACTTAAGCGAAGTAACCCGTGATGGCGGCGCAATTGATGCCTTGTTCAAACTTAAGGAACAGGGCTTGGTGACCGCCGTTGGTCTTGCGATGGGCGCGCTGGACATCATGTTTCCGATCTTAAAAGCATATCCATTCGATAGTTTGATTAGCCATAACCGGTTTACCTTATTGAACCGCTCAGCAGGCCCAATGTTTGATTATGCGCAAACGCAAAGCATCGCTGTTTTCAATGCCGCTCCATATGCAGGGGGCGTGCTCGCCAAGGGCAGCCATGATATGCCAAAAATCACCTATCAGCCCGCGGACGCAAAGCAATTGAAACCCATAAGGGTTTTGGAGGAGATCTGTGCCCGGCACAACATCCCACTGGGAGCCGCCGCATTACAATTTTCTCTAAAAGAGAGTCGCGTCACATCCACGATTGTGGGCGTATCCAGACCAGAGCGCATAGATGAGACGCTTGAGTGGGCTGCGCTTAAGATCCCTGAAGCAGCGCTAGTAGAACTGGCGCAGCTTTCTTATGATCTCGACGATCCAGAGGCTAATCGGCTTTATAAGCCTGGCTAAAAATAACCGAGCCGCGTCGTAAAAGCTTGGACGGCTCCTATCCGCTCACATAGGGTGTATCTTTTGGGCGATACCAAAGCTTTTGATTGTGCAGACTGCCCAGAACAGATTGAATTTCCGTGATTTCTTTTTTTTCTGTCAAGCATGTTCTTGCGTTAGAAGTCGACATCTTTGATAATTGATTCAACCGAAAACGCAGTGCGTCCTCTACGATTTCGAGCTCTTTCAATCCCATTTCAAAATTCGTATTATATCCCATATGCCCACCCTATCGACGCGTTTAAAGATCAAAAATTTCGTATTGGAAACTAATATAAATTAATTGAAATTTTATCAAGGCTTCCTCTGATTAAATTTTTTAAAAGTCTTTTCTATTTTTCTTACGCGCCGCCGTGCTCAAAGATAACCTCAATTTTGAAAGCCACACCGCTTTAAAAAACCCTCAAATTGGGCAACTGCGCTGCCCTTTTTATGTGATGAATTGCACCCGGCGCATCGCTGCGAAACGCCGAGTGAAACGCATCACCTTTGGCCGATACTAAAGTTCACAACATGTTAGCGGGCGCTTTCATAGAAGCTTTTAGAGGCGCGTTATAAGCTCTGCCCCCGCGACGAACAGCACGAAAGCGACAAGCGTGGCGCCGAGAGACAAAAACAACTTACCATTTCCCTCCTGAGCAGGCGTTTTCGCCGCTCTTGAGCGTCTAAAAATCAAAAGCAGGACAGCAATAACCAAAAGAATTGGGAGAAATCTTAAAACAAGCGCCATGATGTTTCCTTGGGATATGAGACAAGCTGATAATAACCAAGATAAATGGAATTAGAAACGTGAAAACCCGTGTTCAACCGCGTCATTTTTCAACTTTTGATCCAGAACGGCCAAAACAACGCATGCCACGCGCTTTGTTGCAGTTCCAATGCTCTGAATTGGAACGTATAGTCAAATTTTTGACGGGCAGCGCTGCCCTCTGCGCATTGCAGATTTAGAAAAAATGCGCCTGCTGATCAGGCATGTAAAACGCCCTCTCAAAAACCCATGCTTGGTCTACGCGGTTTTCACGGGTTTTCTAATATTATCAGGTAAAGGCGAAAGCTGAGGCCAAGAACCGCTCTTGAACACGGGGCGGCAAAGCGCAATCTGCGGCTGAAAGGCATCTGATGTTTAAAAAATGACTTGCTCTATGATGATTTTTATTGGCAACCCCTCTAACAGCCAATAGGTAGCGGTATGACTTGGATCGATCGGCTCACATTATTTTCGCAACTTGATTTGGTGGCCGTGTCTTTGCTTTTATTGTCCTTTATCGCCATTGGCGGGCTGATCGAATATGCGCCGCGCGCGCGCCCCTCGGTATCACAATTAATGGCAGAGCACCGCCGAAATTGGATGCAGCATATGGCAGCACGCGATGTGCGTATTTTTGACGCGCAAGTTTTGAATGGATTGCGTCAAGGCACTGCCTTTTTTGCCTCGACCACGATGATCGCCACGGGGGGGGCATTGGCACTGATCGGCAATGCCGATCAATTGATCGGCGTCGCCATCGACCTTAATTTAAATGCCAGTTCTCAGGTGGTTTGGGAAATAAAGCTTTTGCTGCTTTTGTTTTTCCTCACCAATGCTTTTTTAAAATTTGTTTGGGCGCACCGTCTGTTTGGTTACTGCGCCATATTGATGGCGGCGGTTCCTAATGACCCCAAGGATCCGCTGACGCTGCCAACGGCGCGCAAAGCCAGCGAAGTGAATATTACCGGCGCCCGCAGCTATAATCGTGGTTTGCGTGCGATCTATTTCTCGCTCGCTGCCGCTGCTTGGCTGGTGGGCCCAACCGCGCTTATTCTCGCCACTTTGATCACGCTCAGCGTTTTATTACGCCGTGAATTTCTTTCCCATTCGCGTCTGGTGTTGCTGGATCAAGCTTAGGGTCGACTCGAACCTGATAGGAAGCAAAAGCATCAATTTCATTTGATCGCCCAACTGGTTTTGCGTGTCAATCTATGAACCTTTTTTCACTGCGGGCAAAGGCTGCCCAAACAGATGCAGGTTGAAACTGATTGAAACACCCGATGCGGGGCTTGACCTGTCGAGATAGACAGCCTAACCCCGCACTGCGCATGGGAATCATGGGCCGAGTCTCCGCCACCTTGATAAAACGGATTAGAAAATGAACAGATTACTTCCCGGTATCGCCGCTATGGCGGCTATTGTTGTTGCCTCAAATATTTTGGTACAGTTTCTGCTGCTCGATGGGCTTCTCACATGGGGGGCCTTCACCTATCCCCTAGCCTTCTTGGTCACCGATCTAATGAACCGGCTCTATGGGCCTGGCGACGCGCGTAAAGTCGTATTTTCAGGATTTGTGACAGGTATCTTCTGCTCCTTAATCGGTAGTCAAATTATGTTGCAAGGTGATGGCTATGAGTATCCGGCGGTGGCTTTACGCGTTGCAATAGGCTCTGGAAGTGCCTTTCTAGTGGCTCAATTGGTCGATGTGTTCATCTTTAACCGGCTGCGCAATGGCCAATGGTGGCGCGCGCCGCTTGCGTCTACGATTGTGGGATCTATCTTGGACACCGCTTTGTTCTTTACGATTGCCTTCTCGGCAAGTATTTCGGTTTTTTCCGATGCGGCCAACGATGAGATATCATGGGCTTGGGACCTAGTGCCCTTGCTGACCGTTGGCAGCGACGCCCCGCTTTGGGTGTCTTTGGCAATTGCGGATTGGATTGTAAAATTGTCAGTTGCCCTGATAGCGCTGATTCCGTTTCGCATTCTGGCCGGCGTAAGTCGGTAGCAAATAGGCGCGGCATCGAGCACAGAACAAGGGCATGTCACCTATTTCACGTGCATTAAAGGTCTGGGTGAAAAGATGGCTTTATGCTGGCCTGAAATGGACTTAAGCTAAACTGCAAAATGCCACTGCATGTTTAGGTTCAAAAATGCGGAAAAGAAAAGCTATCGATTTACAACTGCCCTTTTTTCAACCTCTTTGGCGGCGCATTGGCGTGGTTGCAGCTTGTGTTTTGTGGACAGGACTCGAATTTTGGGGAGACAATCAAATTTGGGCTATGCTCGCGTTATGCCTCAGCCTTTATGCAGCCCATCAGTTTTTTATCGCTTTCGATCCTCAAGAGCCTACTGAAACGTCAGATAAACACTCCAAGCAAAAGAAGCCTTAAGAATTCTCTACCAGCGCACAAAACAAACTTGAACGTCATTACTCTGCTAACGCTTGAGCCAACCAGCCCCTTGGCAATGAGGTAATCCCGATAGCTCAGAGTATCTACTCTGGTGTACTCAGCCAAGGTCTTAGTTCCACAGGCATCTACCAGATAAGTACAGGCTCTTTGTGCGGCTGCATGAAAAGTCTTAGACTTACCAGCACCCTTCTGATTGAAATTCAATCGAAGGACGGCAAGACAAAGCGGTCAGGTTCACAAATCAAAGTCCATGATAGGCTTATCCTTCCAAGTCAAAAGCCCTTATTTTCAATACGGTGAAAACCAAAAAAAACTGCTGAGGGATGCAACGGGGGCTTTGCCCCCTTGCCAAGAAGGTGCGGTGTCATACACGCGCACACATCTTGCGCACGGCGGCGGCGGTGCGTAGCACCGTTTACTTAGACCCGATCCTCAAAAAGGATATCCGAGAAGATCAATTTTCCCTTCCGGCCACTGTTTGTCGGATAAGCATTTTACCATAAATATTTCACTTAAATCACGTTCAATAACACTGTGGCTTCTCAATTCATCAATTGCGAGAAATGTCGTGTTTGCACGAGGCAGTAACGAATAGCCGGTTTGTTCGTATAGACGTCGATCATCTGCCATTGCCAAGGCAAAACTTTTTCCTTTTGCAGATATTTCTGCACGCTCCAACAAAGCACGACCCACGCCCAAACACCGGTTCTCTTCACGAACGCATAGGTCAATAACACCTAAAATTGGCAAAATGTTGCTGCCTACGCGAACCAGTCAAAAGTCAAAACCAACATGGCCTATAAGTTTAGAGTTTTCCCAGGCAACAAAACGCCCGTGCGGAGCTAGCTTAAAGTACGTCCTGCCCTCGTGAATGCCATCGAAACAACACTCAAGAAGGTCTGCGATGTCAACTTCATATTCTGAACCAACACCATCGCAAAATTCAATTTTTATAATATTCATAAAGGCGATCAATCTCTGATTTGATTTGCAAGTCAATAGATATGGTCTCTGCGCTTTCTGAAGTAGCTTCTACCAAAGACACCGAATCTGGTTTTCTAAGTGACATAGGTTTCTAAGGCCTCAGGCAGCGTAATACACTGCTCAGTGGCAGTAGACACATCAAGCTGAGTATTCCGGACAAATGAACCATATCCCAACTTTAACAAATTGCGCCCAATAAGATCAGGGTCGGTCATTCTAAGATGTGACCAGTATTCATCTAACTTAGCCGCAGCTTAATGGTGCCCCCACA